>Ga0233425_10008760_pt1 | contig 13209 bp, 17 predicted proteins | sample Watercolumn_Towu_2_FD_181712 | JGI IMG/M metagenome (GOLD analysis project Ga0233425, IMG submission 181712) | Freshwater microbial communities from Lake Towuti, South Sulawesi, Indonesia - Watercolumn_Towuti2014_140_MG | ecosystem: Environmental > Aquatic > Freshwater > Lake | place...
TCCACTCTCTCCCATCTTCGCCTTTGCCTTCATGTGAGCATCGATTGCCGTCTCCATCCATCCATCATAATATCTATAAACAGCTAAAATCTCATCAACACTTTTCGCACTTTTTAGTCTACTATTCATTTGGTATGCTATAATTCTAGCCCTACGACTTGGACTATCTTCAAGTGCTGTTGCAAGCACGTCTCCGCCTATCCCCTCTATCCTTTCTCTTAAAGTTCCTATGTTCCTTGAAAGGAAAATATATGATCTTTCATATGCTGTAGATGTTGAAAAAGGATCCTTTATCCCTTCTTGTTCTCTATTAACTGCTACGATAAATGAATCAACTGTGTTATTCCAAACTCTATCTTCCTCACTTCTCTCAGTACTTTTCAATAAAACAAGGCACGTCCTTACTGTCCAATAGTCAACACGTGTTGGTGCCCTCACTGTTTTTTTAGCTGTCCATCCCCATTTTGTTTCAGTACCCCTATTTTGTTGTGCCATATCTTCTTGTTCTACTCTTGCTGCTGATTGTGGCGGTGCTTGTTTATAACAACCAGATAATGCTAATCCAGCCACTAAAACAGGAACTGTACACCATCGCATGCATTTTTCTATTCCCTCTCTAAATCTCGATCTTCCCAATTGTTTTTCAACAGTCATAGTAACATCACGTGAATACATTATTTGTAACCTTACTTTTATAAACTAGTGTTTTTTGTTTGATTAAGGGGGCAAAGCCCCCTTGAACCCAGTGGGGTGCATCAATGAGCCTATCCATCAACTATCTATTCAAAGTGTCTTCTGCAGTTTTATACGCAATAACAAATCCCCATATATTTCCTTGGTCTAATGCCACTCTCATTTGCGTTTCTAATCCACCTATTGCTTCTTGTTCGACCGATCTTGTCCTTAATTGTGCTATTATCCGTTCAACTCTCCAATTTGCATCTACCAAATCCAATTTGTCTTCAACCAATCTGCGTATTCGCCTTTCTAATGCTTTTTTTACACTTCCTTCTCTAAGTTGTTCGTTTAGTTCTCTTCGTAGTTCTCTTGCTTTTTGATTTAGCTCTGGATCTACACTTCCCCCTGGACCGCTCTGTTCTATTATCATATCTAAGCCTAATTCTAACGTGTCCGAGGTCCATAGGGTTGTTCTTGTTACTTGTACCTGATCTCCACTATCTATTGTTTGTGTTGTTTTTGAGTTGCTACCTACTCTTTGTATCACATTACCTATCCTATCCACCATTCCTGATAGCAACGTATTCGCTCCTTTACCTCCTTTCTTAACTGAATCTTGGGTATCGCTCAGATCTATCGCCCCATTTTCATCAAGTACTGGGGCTGCTTTTTTATAAACACTACAAAATTCAACTGGGGTTCGTGCATTCGCAAGCTCTTTCCACCATCTTTCTGCCTTCTGTTGGAACACGGGGTTTTCGCTATACCTTGCCTCTAGTTGAAATAAAAACATCGCACCTGGGGGCGGAGGTAATGGACATCGCGTTTGAAAATTTGCCATCACATAAGCATATGCTTCATTATACGCACTATAACTATGTTCACCACGGAATTCCCAATTCGACCTACTTTCATATTGAAATTTGGACGTCACTTTCCACAACGTGTCATCTGCTACTAGGTCCTCAGTGTGTGGTCTATACCAATTTTGCACATGAGTCATATACCCAAGGCATACATCTAGAGCAAAATAATCACTTGGCCCTGGTTTTTTTGCTGAATCAGGAGCAACTATCCTATTTTGAGTGCTTATTGAAAATGGTGATTCAACTAATCCCTGTTTTAAACATCCAGAACCAGTTATCGCCATTCCAACAGCTAACACAGGAACAATCAATCTTTGAGACAATTTAGGCCCTATTGCAGTCATATCTATATCACTCAATTACACAATCTGCGACATTGAATTTATAAATATATATTTTTTGTTTACTTCGGGGTTTTTTATTGAATGAAGGGGTTGCGCCCCTTCGAAACCCCGTTGTAAGTGTATTGTGAGTTTGGGGTGTGGGGGGCCATGAGAAAAACTTTTGTCCCCTCACAAACAAAAAATTACCATTTGCTCTGGAATACTCCTGCGATCCTCAATTTTTGGTTGCTAGCGTCGATTACCAAAATAAGTTCGCCCTTTTCAAAAGCAAGAGGTGCCGAGAGCGTAAGGTCGTTGTCAGTCAAATGACCCTCAACATATTGCATATTACTATACACGTGGATTTTTCCTTTTAACTCGTCCTTGAAAAACGGGCTTTTTACGAATCTTCCATTAATGATGTTTTCTACTTGATAGTCGTTTCTCAATGGCGCCAATACCCCCCGTTCAACCAATTCGCCCTTATAAGCCATCTCAAATCCAGATGTTGCCGTGACTTCATCGACCTCTCCACCATCAACCTTTATTGATCGGATTTCGACTTCGTTTTTGGCAGGAAGCAAAAAGAGCACATCCTGCTTTTTCACTTTTCCGCCTTTCAATGCACCATAAGCAACATGGCCAAGCGAAGGAAGATTGGCTGTTTTGTAAACAAGTCCGAATGCATTTTCACCAGAACTCGCTGAAGCTGCAAGAACTTTTTCCTTTGCTGCATTTTGGTCTGCTGCTTTATCATATTTTTCAAGCACCATCCCCCCGGTTGGCAGAGCCACAGTTGAGACAACGACTCCCTTGTCTAGTTTAAGCGAATTAACCGCCACCATCAACTCGCCAACTTTTGGCGTGAGCCCATCCACAAGAAAAACAACATAATCAGCCATAGAAAGCGTGTGGAGCAGGGGTTGAATTTTTTCAGGATAAGCTAATGGGTCGACCAGCCAGATTTTTTTGCCGTTGGCATCGGCAGAATACACTCCGAGTTCGTCTCTGCTAACTTCTTTCCCTACTAATTTGCAAAAATTTTCCCTTAATTCCGGCTTATCTGATAGTACTGCAACGAACACAAAATCAACCTCCCACCATCTTTCTACTCTATTATTTATCTATGTTTGTTTCTAATCTCGATTAAAATAACAACAAAAAAACAAAAACTCGAACTCGGATCGATTTCGGAATGGAAATGGTTTGTTCGAGTTGTTTCGAGCGAGTTTTATCTCGTTCATTCGAGATGCTTTCCTTTATAAGCCTATGTATCCTAATAACACCTGCTAATATTTAGCCAGCGACACTGCCCGTAAGGGTAAATCGCCAGAATCAACAAACACCCCGGGAGTCATTACCTCGAGATTTGTTGTTTCACAAAAAGTAAATAATGCGGTTTCACAAGACACTCCGATCCAGTGATCCTGCACCCTCGGCGTTAGCCGAAACCATCTGCAAATATGGTGAATATATGACAGAAAAGTGTGATGATAAAAAATGCTTCAAGCACGGAGGCGTTAAGGTCCGTGGCGAACTTCTGTACGGGAAGGTCGTTAGTGCCAAAGGTAGGCGTACTGTTATTGTTGAGAGAACCCAAACCCAATATTTCTCGAAATATAGAAAATGGGCAAGGGGAACATCAAGAATAGCTGCCCACAACCCTGGCTGCATAAATGCCCAGGTAGGGGATATGGTTAATCTTGCAGAAACAAGAAAACTCAGCAAGACAAAAGCCTGGACAATAACTTCTATTTCAAAAGGTGAATAATCATGAAAGGATTAACGAGCACAATAACAAAAACACTGACAACTGGCACAATGCTTACCTGCACCGATAACAGTGGTGCGAAGATGGTTTACATCATCAGCGCACTGAGGTATAAAGGTACTCGAAGCAGGGGACCACAACTTGGAATTGGCGATGTTGTCATTGCATCGGTGAAGAAGGGAAAACCAGACATGATAAAAAAGGTTGTCAAAGCCCTCATTGTCAGGCAGAAAAAGGAATTCCGAAGGGCAAACGGCAGCAGGCTGTCGTTTGAGGACAATGCGGTTGTATTGGTAAATGATGATTTCCTTCCAGTTGGAACTGAAATCAAAGGAGTTGTAGCAAGGGAAGTCGCAGAAAGATTCCCCAAGGTTGCAGCAATTTCAGCAGGGGTTGTTTAAATGAAATCTGACACAGAACGAAAAATGTTCCACACGGAAAAACTTCATAAGAAAAAGAACCGGCTCCACGTTCATCTTTCAAAGGAATTGCGTGGCAAGCTCAAGGTAAAAAAGAGGTCTCTTCTCGTACACAAAGGTGATACGGTCAAAATCATGAGGGGCCCGGAAAAAGGAAAAGAAGCCAAAGTGGGCGACGTTAACGTTGTTCGCAGGGTTGTCTTTTTGGAAAGCATAACTACAAAGACAGCAAAAGGAAAGGAAGTTCCGCGTCCTATCCAGCCGTCCAATCTTTTGCTCACTTCCCTCGAACCAACATCCGAAAGAAAGCAAATCTTCAGCGATGATGCGTTCAAGAAAAAGGAAATCAAAAAGGCAGAGGAAAAGGAATCAACTGGTTCAAAAGCTGAAACCCCAGTGGCAGAGGCCAAATCCGAACCAAAAGACAAGCAAGTTAAGGCAAAAACGGAGACGCCAGCGAGCGCAAATACTCCAAAAGTAAGGTGATCCAATGGCAAAAAGAGGAGGAACAAAACACTTGAAAAGGATTGCTTCCCCAAAAGCAGTTCCGGTTCATGATAGAAAAGATAGAAAATGGATGATACGAGCAATTGGCGGCCCACACAGCAAAAAACAGGCCATTCCACTTGGGGTTCTGGTTCGAGATGTTCTTAAAATAGCTACGACTTTGAGAGAAGTCAGGCGTGTTCTCTCCAACCGACTGTTAATGGTTGACGGAAGAGTACGAACTGATGAAAAATTCCCGGTCGGATTAATGGACGTAATCTCATTTACAAAAGGGGATAAAAATTATCGGGTTGTTGTTGACCGAAAAGGCCGATTGGTACCTATAGAGATAAACAAGGAAAAAGCAGCCATGAAAATCTGCAAAGTCGTAAAAAAACACACTCTTTCCGGCGGCAAGTTAAATCTGACTTTCCACGATGGCAAGAATTTGATTGGCGACAACCACGTGCGAGTTGGTGACAGTGTACTTCTATCGTTGCCAGATGGCAAAATGAAAACCCATCTAAAAAGGGCAAAAGGCTCAAGATGCTTGGTTATGGAAGGCGCACATGCTGGTAAGATCGTAACGTTAAACGATATCGTAGAAAGAAAAGGTGGGAAGCCCTCAGAAGCTTCAGTCCATGATAAGCACGGCGAATTTATCACCGTTGCAAAATACCTTTTCGTTGTTGACGAGAACTTCAAAGGTGAAAGTGAATGACAGAGAATGTTATGCGAAAAATCCTGATTGATAAAGTTACTGTAAATATCGGCGTTGGGGCACCTGGCGATAAACTCGAACAGGCAAAAACTTTGCTGAGCCGGTTGACTGATTCAACACCAGTGGAAACCCATGCCAGGAGGAGAGACCCTGTCTTCAAATTAAGAAAGGGCCTTCCAATCGGTGCAAAAGTTACCTTGCGCGGAGAAAAGGCAAGCTCATTTTTGGACAAGGCATTAAATGCGAAAAAACGCATGTTAAAATTGTCCAACTTCGACAAACAGGGCAACTTTGCATTCGGAATCCACGAATACATTGATTTTCCAGGCGCAAAATACGACCCGACACTTGCAATGTTTGGTTTTGATATCTGCGTTTCACTGGCTAGGAAAGGAGGACGAGTCACAATAAGAAAACTCAGGCCATCCAGAATTGGCAACCACCACCGAGTCACAAAAGATGAGGCGATGGATTTTGCAAAATCTACTCTCGGAGTGAAAATCGAGTAATCGGTGAATGATTATGGTATTGACTACTGAAGAAAGATATAAAGGAAAAGGAAAGCGGATTTGCCGAAATTGCGGCAACTCACGGGCCCTTATACGAAAATATGGGCTTTTGGTGTGCAGAAGATGCTTCAGGGAAATGGCTGAAAGCATAGGTTTCCGCAAATACGGAGGTTGAAAATATGACAGACCACTTAGCAGATGCTCTTAATACAATAAAAACCCATGAAACTGTCGGGCAAAATGTCTGTACAGTTAAGGCAACAAAGATAGTTGCAGATATTTTGAAGGTTCTTAAGGACCACAAATATCTGAAAGACTACAAAAAACTCGATGATGGCCGAGGTGGCACGTTCGAAGTATATCTTGATGGCAGAATCAACGATTGCGGAGTCATTAAACCAAGAATGCCAGTCAAGAGAAACGAATGGGCAAAGAGGGAACAGGAATTCATTCCAGGTTTCGGTGTCGGATTATTAATCGTATCAACACCGAACGGGATCATGACAAACTCAGACGCTGAGAAAAAGCGAGTTGGCGGAAGGCTTCTAGCTTACGTCTACTAGACTTTTATCGAGGTATTAATATGCAAATTCCAAACGGCGTTACCGTAAAACTCGATGGCCAAAAACTCACTGCAAAAGGCAAGCAAGGTGAAGTATCCAAAACCTTTGCAAAGGGTGTCACGGTCAAGGTGAATGGCAACGAAATCCAAGTTGATTCTTCATCAAAGGCACTTTTAGGCACTAGCGAGGCAATGGTTAGGAACATGTTACACGGGGTTAGTGAAGGCTACTCCAAGAACTTCAAATTGCTCTATGCACACTTTCCAATTACCATAGAGTCAAAAGGAAACGATGTTACTATAAAGAATTTCCTTGGTGAAAAACAGGCCAGGAAAACTGTTTCCATTGGCGCAACAAAAATCCAGGCAAAGGGACAAAGCGTTACTGTTTCTGGCCCGGACAAGGAAGCAGTTGGCCAAACTATTGCAAACCTTGTTACTGCAATGCGGATCAAGGACAAGGACGGAAGAATATTCCAGGATGGTATTTACGAACTTGAAGGGTGAAATTGATGATAACTAAAAAGAAAAAACCAAAATTCAATGTCTTGAACTTTGGGTTCTTCAAAAGCGTGAAGGGAAGATGGAGAAAACCGCGCGGAACCCACAATAAGAAAAGAATGAAGTTCAAATGGGCTGGCGCATTGCCAAAGGTAGGTTATAAGAATGCCTCCCAAGTCAGGGGGCTCAGGGGCGGGATGGCCGAAGTTCTGGTCAGCACCCCTTCTACTTTGGATGGTCTTAAAAATGTCCTCATCAGGATCGCATCTCAAGTTGGCGGTAAGAAGAGGAAGGTCATTTTGGACAAGGCAAAATCTCTTGGATTAAAGGTTGTCAATGCCGGCGTTGCTGATAATAAAAAATTCATGCCAAAAGCAAAGATCAAGACTGCAGCCAAATCTGCCAAGAACAAAAGCGAAGTAAAAGGTGAAAAATCATGACGATCGCAACTGTACGAAGACTTGCAGCTGACATCTTCAATGTCGGCGAAAATAAGATTAGGATAAATCCAGAAAGCATAAAAGATGCTGAAGGTGCGCTCACCAGGGCCGATGTCAAAAACCTCATTGAGAAAGGGGTTGTGACAAAAAAGCCAAATGCAGGCCGCGCAAGCACCAAAAAGCGCTTCCGAAGGGGACATGGCCACAGAAAAGGCAGTAGCACCATTAACAGCAAGGAAGTGTGGATGATGAAAGTTCGGGCGCAAAGAAAATTCCTCAACATGCTTCTGTCAACAGGTGCTGTTGATAAGAAATCACGCGGAGCACTTTACGGTAAAGTAAAAAGCGGGATTTTCAGGAACAAAAAAGCATTTCTGCTTTATCTCAAGGATAACAAATTCGTGGCACAAACGTATGAACCGCCAAAAGCAACTTATGTTCCAAAACAAGCAAAGCCACCAAAACAGGCAAAGAAAAAAACCGAGCCTGTTAGTGAGCCAAAACCAGTGGCAAAGGCAGAAACTGCCCCGAAGCCAGAATCAAAAAAAGGTGAAACACAATGACTCAAGCATCTGGTCCTAGTTTCAAAGTATCTTTCAGAAGAAGGAGAACTGGAAAAACGAATTTCGCAAAAAGACTTGGCCTTGTATTAGGTGAAAAAACCAGGATGGTAGTCCGAAGGAGCAACAAGGGAGTTGTAGTTCAATTTATCAACTTTGATCCAAAAGGCGATCGAACTTTGCTGACTATCACGGGCACCCACCTTACTAAAGCATATAACTGGCCATCAAAAAGAAATGTTTGGACTGCCTATCTCGCAGGCCTTATGGCAGGGAAACTCGCCCAAAAGAAAGGCATAAAAGAGTTCATCCTGGACATGGGCATGTATACTCCATCCAAGGGATCAATTATATTCGCTGCACAAAAAGGTGCACACGACTCTGGTCTAAAGGTAAATTATGACTCGGAAAATGTGCCAGAGGCAAAACTAGCAAACCCGCCAGACAAATACAAGTCTGTTTTCGATAATGCAAAAACCAAAATATTAGCAGGCTAATGGTGATACTACATGGCTGAAAAAATAAAAACTATTGATAAGGAATCTTGGCAACCAAGAACTAGCATGGGTGTTAAGGTAAAAAATGGCGAAATCACTACATTGGAGGAGGTTCTTGAATCAGGCAAACCGATCCTCGAACCAGAAATCGTAGATGTTCTTCTTCCTGATATGGAGGCTGAAAATTTACAGATAAAAACAACCCAGAGGGTTACTGACTCCGGTAAAAGGGCAAAATTCCGTGTTGTTGCTGTTATCGGCGACAAAAAAGGACATGTTGGCCTTGGAGTTGGCAAGAGCGATGAGCTTAAGCCCGCTATGGACTATGCAGTAAGGGATGCTAAGAAGCACATGATTTCAGTAAAAACAGGGTGTGGCAGCTGGGAATGCAAGTGCGCAGTCAAGCACTCAGTACTTTCAAAAACAATTGGCAAGGAAGGCAGCACTATTATTACACTTAAACCAGCACCAAGGGGACTTGGCCTAGCTGGCAATGACATCGTAAGAAAAGTGTTGGGCATTGCAGGTGTTAAAGATGTCTGGAGCTCTATGCAAGGAGGAAAGAACATCTACAACATGGCAGTTGCAACTATGAAGGCCCTGGATGGCTTGAATACTCTCAAGCCAAGGGCAGAATGAGGGATAAAATGAAACTTGCAGTATTGCGTGTAAGAGGGATAAGGAAAATAGATCCTAAGATACAAAAAACATTCGAGCTTCTCCGTCTTGAAAAGCCAAACCATTGTGTTTTGATCGATGATTCTCCCCAGAATCTTGGTATGCTTTCAATAGTAAAAGACTACGTTACCTATGGTCCTGTTGATGAAGCAACAATAAAGGTGCTTTTATACAAGCGCGGGAGAAAAGGCGCATCATTGTTACGGTCGCTCTTAAAAGAAGACCAGCTTAATGATGCTGCGAAAAGCATATTCTCTGGTAAGAAGACAGTGGATTATGCAAATCCAGTCTTTAGATTAAATCCGCCTTCAAAGGGATATAAGAATATCAAGGAGAATTATCCACAAGGCTCACTTGGAAAAAGGGACACCATGGTTCCCCTCCTTAGGAGAATGATGTAATATGAACAGAAGACAAAAAAGCCAAAAAAGAGGCTATCTTGGTCACAGATCACACGGCCGTGGGAATGTTAAAAACAGAAGAGGCAGCGGTAACCGTGGTGGTAGAGGTATGGGCGGTGCATGCAAGCACAAAAACAGCTGGATAGTTAAAAATGCCCCAGGCTACTTTGGAAAATCCGGGTTTGTTAATACTACAAGGAAAGAAATCGACACGGTTAACCTATACGAAATAAACCAAAAAGCCCTGCTTAACAAACTCCAGAAAAAGGAAGGCAAATTCCAATTCGAATTCAATGGAAAAATACTCGCTACTGGCGATGTTACTGTTCCTTTGGCTATTCGCGCAACTTGCTGGAGTAAAAATGTAGAGAAAAAACTCTCAGAAGCAGGCGGCCAGATTAGCAAAATCGAATCCAAGGCTGCATAATTTTTTTATTTCTCTTATTTACTATTGTCTGCAAAACGTTAGAATAAGAAAACATTTATAAAACTAAAATGAAACAAATAGCTGATTTTAATGGGACTACTTGATATAATACATAAAATTGCAGGATTTTTACCGGAGATTAAGGCCCCAGCCAGTCCACTTGGTATAAAGGACAGGTTGATCTGGACTGGAATCGCGCTTATACTGTACTTCCTGATGTACGAAACTACTGCTTTTGGTGTTCAGCACACGACAACTACTGGCATTGATTTCCTCCAGACGATCACCGCGTCCCGTACTGGAAGCCTTTTGACTACTGGTATCGGGCCAATTGTCCTTGCAAGTATTTTCCTTCAGCTCTTTGTCGGTGCAGGTATAATAAACCTAAACACCAGAGATAAAAAAGACCGGGCAAAGTTCCTTGAAACACAGAAGGTATTGGCAATTATAATTGCAATTGTTGAGGCAATCGTCTTTGTGGCATTTACAAAAATGGTCCCAGTCCAGAATACTTTCCTGGGTCCTGATGTAACCATGATTCTTGTTATAGCGCAGATCGCGCTTGGTTCTGTTTTGGTGCTTTTCTTGGATGAACTAGTAACCAAATACGGTATCGGTAGCGGTATTAGCCTTTTCATTGCTGCTGGTGTTTCCTTATCAGTATTCGTTGGGCTTATCCACTTAATATTCAATGATTCAACCGGATTTATAGCTATGATGAGCGAAGGTGGTGCCGAAGCATTGCCAAATGCAATACTTACGCTCCTTCCATTCATCTTCACTATCCTTGTTTTCATCGTTGTTGTCTATGCAGAATCAATAAAAGTTGAAATTCCAATTGCATTTGAAAGAGTCCGAGGTATGGTTCCAAATCTACCTCTCAAGTTCTTTTATGTGTCAAACATTCCGGTCATATTTGCCAGTGCGCTTATCATAAACATGCAACTTATTGCAGGTGGGTTGCTTACTGGTGCCTACTGGGTTACTTCTACTGATGGCTTGGTAGCCTCAACCCCGGCTTATGATACACTACTGGAAACTCAAAAATACGATTTTGCCAGGGATGGTATTTTACCAATAATTGGTTATACTTCTTCAACTGGAAAGCTTGCTGATGGTTTGCTTTATCTATTTACTCCACTTTACGGTACTGGGCAGGGGACGCAATATTATTCTCTTTTATTTACTACTTCTACTCCCTTCTTCGGTATTCCAGAATGGGTTCATGCAATTGTCTACATCATCATGCTAGCAACTGTGTCAGTTTTGTTCGGTATGTTCTGGGTTGAAACTTCCAATATGGATGCAAAGAGCGTTGCCAACCAACTTTCCCAATCTGGTCTTCAGATTCCAGGATTCAGAAGAGATCCAAGAATGCTCGAAACCATACTTAATAAGCATATTTTCCCGCTGACTGTTATGGGTTCATTCTCTGTTGGTCTTCTTGCAGGAATTGCCGACCTAACTGGTGCTCTTGGTACTGGAACTGGTATCCTGCTTACTGTTGGTATTTTGCACAAAATGTACGAACAATTAGAGCAGATGCAGGCCTTTGAAATGTACCCAAGCTTTAGCAAAATGCTTGGCCAATGAAAAGGACCGAGGTCCCTTTTGAACCTCCTTTTTTCGAGGTTCCTTTCTGTGGGTGATTCTTTCGTGGCCAAAATCTATATCAAAACCTATGGTTGTACTCTTAATCAGGCAGACAGCGACATACTAAGGGCGCTAATTCTCGAATCAGGATGCAACCAGCTGGTAGATTCAGAAGAAAAAAGCGATGTTATTGTGCTCAACACATGTACTGTAAAAGGTGCAACTGATAACAAAATACTTGCCAAAATCAAACAGCTTCACGATAGTGGTAAAAAGTTTGTTGTGGCTGGGTGCTTGACTGTTAATGAAGCAAAAATCCGTAAAATTGCTCCGAATACGCCCATTCTTGGAACCTCTGCCCTTGTCCATATCAATGAAGCAATAGAAGATTCGCTTGCCAGCCAGCCAACTTTCTATCAAAACAGTCCAAAAGATTCAAAGGAAAATCTCCCGAAAATTCTTGGTCCTTGTCCGATCGCACGAATTCCGATAAATGAGGGGTGTGTTTCAAATTGTGCCTATTGCCAAACCAAACTCGCCCGTCCTTTTTTGCGAAGTTATACCCCTAAAACTATTGTGAAATGGATGAACCTGGCTGTTCAAGGCGGAGCCAAAGAAATTCAGCTCACTAGCATGGATTTGGGTGCATATGGACTCGATATCAAAACCGACCTGGCAAAATTACTCAAAACAATACTCGAAGACAATAGTCCGGATGGCCTTAACAAACCCGAACAAAAAAATCAAATATCAAAACTCAATCTAGATCAAAATAACATAGTTCGCTCATCCTTGTTTTTCACTCCATTTGTCATTAGATTAGGCATGATAAACCCAGACCATGCAAAAAGGATGCTTTCGACAATTCTTGAGGCGATGGATTCTGGTAAATTTTATCATTTTCTTCACGTTCCTGTTCAATCAGGAAGCGAGAAAGTTTGCCGAGAGATGAATCGAGACCACACAGTAAAAGATTTCATCGAGATCGTGGCTGCCATTCGAAAAAAATTCCCCGATGCCACCATCGCCACTGACATAATCGTTGGCTATCCGACTGAAACCGAAGAAGATTTCAATAAAACAATTTCGCTGCTTAAAACAATAAAACCCGATATCATAAATATCTCTGCATTCAGCCCACGTCCTGGTACAAAAGCAAAGGAACTAAAACCACTCAGCAGCGTGGAGATGAAAAGAAGAACTGGCATCATTAGTAAGCTCGTAAAGCAGATCACGGCAGACCAGAAGAAAAAATATGTTGGTCGCACCTTTCGTGTCCTAATAACTGAAAAAAATCCTAAAAAAGGTGATTTCACTGGCAGGACGATTGACTATTGCCAAGTTGTTGTCAAAGGATTTGGCGAGAATAGTGGCAAACTTGGTGATTTTATTACTGTTAAAATAACAAAAGCAAATCACGGTTCACTATTCGGTGTCCCTACCGGATAACCGAGATATGTCTACAATTCCAGATACATTGGAATCGTGTCCCGTCCTTTCAAATCAAAGATATACGCTCGAAAACCCCGTGTTTCGTACCATGTGATGACATTTTGCGTATTTTTTGCATGGGCAACTAAATAGGAGCAACCTATTCTTTGTCTTACTTCTAATGCGGTTTTTACTGCTATTTCGATAAGTCTTGCAGCGCAACCTTTTCCTTCTTCATCTGAATCAGTAGCCAGTTTGCCAATAAGAATTGCTGGAAATTGATTTGGGAAGCTTTTTGAATACTCTCCAAGGGACCTACCGCGGAATAGAAACTCTGCCTTCTTTT
>Ga0233425_10008761_pt1 | contig 13209 bp, 11 predicted proteins | sample Watercolumn_Towu_2_FD_181712 | JGI IMG/M metagenome (GOLD analysis project Ga0233425, IMG submission 181712) | Freshwater microbial communities from Lake Towuti, South Sulawesi, Indonesia - Watercolumn_Towuti2014_140_MG | ecosystem: Environmental > Aquatic > Freshwater > Lake | place...
CCTGCCGCGCTTCGATGGTCGTCTGGCGGCAAACCGACAAGGAAAGCTTCACCACCCACTGCATGTACACCTTCAAGGTGGTCGCGCAGGGACCGGAGTGGAAGATTTCCGAAATCGCGCAGAAGGTCCTGTGGAACGAGGGGACGCCATCCATCTACAAGGGCGCAAAGAGTTAGTCAAAAAAAGTTGCTAATCTTTTGGAATCAACACGAAGCCTCGAAGGCGCAAAGTCACAAAGAAACCTTCGAGGCTTCGTGTCTTTGTGGTGAGATAAGCATGAACTGCCCCGAATGTGGCGCGACTGACGTTTTATGCAAATCCCGCTTTGACGAGTTCCTCGTTTTGGAATTCACCAACGCGGACTATGGCTCCGTCCACCACTTGACCGTGACCGCGTACATGCTCCAGCATTCCAGCAAGTTGACCCGCGAAGGCTGGCTCCACATGCGCGGACTGCTGCGCGAATTCCTCGTGGAAAACAAGCCGCCCAAATTCGTCCGCAAACAAAGCAGGGACTTGGTGGACAGCGGCAAGCGTAAATTCAAAATTACCTCGAAGGACGGTTTGCCCGCGATTCAAAAATCCACGTGGACGAAGACGATTCTCGATGTCAGCACTGAGAATGCGGAGGTATATTGTCAAGACGTGTCCGCGTGGGCGAGGGCGGTGTTGGAAGAAAGTCAAGAATTTTGAAATTAGGAAGGAAGAGGAAATAAGATGTTGGGTAAAAAGGAAAGAATCATTTGGATTGTTGTGGTTGCAATTTCTATAATTTTCACGTTCACGGTTACATCAAAACTAACTACTGATTCAGAAAACAAAGGCAATACTTCTACAACACCTAATGCCTTGACAGATATTGAACAAGAAGCAGAGCAATGGTTTACAGCAAGTCTTTCATGGCCCATATCAAATTATCCGCCGCTGCCTGAAAGATACAGATATACCGAATGGCAAGACATTGATACTCCACGAACTATCTATCAAGGGTATCTGGAGAAAGGAGAACCTTGGACTAATTATCCAGAACAAATCGCCTTGAGAGTCTTTTATCCGCCGCCTGAGATCGAAGGTTTTGTTCCAGACAAGGTAAATATCTATTACTACAACGCAGACATTGTAGCTGTAACCGTCGTCCTTTTATCCCCGTCTCGTATAAGCGAGAGGCGATTTGATTTTGTAAAAGTTGACGACGTATGGAAGTTTGTTTGGGTTGGAGATAGGTTTATTAGCGTTCAATGATTGATTTCATTCACGGCATGAAATCAAAGAAATGATTAAAAAGACTGGCGTGGATATACAAAACGCGAATGCCGACTAAAAGGATACCCTCAATTCATCTATGATAAACTTGCCGCCAGTAGACTAAACTGGAACGCGCAATGAAACAATCCCTGCAAACTGCATTCATTGCTTTCTGTTATAAAATTAGAACTTAGCATGAGTCAGTTTGCATCGGGATAACTGATTCCTAAACACTTCACTACCGTTATCATCGCTCCCTACAAGGATGTGAAGTATTACCCACTGGACGGGAATCTTTAAGCGGTTGATCAAGTAATGTGGTTTTGGATAGTATCAGAAAGAGCTTATGAACAAGAAAATTCTTCTGCATCTTCTACAGGCTGTTATATTTTTTTGGGGGATCATATTTCAATTAGGATTGCAAAAAGCAATGCGGCCATACGCCATAAATGGCTATCTCTTTCAGAACTGGTCATCTGAGGCTTTAATGCAGACAGTCTCAATAGAAGACCTGCGAGACTCTCCTTTTGAAACCTTAAATAATATTCATATTCAACCTCCAGGGTTGGATATGCTTCGAGCCATTTTTGCACAATTTTGGCGTTCAACTGATATTCAAGGTGTGCTCAGGCATGTGGACGAATCTCTTTATTTAGTATGGACAATCATATATGGCATGTGTAGTGTTTTGATTTTTACTTTTCTTGAAGAGAAAACAGACTTTCTGTTTGCATTTATTGCTGCTGTATTGTTTTTCTTTCATCCAGCACTAATTTTCTACGCCACACATTTAGACACAACTTTGCTTTCTTCCTTTCTGGTTTTGTGGATGTATTTTCTGCTCTGGAAACAGCGAGATATAAATGCTTCTGTTGTACCTTTAGCCTGCTCGGCAATCCTATTGTTTTTCTTTCGTTCCCTCTTTCAATTGCCGTTTATTTTTGTTTTGGCTGCTTCGCTATTTTTTTTAAAAATCTCTTTCAAGAAAATCGCGCTCTTTATGGCAATTACATTAACGGTTTGCGGCTTGTATGTTTTCAAACAAAAGCTTCAATTTAATCTAGCCGGCACTTCATCTTTTACTGGCATTAACCTTGTTCGTTCAGTGGGCATTAAAGATTACGAATTTCCGTATGCAATTGATTTGCAGAATGAGGCCTTGGCTAGATTACCCAATGTATTGACTCGAGCTCAAAAAATTTCAGGCGAGATAAATTACAACCATGTAAATTATCTTGAATTTAATCGGCTTTTAACTAATGAATACAAAAAATATATACTTGAAACGCCGGTACGAAAATTAATTCGTTCGTATAAGAGAAACTTAACGATTTATTTTAATCCCTCCAGTAAATATACTGATCATGTAATTGTCGACAGGCTATTTTGGAGGGATAGTCTCGATGTGGTGTTTTCCGCACCTGTTATGCCGGTTTGGCTCGGAATTGCTGGTGTATTTTATATGTTGCAAAGAATTGAGAATAGGAACATAAATGAGGCAGTTGCTTTTTTGCTTCCAACGCTATATATTTTTTCCACTTCTGTGTTATTTGAAAAAGGGGAAAACAACCGTTTTAAGTTCTTTTTGGAACCAATGTTTTATGTTTTTGTTCTAAGTCAAGGCCGTGTTGCCTATTTGAGGGTCTGTTCTTTTTTAGCTACTCATCTGCTAGTTTTAAAGAAAGATGATCGATCCGAAAATTAAAGATTTTAATGGAATCCTGTGCTTCTAAAGGATAATGCAAAGAACCTTTATAGCGGATTATCATTGCTAATTCAAGCAGATAATAAGTTGTGAAATTTTTGTGATAAATAAATTGTTAACCGATTTCGCTTTTTGGATGGAGTAATGAAACAATCTTTGCAAGTCGTTTTTCGTTTCTGGAGTACCATCACTGCACTTTTGATTTTTAGCCTGCTCGTGATTTACCTCCGCAACGGCATAACGGGACTGGAGCTTTTCATCCAGAACTGGCCCCTGTCCACGCTGTCCGTGACGTTGGCTTCCACAGCCTTCGTCTGGCTGTTGACAGGCATTCTGCTTTACATGCTTGCCAACAGCAAAATCCACAACGGGAATCTCTGGCTCACGGTGGGATTCTTCCTCGTCATGTTCATCTATCTCGGCATCCTGCGCGAGCGCTTCCGCTACGGTGACTATCACTACTACCTCGAAGCTGCAATCGCCCTCACCAAGGGACAACCCCTGCCCGATAGTTATCTCTACCTGCCGCTCTGGGCGTCCATGCTCAAGTACCTCGTCCCGCTCGGCGACCAGGGATTCATGATCGTCCTGTGGATGGTCAACGTCCTCGCCCTTGCAACTTTTTACTTCTTACTTATTACTGCTCTCCAACGCTACGGCTTCCCCCATCACCTCGCCATCGTTATCACCGTCCTCTTTCTGCTCATCAACACCCCCCTCATGCGGACCTTGGGATTCATCCAGGTCAACCTGCTGACGTTGGATTTGATTCTGCTCAGCCTCGTCGTCTATCCCAAGCATGAGTTTTTGTCCGCGCTGGCGCTGGCCTTTGCCGTTCACTTGAAAACCTCTCCCGCCGTGCTGGTGCTTGCCTTCCTGCTGGAATTCAACTGGCGCTGGCTGGTTTGGTTCACGGTCAGTTTCCTCGGCATCGGATTGTTCCCCGTCGTCACCAACGGCGTTTCACTCTACCAGCAATTCCTGACCAACACCTTCCTGCTGACCCAAATCCCAGACACGAACTTCCACGACACCTCCTTTGACTCCTTCCTGCGTTTCCTCAATCCCTTCTTCGGGATTCAAATCGCGCAGACCCGTCTCATGGCGCTTGCGGCCAAAGCCTTGCTCCTGCTCGGCTCTCTTGCGGTGATGGCGCAATCCGTCCGCAATCAAGCGTTTAGCAAAGAAAACCGCCTGCTGAACGCCGTCCCGCCGCTGTTCGTTCTGATGACTCTCGCTTCGCCCATTGTTTGGGATCATCACGGGCTTTTCACGGCGCTTGCTTTTCTCCTCATGCTCAAACGCATCCACTCCCCGTCAGCGTGGATTTGGTTCGGCTTTGCCTACTTCCTCGAATTCGTCCTGCCCTCCTTCGACTTCTTCCCCTGGTCGTATGGTCGCCTCGTCGCGCCGCTGATTGTCCTCTGGTTGATGGGACAGACCGCAAAGAACGACGAGTCGCCGCTCATCGCGTCAGCAAATGGCTGGCTTGCAAAACTTGCGGGGTAATGGAACAGAGGTTTGCAAACCACGAAGTCACGAAGACACCAAGTCACAAAGGTTTCTTTGAGTCTTTGAGACTTCGAGTCTTTGTGGTCTAATCCCCCAAGCTATGAAGAAACATCTTTCCACCATCGTTCTTGCTTTCATCCTGCTAGCGGGCTTGCTGACCTTCAACCAATATGGCGAAAGTTGGGATGACCGTTCCCTGCAAAAGTACGCCGCCAAGTCCATCAGTGCCTACGTCACCTTTCCGCAACAGGGCAAAATCAACATCACGCCCGAAGACCTCGGCTACTACGGTCCCGCCTATGTGATGGCAGTTGACCTGCTTTCCCGCGCCTTCAGTTTCCTCCCCTTCTCCCTCCCCGACCTACGTCACCTGATTTATTTCCTCACCTACTTTGCGGGCATCCTCGCTTTTCATTCCCTCGCCAAACGCTGGCTGAGCGACCTTCCCGCTCTCGGAGCAACCGTCCTTTTTGCAACTCAGCCCCTGCTTTGGGGTCACGCCTTCATCAATCCCAAAGACACGCCCTTCCTTTCCCTCTTTCTGATTTCGCTTGCTTTGGGATTTAATTTTTTTGACAAACTGCCCATTGAAGCGAATCCACGCCCAAGCCGAATCCAATTACTTCTCACCGCGCTTTGGGTTGGTTCTGTTTTCTCGCTCTTTATCTTCACCGAAAGTTTTTACAACCTCATCGCCAGCCTCGTCCACTCCGCCCACGACGGCAACACCAACCTCATCTCACTCATCGCCTCCGACATCCTCACCGCAGAGCCCGAAATTTACATCCAAAAATACTTCGTCCTCTTCCTCCGCGCCCGCACAATTTACTTTTTACTTTTTACCTCTTACCTTATCTACTCCTACCGCCCACATTCTGCATTCCTTATTCTACCTTCTGCATTCCTCCTCGGCTTCACCACCTCCGCCCGCATCCTCGGACCCTTCGCGGGACTTATCGTCACGTACTACGCCCTACGCACCAAAGGCAAAACAGCAATCCCGCATCTCATCGCCTACGCCCTCCTCTCCCTCATCTTCACCTACCTGACCTGGCCCTACTTGTGGATGAACCCCGTCGGCCACTTCATCGAGAGCTTCAAGGAAATGTCCCTCTACCCGTGGACGGGTGTCGTCCTCTTCAACGCCACCAATTACCCAATTACCAATCTACCAATCTCCTATCTCCCCGTTCTTCTCGCCATCCAGTTGACCGAACCCGTCTGGGCGTTGTCCCTGATTGGATGGTTGGTATCAATTTTCGGCGCGGTGCGTAAGGGCGAATCGCGATTCGCCCAGCTGGTTGAATTATCGGTATTGTGGTTTATCCTCCCGCTAACTGCGTTCATCGTCCTAAAAACCGCGCTCTACGATAACTTCCGCCAAATCCTCTTCCTCCTGCCGCCGATATTTTTAATGGCAGGAGTTGCGTTCGAGGCTGTAAAGCAAGTAAAATGGCAAGCCTTGTTGATTGGGCTATGCCTCATCCCAAACCTGCTTGGCATTGTGTCCCTGCACCCGTACGAATACATTTACTACAACCGCTTCATCGGCGGCGTGGACGGTGCGGCGAATCGCTTTGAGTTGGATTACTGGGGTACTTCGTATCGCGAAGCGGCAGAGTATGTGAATCAGGTTGCGCCGCCCAACGCCACAGTCTGGCTGGAGGGACCCGCGGCGTTGTTTCAACTTTACGCGCGCGAAGATTTGAAAACATATTCCACAAACGAGGCCGAACGCGCCGACCACTACGACTATGTGGTCGCAACCACCCGCTACAACCTGGACGAGACCGCCTACCCCGACGCCGAAATCATTTACGAAATCAAACGCGGCAATGCGGTGCTGACAGTCATCAAGAAACCCTAACCGACGCCAACCACAAAGTCGCCAAGGCACGAAGACTCAAAGATTCTTCCTTTGAGTCTTGGAGACTTCGCGCCTTCGTGGTAAAAAGCTTACCAAGAGAGAACATGAACCTATTAGAAATCCTTTCCCAAAAAACTTTACTGGCCGACGGCGCAATGGGGACCATGCTCCACGCGCGGGGTGTGGGCTTCGCCAACTGCTTCGACGAACTCAACCTGACCCACCCCGCCGCCGTCGCAGACATCCACCGCGAATACATCGAAGCGGGGGCGCAGTTGATTATCACCAACACCTTTGGCGCAAACCGCTTCAAGTTGGGCAAGCACGGCTTGCAGGACAAAATCGCCGAGGTCAACCGCGCCGGCGTGGAACTGGCGCGACGCGCGGTGGCGGCATCCTTCAAAGATGGCGTGCTGGTGGCTGGCGACGTGGGTCCGCTGGGCGTGCGCATCGCCCCCTATGGACGCATCCAAGCCGAAGAAGCGCGCGCCGCCTTTGCCGAGCAGATTCAAGCCCTGGCAGACGCGGGCGCAGACTTGATCGTCATCGAAACCATGAGCGACTTGTACGAAATTCAGGAAGCCATCCGCGCCGCGAAATCGGTTGTAGGGGCGGATGGCCATCCGCCCCTACCGGTCATCGCCTCCGTCACATTCACCCGCGATGACCGCACCCTGCTGGGCGATGACCCCGCCAAGGTGGCGAAAACACTCCACGCGGAAGGCGCAGACGTGATCGGCGTCAACTGCTCCGGCGGACCTTTGCAACTGCTCCGCATCCTCAAACAAATGAAACAGGCGGTACCAGAGGGTAGGTTCTGGGTTAAGCCAAACGCAGGCTGGCCCGAACAAGTGGGCGGACGAATCATGTATCCCGCCGACGCGGACTACTTCGGCAACTACGCCGTCTCTTTCCGTGATGCGGGCGCGAGCATCGTCGGCGGCTGCTGCGGAACTACGCCCCAGCACATCGCCGCGATGAAGAAGGCTTTTGAGGTCACTCCATTCCAGACTTCGGAAGTCTCGCCGCTCTTTGGCGCTTCCGAAGTCTCGGAAATCGACTCCCCCGAAACCGAGCCGCCCACCCAACTGGCGCAAAAACTGGCAGCTGGGAAATTTGCCATCTGCGTCGAAATGGATCCGCCGCGCGGACTCTCGGCGCATAAACTGCTGGCGGGCGCATCCCTGCTCCACGACGCCGGCGCGGACGTGATCAACGTCGCCGACAGCCCGATGGCGCGGATGAGGATGTCTGCCTGGGCGGTGTGCGATTTGGTCCAGCGCAAGATCGGCATCGAAACCACGCTGCACTTCCCCACCCGTGGACGAAACCTGCTGCGCGTGCAGGGCGACTTGCTTGCCGCCCATGCCATCGGCTTGCGAAACATCTTCGTCGTGATGGGCGATCCGACTTCGATTGGCGATTACCCCGAAGCCACCGACAACTACGACCTGGTCCCGTCGGGTCTGGTCAAACTCATCAAGCAGGGATTCAACATGGGGGTGGATCATTCGGGGACAAGCATCGGTCAGCCCACCAACTTCTTCGTCGGCTCCGCCCTCAGCCTCTGCCCGAAAGACATGGACAACGAAGTCAAGAACCTGCATCGCAAAATCAACGCGGGCACAGACTTCTTCCTTACCCAGCCAATTTATCGACCCACCGACGGACCGAACGTCATCGAAGCCTACGAAGCCAGACACGGCAAACTGAACAAGCCGATTCTGGCGGGAATCCTGCCGCTGGTCAGCCCGAAGCACGTCAACTTTTTGCACAACGAAGTGCCGGGCGTCTTCATCCCCGACGAGGCGCGGAAGCGCATCGAAGAAGCGGGCGACGCCGAGCGCGGCGCAAAGGTCGGCGTGGAACTGGCTGTCGAGTTGATTCAACAAATCAAGGGCTGGGCAAGCGGCGTTTATTTCATGCCGCAATTCCACCGCTACGACATGATCGCAGAAATCATCGAGCAGGTCAAATGAGCATGTGGAAGAAAATCCTTCAAGGGATGGTTCTGGCTGTCATCGCCGGGTTGGGAATCAAGACGGGCATCGAAAGCCTCCAAACCAGCTTTGCCGAACGCAGCAACGACTCGGAGGTGATTTCCGCCTGGAACGAGCGGCTGGAAAAACTCATTGAGCCGATTCCCTTCGAGCGCGGCTTCGTCGGCTACCTTTCCAACGAAGACATCCCCGGCGCAAACTTTGACTCCAACGATGCCGAAGGCGAGTTCGTCCTCACGCAGTACGCCGTCGCCCCGCTGATTCTGGCGCGCGGAGCCGAGCAGGACTGGGTCATCCTCAACCTCGACCCTGAGACCCTCAAGAAGTGGCGCGAGGAAAATAAAGACCAGTTTGAAGTCGTGCGGTCAGGCGGCGGCATGACGCTGGCGCACCGGGTGACCAAATGAGTCTGCTCAGTCTGTTGACCTTCCTCCCGCCTGTTTCGATTGGGACTCTGCTGCTTCATCTGGTTTGGAGCGACAGAAACAGCCTGCCCGATTGGCTTCTCAAACTCTCGCTTGGGGCGGGACTGGGGCTTGGTCTCTCGTCCCTGCTTTTTTATCTCCACCTGACGTTTTTCCCCACCAGTTCATACTTTCTGGTTTTGGAAATTGTCATCCTGTTGGCGCTGGCAGTCATCGCATTTCAGAGGGGCAAAACGACATCGCACGGGCTGATTTTCGAGTCGGCTTCAGCCGGCTTCCATGCGCTGAGGCAGGACTTCAGTCCGCCGAAATGGAGCGCTGAGAAATTAAGTCAGATCGCACTCCTCGCAGTTGGGATACTTGTGTCCGCCGTCTCTTTCCTCGGGCTGGTCAACTACTCGCGGCAAAGGGCATACGGCGACTGGGACGCCTGGATGATTTACAACCGCTCGGCGCGTTTCATCTTTCGCGGCGGCGAGTTTTGGCAGGATGCCTTCTCGCCTGGCATGAACCTCGTCTTCCATGCCGATTATCCGCCCCTGCTGGCGTTTAACATCGCCGCCCGCTGGCGAGCCCTCGGCGCTGAGACCACCTTCATCCCCATGTTTCTGGGATTCCTGTTCACGCTTGCCGCGCTGGGCGCGTGCTTTTCCGCGCTGACATATTTCAATTCAACGGGGCAGGGTGCGTTCGCGCTGGTTCTTTTGAGCGGGGCGCAATTTTTCATGGGCGAGGGCGGCAGGCAGACGGCGGATGTGCCGCTGGCGTTTTTCATCCTTGCCTCCATCGTCTTTTTGTTTTTGCGCGAGCGGGAAGGACGTGAAATTTTCACAGCCCTTGCCGCCCTCATGGCTGGCTTCGCCGCGTGGACGAAAAACGAAGGATTGCTCTTCGTCCTCGTCTCGTCGGGAATTATTTTTCTAACCGCGCTCTGGAAGCGTTCCTTTCACGATTTTCTTTTTTACCTGGCAGGATTGCTCCTGCCCCTGATTCTGCTCTTCCACTTCAAGACCCAGGTTGCCCCTTCGAGCGAGTTCGCGGGCGGCGGGCTGGAAGTCCTGCTCCAAAAGTTGACCGACCCGGCGCGGAATCAAATGGTCTTCGGCGCGATGTCGGGTTTCCTCCTGCGCGGCGGAGGCTGGTATGGGGTGGGTGTTTTCCCGATTTTGGCTGCGTACCTCGTCCTTTTCAAAACCCGCCCAATTGCCTTTCCAACGGCGGTCTTCGTCAGTTTTGCCATACTCAGCGCGCAACTTATCGGGTATTATCTCTTCTATCTGATTTCTCCCTACGACTTGACCTGGCACATCGGCTATTCCCTCAACCGGCTCTTTGTCCACATCTACCCTGCGGTTGTGTTTGTGGTTCTGGCGGCTGCCCGAACTCCCGAAAGCGTTTTTTCTCTTCAAGTGAAAAGACCCTAAGAGATTATCTGAAAACCAACCACAAAGCCTCAAAGCCACGAAGACACAAAGTTATTTCCTCTTCGAGTCTTGGCGACTTGGTGTCTTTGTGGTCACGAAATCAGACTTTTCAGAACTTTCTAAAGGTTTTAGAAGCCTTTAGGATCTCAAAAAATAAACAGGTGAACTCATGCTCCTCACCATCGATATTGGCAATACCAACCTGACTCTCGGACTCTACGACGGCGAACAACTCGGCGCGCACTGGCGTCTCGCTACCGATCACAACCGCATGCCCGACGAATACGGCTTGCAGCTTTTGGGGTTGCTTCAAAATGCAGGCAAGACCCTCGGCGACATTCACGGGATTTCGCTGGCGTCTGTCGTCCCGCCGTTGACGGGGCGCGTAGTGCAAGCCTGCAACGAATATCTCAAACAGTCTCCTCTCGTGGTGGATGCCGGCGTAAAGACGGGTATAAAAATCCGCTATGAAGACCCCAAAGCCGTCGGCGCAGACCGTGTCTGTGACGCTGTCGCCGTGCTGAAAAAATACGGTGGTCCCGCCTGCGTGGTCGATTTTGGAACCGCGACCACCTTCAACGCCGTCACCAAAGAGGGCGAATATTTGGGCGGGGCAATCACCGCCGGCGTAAACCTCGCCGCCGAAAGTTTATACACTCGTGCCGCCAAACTTCCGCGCATCGACTTGCAGAGACCGCCTTCGGTCATCGGGCGCAACACCATCCACGCCATGCAATCGGGACTGCTCTTCGGCTACGTCAGCATGGTCGAGGGCATGGTGACCCGCTTCAGGGCGGAATTGGGCAACGGGATGAAGGTCATTGCTACGGGAGGCATGGCGGAAGTCATCGCCAAAGAAACCGATGTGGTGGACTTCATCGCTCCCTGGCTGACGCTCGACGGGCTGCGGATTGTCTGGGAACTCAACCGTTGAAAGCGACCAAATGGGAAAAGACATCGCTGAACCATTAAAAAGGAATTGAATGAAAAAAGTTATTATCTTGCTTTTGGGGCTGTCTATTTTATTGTCCGCTTGCAGTACGGGGATATTCGCCGAACCTACTGCAACGGCGACGGTCACGGTCACATCTTCCCCAACCGCCACCGCCACGATTACACCGACCTCGACCATCACGCCCACGTTTACTGCGTCACCAAGTCCCACGCCCACCTGGGTCCATCAGGGACCGGAGAGCGTGCTGGTCCCCATCATCCTCTTTCACCGCATTGCCATCTCGCCGACGGATGGGGTGAATTACAAAAGCCCGTATTACGTCAAGCCTGAGTTGTTCGAAGAGGAAATAAAACTGCTCCACAACTGGGGCTACCAGACCATCACCACCGAAATGCTAATCAACGCCATCAAGGACGGCGCCGACCTGCCGCCGCGCCCCATCCTCATCACCTTCGATGATGGAAATTTGGACAACTACGCCACGGCATTCCCCATCATGCAGAAATACGGTTTTACAGGGGTGTTGTACATTGTCGGCAATTACGTGGGCGCGGAAAACTACATGAACGCCGACCAGATCAAGGAAATGGCGGCGGCTGGATGGGAAATTGGAAGTCACAGCATGAGCCATGCCGACCTGCCTTCTCTCGAACCGCAACAGCAACGGTATGAGGTGGTCGAGTCGCGTGTGTTTCTCGAAGAAAAGTTGGGAGTGACAGTCCAGACCATTGCCTATCCGTTTGGGAAGGGGAATACCGGTATTGTGGATTACGCCATGTTTGCCGGTTACATTGCCGGCATGGGGTTGGGCTACACGCACGAACAGACCAGCTACAATTTGTTCAGTCTACAACGCCGCGACATCAAGGGGACGTACGACATCAGGCAGTTTGCATCTTACCTGCCCTGGCAGGGTGACCCCGCCTTTTTCCCCACCGACACACCGGCTCCCACAGTGACGCCGTCTTACACGCCGATTCCAACCAATACACTCCCAACTCCGTAGGATATGAGCGCATTCAAGAAACTGGCGTAAAAACCCTATTTCAGCCATGCCCATTCAAGAATCAAAAAACTCCCCGGAACAAAAGTCCCGGGGAGTTTTCGTATTCCGTCTGAATTAGCTGAGGATAACTACGTTAGTAGCCTGCGGACCCTTGGGGCCTTTCTCAACGGTGAATTCGACTTTCTGACCTTCTTCAAGGTTTTTGAAACCGTCGCCCTGGATCGCCGAGAAGTGGACGAAGACATCCGCGCCGCTTTCGCGGGCGAGAAAGCCGTAGCCCTTGCTTCCGTTGAACCATTTGACTGTTCCTGTAATACGTTCTGACATTGTTTGCCTCCTTGGGCAAGAAAAAAAGTTTGGAGGACCCGGTCCTTTCGCCAGAACAGATAAAACAAAACGGCTCATGGACTTTTACCCATGAGCCGTGGTTATACTTCCAAAGCGAACTTACTGGTATCCGTACAGGCCGCTACTTTATCATGCGGATGGGGATATGTCAATGAAATATCGCCACCAATTATCGGAGCGGTCTCCTACGACTTCACCACACTGAATTTTTCCTTGCCGATCTTGTAGTTGCCGCTGTGCTTGATAACCTGTTCCACAAATTCTTCGGGAACATCTACAAAACTATGTTTATCTTCGATGCGGATCTTGCCAATGGTGTAGCCGGGGATATTTGCATGGAAGGCAATCTGTCCCACGATGTCGTTGGGGCGGATGTTGTGCGCCTTGCCCTTGTTGATCTTCAAACGGATCATGCCCTCCTCGTGCGAGTCGCGGCGACCAGGCTTCTGGGCGAACTCACGCCTTCCAACGGGCTTTCCGCCCTTCGAGTCGCGTCCAAATCCGCGCTCCGGCTTGCGGGTGAACTCTGGCTTCACTTCGGAAACCTCGGCAATCGGGCGCTGCTTTTCGTCGGCGCGGGCGATTTTGATGGCAGCGGCGGCGATATTGAGCGGGTCATGCCCAGCCGCGATGAGTTCCTGCACCATTTCGAGTTCGCGCTTGAAACGTCCGCGACCCAGCCAGACCTTCAGGTTTTCGACGGTCTTCGATTCGCGGTGATG
>Ga0233425_10008762_pt1 | contig 13207 bp, 12 predicted proteins | sample Watercolumn_Towu_2_FD_181712 | JGI IMG/M metagenome (GOLD analysis project Ga0233425, IMG submission 181712) | Freshwater microbial communities from Lake Towuti, South Sulawesi, Indonesia - Watercolumn_Towuti2014_140_MG | ecosystem: Environmental > Aquatic > Freshwater > Lake | place...
CACGGCCTCCGACACCGACACGGACTCCGACACCGACACGGACTCCGACACCGACACGGACTCCGACACCGACGCGGACTCCGACACCGACACGGACTCCGACACCGACACGGTCGGTCCCGGCTTCGAGACCGCGCTGACCTACCAGGGCGGCTGCGGCGATGCGGTGCTCTACGCCTGGAAGCCCGACGACACCCTCGCGCTGTTCTTCCGCACCGACGGTGTGGCCGAGGCGGCGCATGCGGCGGGCGCGGCCTCCACGTTCACCTGGACCCTGCCCGACGCCGCGGTGGACCTCCACCTGGAGCAGGGCGAGCACCTCACCGCCCTCACCTGCACCGACGTCGTCGAGTACCACCCCGTGGTGACCGCCACCTGGACCGCGGTCTCCGGTTCGGTCTCCCTGACGGTCACCCCGACGGGCGAGGCCACCCCGTGGGGAGAGTACCCCTCCCTCGGCGAGCTCCAGCTCACAGACATCGTGCTGGAGCCAGCGGCTGGCGGCGAGGATCTGCCCCTCCCGAGCCTCTCGATCTCCAGCGGGATCGGCTGGTTGCCGGGGTAGGGGGCGCTCACCTCCCCGGCAGCGGCCGGGCGTTCTCCAGGGCGCCCTCGGCGTCCAGATCGAGCTGGGCTTCCACGCTGGCCGGGGTCCAGGGCACGCCGCCGATCTGGTGGCCCCGCAGGTTCATGCGCTTGGCGATCTTGGCATCGGGCAGGTCGCGGGCCGCGAGGCGCCTGAGCTCCGCCAACCAGGCATACTCGGGCGGCTTCTGCACCAGGATGCTCTGCTCCTGGTACCAGCCGAAGGGTACGCTGGGGGCGAGGTCCACGGGCGGCCCCTCGGGCGAGGCGTACCAGGTCTCGATGCCCTCGACGCCCTCCCGCTGCAAGACGACGGCCCGCTCCATGGGCAGCGCCTTGACCCCGGGAAAGCCGTCCACCACGAGCTTGCCCCGGCTGGGGGTGGAGATGCCGGCGCCCTGCTCCCTGACGCGGTTGAACAGCACCATCAGCGCGCTGCCCTCAGGCGCGATGTCGTCGCCGGGCAGGAAGTGGGGATCGACCGCCAGGGCGCCGCGGAACGCGAAGGCCACCCGGGCTTCATCGCGCAGCAGCCACCAGCCCAGGGCGTGCGCGACGTGGACCTGCATGGCGTCGTCCGGCGAGACCAGGCTGTCGAGGCAGGTGAGATCCTCGTCGACCGCGGCCACGGCGGGCTGCAGCGCCATCAGATCGCCGGTGGCGTACGCGATGCGGGCCGCGCGCAGGTGCTCGCGCAGATCAGAGATCCCGGCCGGGCAGGCGGCGACAGCCGGGGCGACGGCCGCGACCACAGCGGCGAGGAGCGGCGAGAGCATGGCGCTTCCTGCGTTCCAGGGGGAGTTCCTGCGTATCATGGACGCCGGGGCGCTCCCACCAGCACAGCCAGTCCGCGGCGGCTTGCAACCCAGGCGGACGACCGGTAAGATTTCACCGGTATCCAACCTCCGCGGACCCACTCCAAGCACCCGCCCGAGGAGCCCCCATGCGCGCTGTCGCGTTCTCCCTGGCCGTCCTCCCCTTCGCAGCCTGCCACAAGGGCAACAGCATCGAGACCCGAGGCGATCCGCCGTTCGAGATCGCCTCCGCGCGCTCGGTCCTCTGGGCCCAGGATCCCGAGACCAGCTCGGAAGAGGGGGAGGCCGCGCTGGTGATTTCGGACGACGAGATGGGCTGCGAGGCCATCACCGCCCAGAACATGTACTACGACATCGAGGAGGTCATGCTGGAGGGCCAGGGCCTGATGTTCGTGCTGGAGTACGACAGTTGGGGCTCCGCCGAGCAACCACTCGACTGGGAGGGGCTCTGGATGACCGGCTACGGCATGGGGGGCGGCGCCGAGCGGATGATGTATCCCCTGGCCTTCAGCGACGGATTCCTCTACTTCCTCGGCGGCTACTACGGCATCGGCGACTCCTCCTGGCTGCGGATCGACACCTGGGCCGAGGACGGAGTGCGCGGCAGCTACTCCACCGAGTACTGGTCAGGGAACTTCGACGCCCAGAACTGCGGCGATTGGGCTCCGTACGAGCCCCACTGGGACACGGGCTGGGATAGCTGGTAGCCCCTCGGGGCGCGCCGGATGCGCCTCGTCGCGCTGCTCCTCTGGTGCGCCTGTGCCGCACTGGCGGCGGCGGCGATCCTGGCCCGGGACGCGCTGGTCGCCCTGCCGGGGGAGGTTGCGCCGGTCCTGGCGACGGCCGTCGTCGTGCACCTGGTGATCGGGCTGGGGCTCACCCTGGGCCTGACCCGCGGACATCGGCGCTGGCCGGCCCTGCTCCCGCCGCTCGCGCTGGGCGCCGCCTGGGCCGCGCTGTGGGCCCCGCCGCCGCCCCGACCCACCGGCACGGCCATCGGCCCGTGCATCGCGCTCATCACCCTCGACACCTTCCGGGCGGACAGCCTCGACGCGCTCGGGCGCCAGGCCGAGACGCCGGTGCTGGATGCCCTGGCCGCCGAAGGCCTGCTGTTCACCAACGCGGTGGCCACCGCGCCCCTGACCGCGCCCTCCCATGCCTCCATGCTCACTGGCCTCGGCGTCCGCGCCCACGGGCTGTACACCAACGGCGGCGAGATCCGGACCGGGGGCAGCGTGGTGCCCCGCCTCGCGACGGCGGGCTACCGCACCGGCGCCTTCCTCTCCGCCCGCGTGCTCGACCGCCGCACCGGGCTGGCCGCGGGCTTCAGCCACTACGACGACCGCTGGGGCTGGATGCAGCGCACCGACTGGTTCCCCGGTATCAAGGGCCTCTTCGGCCGCGGCCGCCCCGCCGCCCGGGTGGGGGACGAGACCGTGCGCCGTGCCCTGACCTGGATCCAGGCTGGTGAGGGTCCTTTCTTCCTGTGGGTCCACCTCTACGACGCCCACGCCCCCTACGTGGCCCCGGCGGGCTGGCGTCCGAGCCCCGAGGAGCAGACCGAGGCGGCCGCCCTGGATCGCGCCGGGCGGCCCCACTCCACCGACCGCGCCAGCTTCGCCCGCAACCTGGAGCGCGGCTTCGCCCACGGCCAGCGCCTGCTCTACCGCTCCGCCGTACGCTGGACCGATCATCTGGTCGGGGAGCTGGTGGCCGGGCTCCCGCCCGACACGGTGCTGGTGGTGGTGGCCGATCACGGCGAGAGCCTGGGGGAGCACGACTACTGGTTCAACCACGGGGCCGACCTGTGGGAACCGAGCATGCACGTGCCCCTGATCCTGCGCTGGCCCGGACGGGTTCCGGCGGGAGAACGCAGCGAGGCCCTGGTGGGGGTGGAGCGTGTCGCGGGGCTGCTCCTCGGCATCGCCGGGCTGGAGGAGCTGGACCTGGAGGCGCTGCAGGCCGCGGAGGCGCCCGTCCCGCAGTTCACCCCCGGCCAGCAGGCCCGCAGCCGCTTCGGCCGCCCCCCCGGCGACGGGCTCCCCGTGGCGGCCCTCCGGATGGCGCGCGCCAAGCTGGTGGTGCCGGGAGGCGGCGAGCCCGCCTACTACGATCTCGACCTCGACCCCGGGGAGAACGCGCCCCTGCCCGTGCCGCCCGACCTGGCCGCCGAAGCCGACGATCTGGGGCGCGCGGTCGCCGACGCCCCGGCCGGCCCCGACGCGCGGCAGTCGGCCTGGCTCGAAGCCATCGGCTACACGGGGTGGTAGGCGGCCGCCCGTCTGGGGTGCGGGCAGGACCCCCTCGAACCTACCGGAATGCGGGCAGGCCTCACCCGAACTGACCACCGGCCGGGGAAGCAGCAACGTATGTCCACGAAAACCGACGTTCTCCCGTAGGACCGCCGGCCTGCGCGCCCCAGCGGGGGGCCACGTGGTAGGTTCGACCGGGGCCTCATCGCATTCTGGTAGGTTCGACCCGGTCCTGATCGCACCGCCGGCCTTTCAGCGCCCAAGCACCTCCAGCAGCTTCGCCAGCCCGTCGTCCAGGCCCGATCCGGAAGGCGAGTACCCACCCTCGCGGGCGACGATGCGGTGCTCGGGGTCCAGGAAGAAGACCGCGGGGATGCCCGAGACGCCACAGGCCGCCATGGCGTCGTGGCCGGCCCAGGCGGGCACGAAGGCGGAGGTGGTCTCGGCCAGGTAGGCTGCAGGCGCGGCGGCTTCATCGTCCACGGAGACCGCGATGAAGGTGATCTCGGGGTGGGTGCGAGCCAGCAGGTCCACCTGGGGCAGGGCTTCGCGGCAAGGGCCGCACCAGGTGGCCCAGAGGTCCACCACCAGCGGCCCGGTGAAGGAGGAGAGCGGGCGCTCCACACCCTCCACGGTGAGCGCGAGGTCCGGAAAGGCAGGGTGTTCCTCGCCCGTCTCCGGGGTGGCGGGCGCCACGGCGACCAGGGCGATCCAGCCCGCCAGCCCGCCCGGCAGCCACCAGCCCTGGTCCGGCCAGGCCTGGGACAGAGCGGCCTCGGCGTCGGCGTCGAGGCGCGCGATACCAGAGCCGCCCGCGGCCAGGCCGAGGGAGAGATGCTCGAAGCTCTCGTCGGCCTGGTACTTGTGGCCAGCCTCGGCGAGCCCGAGGATCAGACGGGCGGCGGGCGTCTCGGCGACGAGCAGGGAGTGCACGGCGTCCGCGCGGGCGGCTTCGCGCCGCCCCAGGCGGCGTTGCACTTCGGCGCGCAGGGCCAGGGCTTCGGCCAAGAACGCACGCTGATCCTGGAGCGAGGCGCACAAGTCGCCCCAGGTCTTGTCTCGCTCGGAGTAGGCCTCTACGGCGACTTCCAGAGCGTGCCGAGCCCGCCGCAAGTCGCGGTCCAGGGCCAGGGCCGCGCGGGCATAGTCCAGGTTCGAGTCGAAGCCACAACTGACCCGGTACGCACCGCGCCACTCCCCAAGAGCCTCATCCGCCCGGCCCAGGCCCTCGAGCAGGCGGGCGCGCTCGCTGTGCCAGCCACCCTTTTTCTGGGTGTACGCGTCGCGCGGCGGATGGGATCCCAGGGCTGCCAGACGCTCCTCCAGGGTGCCGAGGTGGGCGGGCTCCGGCGGGGTGTGCTCCGCACCCTCCTCGGGCCAGGGAGGGAGAAACCGCCTGGCGTCGAGCACCTCCATGCGGGCCGACAGCGCGTCGCCCAGGTCGCGCCGGCTGGCGGCGCGCGCCACCAGGTAGCCAGCGTAGACCAGGGCGGGATCATCGCTCGCCACAGCCCCACCAGCCATGGCCAGGGCGGCGGCCCGGGCGGCCTCCAGGCCCTCGCCCTCCGCCTCGTCGTTCCAGAGACACCACAACCAGTCAGCCCGCCAGGGGTCGGCCTCCAGCAGTGCCTCCACCGCGCGCACGTCGTCGGCATCGACCCCGTCCTCCAGCCGCAGGTCCACCGCGGCGTAGCGCACGTGCCAGTCCGCCTCGGCCACCGCGATCAGGGCCGCGCGGGACGCGGTGTCGTCGCGATCGCAGCGTTCCTCCACCAGTTGCTCCAGCCACAGGGCGCGCCCGCGCACGGCGGGATCCTCCGGCAGCGGAGCCAGCAGCGCGAGGGCTTCGTCGCACCAGGGCCCGGGATGGCCGGGCACGCTGCCATGCTCCGCCTCGGGGGCCGCCAGCACGCCGGCCCAGGCCAGCGCCACCCGGCGGACCGGGTCCTCGGGGGCCTCGGCCAGCCAGCGCGCATAGAGCGCCTTCACCCGCGGGGCGGTCCAGGGGCTGGCCTGTACCCGCGTCTGGATCCACGTGACGTGGGCCGAGACATCGCTGGGGTCGGCCGCCAGCAGGGCAGCGCCGGCCAGCACGGCCTCGTCGCCGGGGAGATAGCGAACCCGGGCCAGCTCGGCCGGGCTCGCGGCGTGGGCGGACGCGGCCAGGAGCAGGAATGCAAACATCGGGACCTCCACGCGAAGGAGGTTATTCCGACCACCAGGAGAAGGCCCCCGACCATGCCCGCCTCGCCCGCCCTGCGCGCCGGGATCGAGCGGGTCGGCGTGGTCCTCGCGCTGCAGGCCCTGGCCTTCGGGCTCCTCCACATCCAGGGCTTCCCCCGCGGGTGGAGCGGCGTGCTGCTGGCCACGGTCTACGGCGCCATGATGGGCGAGCTTCGCCGTCGCACAGGCGGTCTGCTGCTGCCCTGGGCGGTCCACGTCGGCGCCGACCTGGTGATCTTCGCGGTGGTGGCCAGCATCGCCTGAGCTACCCGGCAACCTCGGGTGGGACGAAGAACGCCTGGTGGATGAGCAGAGGTGTCCTCTCGGGTACGGAGGCCACCAACCTGATCCGTCCGTGGCGGCGGCGCGCGGGCCGCGCGCCCTGGCAGGGTGACCCCGATCGCATCCGGAGAACCGTCCGCGGACCAGGGGCACTCTCGAGACAGGCCAATCCGGCCTCACTGTGCCAGAGAAAGCCCTGAAACGCACCATTTCCGCCGGAGATGGCCAGCCAGCGCACCACCCCGCGAGCGCCATCGACGCGACTTCTCTGAAACATGACGTTTGTCCGTCACGGCCGGCAGGCAGTGGACCCCAAGGGGTCGGAACTGGTGCTTTCACCCACGTTCTCCGGCGAAAATGGTGCGTTCGGGCTCGGTCTCCGGGCGCTGGCGGGGGCCGCACGCCCCACCGCACGGTTACCGCTCTCTCCCGGCCCACCGGAGGTGCCCCATGACCCCCTTCACCGGCCTCGACGCCACCGCCGCCCGGGCCTTTGCAGAGGCCTGGCTACCCGCCTGGACCGGCGGCGATGCCGCGCGCCTGCTGGCCTTCTACACCGAGGACGCGGTCTACAGCGATCCGGCCGTACCCGGCGGGCTGCGCGGACAGCCGGCCCTGGCGGCCTACTTCGGGAGGCTGCTCGCCGCGAATCCACGCTGGGTCTGGACGCAGCGGGGCGCGATCCCGCTCGAAGACGGTTTCTTGAACCTCTGGCACGCCGTCATCCCCGTGGGCGCCGAGGTCGTCGAACTGGACGGTGTCTGCACGGTCCAGCTCCACGCGGGGCGCATCGCGGCGAACCACGTCTTCTTCGACCGTTCCCCGCTGCTGGCCGCCCTCGCGCGGCGACGCCGGTGAATCCCGTCCTCCGCGATGCCCGCTGGCCTGAGGAGGCCGACCTCGTGCGGGCTCTCTTCCAGGAGTACCAGGCGGCCATCGGGCTCGATCTCTGCTTCCAGGGCTTCGCCCGGGAGTTGGCTGGGCTCCCTGGCGCCTACGCCCGCCCCGCGGGCTGCCTGCTGCTGGCCGAAGACGGCGACCGCGTGCTCGGCTGCGTCGGCCTGCGTCCCTTCGCCGGCCGCGATGCCGAGCTCAAGCGCCTCTGGGTACGCCCCACCGCGCGATGCCGGGCGCTCGGCGAGGCTCTCGTCCACGACGCCATCGCGGTGGCGCGCCAAGCCGGCTACGCCCGGGTCCTGCTCGACACCCTGCCGAGCATGGACGCGGCGCTGCGCCTCTACCGCCGCGTGGGCTTCGTCCCGACAGCGCCCTACCGGCCCAACCCCGTGGCCGGCGCCGTCTACCTCACGCTCACGCTGGATCGCTGAGGATACGGAACATCCCGGGCGCGTCCCCGGTGCGCCTTCGGAAGCCGAAAGTCTCGTAGAAGCCGGCCTTCCCGGCGGAAGCCATCAGCCCTATCCAGGCTTCGGGCGGCGCGTGCGCCGTGAGCCACCCCATCAGCGCCGCCGTCACCTGCCGGCCCACGCCCCGCCCCTGCCAGGCCGGCACCACCATCACGTCCTGCAGGTAGAAGTACACGCCGCCGTCCCCCACCACGCGCCCGGTGCCTACCACCTCCCCTTCCGCCAGCGCGCAGGCGGCGAACAGCGAACCCGCGAGCCCGCGAGCCATGGTCTCCTCGGGCAGGGCGCGCCACCCGACCGAAGCCCGCAGGCGGCGGTACTCCTCCACCGTCGGCAGGCGCTCCGCGATGAATACGGGTCCCATGGCAGCCTCCTCGGCTGGGACGGCCTGCAATAGCCCGTCCGCCAGCCCCGTACCCCGCGCGCACCTGGAGCCGCCCCATGTCCCTGCCGCTCTTGCTCACCTGCGCCCTCGCCTCCCCCGCGCAAGCCGGGGATCTCTGGCTCACCCTCGACCAGGCCGAAGACGCCGACCAGGTCCACCTCCAGATCCCCGCCAACTGGCTCGCCGAGGCCGACGACCCCGTGGAGATCCGGGTGGAGGGTCAGACCGTGGACCTGCGGGAGGTGGCCCGCGCCACCCGCGAGCGCCGTGAGGGCAAGCGCGTCAAGCTCCACGCCACGACCGAGGACGGCCAGCCCTACGAGGTCGTGGTGGAGCACCGGCGCCCTGTGCGCCTCGCCTCCCGTGTGCCCGAGGCCTTGACCTTTCGGCTGCAGGGCGAAGAAGGCGAGGAGGGCGGCGGGCTCTCCCTGCGCGTGCCCCTCGCGCCGGGCACCGGGTTGTTCTCCCTCGCCGGCCGGGGGTTCGCCGCGAACCTGCAGGTGGACGCCATCGCGATCCCCTGGACCGCCGACTCCTTCGTCGGGCAGCTCCGCGTCGTCCCGCCCACGCTGCTGCTGGAGGTCGTCGGGGAGGACGGGGGGCGGGTGATCGTGGCCACGGAGTAGCGAGGTAGGGGTGTCAGACACTAGGAGATAATATTTTTGAAAATATTATCTCCTAGTGTCTGACACCCGCGTCCACCGCGTCCTCGTCCATGTAGCCGAGGGCCTGCAGCGCGCGTCTGTCAGCGTCGCTGAGGGGCGCTTCGTCGGCCGGCCCAGCCACGGTCGTGGCACCGGCGGTCGTGGCTTCGACCTCCGCCAGCATGGGCGCGGCGATGTCGGGGCGTGCGGAGAAGAGGTTGTCGGCCTCGGCCGGGTCCTGGGAGAGGTCATACAGCTCGTGCTGCCCGTCGGAGGACTGGATCAGCTTCCACGGCCAGCGCACCAGGCTGCGGCGCACGCGGTGGAAGCGGTCGCCCCAGGGCGCGCCGAAGAGGTCCTTCGGGCGGGCGTAGTAGTTCTCCCCGAGGGCTCCGCGGGCGGCGTCGGAGGCGGAGAATGGCGAGACATCGTCCAGCGGCGGGAGGACGCGTGCGAGCACCAGCGCCGGCAGGTCGGCCGAGGTCACCGCGGTGTCCACGACCTCCCCCTCGAGCTGACCCGGGCTGCGCACGATCAGCGGGACCTCCATGGCCTGGCGGTAGACGTCCTTGGAGTGCCCGAGCAGGCGGTGCTCACCGAAATACGCCCCGTGATCAGCCGTGATCACGAAGATGGTGCGATCCGTCAGCCCCCGCTCCCCGAAGGCATCCAGCAAGACCCCCACCTGCTCGTCCAGGTTGGCCAGGGCCAGGTCGTACATGTCCGTGAGGCGGGCCAGCTTCTTCTCGGGCCACGGCCCCTCGCTCGCCATGACCGGGGCTCGCAGGCGCTCGGCCAGCCGGGGCGACCTGGCCCCGGCCACGTGCTCCAGGAAACCCGGCCGGCGCTCTGTGTTCAGCGGCGAGTGCACGTCCGTGAGGTTGACGAACAGGAAGAAGGGCCCACCCGAGTTCGCATCGACCCAACCGAGGATCATCGGATTGAGCCGTGCCGCGGTGGTGTGCTCCAGGTGGTAGGTGCCGAAGCCCTGGTCGAGGTGGTAGCGCTTGGCCAGGAAGGCTTCGTTGGCCAGGTACGCGCCGGTCGTGTAGCCGTGCCCCGCAAGGTACTCGGTGAGGGTGAGGGCGTCTTCGGAGAGGCCGCGCGCGTTGTCGTCCGCGGGCGCCGGGATCTCGTAGGTGTGCGCGCCATGCCGCCAGGGATCCTGGCCGGTGAGCATGGAGGCGTGCGAGGGCAGGGTCCAGGGCGCAGAGGCCAACGCGTGGGTGTAGCGGGTCGCCCCTGCCGCGAACGCGTCGAGCCGCGGCGTAGTGGGCCGCCCGTAGCCATAGCAGCCGAGATGATCGGCGCGCAGGGTGTCCAGCACCACGATGACCACGTTCGGGGGCTGGCCGGGGGTCGGCGGAGGCGCTGGGATCGCGGGGGGCAGGGCGGGGACCGGCGCAGGGGCCCCGCCGCCGCAAGCGAGCAGGGTGCACAGGGCAAGGGCGCAGACGTGGGGGCGCATCGCGGCCTCAGGCAGGATCCGGGCGCCCGCAGGGTAGCTCCCGGCTTCCGCCGCATCAAGCTCGATCGGGCAGGAGGTGGCGCGGCGCCCGCGGGGATCGGCGCATGGCCAGCGGCGAGCACCCCCGATACCCGGCGGAATGGACCCTTCACCTGGGGGGCTCCCAAGCACCGATGACCTCCCGCCGCCGGAACACCCTGATCGCCCTGGGCGCCGCGTTCGCGCTGGCGCTCGGGCTGCACCTGCTCTTCCGGCTGGGGCGCCCCGGGGTGGTCCCGCCACCCGCCGAGGTCACGTCCAACCGCACACCGTTCCTGGCGCGCCCGGCGGGCACCGCCATGGACCTGCCACCCGAGGTCCACGGCACGCGCGAGATCCTGGTGGTGATCTTCGTGGACGGGCTGGCCGAGCCGATGTTCTCGGAGCTGCTCGCCGCGGGGCTGCTGCCCTCCGTCTCGCGCCTGCTCGCCGAGCGACCCGCCTGGGCCGGGGCGGTCCGCTCGACCTTCCCGACCTCGACCGCGCCCGCCATCCCGGAGTTCCTCGCGGGAGACTGGAGCCACCACCTCGGGGGCATGCCCGACCAGATCCACGCGCTCGACCGCCGCGAAGGGCGCCTGATCCGCTACGAGGTCGAGGAGGCGCGCTGGGACGGGGGCGCGCTCACCCTGTTCGACCGGCTGCTGGGCGACGGCGGCGTCGCGCTCTCCTACTTCGAGGGCTACTTCCCGGGGGCCAGCATCACGGTCCACGACCAGGCTCTCTACCTGTTCGACATCGCCATGGTGAAGGCCCGCGAAGAGGCCGTGCTGGCCTACGACGACCGCATGGTCGACGACCTCGATCGCCGGCTGCGGGCGGCCCAGCAGGCACCCAACCTCGTGTTCGTGCGCCTCGGGGCCCTCGACACCGCCGGCCACTTCTACGGCCCGGACTCCGAGCCCTACTTCCAGGCCCTGCTCGCCACCGACCGCAGCCTCCGGGCGATCCTCGCCATGCTCGAGGAGAACCGGCTCGCGGACGGGCGCAGCCTCTATGAGGCCGCCCACGTCGTGCTGTTCAGCGACCACGGCATGGAGGCCACGGGCCAGCGGATCGACCTGGACGCCGCACTGCGCGCGGCCGGGCTCGAGCCGTACCCGACCTCGGACCCCCGGGCGCTGCTGTCCTCCGTCCTCGATCCGGACGGGGTCGAGGCGCGCGACGCGGTGGCGGTCCCCGAGGGCTCGAACCTGGCCGCGATCTATTTGCGCGCGCGCGGGCCCGAGGCGCCGCTGCCCTGGGCCAAGCTCCCCGAGCCCGGGGTCTCGAGGGCGGTCCACACCGGGGTTGGAACGGTCGATCTCGTGGCTCGCCTGCTCGCCGATCCGCGCCTCCTGCGGGTCCACGAGCTGTCGGGCCCGAACGAGGTCACGATCCACGGGCGTATGGGTCGGTTGCGGGTGGTGCGCCGCTTCACCCCTGACGGCGACTGGGAGCTGGCCGCCTTCGTGGGTGGCGAGGATCCCTTCGGCGAATGCGGCACCACGGGCTCGCCCTGCTGCGCCGAGGGCACGCCGGAGCCCGCGCGCTGTTTCTTCGACCTCGCGACCTGGCGCGCGCGCACCGCGGCCTGGTCACGCCCGGAGCTGCCCCTCATGGTGCTCAAGCCCTTCGCCGGCATCGAGAAGCGCCGGCCGGACCTGCTGGTCGAAGCTGGGGACGGGTTCGGCTTCACCGCCGAGACCGCGGGGGACCACGGCCGCTACGAGCCTGCGTTGCTCTATGCGCCGCTGGTGGTCGCCGGCAGCCGGGTGGACCCGTCGGCGCGGCCCTCCGATCCCCGCCTCATCGACCTCGTGCCCACGCTCCTGCCGCTCTTCGGCTACCGGCCGGAGGCCCTGCTGGACATGGACGGCGAAGACCTGGGGCTGGTTCGGCGGGAGGGGGGAGCCGTCGGCTTTGCCGACGATGGCTACGGGCTACGGGCTACGGGCTACGGGCTACGGGCTACGGGCTACGGCACGCCCGGTAGTCTCCAGGCTTCTCGCTGACGAGGCCGAGTGGGGCGGCCTGGGCGCGGCGTGCCTGGCACGTGCACGCCGCCGCGCCGGGGCGATACAGTGCCGCGAACTTCCCGCGGGTGATAGCCCGCACAGGCGCGGCCGCCAAAGAGGGCCGCAGGAGGTCGTCGGTGCGCACCCGCTGGATCATGGCCGCCCTGTTGGCGCTGTTCGGCGTCGGGGTCGTGGCCTGGTGCGGCTGGGAAGGCTGGCTGCCGTTCTCGTTCGGCCGCCGTCCGCGGACGGTGCCGATCGAGGACGTGCGCCTCGGCGACGGCTACGTCAGCACCACGGGAACGGCCCACTACACCGTGCGGGTCAGCCAGACCTACGGGGCCACCTGGCTGCAGCGCCGGGAGCGCACCGTGCAGGTCTTCCCCCTCTTCCGTTCGCTCGACACCCGGGGTCGCGAGGTGCACGTGCTGGTCCTCTCGGAGCGGACCCCCGACCGCCTGCTCGACTTCGAGGACCGCACCGTGACCGGTTGGGTGCGCCGCCCCACCGTCCGCTGGCTGGGCCGCGGGGTGCTCGATGCCTTCTACGCCGTCGGGTACGAGTTCCCCGACGACTACGTGCTGCTGATCGAGGATCCTCCCGAGCGGGAGCCCTGAGCGGCCCCCTCCCACGCTCCGCCCTACTCCCCCACCAGCCCCTCGATCTCCGGCCGCGCCTTGAAGGAGCGCGCGAGGGAGGCTGGCAGGCCCATGGTCAGCTCGCGGGCCAGGCGCTGCGCGGCGTCGCGGGCGTGCGCGGCTTCGCTGCGCTCCTCGGCGCACTCGGACAGGACGGTCAAGGCCTCCAGGGCCCACAGCCGCAGGCCCCGCTCCTGGGCCAGGGGGGCGGCCTGGCGCGCGACCCGGCAGGCCTGATGGCGGTCGCCGAGCTTGACGAAGGCCCGGGCGGCCACGGCCATGCTCTGGATCTGCATCGGCAAGGGGACCCCGCCGCGGGGTTTCAGCGCCTGGGCCAGCACCTGCTCGGCCTGGAAACGGTCGCCCGCCTCGTGGAAGACCTGGGCCAGGGTGGCCTGGATCAGGGGCAGGTAGCCCTCGGGGTCGCGCTGGGCAGCCAATCCGCGGGCGATGGAGAGGTGGCGCTCGGCCATGGTCGCCTGGCCGCGCTCGAGCTGGAAACGCCCGATGGA
>Ga0233425_10008763_pt1 | contig 13203 bp, 16 predicted proteins | sample Watercolumn_Towu_2_FD_181712 | JGI IMG/M metagenome (GOLD analysis project Ga0233425, IMG submission 181712) | Freshwater microbial communities from Lake Towuti, South Sulawesi, Indonesia - Watercolumn_Towuti2014_140_MG | ecosystem: Environmental > Aquatic > Freshwater > Lake | place...
CAATCCATTTTCAGGATTATATTCGGTTACATTTCTGACATCAGACGAATGCGGACAAATTATGTTTACGACTTCGTTCATTTCTTCCTCCTTTTAATTCGGTCAATTATTAACAGTTCAATCAGAAACAGCAGAACCTTTTTAAGGTAATCTTTATATATTATCGGAGGTATTAGCATTTGTAGTATTAACTCCTTTCTTTGTTTTAGTTTTACGGGGTAATTTTAGTTTATCTTTTTCGTTGAGTTCTTTAAATGTTTTCAAAATCTCGATTCCTAGTTCAAGCAATATGTCTTTTGTCTTTTTCGATAACTTTGGTTTTTTCATAAAGTCTATTTTAGGTTTATAAATCTGTGAATTTAATTGATAATACAATTCATCTTTACTAAATTTAAATACCTTTTGATGAAGGAGTCATTTCATCGCATTATCGCGGAGAGAGGGTCATTGTTAATGCATATGATATCCTCGCCGGGTAGCATAATACGCTGTAGGTAATGAGCAAAGATGTTCATAGTCCCTTTGCTAAAGGATTTATTAATTGTAGTTTAAAACGGAGTTCCGTCTGCATAGAAACCTGTTTGATGAAACACAGCTTCTTCGATGTTATCCAGTCTGTATTCGATGCCTTGTAATTGTTCGTTAACTTCTTCGAGGAGCAAGTCCTTCATCATTGCGTAATCCAATTTTTCTTCTGGTAACAGTTTGTCTTTATCTGAATCCCATTCGTGTTTTGCTATTAAGTCAATTTCTGAATTTGGTTTTTCTTTATGGTCTTTGAACCTGGAACGTGTTCTTTTCATTTTATCGATTACAATCAAAGGTTCAGGTTTCTTGATATATTGAATATCTATATCTTCGATTCCGTAGTCAACATAACACTCAACAGGTATTTGTATTACATAGTCATTATGCTTCAAATTAAAAATTCCTGTAACAAATCCATCCTGCTTTGTATAAAGTATTGATAAAGCAAAATTCTGATTAATAAATTCCTTGTCTGTTCCTGAAAAGCAATTCATTCCATCGGGGTGCCTGTGGATGACACAATTGAATTTATATTCATCTTTTAAATATTCAATGCTCGTTGAGGTCACAATTTGCTTAGGTATATAATAGTCCTCGGCGAGTTCAATTGTAATATCGTCTTTTGCTTTAATATTCGTTACGATTGAAAATTCATCTCCGCGAACTTTATCACTTATTTGATTACACACTAATAAAAGTTTAAGCGGAATTATTACTTCCATCTTTTTAAGGATTTTAATGCCGGAGTCCCATGATTCTTTCTTCATTGGTTTTGTTTCTTTTGGTTTAATTGATTTATCATCCATAGTTTTATTTTTCTGAAAGTTCATCTAAAATGGTTTTAACGTTGAAGGTAAGAGTGGAGATACTTGATTTCTTGACTAACAGCATTTCGATCACAGCCAAAGCAGACAACACCTGAGGTGTGCCAAAGAAGCTTGGGATTATTTGATAAGAAGAGTCTGTACCCCATCTGCCTGAATTAAAATCATTTAAACAAATGGTGCCTGAGTAGCCGTCGTAACCCAGTTTGATATATTTTGGTACTACAGCATTTTTAATATTAGCTTTGTAGTCCCCGAGAGAATCTTTCAACCTTAAAGTATCAGAACAATCGAAGATGAAATCAGCGTCTGAGAATTTAAGTAACTGCTCAAGATTGAAATATTCTTCCTGAGTAACGACGATACAGTCTTTACGTCGTTCGAGTATTAATTCTTTGGTAGCTTTGGTTTTATAGTTATCAATCTGGGATAGTTTGAAAAGAGTTCTGTTTAAATTAGATGCTTCTATTTTATCTGTGTCGAAGAGTAACAACGTGCCAACGCCTATTAAAGCTAAGTTCACAGCCACCCAGCTTCCAACACCGCCTAAGCCAACAACTATTGCTGTATGACGAGAGAAATCCGGTACAAATCCTTCCTGTCGGTTATTTATTTCATTTATGCTGCTTTCCATTGTTTGTCCTTTCGTGTTTTGAAGTTTATCATTGGTGTGTAGTAAGCTGAATCTAAATGACATACCTCGTATGTAGCTGAAATTTCATTTAACAAATCCAAAAGCTTTTGTGAATCATCCAAAGGTATGTCTCTGTTTTCCAGACTGCCAACACAAGCCGAGCCGAAATTTTTTTTATCGCAATTTGGATGCTGATTCTCGGTTGAAAGAAGTATACTGCCATAAGTGACCTGCGGATGCAAAATGTTTACATAGATACCGCGTATAGAACATACGGGCTCATCATATTCTTTTATTACTCCTTTTTCGTTGTGACCTTCTATCACTTCAAACGGAGGGTTATAGAATTTGTAACAATATACGCCTGACTCTTTCATGAGTAAAATCCATCCTGATTTAGAAATGGTTTTTACAATGTCTAAAAGCCTGTCACCGACTACTTCAGACTTATAGAGTTTCTGTAATTTGAGTGTCTCCGATTCATACAAGTCATTTACTTTGTCAATCGCATTTTTGAGTTCCTCTTTGAAAACAGTTTTCAGTTGCTTTAAAGAATTGATATAGTCAAGCTCAGATTCCAGAAGTATTTCCTTAACTGTTATCTTTTCTTGCTTGGAATTTAAAAGTCTTTCATTAAAGTCTTTTAATTTAACTTCTTTTGTAAGAACTTTTCTAAGACTATCTGAAGCTAATTCTAATTTTAAATTCGAATCATTTTTACTGCCATTGTTTAACCTATCGAAAAAGTCCTGAGTGATATCGGTTTGATTTTTTTCTTCCATAGTTTTAAATTTGGTTTGTAGAATAAGAGGAATACCCAGTGCCTCTCTTTAAGTATTCCCCTTATCTTTAAAATAGAATTGTGATTTCGGTGTAATTAGGCGGCAACATTGAATCTTACAAGAGTCAAATTGCCTTCGTAATTACCATTTTCGATATCTGAAGCACTAAGATTCTTATTTTCTTCATCGTACACATCGAATTTAGAAATTTGATTTTCACGGGCTATGGCTTTAAGCTTTTCACATAAGCCAATACCTTCAATACCGCTGACGTCATAGTCTCTTCCGTTACATTTCACTAATGTTTTTGTTTCTGCTGGTGCGGATGAACCGTCTGTGTTCCATGACATAATGGTTAAGTCCTTTCTTGTTTTATGTTAATTAAATTGGTTTTTTAAAAATCTTTTTTGTTGCTAAAGCGAGTTTAACTCGGCTAAAAAGTATTCAGGCAGTGCGGTAAATGGTGTGATGTTAATTTGAGGTGAGTTTATATAATTAGTCGGCGGGATTGCATTTTCTGTTTCTAATTCTATTTCAGCTTCGTCCTCATAATGATTATAATCGTCTGAATCATTATTTTCATAATCTGCTTCATGAATATTATCACGGTCGTAAATAAGTTCTACTGCTTCTTCGAGGTTATTAGCGTAAACAAATCCTGTCAAATCTCCATAAGTCTGCATGAAAATCCGATTTTAACGAAATATTTATTCATATTTGTAAAATTAATTTTGTAAATTTTTTATAGTAACAACAACTCAGCTAAGAAATAATCGGGAATGTGAGCGAACTGGGACTCACTTGTTTCGGAGTTATTTGTATATAACGGCTCATCAACATCCTCCTCTTCTAATTCAACCTCTGTGTCAGAATAATCAAAATTCATATCACCGTCATTTTCATTATCATCATATTCGTCATAATAATGATTTTCAAATTCTCCCGCCATATCTAAGGCATCTTCTTCTGATTCTGCAAATACATTACAAGAGTAGGTCCCGAAACGTAAATAGGAATACGGAATTTTTAATACATATTTGTTCATAATGTTTAAATTAAAGTTATTTCACTTAGAAAATATTCAGGGAATTCCGAGGTTGTAGGTTCAGATATGTAATCGGGTACTTCATCATCGGGGATGTCACTTTCTCTGAGTTCTATTTCCATACTATCGTAGTAGTGCTCTGTGTTGTCAGTGTCCTGGTCCATATATTCAGCGTCATCTAAATTATCTACATCTTCGGCTAAAACTTCTGCCTCGTCTTCTGAATTGGCAAAAACATATCCTTTGACTCGTCCGTATGTGGTACAGCTGTAGGGAATTTCGACATAATATTTATTCATGATGCTAAAGTTTTAATTTCTGTGGTAGTGGATTCAGGTTTGTCGTGTACTTTCTCGATAAGTTTATCTCGGATTAATCCGTCCAAGACCTTTGTCATTGGGCGTTTTTGCTCTTTTGCTAATTTATATAATTGAGGCACTAAGTCCTCTGATACTTTGGGTGAATACATATTTGTGGCGCTCCTTTTCTGGTTTATTTTGGGTAGAAAAGATGCGAAGTCTTTTCTAAGTATATTATACCAGAAAAAGAGAATTAGTTATCTAATTTAAAATGTATATACAATATGGTTGAATAAATATAATATATTGTTTTAATAAATTAGTTATTATATTTTAACAATGTTTGAATGCAAATTATTTTGTCATTTTTCAAATTTTCTTTTAATTATTAAATTAAACAATAATGCCAAATAAAAAAAAGATCTTTGTAAGTTTCGATTACGATAACGATAAAAGATATAAGTATTTATTGCAGGCATGGGACGCAAATCCAGATTTCGATTTTTATTTTAACGATATGACTCCAGATGAAATTAACACATGGGACATTGGCAGAATAAAAGCCTCGCTAACCAGACAAATTAACTCCGCTACTCATACTTTAATAATTATCGGTCAATATGCTAATTCATTACATCCAAAACATCAAGAAATTGGATATCGCAATTGGATAAATTTTGAAATTGCTAAAAGTAAAGAAGCTAGGAACAAAATTGTTGGAATTAAATTAGATGCATCTTATTCATCGCCCGTAGAATTACTAAATTCTGGCGCTTCTTGGGCTATGAGTTTTACTAGAGATGAAATTATTAAAGCTTTAAAGGAGATATAATTATTATGAATGAAAAAAACATTGAAATTTATTACGACCATTATAAAAACACATTTGAAGTTCAGAAAGAATATATAAAAAAAAGAAATCTATATTATTTTATTTCTCTTATTTTGCTTACTGTGGTTTCATTCCAAATAACAAATCCAGATCAAACAATTCAAATTTCAAACGAACTAATAAAGCAAAAGATAGGTGAAATTACAATAAGTTATGCTTTCATCAATAGTTTACTATTATTAGCTTTTCTTTCAATTACAATGATGTATTTTCAAATCAATTTAATTATTGAGCGTTATTATAAATATATTCAAAAAATGGAAGAAAGCATCTCGGAATATTTAACTCCATTTAAAATCGATAGAGAAGGAGGAGCTTATCTAAATCAATATCCTTGGATTTCAACACTTGTACATTATATCTATACAATAGTTTATCCAATAATAATTATTATTGTATCAATTCTTAAATGGAAATCTGAAATTAATCTCTATAAAGAAAATTTATGTAACGGTCATTTTATATTTGATATTATAATAATTATCTTAATTATAATATTAACAGTATTATATTTAATAAAACTATATTTCAATGATTTTAAAAAGAAAACATAAAGGGAAATATTATGGCATATAGAAATGGAACTTATATAGCGTTCCATGCAGAAGGAACAAGCGTACCAGTTGATACTGATTTTAAATATTATGGTTTATTAAAGGCTTGGACAGAAAAAACAGATGATGATTTTTCCATTATTGATAGCCATGAAAAAGGTAGCGCGGTTAGAGATAACAGTAAAAGAATTACTTTAGAACTTCGCCTTAAAGAAAGATTAAGAAATTCAAAGAACATGATTTTAATAATTGGAGAAACCACAAAAAAAGACAAAGACTGGGTTCCTATGGAAATAGAATATGCAATAGATACATGTGATATACCAATAATTGCAACATATACAGGGTATGAATATATAATGGCACCAGAAAAACTTTCCACTTTATGGCCAAAGGCATTAAAAGATAGAATTGAAAACAAAACGGCATCTGTAATTCATATTCCATTTAAGAAAGAACCAATTAAGAATGCAATTGACCAGTTTAGTCATAAAGAAAAACCAAAGGGAGGAGGCCTTGGTGTTTACTCTAAAGAAGCTTATAAAAATTTTGGTATAGAAATAAAATAATTTTTAAAAAATAAAAATTATTGATTGTTTTCGGATTTTGAATTAGAAGTCATTTAGTATATTTCAGAATTTCCCGAAGATGAATTTCTTTGAAAAACTATCATTTTTTTTCTTATAAAATTATGGACCCATCAATATTTTTCCATTTAAGTGGAAAATTGAACGCCGACACCGACAAGAAATTCCACTTAATTGGAATTTTGGCACCCTACACTGTATACAGCCACGGGAAAAAATATGCGTTATACAGAAGGAAATCCACGGGAAAAAATATTCCACTTAAATGGACTTTTTTTTTTCGAGAATACGGCAGGCATTAGTATAGATAGAGAATATGAGATGATAAGGTTATTATAGAAGAATTAATAAGGCAGGCATTAATAAGATTATTAAGTTATTCAAGAAGATAGAATAATTAAGTACACACATTAAGAGAGATTATAAGACACACTATTACTCTGATAACATAAGATTACTCTTCTACATTATCCAGTACTTATCTCGGCTCTGAAAAAAGTAATTACGATTTTGCAATCGAGAATAGTCCGTTATGTTATATAACCGAAAAAACAATCCCGGCTTTAATCAATAGCCAGGATTGCTCTTTTTAAGTCTTCTATACCTATATGCGTGTAGCCAAGTGTGGTTTTTAGATCAGAGTGACCAGCCAGATTTTGAACATAATTAATATTGATATTTCGTTTTATACAGTTCGTTATAAATGTGTGTCTCAAACAATGAAAGTGAAATTTTTCGGATAATCCGGCTTTCCTCAAATAGTTTTTAAAGTAATGAGAAATCGAGTTCTTCGAATATCTTTGATTATCATTTTTATGGAATAAATATGATTCAGGTTCATGAAAAGTAATTATCTTCCCATTATCCGAAATCATTCCGTTAATGACGGAATTGAGTTTTTCACAGATTGGAATCATTCTTGATTTTCCGGTTTTAGTGTTAAAATCATCTTTATTTCTGATATGAATTATTCTTTCAGTTAAATCAATATCTTTCCACTGTAGGTTAAGAATTTCATTCATTCTGCAACCTGTGTAAAGTCCGAACAAAACTATATTCTGCATTAATCGATTTTTTCCAATAACACGTGATAAAATTGAAATTTCTTCATCGGAAAAGCACAACTTTTCTTTCTGGGGGATTCTTAATTTTGTAATTCCTTTCGCAGGGTTATATAAAGCCCATCCGAACTTTATTCCTAAGTTAAAGATAGATTTGAGTGTAGTAAGATTGATATTGCAGGTGGTAGGGGATACTTCTTTTAATCTGCAAGATTTATAAAATTCAATATCGTGAGAAGTAATTTCGTTCAATTTTTTATCACCTAATATTTTTTTAAAATTCTTAATCGTAATCGAGTAAATATTCTGTGTTCCTTTCCTGAAATTACTCCTGACATATTGTATTACTTTTTCTTCAAGTTCGGAAAATTTATTTAAAGGCTTTACTGAAGGTATGAAGGATTTTTGTTGGTTGTTTTTAAAGTTAATTAAAAATTCCAGAGCGTGTTTTCTGTTTGATGTTTTAGTTGAAACAGATTTTCTCAATCCGTTTTCTCCTGTATAATACAGGTAATAATTTCCGTAGGTTTTTTTATTTTTTGATATGAACATATTAGCTCCTGTTTGATTTAATATATTATACCCTTATATGTAAAAATATGTTAAAATTAAGTTGGTTGTCAGTGAGTGGGGTGTTCAAAAAGCTGTGATTTCAGAGTGTTTTTTAGCTAAGCGTGAGTTGCTATCGACTGATGAAAAAAAAGCCTTTCAGAATGCAAGAAAGGCTTTTTATTCTGGCTGCAGATTAAAATTTTACTTTATTAGCAACATTTTCTTAACCTGCACAAAATTTCCTGCCTCAATTCTATAAAAATATACACCACTTGCAAGATTACTTCCATTGAAAATAACTGAATGGTAACCTGCTTGTTTATATTCATTAACAAGTTTAATGATTTCCCTTCCTGTAATATCATAAATTATTATTGTTACAAATTCGGCTTTAGGAATTGCATATTTTATTGTAGTTGTTGGATTGAATGGATTAGGGAAGTTCTGGAATAACTGATATTCAACCGGTACGGTATTATTATTTAAAGTCTTTGGGAGTTTAATATTACCTTTATTTATCATAGAATATAAATCCAATTTTCTCCGTGACAAGATATTTTGCTGAGGATTATCTGTTGTGTCTTGTTTTATAGCCAGCAAGCATAATTTATTCAATAGTGCATGATAACCTTTTTTCTTATTAGTATTTTGCAGATACATAGTCTGGTAATCGGAAATCGCATCATCGAGCAAACCTCTTTTCACTTTGCATTTTATAATATAATCCTCTGCAAGTTCCCTGAGTAAATATGGATAGTTATTGTTAGTTTTCAACTGGGTCAAATAATTTTGGTGTACAATAAACCTGTTTAAATTTCCTGCTGATTTTTCCAGACAGTTGAAAATTCTTCCAATAGATGCAGCGGAATAAAATGTTTTTTTATGATTAGTTATCACCTGTTTATAAAGTCCGATTGCATTTGTATAATCTTTTTGCTTTTCTTTTTTATATGCCTGCATAAATAAAGAATTTCCTCCCGGAGAAAATGCAAGACTTTTTGTATAAACCGTATCATATAATTCAAATCCAATACTATACAGGTTAATATCATCATACGCAACCGGGGAAGAACCATCATAAGTAGGAGTATAAATAACCGTCCCACCGTTAACATCAAATTTATTCTGGCTCGGGAATTCTTCTCCCCAATAATTATTAATTTCATAGAGTATACTATCGAGTATTCCCGGAATATCGCCTTTCATATAATTTGCTCCGTTTACATTTTCAATATTCAAACCGTCATTCATTTCCGGATATGATTCTTCAAAAAATCCTATACCGTATGCAAAGGGATAACCTGAAACTGTATTGTTTCCTCCAAGCCACCATATTTCAGATTCTGCATTTACCGGTTTCATAAACGGAATTGAATATGCATTAAATTCGAGATTATTTTCCGTTGAATTCTGGAAAAAGTTTCTGAATAAATAAGGTGAAGAATAAAATGTAATAAGTGATTTTCTGAAATTAATTGTGTTATTGTATTTAATCACGCTGTTGGAATTATCGAGCAGTATTCCATAATCGAAGTTCTGATGTCCGGTAATATTATTTCTTTCTATATACGGTGAGGATTGCATTACTAATATTCCGGTGGTTGAATAATCAATCGTATTATCAAGTATATTTATATGACCTGAAGGACAATAATCAATAGTAAATCCGTTCCAAAATCCATCTGTCAAAATGGTTGACTCAAATGAATTATTTCGGAGAAGAATATTTTCACTGTTTGTTGCATATACTCCGTTTATGAGATTATAATCGGTGGTATTTCTGAAAACACAGTTTGAAATCTCCGCAGTGGGTACAATTTCTCCCTGTTCTCCTTTATTCAAATTAATAATATTTATTCCATTCATAGCATTTTCAATTGTACAATATCTTAAAGTATCATTAGCAATATCCTGCAAATAAATTCCATCCCAGACGGAATTTTCATTTAGAGATTCAAATTTTGCTTTATAAGCATTTAACCTTGCACCGTTTTGAAAAACAAGTTTTGAATTTTCTCCGAATCTGATTGTGCTGTTTGAATCCATTTGAAGGACGGTTGCAGGGTCAGTGAAGTACATAGTCGTATTATCAGGTACATCAAATATTACCCCGTCTGATAAAATTACTTTCGTGCTATCATAGAAATTCAAATCGGGAGTCGGGTTGCAATAAACATAATGATGACCATTGACATAAACAACTGTCAATGTTCCTTGAATATTCGCACCTTTGTTACAAAGTAAACCTAAAGGTTCGACGTAAAATTTTGAGTTCGCACCTCCGGAAAACCCGCAACCCTGGTCTAAAATTACAGTACCACCGTTTTTAATATATATACTTGAATTATTTCCCATCATTAAATTTCCATGAGTTTCATTGAAAATTTCACATTTATTCTGAACTTCGATTATAGCACTATTACTGACACTGCTACTTGATGCAAGTGTTAAATATGCACCAGAATTAATATTTAATCGTGTGCCATATTGCTCACCCTCGTATGGATTCATAATAAATTTTATTTGTTCATTTGTTCCGCTTGAAATATTTAAAGTCGCTCCGCTCATTATTGATATCGGCGGGGTTTCTGTTAGACTTCCGAATATCCAATTTGACGGGGTTGAAACATTTTTCTTTATATTTACTTTTAAAGTTATATTACCTTCATAATAAATTGTATAAGGATTGCTGAATATTTGATTTTGTTCTGGAATTCCAGTGAGTATCGAACAATCATTTGAACTGAATAATGGAAGTTTATTATACGGATTATTAATACTAGTTCCATAACTATAATTAAATTCTCCAAAAATTTTTTCTCTACGATTTGCACTTATAATATTAGGATACGGATCCCAAACTTTGATATAATTATTTACTAACGTCACTGCTTGTTCGAGACCATATATTGTAAAATTAAGCATTTTGTAAATTAATCCAGCACCGCTACCTCCATAAGGAGTTAGATCATCAACATAACCAATATGCATATCATAAGTCACACCACCATCTTGTTCATAAAGAGTAGAACCAAGAAAAATATATTCAGAATTTTCTTTACGATAAAATATTAAGTTATATATACCTCTACCATATGAAGCAACCGATGCATCCGTAGCTGTTGGATTGGTTGTATTACAGTCAAAGTTTAAGCCTCTGTATGTTCCAGAAGATATAGGTATGTAAACTTTTTTTACATTATTTTCTAATCTTACACCATTAATATAGTAATATTTTATTGGGTTATTTGAAAGATTTGGAACTTTTGCAATTAATGAAAATTCATCATCACCATTTATCACACTACTAAATGGATATATCTGAACATAAATAATATCGATTAGAGAAGAATAATTATGTATATATATCTCAAACGAAGGGAGTGTTTCTTGAGTCGAATCTTGTGCAAAAAGAGATTGGAATAATAATAATGTCAATATTATTAAAATATTTTTTTTCATAATAAATTTTTTTAAGTTTTTAAAAAAGTTATTTTTGAAAAAAAAGAGCCTTCTCCATATTATGGATTATTTTTTTCAAACTCGAAAGAGATAAAGGCCCTCTTATTTATAAAATTTACTAATTAGTAAAATTATACTTTAAATCTTTTTTATTTCAATAGCACAATTTTCTGAATTTTGAAAATATTCTCATTACTTATTTTAATAAAATAAATCCCTGAAGAAAAGTTTTCTAAATTTATATTATTATAATTGTCACCCTCACTAAAAAAAATATTTTTCTCAATTTTAATACACTTACCAAGAATATTATATATTTTCAAATCATACAAACCTGCTTTTTTTACAATAATTTTAATTTTTGTAACATTGTTGAAAGGATTTGGATAATTTTCAATAGCCAAAAAATCATTAGATATAATTAAATTATTACTAAAAATACCAACTGGAGAAGGTGCAAACAAATTTGAATCAGTTTTTACAGTAAAAATATTTTCGAAATTAACATTGTAATGATTTGAACTGCCGACAAAAATATATCCATTTGGTAATACATAACTTTTGTAAAGTGAAATATAGTCTTTACTGTCATATATCTGTGATTTCAAAATATTTCCTACTGAATCAGTAATATAAGCAACAGTTTGAAGTGTATCAAATTTACCTTTTCTAATAAGAAACAAATATCTATTTTTATTAATTACCTTACTATCTGAATGATATGCATTATAATTTTGATAATATGGTAAAACATAAGTGTTTGACATGTTTCCGCTACTATCTATTTTAAAAAAAAGTGATTTAGCTAATTGTTGAACCGTGTCGTAATAATCACCACTTACCATATAATTTGTTGTAATTTTATTAATGGTCAATTTATTGATTGCCTGATTATTATATAAATAATATTTTTCCCATATTATATTTCCCGAAGTATCTAATTTTGTTATAATACTCTTTGTTATGTTTTCATCAATAATCCCACCAAGTAAATATTTATTATCAAATGATTCCGAAATATTTGTAAAAGCCTTAAAAAATCCTGAGGTAAAAGTTTTTTGCCAGATTCTAATCCCATTAGAATCAAACTTTAATACATATCCTAACCAATTTGAAACTATTCCACATGCAACATACATATTATCAGACATCCTAATTACCTTAAAACAGATTGAAGCCGGGGTATTAGAATATTCTTTTATCCAAACAATTTTACCATTAGAATTAATTTTAGCTGCATACATTTCATCGCTTGAATTTAGTTTATATCCCATTACAATACATCCATTGTCATTAGTAGGAGCACAAGTATAAGTTGCATAACCAACTAAATATGTTGTATCCAACACATTTCCATAATGGTTTATTTTAATAATTAACCCTGAAGGATATTGAGAATGCATTCCAATTAATAAAAAACTTCCGTCTGACAAAGAGCAAATATCATTACCCCCACATTCATAGTTTTGATAACCTAAATAATATTTTTGCCAGTAAATTGATTGAGCAGATAAATTTATTGATAAAAACAGAAAAAGAAATAAAAAAAGATATGTCTTTGATATATTATTATCGAAATGCATTAAGTATTTTGAAAAATTTTTCATCAGTTTTTTTGTATTCTTAAAAACATAAAAACTCAAAAATAAATTAAGGGGTATTATAACCTGTATAAGTTAATTAGTGTAATTGGAAATTTCAAGTTAAATTTATTGATACAAAAAAAAAAGAAAGAATGAAAGAAAGCCTCTCATTTTAACAAACGAGATATGATTTAATGTAAATATGATACAAATAAATTTAATTAAATGAGATATGAAAGTATTATTTAAATAAATTCATTATAAAATTGTCGATTAAATTTGCAATATATTTTAAAGATATAATTTTTTGTATGATTTTGTAAAATAAAAAAACATAATTTTATGGAAAAGCAAATTTTGAAAAAATTATTTTATCTGATTGTTTTATTATTTAATATTT
>Ga0233425_10008764_pt1 | contig 13202 bp, 10 predicted proteins | sample Watercolumn_Towu_2_FD_181712 | JGI IMG/M metagenome (GOLD analysis project Ga0233425, IMG submission 181712) | Freshwater microbial communities from Lake Towuti, South Sulawesi, Indonesia - Watercolumn_Towuti2014_140_MG | ecosystem: Environmental > Aquatic > Freshwater > Lake | place...
AATGCGGGCATGGATATGACTCTAAAAAAGGGCGGAGTGTGCAAACTTTCTGCCGACGACCTGCGCCATACGCGCAAGGCTACGCTGGAGTGGCTGCTTACGCCGGGCATCCTTGTTGAAATTGGGGATAAATGACTGCTCTGCAGCAGGCGCAGGTTAAGTAACCATGACAGACACCATCGACCTTCAGTCTCCTTCGCTTTACATCAACCGCGAATTGAGCCTGCTGGAATTTCAACGCAGGGTTTTGGCGGAAGCTCAGGACGAATCCAAGCCTTTGCTTGAACGCGTAAAATTCCTTGCCATATTCGGCTCCAACCTGGACGAGTTCTTTATGGTGCGGGTGTCTGGCATCCGCAAACAGGTGGAAGCGCATATCATAGATATTTCGCCGGACGGCATGACCCCGCCGGAAGAATTGGCGGCCATCCGAAAATTATCCCTGGAACTAATGCTGGAGGCGCAGCGCTGTTATCAGCGGAAACTTTTGCCAAAACTCAACAAGGCCGGCGTCCACCTGCTCGACTATCATGCCTTGAGTAAACTTCAAAGGGAGCGTGTTAACGCGTACTTCAGGGAGGTAATTTACCCGGTGCTGACTCCGCTGGCGCTTGATCCCGGACACCCGTTTCCACACATCTCCAATCTAAGTTTAAACCTGGCCATCGTGATCCGCGACAAGAAGGGAAAAGAGAAATTTGCGCGCCTGAAAGTGCCGGATACCCTGCCGCGCCTGTTGCCGATCAAACGCTCTTCAGGCGGGGTTCGCAAGGATGGGACGATCCCGCATCATCATTATTTTGTCAGGCTCGAACAAGTGATCGCCGAAAATTTAAGCGACTTGTTCCCCGGCCTGGAAGTGATCGCTGCCCACCCTTTCCGCATCGTGCGGGATGCAGACATTGAAATTCAGGAACTTGAAGCAGATGACCTGTTGGAGACCATGCAGCAAAATATCCGCAAACGAAAGTTTGGCTCTGTGGTACAGGTGGCTGTCTATGAGTCCATGCCGGAGAATATCCGCGAACTGCTGATAGATAACCTTGAAGTATCCCTCAACGATGTCTATGTTCTGGGCGCTCCGCTGGGCTTGAGCGGGTTATGGCAGTTGTACAACAGCGTGGAACGCCATGATTTGAAATTCGCGCCCTATAAACCGCGCACCCCAAAGGCGCTCAAATATACCTCCGCTCCCGCTGATATTTTCGATGCGATTAGAAATGGGAATATTCTGCTTCATCATCCATATGACTCATTTACCCCAATTGTAAAATTCCTCAATGCCGCCGCTCGCGACCCGCAGGTGCTGGCCATTAAACAAACAGTCTACCGCGTCGGCGCGAATGCGCCTGTGGTAGATGCCCTGCTGGAAGCGGCAGAACAGGGAAAACAGGTGGCTGTACTGGTGGAACTTAAGGCGCGCTTCGACGAGGAATCGAACATCGGCTGGGCGCGCGCACTCGAACAGGTGGGTGTGCATGTCGTTTACGGCCTTGTCGGGCTAAAGACCCATTGCAAAGTAACCATGGTCGTCCGAAAAGAAGGCGAAGGAATTCGAAGATACCTGCACCTTTCAACAGGAAATTACAACGCGGTTACCTCCCTCGTCTATGAAGATATCGGCCTTTTTACCTGCGATGAAACTCTCGGCGCAGACACCACAGACCTCTTCAATTATTTAACCGGCTATTCCACAAAACAGGAATATAGAAAACTATTTGTAGCTCCCACAACCCTGCGAAAGAAACTGGAAGACCTGATCTTGCGCGAGGTCGAACATGCCCGCCATGGGCGCAAAGCCCGCCTGATCTTCAAGTTAAACTCACTGGTTGACCCGCAAATGATCCGCCTGTTATACCAGGCCTCGCAGGCCGGCGTTCAAGTGGACTTGCTCGTGCGCGGCATGTGTTGCCTGCGGCCCGGCCTCAAAGGTGTCAGCGAAAATATCCGCGTTGCAAGCATTGTCGGCCGTTACCTTGAGCACAGCCGCTTGTTTTATTTTTACAATCACGGCAGCGATGAGATTTACCTCGGCAGCGCAGACCTCATGCCGCGCAACCTGAATCATCGGGTTGAAGTTGTCTTCCCTGTCGAAAGCAGGGAACACACCCGCTATTTGCGCCAACATGTTTTGGAGACCTATCTCAAAGACAATGCCCGCGCGCTGATCCTGCAGTCTGACGGCACATACATTCGTTCCACACCTGCTGAAGCGGGCGGCGAGATCATCGATGTTCAGGAAAAATTTATGAGTTAGCGGGTTGTGAATGGAATTTCAAAATAAAGAACGCTCCCGCGTCCTTCATTGCTCCTGGCCCAGATTTTCCCGCCATGCGCTTCGATGATGTGCTTCGAGATGGACAGCCCAAGCCCGGTGCCTGAACCTGTGCGGGAGGCATCCACCCGATAGAATCTTTCGAAGATGCGCGTCAGACTCTCAGACGGGATGCCCACTCCCGAATCCCGCACAGCGAATCGAACACCGTCTAAAATTGATTCTGCTTCGACAGAAATATCCCCCCCGGGCTTTGTGAACTTGACCGCGTTGTGAATGAGATTTACCAGCACCTGCTCCAGACGGCTTTTGTCTGCGCGGATATGCGGCAGGTTATCCTCGCACTTGATTGATAACTTCAAGCCGGCGCGCTCGGCCTGCATTCTCATGCGGTCAGCGGCAGATGTGATCAAACTCTTTGGCGCGAGCGGCGCGAGGATTAATTCCACCTGGCCGGATTCGATGCGCGAGAGGTCCAGCAATTCCTGCGCCATCTGCGTCAACGCATCCACTTCGGTGCTGATTCTGCCCAGGAAACGCGGACCAGCCTCCGGGTCCGCAAGAGCGCCGTTTTGCAGGGTCTCGGTGAGGGCTTTGAGCGAGGCGAGCGGAGTCCGCAGTTCGTGCGATACATTCGAAATAAAATCGCGCCGCACAGTTTCAAGCCGCCGCACGCGGGTCAGGTCCTGTGTAAGCAAAAGGCTTCCGCCGGCATGGGTGTCGGGAATGGCGATCAACTGTAGAAATTGACGGCGCGCCGGCAGTTCGACAGATTCGCTTTGTACTTCGCGAGTCTGCTGACAGCGCCGCCAGGCTTCCACGAGCTGGTGATTGCGCACAACCTCGGTGATGCTTCGGCCAACCACATCCGATGTTTCAAAAAGTTTTTGCGCCGCAGGGTTCGCAAGCCGGATGAACCCGCCTGCATCTGCAATGAGCACCCCGTCGGTGAGTTGTTCAAGGACAGTGGAAAGGCGGGCGTTCTCATCGTTGTACGTTGAAAGCCGAAGGTCGAAGCCGGCTTTAAGTGAAGCAATTGCATTCGATAGATTTTCAATCCCCTTGATGTCTGTGGGGAGAGTCTCTTCGTGTTTGCGGATTTCGTTTGTATATCTTTCAACGCGCTGTTTTAAATCATGATACCGCCATGCAAACCACACAGCGGCAAAAAATAAAACAACAACCCATGTCCAAAGAAATGAATTCATTCCAACTTTAAACCTGTAACCTGTAATTTGAAACCTTCAGCCCAAACTCATCCCTCAAACCTGTATCCCCCGCCCCTTACGGTGACGATGCGCATCGGGCTGGATGCGTCGGCTTCGATCTTTTGTCTCAGCCAGCGGACGTGCACATCCACCGTGCGGCTGTCGCCGATGAAATCCCAGCCCCAGACACGCTCAAGGATGAATTCGCGCGAAAGCATTTGACGGCGGTGTTCGGCCAGGAAAAGAAGAAGGTCGTATTCCTTCGGTTTGATCTGGATCGCTTCGCCGTTCAATGTGACTTCGCGGCGCGTAAGGTCAATGACAAGATTGTCGAAGGTTAATTTTTCATGGGGCGATTCTGTGCCTGCGGCTTTGCCCATTTCCTCGCGCAAGAGACGCGCGCGCCGCAGCTGCGACTTGACCCGCGCCAGCAGTTCGCGCATCGAAAAGGGTTTCGTCAGGTAATCGTCCGCGCCGACTTCGAGGCCGACCACGCGGTCAATTTCGTCGTCGCGCGCAGTGAGCATGAGTATGGCGGCGGACATTTCCTTGCGCAGGATGCGCGCCACTTCGAAACCGTCCATTTCGGGCAGCATGATATCCAGCACGATCAAGTCGGGCTTCAACTTCCGCGCCGCTTCAAGCGCAGCGCGCCCGTCGCCGACGGTTTCGACCGTATAGCCTTCCTTTTTTAAATTATAGGCAAGGGCTTCCTGTAAAGAGAGTTCATCTTCAACGATCAAAATTATTTCAGGCATTGACGCGAATATACCATAAAGGAATTTTTGTCTGTTAAGGGGATGTTAATGTTATTTGTACGTTTACCACTTTTCCCAATGCGCCGCTTCATCCAGTGAAATCCTCCCGCCCTTCTTCGGCGGCGCGGATAAATTCCCCTCATCTGCGGGATATCCAAACGAGAGCGCAACCCGCAAATGCCATTCGGCGGGGAAGCCCAAAATCTGGCGTGCTTTTTCCGGCTCATAAATGGATGCGGGGCAGGAACCAACTCCCAGCTCCCAGGCGGCAAGCTGCATGAATGCCGCGGCCTGCCCGGCGTCGAACATGGTCTGAAATTTCGCAGCCGGGTCGGGTGTGAGGATGGCAACGCACAGCGCCGCGCCTGCGATATGTCCCGCCCACTCGCCGCAAGTGGATAACTCCTTTAAAATGGACTTGTCTCGAATGGCGATGAAGCGCCAGGCCTGCGTGTTCTTTGAGGACTGCGACCTGCGCCCGGCGTTAAGAATGGCGCGGATCACATCCTCGGGCAGGGGAGTGTCTTGAAAGTTCCTCACTGCGCGCTTTAATCGAATGGCATCGGATACATTCATTTTGCCTCTTTTTCATCTTTTCTCAACTACAAAGGTACACAAAGTTTTTCGCTCATGTGTAAAGAGTGTGCGGGCAAGAGCAAAAATCTTAACGCGAATTTCCCGAATGAAGCGAATTACGCGAATATGCGAAAAAATTCGCGCCATTCGCCCAATTTGCGTAACACCGCACTGGCGCACGGTGCAAGTGTTCGCGTTAAAGGGTTTGACTTATTGCACAGAGTCTACACATGAGCCAAGTTTTTTAGCTTTTTCCCTCACCGCACCTTCGGCATCGCTGCGCGAATGCGAAGCGATGTGGCGTACGGCGCAAGTGTCGTGACCCTTTGTTCCTTTGTGTTAAGGTCTTCCTTCCAGAAGGGGGGGAGAGTTTCAATTATAAATCCACCCTGCTGCTTGACACTCCCGAAAGGGGAGGATTATCAGTTGGCATCCGCTGTTCTTTCCATGATAATGAGCGTGGCGTCTTTAGTTACAAGGAGATTTTCATGACCATTGCGACATCCACCCTTTTGGGCGAATACACTTACGAGAAACGTCCCGTCGAACGCGGCTATGCCGGGCGGACGCTGTACATCAATTTGGAAAACAACACCTTCCTCGAAAAACCCGTCACACAACAGATGAAGGACTTGTTTACCGGCGGCCGCGGATTTGCGCTGAAACTTTTATGGGATGCGGTGACTCCCGGCACAAAATGGAATGACCCGCAGAATGAACTGGTGATTGCCAATGGTCCCATCTGCGGCATCACGGCCTACCCGGGCAGCGGGAAATCAACAGTTGTGACCCTCAGCCCGCTAACGGAGAATGTGATTGACAGCAATGTCGGCGGGTACTTTGCTCCCTTCCTGAAATTCTCCGGCTTTGACGCGCTCGAGATTCAAGGCAAGGCGGCCGGGGACGTGGTTATTTTTATAGACGGCGACACCGGCCGCGTGACGATTGAGGCCGATCCGCTTGAAGCGCTGGATTCGCATGAGATTGGCAACCAACTCACGGCGCGGTACGGAGGCGATGACAAAGGCCGGCGCGGCATCTCGGTGCTGTCGGCGGGACAGGCGGCGGAGCATATCCGCTACGCGTTGATCAATTCCACCTGGTACGATGTGCGCCGCAAAGAGGCGCGCTTTAAACAGGCGGGGCGCGGCGGCGCGGGGCGGATCTTCCGCGATAAAAGAATCAAAGCGATTGTTGTGCGTTACACCGACATGGGCGGCGACAAGAACGGCGCGGCGGATATGGCGCTCATCCGCAAGGCGGGTCAGCGCATCAACAAGGAAATTGCAGACCTGGACGACAAGCAGAATCAGATGCGCAAGATCGGCACGGCCAACATCGTGGAAGTGATGGATCATTTTGACCTGCTGCCGACTCACAATTACCGCTACGGTTCGCATCCCGACACGCACAAGATTGATTCGAAAGTCTGGAAGGAATCTTTCACCCAGGGATTGCCCGACGGCTGCTGGCTGGGATGTACCATGAGCTGCTCGCATGGCGTGGATCACTTCCCGCTCAAAACCGGACCGTATGCCGGGGATTGCGTTCTGGTGGACGGCCCTGAATATGAAGGCGCGGCCGGGCTTGGCTCGAACATCGGCAACTTTGACCCGCAAAAAGTTTTGGAGCTTAACTTCTATTGCGACACCTACGGCGTGGACAGCATTTCATTCGCCAATTGTGTGGCCTTTGCAATGGAATGTTATGAAGAAGGATTCGTCACGAAAGAACATACCGGCGGGCTGGAATTGAACTTTGGCAACGGTTCCGCCGCACTGGAACTTCTGCATCAAATGGCGCGCGGCGACGGCTTTGGTGTGATTGTCGGCCAGGGCATTCGTTATATGAAGGAATTGTTCGCGCGCGAATACGGCGCGGATGCAAAGTTCCTGCATGACATTGGCATGGAACTCAAAGGCATGGAGATTTCGGAATATCTCACCAAAGAGTCGCTTGCCCAGCAGGGCGGCTACGGCATGGCCACCAAGGGCCCGCAGCACGATGAGGCATGGTTGATCTTCATGGATCAGGTGCAGAATCTTTTGCCGTCCTTCAAGGACAAGGCTGAGGCCCTGCATTACTTCCCCATGTGGCGCACATGGTTCAGCCTGCATGGACTGTGCAAACTTCCGTGGAACGATATTTCGCCTGAGAATAACAAACAAACAAAGGAACCGGCCAAAGTGGAGGAGCATGTTGAAAACTACACGTGGATTCACCAGGGTGTGACCGGCAAACCGACCAGCATTGAGGATTTGCTGGCTCAATCTGAACGCGTTTATAACTTCCAAAAAGTCTTCGCCCTGCGCATGGGGCGTGTGGGGCGCGAACATGATTTCCCGCCCTATCGCGCCATGGGGCCCGTCACAGTTGCAGAATATGAATCGCGTCAGGATCGTTACGATGAGCAACTCAAACGTCTGGTTGAAGTTGATCCGGCGGGTTTATCCACCGAAGAAAAAATGAAATATTTACGCAAGTACCGCGAGAATCAATATGAGCAGTTAATGGACGCGGTCTATCAGCGCCGCGGCTGGGATGCGGACAGCATTCCCACCATCGAGAAATTACATGAACTTGGCATTGACCTGCCAGAAGTGGTTGAGGTCGTGGAGCAGGTGAAGAAGAAGGTTTAGAAACAAAACGTCCCTCTGGCAAAGGGACGTTTTTCATTACGCCTGCATTATTTTACTTATGGTTTTCTTTCCAGCCATTTTGTTACGCCGGCCCCGGCTGTTCTCCCGCTTGCAAAGCAAGCCGTGAGCAGGTATCCGCCTGTCGGCGCTTCCCAATCCAGCATTTCACCGGCACAGAAAATACCGGGCCAGGCCTTCAACATCAAGTTTTCATCCAGCGACTCAAACGTCACGCCGCCGGCGGAACTGATGGCTTCGTCCAGCGGACGGGGCGCGGTCAAAGTTACAGGCAGGCGCTTGATATAAAAAGCCAGCCGCTCCATATCGTCAAATTCAGTCTTCGGCACAAACTCGCGCAGCAGCCCGGCCTTCACGCCTTTCATCCCAACCGTCTTCTCCAAATGACTCGCCATCGAACGCGGCCCGCGCGGTTTGTTTAACTTCTCGATCAACTGCGCTTCTGTTTTATCGGGCGCGAGGTCAAGGTGCATCACGGCTTTTCCGTTTTCAAGAATTTTATCGCGCAGCATTGCCGATGCCGCGTAGATCAAACTTCCCTCCACGCCCTCCTTTGTGATAATAAACTCGCCCTGCTGGCGGAACGCTCCAAACGACAATACCGCTGACTTGACTGGATGCCCGTCAAATTTTTCCTTGAAGAACGGACTCCACGCCGCATCGAATCCGCAATTGGACGGCTTCAACGCCTCGACCTTAACCCCGGCCTGACTCAGCCAGTTGACCCATGCGCCGTCCGAGCCGAGTCTGCGCCAGCTGCCGCCGCCCAGCGCCAATACAACAGCATCCGCATTGACGGTTTTGATTCCATCGGGTGCCTCGAATTTCATGCTCAAGCCGCCGCCTTCAGCCGCGATAACCCCATTCCACCTGTGCCGCAAATGAAATTTGACTCCCGCCTCACCCAATCTTTTCAACCACTTCCTCAACAGCGGGCTGGCCTTCATCCCCAGCGGAAACACACGGCCGGACGTCCCCACAAAGGTCTCCACGCCAAGACCGCGCGCCCATTCGCGCAGGTCGTCGGGCGTGAAATCTCTCAGCCAGGTTTCCACTTCCGCTTTTCGATTTCCATAGCGCGAAATAAATTTCTCGAACGGCTCCGAGTGAGTCAAATTCAGTCCGCTCTTGCCTGCCAGTAAAAACTTCCGCCCAAGCGACGGCATGGAATCGTACACATTCACCTTCACGCCGCGCTGACTTAACACCTCTGCCGCCATCAACCCCGCAGGTCCGCCGCCAATAATTGCAATCGAATGATTCATAAATTGATTATAAATGGATAAAGGCTGTCGCTTGGACTGCAAAACCTCCTGATTTAGCCCGAAAGTCAGGAGGCGTAGTGTTCGACTCCATAAATGAAAACTCCCGATTTCCTCAGGAGTTTTCTGCCTTCTGCATCCTGCCTTCAGTTTTACCTCCCCACACTCACCACCCCGCCCACCGCATTCAACTTGATCGTCCACACGCTGCCGATCTCGAACTGCTGGAAATCTGTCACAGAGCCCGGCTCGTAGGTTACCTGGCCATCGTCTGTGCTGAAGAAAACGTGGAAAGTCTCAGAGGATGAGCCTGTGCGCTGGTCACTGGAAAGGTTCGGGCTTTCATAAACAGGGAAGAGGTCATTGCCTTCCAGTGTATAGGTTTGAATTGTCTTCCATTCGTCCACGGTGTAATCGCAGTATTGAATGCTTTCCGTGTGACATTCCTGCACAACTTCCGCAAAGCCGTTGCCCTTGTCAATGGTCTTCTCCTCGCACACTTCCTTTGATTCATCATGGCATGACACGTTATAAGCATCTGAAGGCGGGTTGCCGCTTTCGTTCGTGTGATTGACCGCCTGAATCTCCTGCACCGGCACAGACGTCTGCCATTGCACGTCGGTCACTGTTCCCTGCACAGATTTGGATGGAACAGCAAACATGAAGATGGCCGCAACACAGCAGATTAACAACAATGCGCCGATGCCGCCCAGCACCAGCCAATTAACCTTTTTCGTTGGCGCGTTCGCGGATGCTGTTGGGGCTTGAGTCTGCGCCGGACGCGGAGCCGCCGCTTGAACAGGTGCTGCTGCTCTTGGTAATGGCGAGCCGCACTTTGCGCACATCCGCTCACTGCCCGGGTTTTCGGCTCCGCAATTCGTGCAGGTCACAACTTTCGGCGCAGGCGGAGCCGCCTGCAAAACCTGTCCTGCCGCGCGCGCCCTGCCTTCCTTCAAATCCGCGCCGCATTGCGAGCAGGTCGCCGCATTGCCCGGGTTGCGCGTGCCGCAGAATCCACAGTGGATATCTGCGCCAGCCTTCGCCGCCGCAACCGATTTTTCATCGGTTACCAATTTTTCATCGGCCGCGCGGTGAAATTGCACATTCTCCGGCTGCGGCGCGCCGCATTGCGAACAGGTCTTCACCGGCCCGGGGTTGCGGCCATCGCAACTCGGGCAGATCCATTCAAGTTGAACAAAACCCTTGCTCTCTTTTCTATTCATCTCGCGCTCCTTTGGTTCTGAGTATCATCGCTCGGATTTTACTACGGGATGCCCTGCCATTTTAAAACTTCAGCGATGCGGGATTCGTGATCCACATCGGCATCCGGCGACGGGTCGTGCGGGTCATGACTTAACTGTGAATGGGTCAATGCGTCGAAGATAGCCCCCGCCCCGTGAGCGACGTTGTGCGGGTCATAGCCGCCCTCAAGCACAAAGACAATTTTTCCGCCGCAGTATTCGTCTGCCATGCCGGCCAGTTTTTTCGATAACTCATAATATCCGCGCGTGGACAATCCCAGCGACGTGAGCGGGTCATTCCAGTGCGCGTCGAAGCCTGCCGACACGAACAGCATCTGCGGGCGAAACGACTCAACCAACGGCTGGAATATTTCATCGGCAACGCGCGCGAAGGTCCCGTCGCCGGCGTACTCATGCAAGGGCACGTTGACCAGCCGTCCCTTCGCATGAGGCGCGTCTGTTATCCAGCCTGTGCCGGGATAAATTCCCCATTGATGCGTGGATACAAATCCAATGCGTTCTTCATGCAGAAATGCGGCCTGAGTCCCGTTGCCGTGATGCGCGTCGTAATCAATGACCATCACGCGCTGCAATCCATTTTCCAATGCTTCGCGCGCGGCGATGGCGATGTTGTTGAAGATGCAAAACCCCATTGCACGGCCTGGCTCGGCGTGGTGCCCCGGCGGGCGGACAACGGCGAAGGCGTTCTCTGCTTCGCCGCGAATGACGGCTCGCGCGCAGGCGATCACACCGCCGGCAGCCAGCAGCGCATCTTCATAGGATGTCTTTGTAACAAAAGTGGGGGCGTGGTCAATAATGCCGTGACCGTCCCGGCAAACTTTTTCAATGGCTTTGATTAACTGTGGCTGGTGTACGCGCGCAACCTGTTCAAAAGTTGCCTGATGCGCATCAATTTTTTCCGCGCCGCAGGAAGTGAGCATGGGTTCGAGCGAGTCCAATCGCCCCGGCCTTTCGGGGTGACCCGGAAATTCGTGCGCCCGCGATGGGACAAAAGCAAATGCAGTGCTCATGCGCAGATTATAGCCCTGAAAGCAACCTCCCCCAAATCCCACGAACATGGATCTGGGGGAGGCAGGAGGGGGAAAAGGTTCCGCCGCTCGTCAGCATGGGGGGGGCATGCTAATCAAGCGGCGGGCTGACACCTAAATACCAGTAAAGGGGGAGGGCAGGTGTCGATGACCAGAATATACACCTTAATAGTCCAGATAGGATTAAAGCAAGATTAGAATTTGGAGATGAATTGTCGTAATTAGCGCCCTTTTTCACGAAAGACTTTCAGCCATTCATCCACTTCGGTTGAAGAAAGTTTTTTATCGCCCGGGTTTTCTTTGGGCGCAGAGTTCAATGCCTCGCGCAATATTTTTACAAACTCTTCCGAAGTGATAAATGCCGCGCGAACCGCGCGCGCCGCGCCTTGAACTTCATGGTCAGACGAAACAACAATCCATTTTTTTGCATCCTGCTCCATGCGGTTTAATCGCGCACGGATGGCGCTGTCGGCGGTCAGTCCCTGCCGAATGAAATGCGCCTTCACCGTGCCAATGCTGCGGGTCCCGGCCTGACCGATCGGCGCGCCGTCAAAATACACCTCCACCTGCTGGCGCTTGAGGCGCGCGAATTCCCGCAGTAAAGCGGCCAACTCCATTTCATCATCCATTGAATCTAGTCGCAATCCAACTTTTGGAATCAGGTTATGTCCATCAATCATATAAGGCATGGCGGTATTTTATCAGCAAGCCGCGCATCAAATTATTTTAGGCTGCGTAGACATGAGCGAAACGCAAATCGAATATAATGGAAAAACCAAAAAGGAGATTCAAATGGACGAAAAGAAACCTTCCAGCATCATGGTCTCACAGCAGGGCGGCGTTGTGCGCAACGTGATGAATCAATTGAAGTTGATCTTCAGGCTGATGGGCGACAGCCGTGTAAACCTCTTCGCCAAACTCATTCCCATCGGCACGCTCATTTACCTTCTCTCGCCAATAGACGCGATCTCCATACCCGTCATCGGCGCATTGGACGACGCTGCACTGCTTTGGCTTGGCTCCTACATCTTCACCGAACTTTGTCCGCCGGCAGTGGTGGCCGAGCACATGAAGGAACTTGCCGGCAACATGAGCGTGAATGCGCAGGATGAAGTTGTGGACGCGGAAGCCACCGACGTCAGCGACAAACAGCCATAAAAATGAAGCGCTTTCTGATTTTATTAACTCTGCCAATTCTCGCCTGCGGGGGATTGGCAGAGTCTGTTTCACCGACAATCACGCCTCACGTCCCGCCGACAGTTACCCCTGCGGCCCAGACAGATTCGCCGCCCATGCCTGAGACGGCTGTCGTGCCGGCCACAGAAACGCCCATTGTCAGCGCAAACACATTCCCCGACCCAAATAACTATCAATGGACATTGATCGCCAGCGGACTTAATCGCCCGGTCGATATTCAACCCGCCCACGACGGCACTGGCAGGTTGTTTGTCATTGAAAAATACGGCGTCATCCGCATCATCGAAAATGGACAATTGCTCGATCAGCCCTTCCTCGACATCACAGACCGCGTTGGGAGTTCCGGCAACGAACAGGGACTGCTCGGCCTTGCCTTTTATCCCCAGCCCGAAGCGGGCATGTTATTCGTCAACTATACCGACAAGAACGGCAACACGGTGATCTCACGCTTTTTATGGGACAACTTCGCCAACCCAATGAGCGAGACTGTGTTGTTAAATATTCAACAACCCTACCCCAATCATAACGGCGGCGCGCTGGCTTTCGGCCCCGACGGATACCTTTATGCCGCCCTCGGCGACGGCGGGCTGGCCGGTGACCCGCATAAGAACGGGCAAAACGTCAACTCGCTTTTGGGGAAGATCCTGCGGCTGGATGTCAGTGATTTCAATACCCCGAATGCGTATCGAATTCCAATGGACAACCCGTTCGGGAGCGAGGTCTGGGCGTATGGACTGCGCAATCCCTGGCGTATTTCATTTGACCGCCTCACCGGCGACCTTTACATCGGTGATGTGGGGCAGGGCGAGTGGGAGGAGATAGATTATCTTCCTGCCGCTTCGCAAGGCGGCGCAAACTTCGGCTGGTCTGTCATGGAAGGCAATCACAATTACGATGGCAGTTTGCAGCCCGGCATGTCCCTGCCGGTGGCGGAGTATAGTCACAACGAAGGCGGATGTTCTGTCACCGGCGGATATGT
>Ga0233425_10008765_pt1 | contig 13202 bp, 15 predicted proteins | sample Watercolumn_Towu_2_FD_181712 | JGI IMG/M metagenome (GOLD analysis project Ga0233425, IMG submission 181712) | Freshwater microbial communities from Lake Towuti, South Sulawesi, Indonesia - Watercolumn_Towuti2014_140_MG | ecosystem: Environmental > Aquatic > Freshwater > Lake | place...
AATTCTTCTTCCGCTTTTCGCAACAACTTTACTATCTGTTCGGGCTGTTTTCGGGTCATAGAGTTTCGCTCCTTTTGAGGCGCTCGACTCTCATTTTACTTGGTCACATTTTCTAAAGCAGGTCAGATCGCTTCGCCTATGTCAACAACAATCCTGTTCGATATAATGATCCCACTGGACATTGTATTTTGTGTTACACCGTTGCTGTTGTTGGAGGAGTGCTTCTTGGCACAGCAATTTACAGTAATTACATCCACGAGCCATCAAGGCCCGCAGACGGCAACGCTTCAAATGTTTGGGAATTAGCCTATTTGGGATATGAGCATGCTGAACATGCGAATATTGTTGGAGATGGGCTTAAAAGTCTGCAGAATGATAAAAGTCTTCAGGGGCAACAAGATAAGATAATTGAAAAAATAAGAGATGATCCAAGATATCTTGAAGAAGCTTTTACACCTGACAAAATTACCGAACCATTCTCTGTAGACGGACCTAACGGGAACTGGTATGAAGGCCTGAATAAACCAGCATTCTGGATGGTTCACACTGGAAGAATCTCTGCCACCAAGATAAATGTATCAGAAGGCGGTACTATTTCAACGACATGGAAAGTTACTGACACATTCGACTATAAACCACGTTGGGAAAAAGGAATATCTGATGAATACAATTGGTTTGCGGTGCCATTGTATTTTCTTTATAATATTGTTGGTGGCGCAAAAGAACAATATACAACCAATGCTTATTGGAATCAGAGAATACCTCCACCACCAAATGCATGTGGAAGGCGATGTGAATAGTAGGCAGGATAGAAAAATGAAAATAAAAAAAGTTGTTCTATGTCTTCTTATGCTTTTGCTAAGCCTCAGTTGTATATTAGACTATTCCCCACCAGAGCGGTACGTCGATCCATTTTATAATTTCGATGATGGCTTCAATTCGTCGTTATACCTTCCATTGATAAAACCAATTGACGCAGTTAGCCTCACTACTAGCGAGGCTGGAGAATCTCTGTGGGTAGTATTTTTAGCTCGTGGTACTTGGGTTTCTGTGCCTAATAGTCAAAATAGTTTAGCTCATTATGATACTATCGAGGAGTTAGAAAAATTTGCAGTAAAAGATGGTGCTATCTTGGCGTATTCTGCATATGTGGATAAAGAGGCCGATCCTTACATTCAAGAAAATTATTATCATTGGTTCGTCCTCATCCCTGACAAGAAAATTGCAGAAGGCTTTCAAACAGAAGATGAGTTCCGCGAGTACATTCAAGCATTGGGTATTCAAGACCCCAGTTGGCAAACGCCGGATGAAGCGTTTGATAAGTTTAAAAAAACTGGTTGTTTAGAATGGATACCAGTTCCTGAGTGTAAATAATTGTATTCATCTCCCACACAAAAAGACGAACCGAACGTTGGAGTTCAGCCCGTCTTCTGTGGGGGTACGTGAATTGTACCCTCGGCCAGCCTCCGGTTCTCACCTTCACCCGGGCAGACTTCACCTACGACGGAGACGGGAAGCGGGTAAAATCAGTGCTGACCACGACCTCGGGCACATCCACTACTTACTTCGTGGGGACTCACTATGAGGTGACCAATGGAGTCACCACCAAGTATTACTTTGCAGGCAGTCAACGCATTGCGATGAGAAAAGCAAACACATTGAACTTCATCCTCGGAGATCATTTGGGATCAACCAGTCTTGTGACCAATGAGGCTGGACAAAGAGTCTCTGAACTGCGGTACAAGGCCTGGGGTGAAGTCCGCTATCAATTTGGAGCGACGCCCACCAACTACACGTACACCGGCCAGATGACCTATACCGACTCCTTTGGTTTGATGTTCTATAACGCCCGCTGGCTGGACAGTTCGCTGGGACGCTTTGCCCAGGCGGATTCGATTGTGCCGGGCGGAGTACAGGGGCTGGATAGGTATGCGTACGCAAATAACTCGCCAGTCCGATATACCGATCCAAGTGGGCATGAATCTGGCGATTGCTATGATCGCGGTTATTGCTGGAAGTTTTCGGCATTCTCAACACATAGTAACTTTAGAACTGTATGGGCACAACAATATGGCAGGAAATCCTATGGTGGCTATTTACAAACTTATGCAATTGCTGGTATTGGCTTTCAAAATCCATATGGACTTAGACCTCCCATAATGAACAATTTTAAGAGAGACGGTATATACACAGGCGAAGGAATTGCCAAAGTTACAGATGCAGAAATGCGAACACCTTATGGCGCCGAAATTTTTGATGGAAAGGGAAAACGTGGTGTCGGGCTTGGTATGCCCAGAAGCGACCAGAATGATCCCTTGGTTGCGGTTGAAGCCATGATGACAAGAATCTTATTAAGAACCAGTGCTTGTGATGACAAATGTAAATCAACAGATATTTTCCTTGCTGCGGCGCTCGGCCAAAATGGGCCGGGCTTCAATCCAGAACAAATGGGATATCTTACGCATGGGGAAAAATATAAGCCGCGCGAAGATGGTACTCATTCTCTTCAGTGGGGTGAATTCCTGACCAATATAAAAGATCCTAAGAAAGAACAATTTAATAGGGATATGATTTCAGAATTCGCAAGTAATGTTCTTCTGTTGCAAGATCAGGGTTGGGATGTTCCCAACGACATAGATTGGAGTTATGTATACTCGTTAACAGTAACAACGGTGCTGCCATGAATAAAAAGAGAAAGATAATAGCGACAAGCGCTGTCCTTGTCACCCTGCTTATCGCATCCCGCATTGTTTATGTGTATGATCTTCTTACCGAAAATGTTCAGGAGTATCCATACGGAGCGACCGATTTTGGAGATCGAGGCGGTTATTCCATCAACTCTGAAACCATACTTTCCTCTTTGGAAGACGGGAATGCGAATGTATTTACGCCAGAAATGGCAACTCCTTCAGTGCCAATTTTTGAAGAGCCGATTTCATGGAGCCAAGCGGATTACCTGAAAATTGCCGATGCATTGAATGAGTTTGTCTGGAACGAGCCGTTGGATGACTGGAAATTATTTTCTATGGATTTCATCACAGCCTGTCATGACGATCCGCGCGGATTTGGATTAGGCGATCTTTACTTCTTCAAAACAATTTTTCATAAGAACGGAAAACTAGGGGAAACTGGACGGGGATACCTCATATCTCCACAATATGGAGATGTGGAATGGGGTGGAAGGCAAAACTTCCCCTATCCCTTCCCAAGCGGATGGAAGAGCGTTGATTTGGAAAAAGTCAAGATTACTGCTGAAGATGCCCTCAGAATTGCGGATGAGAATGGGGGCAGGAAATCTCGAATGTCTGTTCAGAATCAATGTAAAATTAATGTCAGTTTATCGGGCTATACTAATTGGGAGGTATATATTTATAGTTATAAAACTGGCAACTCAATATTTAGAATGGTAATTGATCCTTATACGGGCAAGGTAATCAAGTGAAACAAGACGATGCGCGAGTTAGGAAACGTTTGCCTGTCAACTTGGGTGCTAATCCACAAGTTCGGGACAGGTCTATAACCTTGGCTATGACAACGAGAACCGCCTGACGGGCATGACTGCCAACACCTCCAACGCGGTCCCCGCGCCGATCTTTGTCGACGTGCTGGCAGACAACCCGCACAAAGTGGAGATCGAAAAAATCTACAAGGCAGGCATCACTTCCGGTTGCGCATTCATCAACGATTGAGCACAACCTCTTCCCAGACAGGAAAGTACGAGAAGAGGTTGTGTAGTTTGGCTCATAATGGTGTGTAGAAAACAAGGTCAACATCAGGCTTGCACCGGCATCTTAATTGCACACTCAGGCCAAAGCACAGATGATTTCCCGGTCAGCATCTGCTCCCGGCATCTCTCTACTTCCACGCGAAGTTCTGGATTACTGGCGTGAAAGTCTATGAAATTTGCAACCATAATCGAAACTGTATCATTCGAAACAATACTGGCGCTGATTGCCACATATAACTTTTCCGTTTTACGCCTGCGCAAGATTTCATACCAGGCATAAACTTCAACGGCCAGTTTTACTTCCAGCACAAAAACAGGATGGGGCTGATTCCCAGACACCACCTGAAATTTCACCACCGGCATTTGGGTATCATAAAGTCGTCCAGTTTGGATCGAATTCGTGCGGATAAAACCAGACATGCTGGTTGTATTATAGGGAACATGCATAACAGTATTCCTTCCTTTCGCTATCGTGTTTCATTGAGATAAACCCAGTTTAAATGCGCGCAATCAAAGTTTGAATACAGTACGCCGCTGCGGATGAGCACATTCTTCTCAACCGGCACACTCGAAATCACAACAGTGATTGTCTGCCTTCTGTATCTTGCAGTGAATATCACCTGCTTCTTTGTTTCCTTCGTCTTGCGAATGCTCATGTGTCTCAGCCTGCGCTTCAAGCGCTTGAAATACTCGCCCGCGCTCGCATCTTCCAAGCGGATCGGAATCGCGTGCGAAAAGATCTGAACCGCAATATAAGGCACAGGCTGGGAATTCATTGTTCCTCGAACTTCGTGATCTCTTTGCGATACAAGACCGACACGCTGCCGGTCGGTCCATTGCGATGCTTGGCAATGATCATCTCCGATGTGCCATCGTCCGGGTCTTGATACGGGAACATGACCACATGCGCCTCCGCCTCGATGTCGCCGCTCTCACGCAGATCGGAAAGACGCGGCTTGCGCTTCTCCTTTTCCAGTTCACGGTTCAACTGCGCCCCCGCCATGACCGGCACATTGAGCCTCCGCGCCAGCACGCGCAGTCCCTTCGCCACCGCCCCCACTGCCGCCGTGCGATTGCCTTCCGTTGCCTTGAAGGGTGGAGCAACAAGTTGCAGATAATCCACAACCACCAAATCCAGCCGCCCAACCGTCATCTCCAGCCGCTTGCAGCGCGCTTCGATCTGGGCTGTCGTCAGTTCAGGCGTTTCATCCACATAGATTTCGAGCTTCTCGATCACCTCGACCGCCCCAACCACTTTGCCCCATTCGCCTTGATTTAATTGCGCGCTGCGCACCAGCATCAGATCGATCTCGGTTTCATTGGTTGTCAGTCTTTCCGAGACTTCCGTCCCGCCCATTTCAAGCGAGAAAATAGCCACGCGCTTGCCCAGCTTGGCGACATTCATGGCAACCGTGTGCTTGAAGGAGGTCTTGCCCTGACCGGGACGCGCGGCAACGATGATCAAGCCCGGCTTCAAATTTCCGAGCAGGTTATCAATGCTTTCGATGCCGGTCGGGATGCCGGGAATTTCCTGCTTCTGCGATGCCAACACCATGCGGTCATACATCTCCGATAAAGGCTCGGAAATATGCGCCAGCCCCTCGCCCATCAGATCAGCAGTGGCAAGGTTCAAGGCTTCCACCGCCTTTGCCATCGCCTCCTCAATGCCTATTGATTCGTTATATGCCAGAGATGCAATCGTGTTGGCGGCATGGATCAGTTTGCGGCGGATGGCGTGGCTCTGCACGATGCGCGCATAAGACTCGGCGTTGAGCGAGGATGGCACCTGATTGATGAGCGAAGTGATGTATGCCGGTCCGCCAATTTCATCCAGTTGATTGACACACTCGAGTTCCTCGCCGATGGTGAGCAGGTCAACCGGGATGCGTTTTTCCTGCAGGCGCGCAATGGCATTCCAGATAAAGCGATGGCGGTGAATATAAAAATCATCGGCTTTGAAAAAGTCCGCAACTTCGTAGTACACCTCGGGGTTGATCAGTACCGCGCCGATGACAGCTTCTTCGGCTTCGCGGCTGTGCGGGATGGCTGAGGTTGTGTTGGTGGTTGTGTTTTCATCCATGATCATTTCTCCTGTGAAATCTTGTTTTTTCGTAACGGCTCAGGTCACATGGGCCATAGCCCCCCTTAGGCACGGTCCCTGGCTAACGGGCGCCTGCCGTTACACCCGCCTGCCTTTTTGCCTTGATTTCTGCGAGGCGAAGTTGATAGGCGGTCTTGGGTTGTTCGGTCTTCTGCGGTTTTTCGGCAGGTTCGGGATTTTGTTTTCCGAACAGGGCGAAGTACAGTTCAGCCTTGCGCTCCGCTGCGAGTTTCTTGAAGTTGGACTCGTAGATCCTTGCCTCCACCGACTTGCCAAAGCTTTCACGCGCATAGTCCCGGTCGAATAATTCCTGCAGTTTTTGCAGACCCAGTTTTGCCAGCAGTTCAAATTTGTTCGGCGCGAATTCAGGCTGCTCTGCGCTCAGGCTCTTGACCGCCTTGCTCACGCCGCTGGCATCAGTCAATCCCCTGCCCAAAGGCGAATAGGCATACAGGATCCACGCCAGAAACTTGCGCCCCAATTCCTGCTCGTCGGGAAAGAGGCGGGTTAGTTCCTGCCTGCCTTTAGGATTGAGCGCATTATTTTTTGCAATTTCAGAAAAACTCCAACCCGCCCTCCCGCCCGATTGCGCTGGCTCAGGCTGGTCCTGCGCGGGTTGGGTTGGAGGGGTTTGAGAGTTCTCTGGAGGGGTTAAAGAGCTTTTAACACTGAAATTTGCGCCAAAGGGGACTGAAAATTCCGCCAAAGCGTGACTGAAAAATGCGCCAAGGTGGGCTGAAAATTCCGCCAAAGCGTGACTGAAATTTGCGCCAAAGTCCTCCCCGGAAAACTCCGCCAAACCGAGACTGAAATTTCCGCCAAGGTCACTCCTGCCCTTCAAGAGCAGTTCGCCCTTGCCCGTGGCGTATGCTTCGAGCAGTTCGAAGGGAATTTCTTCCAGAAGAACATGGAAGGTTCTTTCACGCCGGTCATAGTCGCGCTCTTCGATCTGCTCGCGCAGGTACAGGCGCAGGACAGGGTTGAGATACCTGCCATCCTTCTTCTGGTTCAGCCACTCCCAAACCGTCTTCACCCGGCTGATGCCCAGCCAGGCTGCAATCTCGGTATACCCATCCCTGACCACGACGCGGTTGCGGGTTTCGCTCTCCGTATCGAAGCACTTGTCGCGCATGAGGGTCACGATCCAGCCCGGACCCGTGCCGAGATAGCCGAGGATGTGCTCCATGAAAAAGACGGTGATCTTGATCTGATCGTTGGATGGCATGATATTGTTTTGAATTGCAGATGAAAGCGCGTTGAGTAATTTCGAGTCGAGTTCTCCAAAGAGACTGCGCGCCAATTGCCGCACTGTCATGGGTTGAACTTCTGCAGAGCATTCTATGTTTGCTGGAAGCAGTTCCGCAATGGATGCGGAGGCAGCGGCGCGCAGTGCGCCTTCCGCTCCGTTGTATCTTTCGATGTGATGCGTAAGCCACTTTGACAGCGCGGCTGCGTCCGCCGGGATCAGGGGCAGGGTCATCGCCACCGTGAATTGGCGCGGCAATTGTTTGGGCATGCCGGAGGATAGATCCCACTTCGCGTCTTCTTCGGTTCTTGTGACCAGTCCCTTGAGTTTGTTCCAGGTCTCCGGATTGGCGGCGCGATTCCAAAAGGTGCGCTCGGTGATGCCCGCGCGGTTGGCAACTTCCGCAGCGGTGAAGCGCGAAGTCACTGCGCCATCCCGTCCGCCATCCATGTATGCCGCCTGGCGAAAGGAGACATACATCCACGCCAGATCGGCGCCGAGATATTTCACCCAGCGTTTGAAATATCCGGGGAGATACACAGCACGGTCGGGTTTGATGATGTGCTCATAGAGCGAGTCATACTGCCCCGCCTGTATGCCCAGCGTATTAGAGTTTGCGGCGTCTTTGGGTTCGGTCATGAGGCTCCAAAATAATTTCTATAACGATTTTCTAAAAATCAACAGGCAGCCCTGTGAGGCGCCATTCTTTTTTGGACATATCAGCAATCATTCTTTTTAACAGCGGTCTATTTGGAATGGAGTGCGTAATCACAAATAGTAGACACATCGTAACCACAACGTAATCCCAGCGTAGACACAGGGTAAACACCGTGTTTACACAACCCCGTTTTTCCAAAAAATGAGTTTTGCATTTTCCCGGAAAACGCGAAGTTCGTTTTTGGGTTAGCTGATTTTTTCATTCCAACCATCCACTTTGTTCTCAACCGCAGGCAGGGATTTTTTCAACGACATCTTCCCGTCGATATACTGATGTGCGGCATATTCCAACAGCACAAGTACCACCTCGCCCGGCGTAACAGCATGCTTGTCTGCAATTACTTTGACTTCCCTTTTCATTTCTGCGGATTGCGCGTCTGTCATTCCGCGAAAGGAAAATGAAGGATGTCCCTTGATCGGTACTGAAACAGGAGCCGTTCTCTTCCTGTTTCCGATCTCTCGCTTCCATGCATCCGTCTCTTCCCACTGCACAGTCAATTTCCTGACATTCGGATTGGGGCGGATGACCAGCGGGATCTCGCCGCGCCAATAGCAGTGCCTGCCATAGTCCACAAACGAGAACTTGATCTGATCCATGGAAACCACTTCACGCTCCGCGATCTGATCGAGCATGGCGCGGATCTGCGCGGAGCGTTCCGCCAGGCGCGGATGCAGATAAAAGGAGACCGTGCGCGTTTTGTAGATGCGGCGCTTCTTCTCCTTTGCGGTGCGTGGCGGCAGGAGCGACAAGGTGTCGCGCGGCGTGATGGTGTTTCCAGTTTGAAGAATGGTGGCAAGGGTGCGTTTGGTCATGGCTGCTCTTTTATGTGCGTTTCAAAACGCTCTCGACCAGGGCGGCATATTCGGATGCCGAACGGTGCAGGGGATTGGACTCGAAGACCGTCCTGCCCTCCGCGGCGCAATCCCGAAAGATCGTGGCGCGGTGAATGGGAGCCAGAACATAGTCGCCGAATTGCTCCCTGAGTTGGGCCAGGGTCTCGCGCGAGATGTTGGTCTGCTCGTCATAGAAGGTGGGCAGGATGCCCAGCATGCTTCCATTCCAGCCGCGTTCTTCGCGCAATTTGTTGATCAGTTCAACGCCCTTCATCATGCCGTCCGAGGAAAGGAATTCGGTCGAGGTTGGGATCAGCACGGCATGGCTGGCGAAGATGGCGCGTTCCTGAATTCCGCCCGCGCTGGGTGCGGTGTCGAAGAGGATGTATTGGTATTCATGCGCGAAGCGCTGGATCGCATCCTGAATGGCTGAGAGCGAACGGTTCTCGGCGTTGATCACGATCTGGGCTGTGGCGGTCGAGGGATCGCCGGGCAGGATGTGCAAGTTCGGTCTGCCGCTGCCCACGATCTGCGCCTGCCGGTTGAGCAGCAGGTTGAAGACTCCCGGCTGCGGGTCGATCCCCAGCGTGGTGGCAGATTGTCCCTGCGGGTCGAAGTCCACGATCAATACTTTTTTGCCAAGCCGGGCAAGCCCGTGCGCGAGATGCACTGTGGTGGTGGTTTTGGCGACCCCGCCTTTTTGGTTGGTGATGCAGATGATGGTTGTCATGACTTCACTCCACCAGCCGTTTCAATAGCTCGATCCCATCGGGCGTGACGGACCATAGGTTGGTGTGCGCGCTCTCAGTCTCTCCGAGTGGGTTGGTGACATACCCGGACTTTAGCATCATCGTCGCCAGTCCCATGCCAAACGTATTAATGATCTGCGCGTTGGTGCAGGGTTGGTTGATGAACAGCCAGCGCAGGAATTTGGCGGATTGCAGTGAAATATTTTCGTTCCGATACCGCAGGGGATCGAATTTGAATTGCGGATCTTCCAAGATGGAGAGCAGGGTTTCATTTTGCATATTCACCTCGTTTGGTGTTTTTCATGAGCGCGTATGTGGCGAGCAGGCAGTACAGTTCCCCGGCAAAGACACACAGGAATTTTCCCGCGAGAAATGCGCCAATCCCATCATGCTCAGCAGGCGCATGCCGCCCAGGATCACGGTGAAGATCAATGAGTCGCGGAACAACATGCGAACCGATCTATGTATATCGAGGATGGCTTTCATGCCATCCAAATACTTCTTCATCGTTTGCCTTTCCATTTCAGCATGGGCAGATCCACCGGATGGTATGTGACCCTGCCGATCTGAAGGTATAACTCCGCACCCTGAATGCGCCGCAGGCTTTCACGGAATTCGCTTTCGTTGTCTCCGAGCGATATTTGCGAGGTGACCTCGATGGTGTCGCCTTTGCCGGTCTGCATGATCTCGTCGATCAACCGGATCAAGCCGTTGTGTTTTTTGACATACTCGGTTTCGCCGCTGGACGCGGGGGTGAAGTCGCGGATATACAGGATGACCGCTCGTCTCTTTTTCGTTTCCATCAGTTACACGCGCTCCTCGATTTGCGCGCCCTCGATCACTTCCGAGAGCAGGGTGATTCCTTTTTCGTCCCTGCCAAAGCGCGCATCTTCGATCACGGCGATGGCAGCCTGCCTGCCGTTCCAGATTGCATTTGCGATTTTCACGCCGCGCATTCGACCCAGTGTGCCGAGCGCGCCCAGCGCCAGGGAGAGCGCCTCCTTTTCTGTGAGCGCGCGGGTGTGTCCGGCTTTCCTGACCTGAATGGGCGTCGCAGGGATGATCGGCTCGAACCCATCCAGGTTGAAGTCAAGTGCGCGGCGCGCTAAGGGTGTACGCCGTTCCCGTTTTGGTTGAGTACGGGCAGGGGTTGTTGAATGGGCAGGTCTGCGTTGCCCGTCACCACCCGCAGGAAATCGTATTCGCTGATCTCGCCGCAGGGCTCGCCTTCGCCCAGCACGCGGATGAGATAGAAGCCGCGCTCATTCCTTGCGGCTTCGAGTTTCATGCCGGGTAATATTTCGCGTCCTGAGCCGTTGACACGCACGCCAAGTTTCGCCTCGAAGGAAAAGAATTGCAGCGGCGCGTCTTCGAGAGTCTGGGTGGCTTGCCCATTTGACAGGGATTTGACCAGTCCGTCCAGTTTCGATCTCAGTCCTGCCAATGCATCTGGTGAAGTTGTTCCCGCTGCATTGGCGGCGATCCCGACCTGGTCGCGTAGTTTGGCGCGCGTGGCTTTTTCGAGCGCGTCCTGCGCGGTTTTGATCGCAGCCAGCATGGAGGCTTTGTCAAGAGTTTCCTGTTTGGCTAGGATGTACTGTTCGGCGAACATCAGGTCGCGCTGCATCGAGCCGATCTCGCCCATCTTGCGGTTGTGCTCCGCCTGTGCCTTGCGGTCGGCGCGGCGCCCTTTTGTTTGCGGCGAGGTCATGTGATAGATGAAACCGGCGACCACGTTTGCGACCACGATCAACGGAATGACGATGATGGCAATGCCGTTCAGAAATCCCGTCATGGTTCCAGCGGGCGAACTGGACAGGAGCGAGTCCGTCAGGGAGGTGATAACCACACCCACGAGGTCGATCACGAAGAAGGACATCGAGACCCAGTCTTGATACTTTTCGGTCGATCCGAACATCCACACCAGCGACCATGCCAGCGCGCCGATGTCGAGTCCCCACAGTCCGATCAAAGCCAGAAATTGCAAGCCATCCGGAACGGAGTCGGTCAGGAAGTGATATGAGCGCCAGCCGGTGTATATGAACAACACCAGGTCAAGCAGGATGACCACGATGTCGCCAAAGCCCAGTTCGCCGTGTTCGGTTTGAATGCCCCTGCCTGTCAATTCGTCAGCGAGTTTAATTTCTGTCATGTGTGCCTCCATTGGTTTTGCAAAGATATTTTGTATTTGCCCAGCCCGCAACGGGGCTGGACACCAAAGTCCAGTTTTCATGCTCGATCGTTTGTGTGATGCTCTTTCCATTTGCATCCAATTTGAGTTCGATCGTTTCGCCTGCTTTGAGGTATCCGCGCACGCTGCCGTTCGGGGTGTATCTCACGTTCAAGTTTCCCGTACAGACGGTCATCGTGAGGGGGGCGGGGACAAGGGTTGCAATTCTCGCTGCTTTTGACTCAGGCGTGCTTTGAACAGGCAGCGCTTCGACTGAGGCTGTACAGATTCCATACAGCATGATTGAAAAGTACAGAACCATCACGGCAAAGATGATCGCAGGCAGCGCTAATGCGGGGTGGGGGAATTTTTTTGGAACGGTTTTGGTCTCGCGCCATTTGCGCTGGTCTTCAAGTTGTTTCCTGATCTGATCGTTCATGAGGTTCACCGCAGTCCGGATATTTTTCCAATTGGATGTGAGTTCTTGTATGCCCAACGGCGCGCGTCTCCCGCAGCATATTGTTTGTCCGCATATGGTTCGGATTCATAGATGACGCTGCCCGTATCGGCTCGATGCACCTTCGCCATCCATGAGTTTTGGGTTGGGACGATCAGGATGTTGATCCGCGGTTTTCTGGGAATGTATGCTGGTTTCGTACCGCGGTCCCGCCGGGGTGTCCGTTCCTGCAATGGGTGTTGATGGTTCATGTTTCCTCGCTGTGGGTTGGGTGTTATGCCTGCTCCACGGTTTGACGGGAGCAATGGAGTTCGATGCGTGTGGATTGCCGCCTAGATGCGCGGGCGCGCAGGATGAGGTTGAAGTATGTGGTGATGTTTATTGCAGTGGGGAGAATACCGAAAAAGGCGCTGGCATATTTCCAGTGTTCATTCAGCCAGAGCGCGCCACGGGCGCAAGCCCAGGCGCTGATACCGCCTGCGGCGAGAATGCCCCATAGTCCTTTGCTTTCCATGAAGAAAGCGAACAGAGCCCATGCCGCCATGATCAGAATCATGGCGAATTGCAGGGCAAATAACGGGATGGATGTGGTGGTGGGGGAATAGATGGTTTGGATGGACTCAACGCCGATGAAGGCGCCGAACAGCCAGATCAAAACCGAGGCGGCGCGCAGTAGCCAGGGCAGGGCGAGCAGGAATGCGGCGATGATCCCAAGCGCCAGGGTGACAAGGAATTGCATCAAGGCGGTGAGGGCGCGCATGATCGCTTGCAGAAGTGCGGCGATCATGCAAAACCCTTTGGGGGACGGGAGCAGCTGGGCATGGTTTGCATTTTCAACTCCAATGCTTTCGACATAGACAAAAAATCACGCGTAAATTCGCGTGACCCTTGATTCGGCTTATGCGTTAGAGTACAATGCAGTCAATGTTTTTACTATCGGCGTCGAAACCGCCAAAAGTATATTTTTACTATTGGAGATCCTGACTCCCGTCGGGACCGCCTCTTTCATGCCCTGTTTGCGAAGGTTATCCTTCGCAAACTTTTTTATCAAACAGTTGCAGCAAAAATGCGCCCAGTATGGGCGCATTTTTGCTGCATTGAACTTTTTAACAGAGTTCAAACCCTGAGGCAAATATCGATATGCTGGATACAATCGCCGGGTAGTTTAATTCAAAACACCCTGTCCGTTGCATTACCTGCA
>Ga0233425_10008766_pt1 | contig 13201 bp, 5 predicted proteins | sample Watercolumn_Towu_2_FD_181712 | JGI IMG/M metagenome (GOLD analysis project Ga0233425, IMG submission 181712) | Freshwater microbial communities from Lake Towuti, South Sulawesi, Indonesia - Watercolumn_Towuti2014_140_MG | ecosystem: Environmental > Aquatic > Freshwater > Lake | place: Indonesia...
CCTGGCGGATGGCATTGCGGATCAGCCCCATGCCGCCGAGCTCGCCGGCGATGAAGATGCCCGGCACGTTGGTTTCGAAGTCGGGGGTGACCTGGGGGATGTCCACGCCGCGCTTCGCGGTGCCGAACACCAGCTTGATGGCGCCGACCGGACAGGCGCTGGCGCAGGCGCCATGGCCGATGCAGTGGGTCGGGTTGATCAGCACGCCCTTGCCATCGATGACGCCGAGCGCCTTCTCCGGGCAGGCGCGCACGCAGGCGCCCGAACCCATGCAGACGGAGAGGTCGACCACCGGGTGCAGAGAGGGCGGCTCGGTCAGGCCCGCCTCCACCGCCTCCTTGAGGACGGCCTCGTGCCGGCGCGAACGCCTGCGGTCGGCGCCGACATAGAGCCTGATCGAGATCAGGACCAGCAAGGCCGGCACCAGGTAGTAGGACAGATCGGACATGGGGTGGCGAAGCTTACTTCAATGCAGCGGCCTCAGGCCGGATCGGCGGCCGTCCTGGCGAGGGATTCACTTGCCGCGTCGAGCGTCGTCATCGGGTCGTCGCCGTAGCGGTGCTCGGCGATCCCCATGCTGAACGGCAAAGGACGGCCGTCCGGCAGGCTGATTTGCCGGCAGACCAGGCGGATGTCCTCCGCCACGCACCGGCCCTCCGCCAGCCCGGTGTTCGGCAGCAGGACGACGATCTTGCCGTCCTCCCAGCGGCAAACGGTGTCCGCGACGCGCACCCGGTCGGCAATCGTCCAGGCAAACCGCTTCATCACGCCAACCATGGCGGATCGCCCGAATTCTGCGGCATGGCGCGGATAGTCATCGATGTTGTAAACGATGAGCAGGAACGGCAGCTGGTGATAGCGGTTCGCCACGGCCGCGGTGTGCGCCAGTTCCGCCTCGAAGTAGGTCGGGCTGGCGACGCCGGTGGCGGCATCGCGCAGCACCGTATCGGGACACGCCTCGCCAGACGCGATGTCGGTGGCCTTCCGCAATCCGCCGCCGGCGCGGCGCACCAGCGCGATCATCAGAAGGCCGAGGATCACGTGCTCATAGAACGGCGGCCCGGATACGGCACGAAAGGCGAATAGGCCGACGAAGAGGGCGGCAGCATTGCCGATCAGCCGCACCTTGCGGTCGCCATAGACGAACCCCCACCAGGCGCACAGCAGGGGCGACCAGAACAACAGGGTGGCAGCCAGCTCGGGACCTTCCCCGTCACCGGCGACCAGGGTGAAAAAGCCGCTGCCGAGCAGAAGGACAAACACGGCGGCGTCGATCGCCGCCAGGGCATGCCGCTGCGCCCAATCGCGCTGGGCCAGCGTGCCGAGCCAGACGCCGGCCACCCAGAGCGCAACGGACAGATACAGCCACCTGACGCTGCCGTGCCAGTGCCGCTGCAGCTCCACGGCGACCAGGACGAACAAAGCCGGCAAGGCCGCAACCCAGATCGCACGGGCCGGGAAGAAGCCGGCCCGTGCCGGCTCGGATCGGGCAGAAGGCATCGCGCAGTCTCCCTTCGCTCGGCAAGAAAAAATTTGCCATTCCGGTTGGTGTGGGATATTTTACCTCAAACAGAGGTGCGCTCTCGAATTCGAGAATGACCCGGCTCGACCACCTCCACGCAAAATCGATCAATAACACACGCAACCTGGAGCCATGTCGAGTTCGAACGCACTCGGACCGATGACGGTCATCTCGATGGAGGGCGAAGCCCGGTCCGGCGCCGAAAGCGCGCTGCGCTGGATCTGGCGCGTCGCCCTCGCGCTGCTCGCCGGCGTGCTGGCAGTCCTCGCCTGGCTGACGGCCTTCGGCCGCCTCTTCGAGGCCGGCTCCACGCTCGGCTACAACCTCGGCCTCGCCGGCGGCCTGCTCATGCTGAGCCTGTTCCTCTATCCGCTGCGCAAGCGCATGCGCGCGCTGGAGCAGGCCGGCAGCATGCAGCTGTGGTTCAGGTACCACATGCTGGCGGGCATTGGCGGTCCGCTGCTCGTCCTGTTCCATTCGACCTTCACGGTGCGCTCGATGAACGGCGGCGTCGCCCTCTACGCCATGCTGCTCGTCGCCTGCAGCGGCATCGTCGGGCGTTTCCTCTACCGGCACATCCACAGCGGCCTGTACGGCCGCCAGCTGTCGCTGGCCGACGCCCACGCCGAACTCGAGGCGGCGACGGCCAGGCTCGGCACCGTATTTGGCCTGCAGGCGGACATCCAGCCGCGACTGAAAGCCTTCGGCGAGGCCGCGTTTACCCCCCTCGGCGGCATGAGGCAGCGCCTGTGGCGCTTCCTCACCCTGCGCCATCGCGGCGCGCAGCTCGCCAAAGCCATGCGCCGCGACGCGAAAAGGGCCCTCTCCCGACTCGGCCGCGAGCAAAAGCTGCCGCGGCGCGAGCTCATCATCAATTACCGCCTGGCGCGCGAGCAGATCGACCGCTACATCGAGGCCGTCGTGCAGACCTCGCAGCTCGCCGTATGGGAGCGGCTGTTCTCGCTCTGGCACGTCGTGCACATCCCCTTCATTTACCTGCTCGTCCTCAGCGGAATCATTCATGTCGTCGCGGTGCACATGTATTGATTCACTGCTTCGCTGGCTTCTGCTGCTGGCCCTGCTCTTTTCGGCCGGCGCCTGGGGCCAATCCATCGAGAAGGCCATCATGCCGGGCGAGGTCATCGAGGGCCACGCCAAGTACGAGGAACAGTGCGAGAAGTGCCACAAGCGCTTCGACAAGGCGGCGCAATCCGCCCTGTGCCAGGACTGCCACAAGGACATCGCCACCGACATCCGCAGCAAGACCCGGCTGCATGGGCGGCTCGACGACAGCACCTGCGGCCGCTGCCACACCGAGCACAAGGGACGCCGGGCCAACATCGCGCCCCTAGACAAGAAGAAGTTCGACCACGACCGCACCGACTTCAAGCTGGCCGGCGCGCACCGCGAGATCGGCACGAAGTGCGAGAGCTGCCACAAGCCGAAAGTCAGGTTCCGCGACACGCCGAAGCTGTGCAACGACTGTCACAAGAAAACGGACCAGGAAAAGGGCCACAAGGGCCATCTCGGCACCAAGTGCGAGTCCTGCCACAACGACAGGAACTGGAAGGAGGCGAAGTTCGACCACGAGAAGACCAAGTTCCCGCTCGCCGGCGGCAAGCACGCCGAGGTGAAGTGCAAGGACTGCCACGCCGACCTGAGCTATCAGAAGACGCCGCTGACCTGCAACGGCTGCCACAAGAAGATCGACGACGAGAAGGGCCATAAGGGCCGTTACGGCACGAAGTGCGAGTCCTGCCACAACGACAAGGGGTGGAAGGAGATCATCTTCAACCACGACACCGACACGCAGTACGCCCTCAAGGCCAAGCACCGCCAGGTCAAGTGCAACGCCTGCCACCTGCCCGAGAAGGGCCCGCTCTATCAGAAGGCCAAGCTGCCGAGCAAGTGCATCGCCTGCCACAAGAAGGACGATCAGGACAAGGGACACCGAGGCGGGCTGGGCGAGAAATGCGAGACCTGCCACAGCGAGCGCGGCTGGAAGAACCCGAGCTTCGACCACGACGACACAAAATTCCCGCTGCGCGACAAGCACAAGGACGCCAAATGCGACGCCTGCCACAAGGGCGGCGTGAGCGGCCCCACCGCGAAGCTCAAGCTGGAGATGGAATGCGTCGCCTGCCACCGCAAGGACGACCAGGAGAAGGAGAAGGGCCACAAGGGCCGCTACGGCGACAAGTGCGGCACCTGCCACACGGCGAAGGGCTGGAAAACCATCGTCTTCGACCACGACAAGGACACCAAGTACGCCCTCAAGGGCAAGCACAAGGAAACCCAGTGCGACGCCTGTCACCTGCCGGCGAAAGGCCCGATCTACAAGACGAAGCCGGAGACGGCCTGCATCGCCTGTCACAAGCAGGACGACAAGCACAAGGGGCAGCTCGGCACCAAGTGCGAGACCTGCCACAACGAGCGGCGCTGGCAGGACGCCCCCTACGACCACAACAAGTCGCGCTTCCCGCTCACCGGCAGCCACGCCAAGGTGGAGTGCAAGAAATGCCACCTGACGCCGGCCTTCCGCGACGCGCCCATGACCTGCAACGGTTGTCACGAAAAGGACGACAAGCACAAGCGCCGCTTCGGAACCAAGTGCGAGTCCTGCCACTACACGGGGACCTGGAAAACCTGGGATTTCGACCACGCCAAGACGCGCTTCCGGCTCGACGGCGCCCACGCCAAGGTCGACTGCTACGAGTGCCACCGCGAGCCCGGCGCCGGCCCGGCCAAGCCGGGCCGAGCCTGCATCGACTGCCACCTGAAGGACGATGTGCATGAGGGCGGCTTCAGCGCCCTGTGCGAGCGCTGCCACGTCACCAGCAGCTGGAAAAAGGTGCGGCGCTGACGCCCTGCCGGCCGGCGCGCCCGTCCTCCGATTCCCACAATTGCAGAGGGGGATTGCTTTAAAATTAAAACGTGGGATATAATCCCGCAACACAACAACAATAGCCTGTCCGAAAAGGGATCGGAGGCGACACGGCTCTCAATAACAAGAATTCGAAACGGATAGCCAGCCGCAGCACGCGGAAGGAGGACGATTCACCGCTTCCGCAGCCGGCTGCCAAGGAGAGAGCCCCTTGAGTTTGTTGAAAGGGATAGGCAAGCGACTGGTGTACAAACTGCTGTCAGCCATGCTGTTCGTGCTGGCGGCGCTGGCTTGCGGTTCTGCGTTTGCCCAGACGCAATCCGGCGGCATCGCGCCCTTCGATCACAACACCACCGGCTTCATTCTCGAGGGCGCCCACGTCCGCGAGCGCTGCGAATCCTGCCACACGCAGGGGACGTTCCGCGGCACGCCGCGCGATTGCGCGAGCTGCCACCGCCCCGGCGGCCGGGCGCCGGGAAAGCCTCCCTCGCACATTGTCACCAATGTGCAATGCAGTTCGTGCCACTATTCGGTCAGCTGGACACCGGCCAATTTCCGCCACCGCACCACCCAGGGCGTCGTGCCGGGCGCGTGCACCAGCTGCCACAACAACGTGACGGCGCCCGGCAAGCCGGCCAACCATCCGCTCACCACCGCATCCTGCGACACCTGCCACCAGACCGCCTCCTGGCTGCCGGCCGGCTATTCCCATGCGCTGGTCACGCCGGGCAGCTGTGCCAGCTGCCACAACGGCGTTCGCGCCACCGGCAAGACGGCCGGCCACATCCCGACCACTGCGGCCTGCGACGCCTGCCACGCCACCGGTTTCGCCTTCGCGCCCGTCTCGGTCGGCGTCGGCCCCATGCACGCCAACATGACCGGACCGGTCGCTGCGGGCAACTGCTCGACCTGCCACAGCGGCGCCTTCCTGAATCAGAATGCCCAGGTCAAACCGCCGACGCATATCGCGACGACGGCGCAATGCGACACCTGCCACAACTCGACCACCAGCTGGGCCACCGCCACCTTCGACCACGCCACGGCCAATCCGCCCGCCGCCGGGCGCTGCTCGAGCTGCCACAACGGCGCCACCGCCCTCGGCAAGCCCTCCACGCACATCCCGACCACGGCGCAATGCGACAGCTGCCACGCCAACTACACCGCGTTCAAGCCGTCGCGGATGAATCACGTCGGCACGGCCGGACAATGCGCCAGTTGCCACAGCGGCGCCTATGTCTTCGCCAACGCCCTGGCCAAACCGGCCTCGCACATCCCCACCACGGCGCAATGCGACAGCTGCCATGTGAGCGGCTTCATCAACTGGTCGCCGGCCACCATGAACCACGCCGGCCTGGCCGGCAAGTGCATCACCTGCCACAGCGGCGGCTTCCTGTCGCAGAACGCCCAGGTCAAGCCGGCGACGCACATCGCCACGACGGCGCAATGCGACACCTGCCACAACTCGACCACCAGCTGGGCCACCGCCACCTTCAACCACGCCACGGCCAATCCGCCCGCCGCGGGACGCTGCTCCAGCTGCCACAACAGCGTGTCCGCGCTCGGCAAGCCAACCAATCACATTCCGACGTCGGCGCAATGCGACAGCTGCCATACGAATTACACCGCCTTCCGGCCGGCCCAGATGAATCACATGGGCACGACCGGGCAGTGCGCGACCTGCCACAGCGGCGCCTACGTCTTCGCCAATGCGCTCGCCAAACCGATCAGCCACATCCCGACCGCGGCGCAGTGCGATTCCTGCCACATCAACGGCTTCGTTGCATGGAGCCCGGCGACGATGAACCACAGCGGACTGGCCCGACAGTGCGCGACCTGCCACAGCGGCGCCTACCTGTCGCAGAACGCCCAAGTGAAGCCGCCGACCCATGTCGCCACGACGGCCCAGTGCGACACCTGCCATAACTCGACCACGACGTGGGCGACGGCCGTGTATGCCCACGACGCCAGTGCCAACGGCCAGTGCTCCACCTGCCACAACAGCGTGACGGCGTTGGGCAAGCCGACCAACCACATTCCGACGTCGGCGCAGTGCGACAGCTGCCACACCAATTTCGCCGCCTTCCGACCGGCCCGCATGAGTCACGCCGGCACCAACGGCCAGTGCAGCACCTGCCACAGCGGCGCCCATGTCTTCGCCAACGCGCTTGCCAAGCCCGCCAATCACATCCCCACCATCGCCCAGTGCGACACCTGCCATGTGAACGGCTTCGTCGCCTGGTTCCCTGCCGTGATGAGTCATGCCGGACTCGCCGGCCAGTGTTCGACCTGCCACAGCGGCGCCTACCTTGCGCAGAACGCGCAGATGAAGCCGCCCACCCACATCGCCACGACGGCCCAGTGCGACACCTGCCACAACTCGACCACCAGTTGGGCCACGGCGACGTTCAACCACGCCACCGCCAATCCGCCCGCCACCGGGCGTTGCTCGAGCTGCCACAACGGCACCAACGCGCTGGGCAAGCCGACCAACCACATTCCGACCACGGCGCAGTGCGACACCTGCCACACGAACTACGCGGCCTTCGCGCCGGCGACGATGTCGCACAGCGGCACCACGGGTCCAATCGCCGCCGGCAACTGCGCCACCTGCCACAGCGGCGCTTACGTCTTCGCCAATGCGCTGGCCAAGCCGGGCACGCACATCCTGACCACGGCGCAGTGCGACACCTGCCACTTCTCCACCGTCAGCTGGGCCGGCGCGACGTACACCCATGGCGCCGCAGCGGTGGGTACCTGCTCCACCTGCCACAACGGCGTCGCCGCGCTGGGCAAGCCGGGCACCCATATCCCGACCAGCCTGCAGTGCGACAACTGTCATACCAATTACACGGCGTTCCGACCGGCCCGCATGAGTCACGCCGGCACCAACGGCCAGTGCAGCACCTGCCACAGCGGTGCCTACGTCGCCATCAACGCGCTGGCCAAGCCGGCGACACATATCCCGACCAACGCGCAGTGCGACACCTGCCACGTGAATGGCTTCATCGCCTGGGCGCCCTCGGTGATGAGCCATGCCGGGCTTGCCGGCCAGTGTTCCAGCTGCCACAGCGGCGCCTACGTCTCCCAGAACGCGCAGATGAAGCCGCCCACCCACATCGCCACGACGGCGCAGTGCGACACCTGCCACAACTCGACCACCACGTGGGCCACCGCCACCTTCAACCACGCCGCGGCCAGCCCGCCCGCGGCCGGGCGCTGCTCCAGTTGCCACAACGGCACGAACGCCCTGGGCAAGCCGACCAACCACGTACCGACCACGGCGCAGTGCGACACCTGCCACGCCAACTACACGGCCTTCGCGCCGGCGGCGATGAATCACGGCGGCACCGCCGGACAGTGCAGCACCTGCCACAGCGGTGCCTACGTCTTCGCCAACGCCCGCGCCAAACCGGCGACGCACATTCCGACGACGCAGTCCTGCGACACCTGCCACACCACCGTCGCGTGGCGGCCCACCAGCTACGCCCATGTCGGCGTCGTGCCCGGCCAGTGCGCCAGCTGCCATAACGGCACCAACGCACTGGGCAAGCGCGCCACGCACCTGCCCACCACCGCCTCCTGCGATGCCTGCCATTCCAACTACAACACGTTTGCGCCGGCCCGCATGAACCACGCCGCCTCCACCGGGCCCGTCAGCGCAGGCAACTGCGCAACCTGCCACACCGGCGCCTATCTCTCGATCAACGCCCAGGTGAAGCCGCCCACCCACGTGCCGACCACGCAGCAGTGCGACACCTGCCACCGCTCGACAACCACCTGGGCCACGGCCAGCTACACGCACGACGCCGGCGCCGTTGGCAACTGCGCCACCTGCCACAACAGCGTGACGGCGCTCGGCAAGCCGACCACGCACATCCCCACCACCGCGCAGTGCAGCACCTGCCACAACAACTATGTCGCCTTCCGTCCGGCGCAGATGAGCCATGCCGGCACGACCGGCCCGGCGGCGGTCGGCAACTGCGCCACCTGCCACGGCGGCGCCTACGTGGCGGTCAACGCCCTGGCCAAGCCCGCCACGCACATCCCGACCAGCTCGCAGTGCGATGTCTGCCATACGCGCGGCTACGTCGCCTGGTCGCCCTCGGTGATGAGCCACGCCGGACTTGCCGGCCAGTGCATCACCTGCCACAGCGGCGCCTACGTCTCCCAGAATGCGCAAGTGAAGACGCCGACCCACATCCCGACCACGGCGCAGTGCGACACCTGCCACAACTCGACCACCACCTGGGCCACCGGCACCTTCAACCACGCCACTGCCAATCCACCCGCCACAGGGCGGTGCTCCGCCTGCCACAACGGCACCAACGCGCTGGGCAAGCCGACCAACCACGTCCCGACCACGGCGCAGTGCGACACCTGCCACCGGAACTACACGGCCTTCGCACCGGCGACGATGTCGCACAGCGGCACGACGGGCCCGGTCGCCGCCGGCAATTGCGTCAGCTGCCACAGCGGCGCCTATGCGGCCATCAACGCGCGCGCCAAACCCGCCACGCACATCCCGACCGTGCAGTCGTGCGACGTCTGCCATACCACCACGGCGTGGCGGCCCACCAGCTTCTCGCATGTCGGCGTGGTGCCCGGCCAGTGCGCCACCTGCCACAACGGCATCGCGGCGAGCGGCAAGCCGGTGCGGCACATCCCGACCACGCAGTCGTGCGAGGTCTGCCACCGCACCGGCCTTGCCTGGCTGCCGGTCATCACGCCCTACGCGCACGCGGGCGTCGTCGCCGGCAGCTGCGCCAACTGCCACGGCGGCGCCTATCCCAACATTTCCGTCAAGCCGGCCAACCACTTGCCGACGACGGCGGCCTGCGATGCCTGCCACCACAGCTACACCGCGTGGCTGCCGGCAAGGCCATACAACCATGCCGGGGTCGCCATCGGCACCTGCCAGACCTGCCACGGCGGCGCCTACACCAACGTCACGGTCAAACCCTCCGGCACCGGCCACATACCGACGACCACGCCAAGCGGCATGCCGGGCAACGAGTGCTCGCTGTGCCACACCAGCACGTCGTCCTTCGCGATCGAACGAATGAACCACGGCAACATGCAGACCTCGTGCATCACCTGCCACGACAGGTCTTCGCCTTACCCGGGCCGCATGGAGAAGATCCTCCGCAACAACGCACATGCCAGCGGTGCCGCCACGAAAGACTGCTCCGCGAGCGGCTGCCACCGCCCCCTCGGCACGCGAGGCACACCCTACACGCGGTGGACCAACTGATGCCCGGCGCATTCATCGGAAGCATGCCGCACCCAGACAGTCCTCGCTCCCTCTTCCGCGTCCATCTCCGCTCCCTTCTTCTGACGCTCCTGCTGCTGGCCTGCCACCCGGCGGTCGCGCAGATTTTCGACCGCATCGATGTCAACGCACGCGAGCATGAGGCCGAAATCGTCATCCGCTTCGCGCCGAAGATCCAGTACCTGCGCCACGTGCCGCTCGACGAAGGCAAGGAAGTGCGCGTCTTCCTGCGCCTGAGCGAAATCAGCCTGAACGAAAGCGACCTGATGCAGGAAACCCTGCGCGTCGCGGCAACGGAGCGCATGCCCGGTCTCACCGTGCTCTACCCGGAGCTGATCAATGGCATGCTCGTCACCTTTACCCGCAGAACCGCCTTCGCGGTGAGGCCGGGTGCCGACAACCGCAGCATCGTCATCACGCTTCCGCTGCTGCCGGCAGCGAAGCCGGCCGCCCCGCCGGCACCCGCCGCCACACCGGCCGTTCCTCCGCCTGAGCCGGTCGCCGCCCCGCTGCCCCAGCCCGAGCCGCCTCCCGCGCCGCCAGCCGCGCCTCCCGTACCCGCCGCACCTCCCGCGCCCGTCGACGCCGCCGTGCCGCCGCCGCTGACTCCTGCCGAAATCGAGGCGCGCACTGCAACGTTCATGGAAGATGCGCGTCGCGCCCTGGCCAACAAGGAGCCCGGCACGGCGATCAACCGCCTCAACCGCATCCTCGGCCTGCCGCCCAACAGCCAGACCGAGGCCGCCCAGGCGCTGATCGGCGAGGCGCGCGAGCAGAACGGCGAACTGCTCAAGGCCCGCGCCGAATACGAGCTCTATCTCAAGCTCTTCCCGGAAGGCCCCAGTGCCGCGCGTGTGCGCGAGCGCCTCGCCGCCTTGCCGAAGGGCGAACTCGCCGCCCGCGCGCCGCGGCCGCTGCCCAAGGAAGCCGGGCCGTCGGAGTGGTTCTTCAGCGGCAGCCTGTCCTCCTACTACTACACGGGCAAGTCGCAAATCGACACCCTGGTGCCGCCGCCGCCCGGCATGCTGACCTTCAACCGCGACACCCTGTCGATGGTCGACCAGCGCTCCCTCATCTCCTCGGTCAACCTGCACGCGCGCCGGCGCGACGCCTTCAGCGACACGCGCATCGTCTTCCGCGACACGGACCACCGCAACTACCTCGACTCGCGGCGCAGCTACAACCGGGTGTACGCCGCCTACGTCGACCACAACGACCGGCAGATCGGCTACTACGCCCGGGCCGGGCGGCAGAACCCCAGCGGCATGGGCGTGCTGGAGCGCTTCGACGGCCTGCAGGGCGGCTACAACCTGAATCCCGAATGGCGCGTCAACGCGGTCTATGGCGATGCGGTCGAGTTCCTCTCGCCGTTCAAGAAGAACTTCTACGGGGCAAGCATCGATCTGCTGCCACAAACCGGACGGCCCGGCATCAGCCTGTACGCCATCGATCAGACGCTCGACGGCCTCTCCAACCGTCGCGCCGTGGGCACCGAGGTGCGCTTCTTCGACGGGCGGGCCTCCGCCTACGGCATGCTCGATTACGATGTCCTTTACAAGGCTGTCAACATCCTCATGCTGCAGGGCAACTACCTGGACGAGGCCGGCAACAACTACTTCGTCGTCCTCGACCACCGCCGCGCGCCCTCGCTCAGCCTGACCAACGCCCTGCTCGCCGCGCCCGGGCTATCCGTCAAGGAGATGGTCCGCCAGCAGGGCATCGACGAGGTGCGCGCCCAGGCCAAGGCGCTGGCGGCGACGTCCAACATGTTCTCCGTCGGCGTCACCCATCCGCTCTCCGAGCGCTGGCTGGTCGGCGCGGACTACCGCCTCGCCGCCATTTCCGCGACGCAGCCGGTGGTGGCGACGATTCCGCTAGGCGTCATCGGCACCTGCCTCGGCACCATCGACGTCGTCAACAACACCTGCATCTTCAACACCGCCTCGCAGCAGGGCTCGGGCAACAACCACGTCGTGACCTTCCAGGCCATCGGCAACAGTCTGTTCGTGCCGAACGCCGTCGGCGTCGCCAACCTCAGCCTCATCAAGGCGCCCACCTACAACGGCCAGGCGCTCGGCCTCACCTACATGCTGCCCTTCGCCGAGAACTGGCGCCTCGACGCCAACCTGCGCTACTACACCCAACGCGACAACGACGGTACTCACCAGACCCGTCTCTCCCCCAGCCTGAAAATCGGCTACCAGTGGCGCAACAAGCTGCACTGGGAAGGCGAAATCGGACGCGAAGCCTCGTCGACCTCGGGACCGACGCGGGAAGACCGGGTCAAGCGCGACTACCTCTTCACCGGCCTGCGCTGGGATTTCCATTGAACCTCCATCACGGAAAACGAACATGCTCACCTTCCTCACCCTCGCCGCCATCGTCTTCGCCGCCGTCGTGCTCGGCCTGCTCGGCTACCTGTTTTTCACGCGCCGCAACGCCCAGGCCGACGTCGCCGCGGAGCTGCGCGAACTGCTGCTGGCGCGCGCGCAGGGCAGCATAGCGGGCGAGGAATTCGAGCGCCGTCAGGCCGCCCTGCATGCCCGCCTCGTCGAATCGCCGCGCGCGGCGTCAGGCTCGGTGCGCCGGCACCTCCTCTGGGCGCTGCCGGCCTGCTTTGCCGCCGTGGCCGGCGCGCTCTACGGCCACTTCGGCGCCGCGCCGGAAGGCGCTGGCAGCGCGCCGCCGCCCCCCGCAGCCGCAGCGCCCGCGTCCAATCCGCAGGCAAATTCCGGCGGCGACCTGAACGTCATGCTCAAGCGGCTGGCCGACAAGATGGCCAAGGATCCGGGCAATGGCGACGGCTGGCTGCTGCTCGCGCGTACCTATGGCGAGTTGCGCCGCTTTCCCGAGGCCGCCGACGCCTACGCCAAGGCCGATGCGCTGCTCGCACCGGACGCCGCGCTGCTGGCGGACTGGGCCGACGCCCATGTCATGGCACGCGACCGCAACTGGGACGACAAGGCGCGCGGCATCGTCAAGAAGGCCCTTGCCGCGGATCCGAAGCATGCCAAGTCGCTCGCGCTCGCCGGCAGCGAGGCCTTCCAGCGCGCGGATTACAAGGCGGCGATCGGCTTCTGGAAGCGCATGCAGGCCGTCGCGCCACCTGACTCCATGGACGCCCGGCTGGCCGAGACCAGCATCGCCGAAGCGACCGCGCTGATGAAAGACGGAAAGCCGCAGGCTGCCCAGCGCGAGCGCGCACCGGTAGCGACGGAAGGAATCGCCGGCACGGTCGTGCTCGACGCGAAGCTGAAGGCGGAGGTTTCGTCCGCCGACACGGTCTTCGTCGTGGCCAAGGCACCGGACGGCAAGGGCTTCCCCCTCGCGGTGAAGCGTTATACGGCCGGGGAACTGCCGGTGGGCTTCCGCATCGGCGACGGCGACGCCATGATGCCCGGCCGCACCCTCTCCAAGTTCGGCGAGGTGCTGCTCTCGGCACGCGTGTCGAAATCGGGCAACGCCTCGCCGCAGCCCGGCGACATCGTCAGCGAGGACCAGCGCGTCAGCAACGGCACGGCCGGGG
>Ga0233425_10008767_pt1 | contig 13201 bp, 17 predicted proteins | sample Watercolumn_Towu_2_FD_181712 | JGI IMG/M metagenome (GOLD analysis project Ga0233425, IMG submission 181712) | Freshwater microbial communities from Lake Towuti, South Sulawesi, Indonesia - Watercolumn_Towuti2014_140_MG | ecosystem: Environmental > Aquatic > Freshwater > Lake | place...
ACTCCTTCAGCCGCTCCGGCGTGTCGCGCTCCGGATCGACCGAGACCATGATCAGGCGCACCTTGGCCCGCTCCTCGGCCGTCAGCGTGTTGAGCGCCTGCGCGCCGGCGGCGAGGGAAGCCGGGCAAACGTCCGGGCAGTGCGTGTAGCCGAAGTAGATGAGCAGCACGTTTCCGCGCAGGGTCTTGGTATCGAGCGGGCCGCCGGCCGCGCGCAGGACGAAGTCGCCGCCCGTTGGCGCGCCGGGTGGCTCGACGCGCTGCTCCGAGCAGCCGGTGAGGGCTGTCGCAATAAGGAAGCAGACCAGGATAATTCGGAACGGTTGCATGGTCGGATGCGTACTGAGCCGCATCCAGAGAATTGCAGAAGGCAGGCGCGCCGACAAGCGCGCCGAATCAAGAAAGGGCCGGATTCCTAGAAGCGGTTGGCCGCGCGCATCAACGCGCCGCGCAGGGCGATGGTCAGGCTGGAGCCCATGCCGATGCGCTGGGCGACGGCGGGCAGCAGGATCAGCGAGGCGAGGGCAAAGCCCGCGCCTAAGAGAAGGGCGGCCATTTCGGGCTGGTTGCTTTGCGCGGCGGCCTGGACGGCGGATTGCGGTTGGCTCATGGTGCTTCTCCCTGAATCAACTTGTCTGGAGCAATCCTAACCGAGCGGCTGCGACAGGGGGATGCGACATATCGTCGCAGAGGGGGCTAATTCTTCTTGTCGAACCAGGACGGGTCGATCAGATCGAGCTGCTCGCCGCTCAGCACCTTCTGCAGGGCGAACACGCTCTGCGGGCGCTGCTCGACGGGCAGCTTTAGGCACCAGTCGATGAGTTCCAGCAGCTGCAGTGAATAGCGCTTGCCCCAGCGCGTCTGGGCGGGCACCAGCTCGTCCTTGATCAGCCGCTGGTCGGCCGGCTGCGGCGCGGTGCCGGCCAGGCAATCGTAGAGCGAGGCGCCGACCGAATAGATGTCGGTCCACGGCCCGAGCGGTTCGCCCGAGCCCTGCTGCTCCGGCGCGGCGAATCCCGGCGTGAAGACGACGTTCACGCCGGAGCCGGCGCCCAGCCCCTGGCGCGTCGCGCCGAAGTCGAGCAGCACCGGATGGCCATCGCTGCGCAGGTAGATGTTGGCCGGCTTGATGTCGAGGTGCAGCAGCTTGCGCGTGTGCACTTCGCGCAGGCCGCTGAGCAGGCGGGCGAAGACGTTGCGCAGGAAATCCTCGGGGATGGCGAGGCCCTGCTCGAGGCGGCGGCGCGTGTGCTCCTTCAGCGTGATGCCATCCTCGTAGCGCATGACCAGGTAGGCCGTGCCGTTGGCGCGGAAGAAATTCATGACGCGCACCACGTTCGGATGGTCGATGCCGGCCAGCAGGCGGCCTTCCTCGAAGAACCACTTCATGCCGGAGTTGAAAGCCGGCAGTTGCACCGCGTCGACCAGCACCGCTGCGCCATCGGCGCCGCGCTGCGCCAGTCCGACGGGCAGGTATTCCTTGAGGGCCACCGGCTTGTCCGCTTCGTCTCGGGCAAGGTACACGATGGAGAAGCCGCCCTGCGAGAGCTTGCGCTCGATGCGGTAGCCGCCCAGCCGGTAGCCGGCCGGCAGGGGCGGCATGGATTGTTGTTGTGATTCCATGGTTGATGCGCGAGCCGATCGAACTCCGGGCAAAAAAATACCCGGCTTGTGCCGGGTATTCTATTGCCGTCGGGCCGCTTATTCCACCTTGGTCTTGGCGCGCAGCTCCATGATGTGCTTCTCGAGCATCTGCTGCTGCAGGCGCTGCTGGATCTGCGGCTTGACCTCGTCGAGGTGCGGATGCTTCATTTCGCGCACGTCGTCGAGCTGGATGACGTGCCAGCCATGTTCGGTTTTCACCGGGGTGGCCGAGAACTTGCCTTTCTCGAGGGCGACGAGCGCATCGGCGAAGGGCTTAACGTAGCCGCCCGGATGACTCCAGCCGAGATCGCCGCCGCGGTCCTTGTTGCCGGGGTCCTTCGACTGCTTGGCCAGCTCCTCGAACTTCTCGCCCTTCTGCAGGCGGGCGACGATGTCCTTGGCCTCGTCCTCCTTCTCCACCAGGATGTGGCGCGCCTTGTATTCCTTGTCGCCAAGGGTCTTGACGATGCCTTCGTATTCGCTCTTGACGAGTTCGTCCTTGACCGGGTTGGCGTTCACGAAGTCCTGCAGGTAGGCGTTCACCATGATGCCCTGGCGCGCCAGCTCGAACTGGGCCTGCACCTCGGACTTCTTGTCGAAGCCTTTGCGCTTTGCCGCCTGCGAGAGCATCTCGCGCGTGATCAGGTCGTTGCGCACCGCCGCGCGCAGCTGCTCGCTATCCTGCTGGCCCTGGGCCAGCTGCGACTGCAGCAGGGCATTGGCGCGGGCAACCGGGATGGGCACGCCGTTCACGGTGGCGATCGCGGCCGGTTTGCCGGCGGGCTTGGCTGCCGGTTTCGCATCCTGGGCATGCAAGGGGGCCTGCAACAGGAAGCCCGTGACGAGCAGGGCGGTGAGACGGGGCAGGGATTGTTTCATGTGTCTTCCTTCTGTCGGGTTAATCGGAATCCTCGGGCGCCAGGGCCTTGATGCTGAGGGCATGGATCTCCCCGCGCATCATGGGCCCCAGCGCCTCGTAAATCAAGCGATGCCGCTGCGTGGTGGCGCATCCGGAAAAGCGCGGCGAGACGATGACGAGGCGGTAGTGGCCGCCCTCCTTCGCGCCGGCGTGGCCGGCGTGCTTTGCGCTGTCGTCGGCGATGTCGACGCGCAGCGGTCCCAGCGCGGCCAGCTTCTCGCGCATTTTTTCAAGCGTGTTCACGCCGGCAGCACCTTCCTGAACGGCCGCACCGTCGTGCGGCAGAAGACGCCTTGCGCAACGTAGGGATCGGCGGCCGCCCAGGCCTCCGCTTCGGCGAGGGAAGCGAACTCGGCGACGATCAGGCTGCCGCTGAATCCGGCCGGGCCGGGATCGGGCGAGTCGATCGCGGGGCAGGGGCCGGCAAGGATCAGACGGCCGGCATCCTGCAATTCCTTCAGCCGCTCGAGATGAGCCGGGCGCGCCGCGAGGCGCTGCTCCAGACTGCCCGGCGTGTCGTCGCCGACGATGGCATAAAACATTACTTTTCCTCCTCCACGTACTTCGCCAGCATGAGGCTCTGCGCAATGACGAATGCCAGCATCAGCCCCATGCCGCCGAAGAGCTTGAAGTTCACCCAGGCGTCGGTGGAGAACGTGTAGGCGACGAAGAGGTTGGCCGCGCCCATGAAGGCGAAGAAACCGATCCAGCTGGCGTTCAACTGGCCCCAGACACGCTCGGGCAGGCTGATCTGCTCCTCCATCAGCTTGCGGATCAGGTTCCTGCGGAAGATCAGCGAAGCGCCGGCCAGCACGGCGCCGAACAGCCAGTAGAGCACCGTCGGCTTCCACTTGATGAAGGTCTCGTCGCGCAACAGGAGGGTGGCGCCGCCGAAGATGACGATGATGGCGAGGCTCACCCATAGCATGGTGTCGACCTTGCGCCCGCGCGCCATCAGCCAGCCGATCTGGGCGAAGGTGGCGGCGATGGCCACCCCCGTTGCGACATAGATGTCGAAAACCTTGAAGGCGATGAAAAACAGGATGACCGGGAAGAGGTCGAAGAGGAACTTCATGCGCCGCGATTATACCCGCTTGCCGCCTATTTCTTGCGCTCCAGCTTGAGCGAGGCCGAATTGATGCAGAAGCGCAGGCCCGACGGCTGAGGTCCGTCGGGGAAGACATGGCCGAGATGGGCACCGCACTGGCGGCACAGCGCTTCGGTGCGGCGCATGAAATGGCTGTTATCCTCGGTCGTGGCGATGTTCGTCGGCTCGGCGGGCTGCCAGAAGCTGGGCCAGCCGCTGCCCGAGTCGTACTTGTGCGCCGAATCGAACAGCTCGGCGCCGCAGCACACGCAGCGGTACATGCCCTTGTCGTGGCAGTGCCAGTATTCGCCGGTGAAGGCAGGCTCGGTGCCCTTCTCGCGTGCAATGCGGTACTGCTCGGGCGTGAGCTGTTCGCGCCACTCTTTTTCCGTCTTGTTCATGTTTTCTCCTTCCGTTGGGTGAACCAAACCGCTAGCGGGCCGCAGGCGCAGGCCAGGCCGAGGCTGCCGAAGGCGAAACCCCAGGCTGCTGCGACATCCTTGCCTCCGGCGGCATCCAGCACCATGCCGAACACCAGCGGGCCGAGAAAGCCGGCGCCGAAGCCCAAAAACGAGTAGACCGCCATTGCCGCGCCGCGTTTCCCGGGCGGCGTGGCCGCCACCAGGCCGGCGGTGAGCGCCGCCGAATCGCCCATGACGGCGACGAAGTGCAGGGCCAGCAGAGTCACAGTCAGCCACCAGGACACGGCGGCGGAAAACCCCGCCGCCCAGGCAAGCAGCGCGGAGAGCGCCATCACCGTGAGGATGTAGCGACGCCGGCCGACGCGGGCGGCGATCTCGTTGCCGAGGATGCTGGCGGGAATGCCGAGCAGGTTGATCGCTGCTGCTGCCGCCGCCGGCCCCCAGGGAATGTCCGTGCCCGGCGCAAGGGCATAGGCGAAAGCGATGAAGGCCACCAGCCAGGAGCGCAGGCCGAACAGTTCCCAGCAGTGCGCGGCGTAGCCAAGCACGTAGCCGAGGATGGCGCGGTCGCGCAGCACGGGGCGCGGATCGAGCAGGGCGGCCTGCGCATGGGCGTGGCGCTCCGGCGTCATCGGGACGAGCGCGCGCAGCACCAGCAGGCCGGCCGCCAGCGGTCCGGCCGCGCACAGCATGAAGGCCCAGCGCCAGTCGAGCAGCGGCTCGAAGACGCCGGCCAGCAGAAGGGAAACGCTTGCGCCGATGCCGAAGGTGGATGTGTAGAAGGCGATGAAGCGGCTCTGCAGCGGGCCGCCGACGCGGTCGGTGAGCGCCTTCAGCCCGGGCATGTAGGTGCCGGCCAGCCCCGCCCCGGCGATCGCCTGGTACAGCGCGCCGCTCGCCACGCCCTGCGCGAAGAGGCCGAAGCCAAGGGTGCCCGCCACGGCGAGCAGGGTGGAGAAGAAATAGACGCGCCGCGCATCGACGCGGTCGGTGAGGGCGGAGAGCAGCGGCACCGCCGCCATGTAGCCGGCGAAGAAGATGCCGCCGATGAAACCGGCTTCCGCCCCGCTCATGCCCCAGGCCTCGCGCAGCGGCGCCAGCAGGGCCGGGTATGTGGAAAAGCCGGTCATGCTGAGCACCTCGGCCGCGCAGAGCAGGGCGACGATGCGCAGGCCGGAATCGTTGGACGAGGCGTTCATGAGTGGAAAAGTATAATGGCTTGCCACCATGCCGCCGCCCAGTCGACCCTTGCCACCAGGCGATGTATGGCCTCTCAGGGCCAGCGCCATCGTCTCGCTCGCCGTCGCCGCCACCATCGGCCTGGCCAATGTCGTCCATGTGCTGTCGGTCGCCGGCGGAGAGATCGGCGCGCGCCTGCTCGCCGTGCTGCCGATCTATTTCTTCGCCGCATTCGTCGGCGCGGCCCTCGTCTTCTGGCTGCTGCGTGCGCTCCTCAAGCCGCTGCTCGGTCTGGGGCGCAATGCCCACGCCGTGCTGGCGGGACTGACTTTCCTCGCGGCGGCGCTGCTGCACTATTTCGAGAGCGCCGGCGTGCAGCGCGTGCTGCAGGAGCAGGCCGACGCGCCCGCGGCGAGCTGCCCGCCGAACCTCGTCTGCATGCCGCTGCGCGCCGCCGACGACCTGCGCGAAGCCGATGCCGCCGTGCGCCGCGCCGCGGTCGAGCGCGGCCTGCTCAATGCGGAACTGTTCGCCCTCTTCATGCGCGACCCCGATCCGGGCGTGCGCGCCGCGCTGGCGCGCCGCGCCGACCTGCCGCAGGAGTTGCTGGAGCGCATCGCCGGCGACCGTCATCCCGACGTGCGCGCCGCGGCGGCGGCCTCGTCACGCCTGTCCGACGATGCGCTCACCCGCCTCGCTTTCGACCGCGAGGAAACGGTGCGCCTCGCCGTGGCGCGCAACCGCCACGCGCCGCCCACCGCGCTGGACATTCTCGCCGCGCAGCGCGCAACGGAGATCCGCCTGCTGGTGGCCGGGCACCCGCGTGCCAGCGAACCGGTGCTGGCGCGCCTGCTCGACGGCAGCGGCGACGCGGCGGAGCAGTTGGCCAAACAGCGCCTCGGCCATGGAAAGGCCGACTGAATGGATCGCGGCGGCGATCAGAGCAGCGTGCGCGTGGCAGCGATCTGCATCGTCCGCCACGGCGAAACCGACTGGAACGTGAACGGTGTCCTGCAGGGCTGGCACGACGTCGAGCTGAACGAGCGGGGCCGCGCACAGGCCTACACCATGGCGCGCGAGTTCTCCGATGGGGGTTTTTCCCTGGTTTATTCGAGCACGCTGCGGCGGGCCATGGAAACGGCGGAAATCGTCTCGGCCGGCCTGCGCCTGCCGCCGCCGCTCGGCCACGACGGGCTGAAGGAGCGCTGTTTCGGCGCGGTGCAGGGGGTGCCGAAGACCGAACTGGGCGTATCCAACCCGATGCTGCTGGAGCGCATCCTCAAACGCAACCCGGCCGCCCATTTCGAAGCGGGCGAAACGATGGACGAATTCGCGGACCGCGTCCTGGCGGCGATCAGGGAGATCGGCGCGCGCCATGAAGGCCGGCGCATCCTCGCCATCACGCACGGCTGGGTTTTGGACGTCGTCACCCGCCACATCCACGGCCTGCCGCGCAGCGCGATCCTCAACATGAAGCGCAAGAACGGCGAGGCCGTGTGGGTCGAGGCAACCGCCTCGGAGATCCTGCCGCCGCGGGCCGGGCACGATTGAACGAGCGAGAAGCGCGTCGCTCCGGCGCCTGCTTCTTGCGTGCCAAAAGATTTATTTGCTATTTCAGGTGGATCGGCGCATAGTGCGCCCCTGCGATCTTCAAGTAGCGCTGTTGTTGTCTGGTTCAGTACCCGCGGTTCCGCGGTATTTCTCCCTTCACCACCCTGCCGTCTTGACCTTCGTTCCCCGGGGGAAACCCCAATTCATCTTCGTTAAGGAAACTCAGTTATGGCAACAGGTACCGTGAAGTGGTTCAACGATTCCAAGGGCTTCGGCTTCATTACCCCGGAAGCGGGCGGCGAAGATCTCTTCGCCCATTTCTCCGCGATTCAGGGCCAGGGGTTCAAGACCCTGAAGGAAGGCCAGCGCGTCAGCTACGACGTCACCACCGGCCCGAAGGGCCCGCAGGCGGCGAACATCCGCGCGGCCGACTGAGCGGGCGGTCCGGGCGGCAGGCGCTGCGCCTGCCGCCGACAACCGAGGCCCGGCGGTCGCCGGGCCTTCAACCTGCCCGGGAGCGTCGCGCATGGCCAAGGAAGAACTCATCGAAATGAACGGGGTGGTGATGGAAGTGCTGCCCGATTCGCGTTTTCGCGTCATGCTGGACAACGGCCACGATCTCGTGGCCTACACGGCGGGGAAGATGCGCAAGCATCACATCCGCATCATCGCCGGCGACAAGGTGTCGCTGGAAATCTCGCCCTACGATCTGAGCAAGGGCCGCATCTGCTTCCGCCACATCGAGGGCCGCGCGCCGGCCAGCCCGGTGCGGCGCGGGCGCTGAGCGCATTTGATTCCGGAGTGTCCGGATGGACGCGTTGATCATCGAATTCCTCAAGGCACACGGCGAAGGGCTGGATGCGGACATCGCCAGGGCGCTGCACTTGCCGGTTGCGCAAGTGAAGCGCCGGGTGTCGCAATTGTCCGCGGCGGGCGAGGTGATCTGCTGCGAGGTGACGCGCTTCGTGGAAGGACGAAAAGTCGAAGGCATCAGCTGCCGGCTTTCCGGCAGGCTGCCCACGCCCGCGCGCGGGCCGAAGCCCGGCGCGAAGCGCAGCATCGAGCCCGGGAAATCATCTCTCTGACGGAAGCGCCCCCGTTCCGCCTGAAAAAAATCCCGGCCTGAGCCGGGATTTTTGTTTGTGCGGCGGGCTTGCATTGTGAATCCCGCGCCGAATACTTTTCATTCCCGCAAGTCGTTTGATTTACCCACGTTCGCAAACTGCATTCGGTGTCGAAAATATTTACAAGCTCTCCGGCGTGTCCGAAAAATGCATTATTAACATGCTGATCCGAAATAATGTTTTATTTTGGCATGGGTTTTGCTAAACGTGGAACATTGAGGATCCGAATATGCAACGTGGCTGTGTGGTCATGGTGCGCCGCTGGAAAAAATGGGATCCGGAATCGGTCATTCGGGCTGCTGCTCAAGCCAAGGGGAGAATATGAGAAAACGGTTGCTGTCGGCGGCGTTGCTGTTGCTCGCCGCATTCGGAGCGCGGGCGATGTCGGTACCCATCTCGCCGCAGATGATGCGCTTCTCCTCCAGTTGGACCGCCAACGGCGAGAATTTCGACGGGGTGGCGCGAATCTTCTACGACAACGACGGAAGCGTCACGGACGGCAGCTGGCGGCTTTGCTCCGGCACGCTGCTGTCTGGAGGGCAGTACATTCTCACGGCTGCGCATTGCGCCGACGACTTCAACGTGATGGAGATCCAGTTCGGCGTGAACAACAATGTGGCGACGGCCACACGTGGTGCTGCCAGCGCCACTGTGCATCCGAACTGGGATGGCACGCTGAAACATGGCAATGACATCGCCCTGATCAAGCTGGATTCCGCGGTCAGCACTATCCAGCCCTTCAGGCTGAGCACGACCAACGATGTCGGCAAGCTGATGCTGATGATGGGATATGGCAGGACGACCAACGGCTGGTCTGATGCGGCGCCGAGCTGGGGCGACGGGGCCTGGGGGCATTGGGGGATCAATACCTTTGATACGACCACACAGCGGTTCATGAGCGCCGTGACAGCGGCAGGCATCGACGATACGGGACTCGGAACCTGGGGCAACAGCGACGGCGAGGAATACGTCGCCGACTACGACAACGGCACCGATCTCAACAACACCTTGGGCCGGATTCCGCGAATTCGGATATTGCACCTGCTCGGCGGAGAAACGGTCGAGCTCAATCTTGGGCCGGCGCTGAACAGCGGAACGGGCGTATCGTTCGAGTCACTGATCGCGCCCGGCGATTCCGGCGGCGGCGACTTCATCTGGACCGGCACCGAATGGCTGCTCTCGGGCGTGCATTCATGGGGCTGGGAGTTTTGCCAAGGCCGGATCGACCCGAGCTGCGATTTCAGCACGACCAACAGCAGCAGCTACGGGGATCTGATGGGCTCGACCGCCGTCTTCAGCCATGTGGACTGGATCAACTCCATCATTGGTTCCCGTGAATTCCGGCGGTTGGAGAGGCCCTTGAACCCCAATGATGTGAACCTCACCTTGCTCATGACGGTGCCGGAGCCGGGCAGTCTTGCGCTGGCGCTGCCGGGGCTGCTGGCCATATTCCTGTTGCCGGGCCGCAGGCGCTTCCGGCGCGAGGCGTAGCGGTGATCTGTTTTCCAGGATAAAAAATCCCGGCCTCTGCCGGGATTTTTGTTTGTGCCGGCGGAACGGATTATCGCGCCGTATACCCCCCGTCGATCACCAGTTCGCTGCCGGTGACGAACTTCGCCTCGTCCGAGGCGAGGTAGAGGATGCCGTGGGCGACGTCGTCGGGCTCGCCCAGCGTGCCGAGCGGGTGCAGCTTGGCCATGGCGCTGTGCACCGCCTCGGGCTGGACGCCGGGCACCTGGGTGCCGGCTTCCAGCATGGGCGTCCAGATGAAGCCGGGGTGCACGGAATTGACGCGGATGCGGTCCTCGGCGAAAGCCAGCGCGTCGGTCTTGCTCATGATGCGCACGGCGCCCTTCGAGGCATGGTAGGCGGCGACGTTGTGCGAGCCGACGATGCCGTAGACCGAGGAGAGGTTGACGATGCTGCCGCCGCCGGCATGGCGCATCAGCGGCACGGCGTGCTTGGTGCAGAACAGCACGCCCTTGGCGTTGGTGTTCATCACCCGGTCCCAGTCGGCCTCGCTGATCTCCTCGGCGGTGCCGTTGGCGCCGGAGATGCCGGCGTTGTTCACCAGAATGTCGAGGCGGCCGAATTCCTTCGCAACCTCGGTGAAGGTCGCGGCAACCTCGGCTTCCCTTGAAACATCCAGCGTCCAGGCGCGTGCTCTGCCGCCCGAGCTGCGGATGGCTTCGGCGACCGCCTCCGCTTCCTTGCCGTTGACATCCGTCACCGCTACCGCAGCGCCCTCGCGTGCCAGCAGCTGCGCCGTGGCGCGGCCGATGCCCTGTGCCGCGCCGGTGACGATGGCCACCTTGTCTTGTACGCGTCCCATTTTGTTCCCCTTCGTTGATTACTCTGCGAATTGTAGGCCGGAGTCGGAGGCCCCGTGCTTGACGGAGCGCAATTGTACTTCGGGGAAGGTATCCGCCAGGCGCGCCGCCGAACGCCGCAGGGCGGGCAGGCCACGCACCAGGTCGGCCAGCGGAATCCGCGAGGCGGGGGCATGCACGGCCAGCGCGGCTGGAACGTGGCGGGTCTTGTTCTCCACCGGCACCGCCACGCAGACCATGCCTTCCAGATATTCCTCCTTGTCGGTGCTCATACGCTGGCGGCGGATCTGGCTCAGCTCGCGCTCGAAGGCCTGGCGATCAGTGAGGGTGTTGGCAGTGTGGCGCTCGTAGCTCATGGCGTCGAGGAGGCGTCGGCGCTCCCGCGCCGACATCAGGGCGAGGAGCAGCTTGCCGCTCGCGCTGGCATGCGCGGGCACGCGCGAGCCCGCCTGAAAGTGCAGCCGCAACGGCCAGTTCGCCTCGACGCGGTCGAGGTAGACCACCTCGGTGCCGTCGAGAATGGCGATGTTGCAGGTTTCGCGGAATTCCTTGACCAGCGCCTCCAGGATCGCATGGCGCGGTGCCTGCCAGGCCGGATGGGCCATCGACTTCATGGCCAGGCTTGCCAAGCGTGGCCCGGGGGCGAAGCGCTTGCCTTCCGCCTCGCGTGCCAGCATTCCGTTCCTGGCGAGCAGATTGGTGATGCGATGCACCGTCGGCTTGGGCAGGTTGGTCGCCGCCATGAGTTCGTTCAAGCCGAGCGGACCCTCGGCCTCGGCGATCAATTCCAGGATGGTGATGGCGCGCAGGGTAGCGGACGATTCCGCCGAAAGGTCGTCGTTGGCAGACATAAAACCCAAATAATGAGACGAAGTGTTCCATTATTGCCAGATTTTTGCTGTCATGCAATGATGCCTTCGATTTTTTGCGAGGAGCAGCGATGTCGGGTCAGGGAGCGCACTCCAGTATCGGCCGCCAGCGCATGACGCCGAGCGAGGCCCTCGTTGAGACGCTCGTGGTGCAGGGCGTGCGCGACGTTTTCGGCATCGTCGGCTCGGCCTACATGGACGCGCTGGACCTCTTACCGGCCGCCGGCATCCGCTTCATTCCCACGGTGCACGAGCAGGGCGCGGCGCACATGGCCGACGGCTACGCGCGCGTCTCGGGACGCCACGGCGTCTGCATCGCGCAGAACGGGCCGGGCGTCACCAACTTCGTCACGGCGGTGGCCGCCGCCTACTGGGCGCACAGCCCGCTGGTGGTGATCACGCCGGAGACCGGCAGCCTATCAATGGGGTTGGGCGGCTTTCAGGAGACCGACCAGCTGCCGATTTTCTCGAAGATCACGAAATACCAGGCACACGTCAGCGGGCCGCAGCGCATGGCCGAGCTCGCCGCGCGCTGCTTCGACCGGGCCATGCTGGAGATGGGGCCGGCCCAGCTGAACATCCCGCGCGACCACTTCTACGGCGAGGCCGACTACGACATCGCCGCGCCAATCCGCATCGAGCGCGGCGCCGGCGGCGAGCGTAGCCTCGACGAAGCGGCGGCGCTGCTCGCCGCGGCGAAATTCCCGGTGATCGTCTCCGGCGGCGGCGTGGTGCTGGCCGACGGGGTGGAGGCCTGCGTGAAACTCGCCGAGCTGCTCGATGCGCCGGTGGTGACGAGTTATCTGCACAACGATGCCTTTCCGGCGACGCATCCGCTCTGGTGCGGGCCGCTCGGCTATCAGGGTTCCAAGGCGGCCATGAAACTGATCGCGCAGGCCGACGTGGTGCTGGCGCTGGGCACGCGCCTCGGCCCCTTCGGCACCCTGCCGCAGCACGGCCTCGACTACTGGCCGAAGCAGGCGAAGATTATCCAGGTCGACGCCGACGCGAAGATGCTCGGCCTGGTGAAGAAGATCTCCGTCGGCCTGTGCGCCGACGCGAAGGCCGCTGCCGAGGCGCTGTTGGCGCGTCTGCAATCGCGCGAACTGGCGTGCACTGCCGGCCGCAAGCAGCGCCGCGAGGCGATCGCGAAAGAAAAAGCCGCCTGGGAGGCCGAGCTCGACGCCTGGCCGCAGGAGGGCGACCCGTGGAGCTTGGAAGTGGCGAAAGACAGCCCGGCCATGCACCCGCGCCAGATGCTGCGCGAGCTGGAAAAGGCGATGCCGGCCGACGCCATGGTGTCCACCGACATCGGCAACATCTGCTCGGTGGCGAACAGCTACCTGCGCTTCGATAAGTCGCGCAGCTTCTTTGCCGCCATGAGCTTCGGCAATTGCGGCTATGCCTTCCCGGCCGTCATCGGCGCCAAGCTGGCCGCGCCGGAACGGCCGGCCGTGGCCTACGTTGGCGACGGCGCCTGGGGCATGAGCTTCGGCGAGCTGCTTACCTGCGTGCGCGAGAAGATTCCCGTCACGGCGGTGGTGTTCCACAACAAGCAATGGGGCGCGGAGAAGAAGAACCAGGTCGACTTCTACGGCAACCGCTTCGTCGGTTCCAACCTGGAGAACCCGAGCTACGCCGCGATCGCGCGCGCCATGGGGGCGGAGGGCGTCGTCGTGGACAAACTGGCCGACGCGGGGTCGGCGCTCGCCGCCGCCTGCGCGGCGCAGAAGGACGGCAGGACCACCGTGCTGGAGATAATGGTGACGCGCGAGCTGGGCGACCCGTTCCGCCGCGACGCGCTGAAGAAGCCGGTGCGGCTATTGGAGAAATACAGGAATTGCATGTAGGTCGGGCTGAAGCCCGACCTACGGAAAAGAGGAGAAAGAGATGGCGGAAATCAGCGGCGGCGAGGTGATCGCCCGCATGTTGCAGAAGGAAGGCGTCGAAAAGGTCTTCGGCATCATCGACGGCACCTATTTCGGCTTTTATTCGTCCCTGCACCGGCTCGGCATCGAGATCGTCACGCCGCGCCACGAGAGCTGCGCCGCGCACATGGCCGGCGCCTATGCGCGGC
>Ga0233425_10008768_pt1 | contig 13201 bp, 11 predicted proteins | sample Watercolumn_Towu_2_FD_181712 | JGI IMG/M metagenome (GOLD analysis project Ga0233425, IMG submission 181712) | Freshwater microbial communities from Lake Towuti, South Sulawesi, Indonesia - Watercolumn_Towuti2014_140_MG | ecosystem: Environmental > Aquatic > Freshwater > Lake | place...
AGTCACAGACGCAGGTGTGCTGGAAGCAACCCAATCACCCGTCGATCGCCGCCAACGCAAACGAAGCGTCCGATGCTCAACCGAGTAATCAAAGCCGAGACGGTCGAAATTGTTGTGAAGGTCTAGCTCGTGCGGTGGCTGCACAAGGTAAATCCCCTGCGTAATCTCGAAGTTCCGGTTCATACGAGGCCTAACAGTTAGGTGAGCGACAATCCGGTGCTGACCTTGTCGCCATAATGTTGGGGCAATGCTTGAACCATTCGGCAAGGCTTCGTCCAGCTCCGAGGTCCGCCCAACCCGCACCGTTTGGCACACACGACACTGCCCGCGATCGCCTGCGCCGGCTCAGAATTTCCACGCCGAGCCGAAGCGCACGTTGGCGGAGGTGTAGTTGTGGCCGACGCCCGCATACACGCCGAGCTTGAGGTAGCCGCCGGGCTTGCTCGGTGCGTTTGCCTTGATGGAGGTGCGGAAGCCTATCTCGCCGCCGACGGTGAAGTATTGGTCCACCGCCGCGGGCGAGAGGAAGTGGGAGTGCATGGCGTAGGTGCCGAACATCCAGCGGCGTCCGAAGGGAACGTCGAGCCGGAAGCCACTCTTCGCGATCTGCTGGCTGACGCCCGCATCGAAGGTGTATCCGGCGAGGGTAATGGGCACGCCTTCGTGGAGGCTGAACTGGTTGCCCATGGAGAGTGTGAACGAGCCGAAGTCGCGCGAGAGCATGCTGTTGCCTCCGACGGGGGCACAGCCGGGCCGACCGCGACGCTGATCACGAACAGGTCTGCTGCGCGCGACGGCGGCGGCGAGTGCGTCACCGTAACGACGGCGGCAGCGAGTGCGATGGCACGAAGGGTTCGGCTGCGAAGGGTGGTGTTCATGCGTCAGTCAGTGGGGGTTTTTTCCTGTCCTCGTGAGAGAAGGGCCTATGTCTGCGCACCGAAAACCTGTCAACCCACTTCTCTCCATGAAAACGCGCCGACTCCTCTGCAGTTCCGCCGCCGCGGCATTCGCCCCGGGTTCACTCGTGGTGATGGCCGCCGAGCCCGCTCCATCTCGCTCGAAGTGTCGGTGCTGCGTTTCAAGCCCGTGATAGCCGAGCGCCTCCTGCAGGGCTTCAAGGGGCTCGGCGGAAACGTGCGCGCGGTCGTCGAGTCGCTGAGGAACGACGGCGAGGTGAGCGTGCTCTACAACGCCACGCGCGACCTGCGGCTCCAGGACAAGGCGGAGGCGAAGTTCGACGCGCTCCAGACCCGGCCCGTCGTCATCATCGGCAAAGCCGGTGTGCCGCTGCCACCCGCGACGCAGCTCGGCGTGAACTTGAAGGTGTCCGCGCGCTCGGGTGGCGGCGAGCGGTTCGGGCTCGCGTGGGACGGCTCGGTGAGCTGGCCGCCGGAACTGCTGAACCGCGGGCAGGGCGAGAAATTCCTGAGCTTCGCGGGCGCGGCGGTCGGCACGCTCAAGACCGCCGGCGCGATCAAGGGCGACGACGCCAAGAGCGCGGACATCGGGCTGGGGCTCGCGCAGTTGTTCAACCCGAAGGGCAAGCCGACGGAGAACGAGATTTACGAGCTGCCCGTCAACAAGACCATCTCGCTGTCCGGCAGCCGCAATTGCCGCAACAACGAAATGGTTATCAACGCCACCACCGCCGAGATGGGGAGCAAGGAGGCGCAGACCATCCTGCTGCTGCTCCTGCCCACCGTGAACCCGTGAAGCGGCCGCGCTCAACGTGGATGCTGCCTGGCTGCGCGATCGCGTCGCTGCGCGCGCAGGTCACGTTCATCAACGTGGACGAACTGGCCGCGCGGCCTTCGACAAACGCAATCGCCACGCGCGCGCAGTCGCCGCCACTGAATGTGCAGGTCGCAGTGGTGCGGTTCCTGCCCGCGAACGCGGCCCGGCCGGTGCCCGACTTCACGAATGCGGCTTCGCTTCACGCCGTCGTCGCCGCGCTTTCGAAGCAGGGCCAGGTGAACCTGCTCTGCTCGGGCCACCGTCTCGCGGCGGGCGGGACCAACACGACCGTCGCGTTCGACCCGGACGAGGACACGCCTGCGGGCATCAACCTGCGCACCCTCTTCGGGAAGAAGGCGGAACCTGCGCCCAAGCCCGCCGTGCCGGACATTTCGTTCCTCTCGGCCGAGGACCGCGAGTGCCCGCTCACGGGACAGCGCGCCGTGAAACCCGGCGAACTCATCGTCGCGGCCACGTCCACCTCGCTCGACCCGAAGCAGCCGGAATTCATCTACGTGCTGCTCCGTTTCGAGGAAGCGAACTGAGCGCGGCGTTGACGCCGGCGACCGCGCGTCGCTTAATGATGCCGATGTCCACTGCGGTGCTGAGGGAATCTCCGCGACGGCCGTGCTCCGCGACGGCGCGCGGCTTCGTGCTCGCGTGCGCGTTCGCGCCGCTCACGCTCTTCGCCGCCGTCGGCGACCCGCAGATTCGCACGGACCATCCGTGGTATCCGGGCGAGCTTGCGTTCTCCACGTTCGAGCGCCTCTTCGCCACGCAAGCCGAACAATACCGGCGCGCCACTGGCCTCAACGCCACCAACGACGAGCAGCGCGCGCTCGCGTCGTGGCTGTTCCGCAACACGCATTACGCACACGGCGAGGAGGGCGCGGAGGATTGGTGGGGCGCGGGCTTCGGCAAGGGCGGCGACTCGCGCGCGCGCGAATACTGGACCGGCCTCTTCTCGCACGGCTTCGGGCTTTGCGGCACCACGCACTCGCAGTGGACCGCCGAGATGGAACACCTGCTCGGTCACGGACGCGGTCGCGGCGTGGGCGTGACGGGCCACAACTCCTTCGAAGTCTGGCTCACCGGCGGCGCTTATGGCGCGGGCAAGTGGGCGCTGCTCGACCACGACATCTCGACGGTCATCTTCAACGCGGACGGCTCCGCGCTGCTCGGCCTCGGCGAAGTGCAGCGCGACTGGAAGCGCCTCGCCTCGCGCGCGAATGCGCCGCAACGCCAGCGGGGCTGGCTCGTGAGCGGGCTGCATCCCGACGACGGCTCCAGCTACAGCACCTACACGACCGCGGAATACCTGCCCGGCTACGCGGGTCCGCCGCCGATGGTCCACCTGCGTCGCGGTGAAACGTTGCGCCGCCATTTCGAGCCGGGCTTGGAGGATGGGAAGACGTTCGTGTTCTGGGGAAGGAACTACAACACCGGCGGCATCCCCGGTTTCGAACGCGGACACACTTGGATCAACCAGCCCGACGCGATGCACGGCTCGAAGTCCGGCGCGGGCAGCAAACCCGGACAAGTCCGCTTCGCCAACGCCGTGTTCACCTACAAACCCGACTTCAAGGGCGCGGACTATCGCGAAGGCGTCGTGAGCGAAAGCCCGGGCCACGTCACGTTCGAGTTCCGCTCGCCGTATCTCATCGCCGCCACGCCGCCGAATGACAAGCGGTGGGGCATTTACGACGCCGGCTGCCGCAACGGACTCGTGCTGCGCGGCAACGCATCGTGTGCGGTCGCGCTGTCCACCGACGGCGGCGCGACGTGGCAGGACTGCGGCGCGTTCCGTGACGGACTCGACCTCACCGACCGCGCAAAGGGCTTCCGCCAATACCTGCTGCGCCTCGGCGCGGGCGCGAAGTCGCTTGCGGACTCGGGCCTCACTATCACGACAGTCTGTCAGGTGAACCCGGCGATGCTGCCTCGCCTGCAGGACAACGGCACGCGCGTGACCTTCGCCGCGTCGAACCGCGCCGTCGCGAGCGCGGGACCGACCAAGCCGCACGCGCAGGCGCGCGTCGTCGCCGGCGCGTTCGACTCGCCGACGGTGACACTCGAACTGAAATCGCCGCGCGACGAGCCGGTGAAGTCCGTGTTCGCCGCCGCGCACATCGCGTCCGGCAACCCACCGCGGCCCGAGTTGAAGTTCCACATCGAGTTCAGTCGCGACGGTGGCGCGACGTGGAAGCCGATGGTGAAGGACTGGTCCATCGAACGGCGAGGCGACGAGCCGAAGGACTTCTGGTCGCAGAGTTTTTGTTACGGCTCGACCGAACTGCCCGGCGCGGATGCGAAGTCCGTTCGCGTGCGCTTCAGCAACAACGGTGGCCGCCGCTACCTCCGCGCCGAGGCGCACGTCGTTTTCGCCACGCCCGCCGCGGACACGACGCGCGTCACGTTCGACTGGGCCGACAGCAACGGCCCGCACCGCGAGTCACGCGCGTTCACGGGCGCGTCGGCCGCGCCGTGGGACTTGAAGACTGCCGCGAACGTGCGAACGCGCTGGGTGGAATTGGAACCTGCTCTTTCAAGGTAGGGACGCCGAAGTCCCGTCCACGTCACTTCTTCTTCGGCAGCTCTTCGCCGACGGTGGGAAACAGGACCGACGCGCACACGGGGCAAAGGCCGTGCGGGACCGCGGAGCTGGTCTCCTGCTTGTAGTGCTCCTCGATCTTCATCCACTTGCCGCCCACCTCGACGCGGCTGCACCAGCCGCAGATGCGCAGGAACTTCCCCACGTTGTAGAGGCGCGTGACGATCCGATAAATGACGCTGGCCGAGATGGGCCACATGATGAGCAGCAGCACGGCCTTGACGATGAGGTCGGGGTCGCCGGTGCCCGCGCTCTCGAAGAGCAGCCGCGACACCGTCTCGCTCCACGCGACCACGAGCACGACGAAGCAACCGATGCTGTGCCAGATGAGAATCTGCGTGCGCTCGATGGGCTTGTAGGGTTCCTCGGGCCTGGGCGGCGGGCTGTTCACGGCGGCGATGGCGTTTCCGTTCTTCGCGCTGGTGGGGACGCGCACGGCGGGCTGCATTGCGCTGGCGGTGACGCTCGCGCTCGTCGGCCACGCGGCGATGTATGGGCCGCAGGCGGCGTTTTTCTCGGAGCTGTTCGGCACGCGCGTGCGCTACAGCGGGGTGTCGCTCGGGTATCAACTCGCCGCGCCGTTCGCAGGCGGGCTGGCGCCGCTCATCGCGACGGCGCTCATGGACGCGAGCGGCGGCATGCCGTGGCTCGTCGCGGTGTATCTGGTGTGCACCGCGGCGGTCACGCTGGTATGCGTGGGGCTGGCGAAGGAGACGCACAAGGCGGAGCTGTGACGGAATCCGCGCACAACGTGCTTCATGAATCGGAGGCGAACATCCAACATTCAACGTTCAACGTCGAACATCCAACGGGGGAGCATTCGACGTTGAGCGTTGAGCGTTGAGCGTTGAACGTTGAATGTTGAATGTTCTTCCGCGGTTCAGGGGCCGACTGCGCGGGGCGCGTCACTTCCCGCTGGCTTCGCGGCGGTGAATTGGATAGTCACGGGTCCGCACCAACCCGACGGCCGCCATGAACCCGAACTCCGAAGCAGGGGGAGCACACGCGCCCCGCGTGTGGCTGGACGCGCCCGCGCGCCCAGCCCCGACCGCAGGTGCGGCCCACGAACCTGCGGGACCCTTCCGTGCGCGCCGATTGTTCCGCGCGGGCGCGGAACAATGCGCCCGGGGCGGGCGCGCTCCCCAGTCGGCTTCGGAGTTCGGGATGAATCGAGACCAAGCTTGGGCGCTGCTCACCGAGTTCACGCAGTGGGAGTCGTTGCGCAAGCACGCGCTCGGCGTCGAGGCGGCGATGCGACATTACGCCGGGCACTTCGGCGCGGATGTCGGGCAATGGGGCGCGACCGGCCTGCTGCACGATTTCGACTACGAGCGCTGGCCGAATCCGCCCGACCACACGCGCGAGCGCGCGCGCATCCTGCGCGAGCGCGGCGTGGACGAGGAGATCAGTGGCGCGATTCTCTCGCACGCGGAGTGGAACCAGACCGAGTTCCCGCGCGACCGTCCAATTCGCAAGGCGCTGTTCGCCGTGGATGAGCTGAGCGGGTTCATCACCGCCGTGGCCTGCGTGCGCCCGGAGAAACTGGCGGGCATGGCGCCCAGCAGCGTGAAGAAGAAGATGAAGCAGAAGTCCTTTGCCGCGGCGGTGAAGCGCGAGGACATCGAGCAGGGCGCGGCGCTGCTTGAATTGCCGCTGGACGACCACATCCAGCACGTCATCACCGCGATGCAAGGCGCGGCGAGGGAATTGGGTTTCGCGTGACGCCCCGCCGGGACGGAGTCCGGCGCTCCTACTTCGCGGATGGAGCGTTTGTGGCGGCGGCGGGGGCGGGTTTCGGGTCGGCGTGCGGCTTTTCCTTCCACGCCATCGCCGCCAGCAGCAACCCGACGACGGTGGCGCCGATGCCCAGCCGTGAGAAGAGCTGCTGGTCGGTCAGAAGCGTGAGCGAGCAGAGCACCACGGCGATGTGGAGAAGGATTTCAGAATACTCGAGCCAGTGGTGCTTGTGCGCCGCGAGTTCAGCCGACTTCTTGTCCGCCTCCGCCTTCGAGAGGATGTCCTTGTTCTCGCCTTCGTATTCGGCGTTCTTCGCCTTGAGTTTTGCCTTTTGGTCCTCGAGCAGTTTGCGCTGGGCGTCGGTCGGCGCGCCGGCGAGCTCGACGTCAATGCGCTTGAGTTCAAGTTCGTTCAGGTAGCTGCGCTGGCGTTTGGCCTGATACCACGCGAAGCCGTTGGAGGCCTGCACTTCCTTGACGATGACGGTGTTGGCCTGCTGGTTGGCGAGCGCCGTGATGATGGCCATCACGACCGCGATGACCGCGATGACGATGCCGATCTGTTTGTGCGATTCTTTCTCCGCGTGGTGGGGAACGCCGTGTCCTGCCATGGTTTGACTCCAAGTTCTCTTTTGGGGGCGTGACCCTAATGGGCTCACGTCAGGGAGCAAGAAAAAGTTGCCGCCAGCCGCGGCAGCCGCTCCGCCGACGGGCCGGGACTTCGTGGCGCAAGGGCCGCATCTCAGTTTCTTGCAGCACAGGGGGAAGGACGGACGAACTGACAGAAGGAAGCGGGCAAAGCGAAGGACTGGCACACGGCGCAGCACGGACGGCAGGTGAAAGCAGGAAGGCGCATCCACTCCTTTGGCCGCGCATTCGTTTGTCCCCATTCACTTTGCCATCCTCATGAGTCCTGACATGGGCTCGGACCCCCGGTTTTTCTGCCTCCTTCGTTCTGTCAGTTTCCGACGCCTGAGTCGCTTGCAAGAAAGTGAGATGCGCCCCGGAGCGGGTCGCGGCTACATTGAACCTTGAACTTTGAAGTTCGAACTTTGAACACTCGCGCGTGGCCGCCGCGCGCAACCTCGTTTACTTCGACATCGAGACGCAGTTGTCCAAGGACGAGGTCGGCGGCTGGCACCGCGCGCGCGACATGAAGATGAGCGTGGGCGTCACCTTCAGCACCGCGCGCGGCGGCTATCGCATTTACCCCGAGCGCGAGGTGCCGGAGCTGCTGCGCGAGCTGCGCGCAGCCGACCTCGTCGTGGGCTACAACATCGCGGGCTTCGACTACGAGGTGCTGCGCGGCTATGACGAGTTCTTCGACCCGGAGCAGTTGCGCACGCTTGACCTGTGCGCGGAGATGAACCGCAAGCTCGGCCACCGGCTCGGGCTCGACGCCATCGCGAGCGGGACGTTCGGGTTGGGGAAAACTTCCGACGGCATGCAGGCGCTGCGCTGGTGGAAGGAGGGCCGCGTGCGGGAGATCGCCGAGTATTGTTGCTACGACGTGAAGCTCACCAAGCTCGTGCACGAATACGGCCTCGCGCGGCGGCAGCTTCATTACCTCGACAAGCTCGGTAACAGGCGGTCCGTGGCGGTGGAGTGGTGAAGGAGGACGCGGGGCAGCGCCCGCGCGACCCGCTCAGGTCCCGCTGCCGATGGCCTCGGTGGACTTGCGCAGCTTGCGCGAGAGCTCGAGCGCGAAGTTGCGCATCACGAGCATGCCCAGGTTCGGCTCGCGCTGGGTGAGTTCGTGGAACGCGGTGCGCTTGATCACCAGCAGGATGCTCGGCTGGTCCGAGATGGCCGTCGCCGCGCGCGGCACGCTGTCGAGGAACGCCTGCTCGCCGAACAGCCCGCCCTGCCCGACCGTCGCGACCGGCGGCGCCTTTTCATCGAGGTGGATGCGCACCGAGCCGCGCATCACCACGAACGCCTCGTCGCCGGAGTCGCCCTTCGCGAACACGCGCTCGCCCGGCCGCGCGAGCTTCTGCGTGAAGAGCCGTGCGACCTTTCGCAGTTCGCCGTCGCCGAGCCCGTTGAAAAACGAGAGCCCTCGCAGGAGGTTGATGAGCGCGACGCCCATCTTGTGGTCCTGCAGGCAGTTCTCGATGATGCGGACGATGGCGCGCGCATGCGTGGTCAACGACGCCTGCTCCACGGTGCAAACGAGGTTGAGCTTGACCATCTTCACCACGTCCGTGTGCTCGGTTTCGCGCGCGAAGAACGCCGGCAGGTAGGCGACCGGCACGAAGCCGAGCTGCTCCGCGCTTTTGAGCAGCCGCGGCGCGGTGGTGAGGATGTCCACCTCCACGTAGGCCGCGCTGAACTTCTCCTGCGCCATCTGCGTCGCCCGGTTGAGCAGCGCGCCCATCGTCAGGTCGTCCGTGCCGAAGCCGTCCACCACGCGCAGGCAGCGGTCCACCTCGTCGAAATAGTATTCGAGTCCGCCGACGGCCTCGGCGCCGCGCCGCGCGAAGATGGCCGTGAGCGGTTCGTGCCGCGCATCCACTCGGGAGAAGCCCGTCGCGCGAGAGGCGCGATAGGCGGTCTCGCGCAGCGCCTCGCGCGTGTCCACGCGCATGAAGCCGAACCCCCAGTTGAAGCCGCCGGAAATCTCCGCGGGCGGATGGCTCGCGGCGGCGCGCTTGCGCGCCCCGGCGTATTCGACGCCGCTGCCGTCGTGGAACGTGACCTCGGTGACGAGCGGGTAACCGGTCGCGCCGTCGCGCACGCCGACCGTGCCGGGAATCTTCAAGTTCGCGAGCGACGCGGCGGCCAGTTCGCTGATTTGCGGGAGCGACTCCGAGATGTGCACGCGGCTGCGCAACCGCGAGAGCGAGGGCTTCACGTAAAAGAGCACTTCCTCCCGGCCCTTGAGCAAATGCTTGAGCGGCTGGAAGCCCACGCACACGCAGCCGTGCCGCTCGAAGAGCGCCTGCTGCGCGTTGTCGGACGCGGGCAGCCGCGCGACGGTCATCTGGTCCTTCTCGCTGCAGCGCTCGAGCACGTGGCCGAGCAGTTCGTCCGCGGCTCCGTTTGTGTGCGCGTCGGCCAGAAAAAGATTGCGCCCGAGATTCGCCACCGGTGTCGCGGTGGCGGCGGGCGGGTTCAACACGGAGAGCGTCGCGAGCAGACGGTCGTCGTCGTCCGCGACCCATGTCTCGTGTCCGGCCGAGGGATCCAGTTGGGACGCGATCCAGCGTTGCTCGTAAACGTGCCGCGACGGGTGGTCTTCGCCGAGCGTGGCGCGCACCAGCGCCAGCCACTTGGAAGTGTCGGCGACGGTTGCCTGGCGGATGCGAACGGACATGGCGTCTCGCGAGTTTGCCGGAATCGTCAACCCACCTCGCGACCGGCGGACGGTGCCCGCGGCAGGACTTGAACCTGCACGATGTTACTCACTAGAACCTGAATCTAGCGCGTCTGCCAATTCCGCCACGCGGGCTGCGTCGCAGCCGGTGCTTGCAGGAAGGGCTCGCCCGGCGCGACTTAGCCAAGCCGACTTCTCCCGGCCGCGCAAGTTGAAAAGCCAATCGGCTGACGTGCCGGGCGCATCTCGGTTTCTTGCAGCACAGAGGGAAGGACGGACGAACTGACAGAACGAAGCGGGCAAAGAGAAGGACTGGCAAACGGCGCAGCACGGACGGCAGGTGAATGAAGGAAGGCGCATCCACTCCTTTGGCCGCGCATTCGTTTGTCCCTCTTCGTTTGCCAACCTCATGAGTCCTGACATGGGCTCGGACCCCGGTTTTTTCTGCCTCCTTCTTTCTGTCAGTTTCCGACGCCTGAGTCGCTTGCAAGAAAGTGAGATGCGCCCTGACGTGCCGGGCGAATATCAGTTTCTTGCAGGCCGACGGGAGAAGGTGGATTCGCAGCCCAATGAACTCCGCATGTTTTCCCCTCACCCCGGCCCTCTCCCTCCGGGAGAGGGAGGAACATAGACCGGTATCAGTCCACAGGGACGTCGAAGCACTTCGAGCGCGGGCTGACTTTCCACCTCTCCATGAACCGGCGCTCCGGTTCCGCTCGCGCAACAATCGCGCGACGGCGACCGGGGCGGCTTCGTTTTTCGGCTGCACACGCTCACGCACTCCGGCCACCGACACGGTTCCATCAACCGCCATGTCCGAATCCTCTCGCGCGAATCCACCGTGGGCCGGCTCGCTGCCGCGCCCGGATGGAATGGCAGGACAGCTTCGGGCGCGCGCGCGTCAACATTTGTTCGCGGCACCGGCTCCTTTTTTACCCGCAAATTTCCACGTTTAAGTTCTTGACCGAGCACACCTTTGCATGGATAACGCCGCCGGTAACCAGTCCTAGATTTTCACCAGCAACGCTATGAAGCACATGAGCGTAAGGATTTTCTTCTCCACATTCCTGCTTTTCGCGCCACTCATCACGCACGCGCAACCCACCGGCGGCGCCGTCGTTGGGGGCGCCGCGAACGCGACCATCGGGACTGCGGGCAACACCACGACCATCAACCAGTTCGCCGACCGCGCGATCATTGATTGGAGCACGTTCAACCTCGGCGCGAACCAGACGGCGCTCTTCAAGTTCCTCGGCGGCGCGGGCGCGAACTCCGCGGTGCTCAACCGCGTGGACGCCGCGGGCGGCATCTCGCAGATTTACGGCACGCTCGCGTCGCAGCTCGCGAATGGTTCCGTCGGCGGCACGGTGTATCTCATCAACCCCGCGGGCATCGTCGTCGGACCGTCGGGCGTCATCAACGTCGGTTCGTTTGTCGCGTCCACTCACGATGTCGGCTTGGACCGCCTCTCCGCGAACGCGAACTTTTTGTCCGGCGCGAATCTCACCCTCTCGGGCTCGTCGCTCTCGGGCATCGAGAACCACGGGACCATCTCCGCGCTCGGCGACGTATTCCTCATCGCGCATACGGTTCGCAACTCGGGAAATATTTCCGGCGACCACGTCGGCCTCGTCGCCGCGAACGTCGTCGAGTTGAAGCAGGCGAACAACGTCGCGCCGGGAGCCGAGCGCATCTCCGTCATCGCCGGGCAGTCCACCGAGGACAGCTACGACGGCGTCATCAACTCCGGAAACATTTCCGCCGTGACGGCGGAGTTGAAGGCCGCGGGTGGCAACATCTACGCGCTCGCGATCAACAACGGCGGCGTCGTTCGCGCGCAGACGGTCGTCAACGAGGGCGGACGCATCTTCCTCCGCTCGACCGGCGGCACGGTCATCAACACCGGCACGCTCGACGCGTCGGCGACCGCCGCGGGCGCGAAGGGCGGCGAAGTCCAGCTCACCGGCGGCCAGGTCGGCCTCGCCGGCAACGCGGTCGTCAACGTCAGCGGTCCGGCGGGCGGCGGGACGATTCTCATCGGCGGTGACTTCCAGGGCTCCAACCCGAACGTCGAGAACGCGCGCGCCGTTTACGTCGGCAGCGAGGTCCAGTTGCTCGCCGACGCCCTCACCTCCGGCAACGGCGGCAAGATCATTGTGTGGTCCGACGAGGTCACGCGATTCTTCGGCACACTCTCCGCCAGTGGCGGCCCCGAAGGTGGGTTGGGGGGCTTCGCAGAAATCTCGAGCCACAACACACTCATCTTCGACGGTCGGCTTTCCTCGGTCACTTCCTCGGCGGACCTCGAAGGATCCGTTCGACAGCCCGCCTTCGTCCTGCTGGACCCGCTTGACGTCATCGTAGCCGACACTCAAAACGGTTCCGACGACTCCTTCGTCCGCACGAGCGCCTTCCCGCAGAACCCGGAGGGCGTCCTTTTCAGCGTCCCTGACATCACCACGTCCATCACGATTTCAGACGAGGCCATTGAGGCGCTGACCGGCAGCTTCGAGATTCAGGCGCATCGTGACATCATCATCAACCAGTCGCTCGCCTTGGTGAACCTCGGCACGGGCGAGACGGGCACGTTCCGCGCCGGCCGCAACATCACCGTCAATTCGGGCGTCAGCATCACCACGGCGGCGGGTGGCAATTTGAGCTTCATCGCCTCGGACGTCGGCGGCTTGGACGACCCGGCGGCCACTATTACTATCAATGACGCGGACATCGGCGCGGCCAGCACCTTCTCGGTCAGCTTCCTCAACAGCGGCACAGGCGGCGTTGTCATCGCCGCGGGCGGCACGCCCACGGTCAACGCCAGCGCCACCATCAGTTTCAACTCCCCGCTCACTATTAACCAGACCACCACGTTTGGCTCCGGCAGCACCACTGTCAGCTTCACGTCAGTCACCGGCATGAGCAGCCCCGACCTCTCGGTCAACGGCAACGCCTCGTTCATCGGCGACACCGTCACCCCGTTCGCCGTCACCGGAATCGTGAACTTGAGCGTCACCGGCGGCACCACCTTCGGCACCGGCTCCATCACCTCGACGGGCAACCAGACTTTCACAGGCGCCTCCTCCCTGACCGGCAACCTCACCATCACCGCCGGCGCCGGGAACGTGAACTTCACGGGCGCGGTCAGCGACGACGGCAGCGGCCGCACGCTTGCGGTCACGGGCACGACCGGCACGACCACGTTCGGCTCGACGGTCGGCGCCAGTGGTGCCCGCCTCGCTTCCGTTTCCGTCAGCGGCCCGGTGAGCGTCGCCAACAACGTCTTCACCTCCGGCAACCAGACCTACACCGGCGCGGCCACCATCACGGGCGACGTGGATCTCAACTCCAGCACCGGCTCGGTGACCTTCTCGAACACGCTCAACGGCAACACTGCCGGCCAGCAGTCCCTCACTGTCACTGGCAACGCCGTCTTCGCCAACACCGTTGGCGCCACGACGGCCCTCGAATTCCTGACCGTCACCGGCACGGCGAGCGTCGCCAACAATATTACTACAACCACCGCGGGCGGCGGCACGGCCAACCAGACCTTCCAGGGCGCCGTCACCCTGACCGGCAGCGCGGTCCTCACCAGCACGGGCGGCGGCGCGGTCAACTTCCAAAGCACCGTCAACGCCACCAGCTCCGGCGCGCAGAACCTGACGGTGAACACCACCGGTGCCACCACCTTCGGCGGCTCTGTCGGCGCCACCACTCCCCTCGGCACCATCACCACGGATGCGGGCGGCACCGTCACCTTCGGCAGCACGGCTGACGTCACCATCGCCAGCACCGGCAACCAGACCT
>Ga0233425_10008769_pt1 | contig 13200 bp, 15 predicted proteins | sample Watercolumn_Towu_2_FD_181712 | JGI IMG/M metagenome (GOLD analysis project Ga0233425, IMG submission 181712) | Freshwater microbial communities from Lake Towuti, South Sulawesi, Indonesia - Watercolumn_Towuti2014_140_MG | ecosystem: Environmental > Aquatic > Freshwater > Lake | place...
AATGGCGGCTGCGGTCTCAAAAATCTGCCGCAACCAGGACCTGATCCTGATCGCCGCCAAGCGGCGCGTCGTCACCAAGTTTCGCAATACGCTCGGCCTGCGCGGGCGGTTGTCGTCGCGCATTCAGCCCAACCATCCGACCGACGACGCGCGGGGCGTTCTCGCAAGCGCGATCGACGGGCTTCTCCTCGGCAATGGCGACGCGGTTATCGGCGTCAATCCAGCGTCCGACAGTCCGGACCAGTGTTACGAACTCTTGCGCCTTCTCGACGAACTGCGCGAGACGCTGAGCATTCCGACGCAGTCCTGCGTGCTCGCCCATGTCACGACGACGCTGCAGCTCATTGAGCGGCAGGCGCCGGTCGATCTGGTGTTCCAGTCGATCGGCGGGACGCAAGCGGCCAATTCAAGCTTCGGGATCGACCTCGCGCTGCTGCGAGAGTCGCGTGAGGCGGCGCTCGCCCTAAAGCGCGGGACGATCGGCGACAATGTCATGTATTTTGAAACCGGGCAGGGCTCGGCGCTTTCGGCGAACGCTCACTGGAATTGCGATCAGCAGACGCTTGAAGCGCGCGCCTATGGCGTCGCGCGGATATTCGATCCTCTGCTAATCAATACCGTGGTCGGGTTTATCGGCCCAGAATATCTCTTCGACGGCAAGCAGATCACGCGGGCGGCGCTCGAAGATCACTTCTGCGGCAAGCTGCTGGGACTGCCGATGGGCTGCGACGTCTGTTACACCAATCACGCCGAAGCCGACCAGAATGATATGGACGATTTGCTGGCGTTGCTCGCCGTCGCCGGCGTCAATTATGTCATGGGCGTTCCTGGCGCGGATGACGTCATGCTGAACTATCAAAGCACCTCTTATCATGACGTGCTCGCCGTGCGGCGCATGCTGAATCTGGCGCCCGCCCCAGAATTTGCGCAATGGCTGGCTGAGGTCGGGCTGACCGACGCTCACGGCGAACTGCGGCCGCATGCGCTTCCCGCGTCCTTTTCGCCGCTTCTCGAAAGAGCCTGAAAATGGCCGATCGTCGCCCGACAAATCTCGATACGATTTCGAAACTGCGTTCGGCGACGCCGGCTCGAATTTTCCTGCCGCGCGCCGGGGCGGCGCTGACCACGCGCTCCACTTTGGATTTTCAGCTGGCGCACGCCGAGGCGCGAGATGCGGTCGAAGAGCGGCTCGACGTCGAAACCCTCTTCGACGAACTGACTTCGCGCGGGCTGACGGCAGTCCGGGTAAGAAGCGCCGCGCGCGATCGGCGCAGCTTTCTGCTGCGCCCGGATCTTGGTCGAAGACTGGACGATGAGTCCCGCGAGCGGTTGAAATCCTTGGCGGGCGACTACGACCTTGTCTTCATCATCGCCGAAGGCCTATCCGCCCGCGCGATCACTCGGCACGCGATTCCGGTCCTCGAACAGACGCTACAATTTCTCGACAAACGTTCATGGAAAGTCGCGCCGATCGTTCTCGCCGAACAGGGCCGCGTCGCGCTCGGCGACGACATCGGCGAAACGCTTGGCGCTAAACTCGCGGCCGTTTTCATTGGCGAGCGGCCTGGCCTTTCCTCGCCCGATAGCATGGGCGTGTACATCACCTTTTCGCCGCGCGTCGGCCGCACCGACGCCGAGCGCAACTGTCTATCGAATATCCGCCCGCAGGGCCTCACCTATGACGAGGCGGCCCGAAAGCTGCTTTATCTTTGCAACGAGGCCCGCCGACGCCAATTGACAGGCGTCGAACTCAAAGACGAAGCCGAGACGCTTGCGTCGGAGCAGTTGCGCTCGCTGACGTGAGGAATTAGGCGGCCTCGCGCCTCGCGCATTTCGCCAGCGCTGACCCGCCATCTCCAGCCGCGCTGGCCGTCACCGAAATCGTCCATTGATCGCAAAGCTTGCGCTCGACTATATGAGTGCCGGCCAAAGTGGCCGTCGACATTTGGGCCGCGCCAATCCGGAACTGGAGCATAGAATGCCCCTAGGGGTCGATTTCATCCTCGAAGCGCTGGCGAGCGAAGGTCTCGACCATTTGTTCATGGTGCCCGGCGAGCTCGTCGATCCCTTTCTGCCCGCTTTGGGAAGGCAGAAGGCGCTGACCCCGATCGTCGCCGCGCAAGAAGGCGGCGCCGCCTATATGGCTGACGGCTATGCGCGGGCGAGCGGAAATTTCGGCGCCGCGCTCTGCATCGGCGGACCCGGTCTTGCCAACACTGTGACCGCGGTGGCGACCGCGCAGACCGACGGCTCGCCGCTTCTTCTGATGAGCGGCGAGGTGGCGACCGTCCTCGAAGGTTTGGGCGTGTTTCAAGACGCGAGCCCACAGACGCTCGACGACGTCACGATCATGAAGCCGCTGACGCGCTATTCCTCTTCAATCGATAACCCTAGGAATATGCCGTATCTGTTTCAGCACGCGCTGTTGCAGCTTCGCACCCGGCCCGCCGCGCCGGTTCATTTGTCTTTGCCGGGAGACTGTCTCGCCGCAGAACTCTCCGTCAGCCATTCTCCGATCGACCGGGCCTTGGTCGACTACAACGCGCTGTCGATGGCGGCCGCCGAGGCATCGCTGAAGCATTTTTCAGCCGGACCCGATGGCAAGCCGCCGGTCAAGATCGCAATTCTCGCCGGCGCGGGCGTCGAGCATTCGAACGCCGCAAACGCGCTCAAAGAATTCGCCGAGCTGTGGCGCATCCCCGTCGCGACGACGTTGCGCGGCAAAGGCGTCTTTCCGGAGGATCATCCGCTTTCGCTCGGCGTGTTCGGCTATGCGGGGACGCACCACGCCCGCGCCGCCTTGATGGACCCTTCGCTCGATCTCTTAATCATTTTGGGGTCTGGACTAAACGAGCGCGACACGATGCATTGGGCGCTGCAGGTGAAGCCCAATGCATCAATCTGCGTGAATCTGCTTCCGTCTGCGATCGGGACGCACGTCCACGATGGCGGCATTGTTGGCAGCTGCGGCGCTTATCTTCGCTATCTGCTCGATCAAAGCGACAAGTTGCGCGGCGCTCTCGAGCCGACGCTCTCTGCGCGCGCGGCCTGGGTTTCCGAGATTCGGTCCAAACCCCGGCTGCAAGATCCGGAAAACTGTGAAAGCGACGCCGTCCCGATTCATCCGGCGCGCGTCATTCGCGAGCTGCGGAAGGCTTTTCCGCGCGACGGCATTCTCGTGGTGGATTCCGGCGCGCATCGCGCCTTCGCCGGCCATTATTGGGAAGCTTTCGAACCCAGAACTTACGTTTCGGCCACCAATCTCGGCCCTATGGGCTGGGCGATCAGCGCCGCGATCGGCGTTCAATGCGCGCAGCCCCGCCGCCGCGTCGCGGTCGTCACCGGCGATGGATGCATGCGCATGGGCGGCATGGAAATCGCCACCGCCGCGCGCTACCAGCTGCCCGTCGTCTACGTGGTCATCAACAATGCGGCGCTTGGCAACGTGTGGTTGCGCGCGCACGGACTGGGGCCCACGCCCGACGAACTGACGCGATTGCCGGATCACGATTGGGCCGGTTTTGCGCAAGCCCTGGGCTCTCGGGCCGAGACCGTGCGCTCTCCCGACGATCTTGCCGGCGCTTTCGAAAGAGCGCTGCAGGGCGAAGGTCCATGCCTCATCGACGTCAAAACCGATAAGGCCTTCACCACGCCGGTAAAGGATTGGGCCGAGGCCATTGCGGCCTATTCCTACCACGAGTGAGAGAGCGCCGATGGCTCAGTTGCCTTTCGATCCTTCAACGCTGTCGCCGGCCGATCGCGCCCGCTATGACCGCATGGTCGAAAGGCGGAAATCGCAAGGCGCAGGCTTCGGCGGTCCCTACGCCGCGCTGATGAACCATCCGCAGCTTTGCGAAAAGATCGAAGATCTCGGCTATTACCTGAAGTTCGAGGGCCATCTGCCGCGCGACGTCTATCAATTCGTCGTGCTGTTCGTGGCTCGACGAACGGGAGCGGCCTTCGAATGGATCGATCACATTCATCATGCCGAAGCGGCGGGCGTTCCAACTTCGCTCATCAGCGCCCTACAAAAGGGCGAGGATGTGAGCGCGGTCGCTCCCGCGCCCTATGACATCGTCTCACAAGCGCTCGATTCGACATTGTCCTGGCAAAACATTCCGCAGCGCGTTCAAGACGAAGCCATCAAGACGTTCGGCGTCGAAGGTTTTGTCGAACTCGTCGTTTTATCTGGCTTTTATCAGATGTTCTCGGCGATCAACCAGGGTTTTCAAGTCGCATTGCCGGCGGGCGTCGACAAGCCATTCAAATAAGCGCGGATTTTTTTCCATTCCTTAAAGTTTTTCTTTCATCAGCGCCGAGCCTCAAACTCGGCAGTATGCCCTCGGAACGCGCGGAACAATCGAACTCTCCCATCGGTTTTATTCTCGAAGCCGCGCTCGTGGAGCGTCGGAATTGAATTTCAGGAGAGTGAAATCGATGGTTGCTTTTACTGAGGCGGGCGCTGACCGTCTTATCTGCGCCCACGAAGAACGCCGTAGCGGCGACGCCCCGAAACCATCGGCGGTGTCACAAGAGAATTCCGTCGATGTCGAGCTACCGGCGCGGGCGCGCTCCTCGGTCGCTCACGTGAAGGATTCGATGTGGGAGGCTCTCGACAACATCGTGTCGTCCGGCGCCGCCGACCAAATGCGCGGCTACGCTAATCAAGCCATGGGCAAGACCAAGTTGACCCTCGGCATCGCCACGCAGTCGCCCAATCTGACGCTCTCCGGACTGGCGCAGATCGTCGTCGGGGAATTTCAAAAATCGATCGGCGGGGCGAAGCTGGCTGAAGAGGAGGAAGACATCTTTCGTGAATAGTAGCAACAGGCGCCCGCCAGCGGCGTCCTGACGGCAGTGGAACATTGGCCGTCACGCAAAGTTACGTCTGCGTCGAATTGCCCAGCCTCACCGGGGCTCAACCTGCCGACGCAGACGCTTGACGATCAGTCGCTGGAACCCTCGCTCGATCTCCAGAAAATAGCGGCCTGGGCGGATCATCGGCATTTTCGTGCTGATGCTCGCCGTCGCATTGAGCTTCGCCCGAAGCCAAGGTGAGGAACAATCAAGCAGTCCGCAAGTTCAGTATTCGCCCAGCGGGACAGTAACGGCGGAGAAGAGGACATGAGCGTAACACCGCAGGTCACGAATAAGGTGCAAGAGGCGCAGGACGCTATCAGCATGGCGTCGGCGAACGCTGCGGCAAAAGCCGCCTCCTTGGCCGACGATATGAGCGCCAAAGTCAACGAAACCATGGAGAAGGCGGACGCCGCTCTCGCCACGGCGGCGCAGCAGTCGCGCGAGGTGGCGGAGAAGGCGAAGACTGCAACTGAAGGTTTCAGGGCGATTGTTGAGGATACGGTGCGCGAACAGCCGTTAACCGCGCTGTTGCTTGCCATCGCCGGCGGATTTTTGGTCGGCGCGATGTGGAAGGGCCGCAGCTAATCTCAGGCGATGACCATGTTCCTGGATCCGATATTCCGCCGGGTTGACGAGACCATCGAGAATGCGACGCGAGGCGCGTCGCGTTTCGCGTTCGTCATCGTCCTCGCTTTGCTCGCTCTCGGCTTTGCGACCGCCGCCGCCCATGCCTACGCGATAAGGGCGTGGGGCGACATCGCCGGCAATCTCATCATCGCCGGCGTCTTTCTATTTGCCGCCGTCATTGCCTATCTCATCATGGCCAGGCAGGCTTCACAACGAATCGAGGCGCAAGCTGCAGCGGCCGAACTCGAAGCCAAAAGCTTCTCCGCCCAGTCGATCGCCGATCAATTTCTAAAATCCGACAGCGACCTGGTTAAATCTATCGGATCGCTCGCGCCGGTCGCCGCCAAGGCTGTCGCTGAGCGGGTCGGACCTCATCTTCATCTGATCGTTGGCGCTGCGCTAGGCTTGATGGTCGCCTCAAAACTTGCGGATAAGCTTGACAGGACAAAGGCTCCAGAAGCGTAATGCCATAGCGGCGGCCAACGGTCCCGCGAGCGTACGAGGTATGCGTTGGTCCCGAGAGCAAACTGGAAGGGCTCTCTCAAGATCGCTGAGCTCACCTGCCCGGTAGCGCTCTATTCCGCGAGCTCGACATCCGACAGGATCGCCTTTCATACGATTAACCGAGCGACGGGCCATCGCGTCCGCCGGACATTTGTCGACAGCGAGACGGGAAAGCCCGTTGAATCGGCCGATCAAGTCAAAGGCTATGAGGTCGACAAGAACGAATATGTCGTTCTTGAGCCTGAAGAGATTGCGCAGGCGCGACCACAGAGCGACAAGACTCTGACGATTGAAACATTTTTGGACTGGGTCGAAATTGACGACGTCTATTTCGACAAACCTTACTATCTTTCTCCGTCACAAAGCGACGCGAACGAGCTCTTCGTCCTAATACGGGAAGGACTGCGCAAGAATAAAGTCGCGGCCATCGCCAAGACGGTGCTCTTCCGGCGCGCGCGCACGGTTCTGATCAGCGCCTACGGAGACGGGCTTCTCGCGATCACGCTGAGTTTCGACTACGAGGTGCGCTCGGCGCAACAGGCGTTCGATGAAGTGCCCGACGTCAAGATACAGGGCGAGATGCTTCAGCTCGCAAAGCACATCATCGACACGAAGCGAGGAGCCTTCGATCCGTCTAAGTTCGAAGACCGCTATGAGGCGGCCCTTGCCGAATTCGTGAAGGCGAAGCTCGAAGGAAAGCCGATCGCGCCGCCGCGCAAGGCGAAAGAGGCCAAGGTCATCAATCTGCTCGAGGCTCTACGCGAAAGCGCGGCTCTCTCGGACCGGAGCGGGAAACCCGCCACAAGGAAGCGGACCGCGCCAGCGCGCAAGACCAAGACAGCCGCGACGCGCCGGAAAGCGAGCTGACCTCGCATGTCCCTTGCCGACTATCGCAAGAAGCGTGATTTTTCCGCGACCCGCGAGCCGCAGGGGCGAGGCGCTCGAAAGACTGGCAACAGCTTTGTCATCCAGAAACATGCGGCGAGGCGGCTGCATTACGACCTTCGCCTGGAGATGGACGGCGTTCTGAAAAGCTGGGCCGTCACAAGAGGCCCGAGCCTCGTGCCCGGCGAAAAGCGGCTTGCCGTTCATGTCGAGGACCACCCTCTCGACTATCGCAATTTCGAAGGCGTCATTCCGCAAGGCCAATATGGCGCTGGCGAAGTGATCGTTTGGGATAAAGGCGTTTGGATTCCGGAGGGCGACCCGCACAAGGGCTATGCGAAGGGCCATCTCGATTTCGAATTGCGGGGCAAGAGGCTCGGCGGCCGTTGGCATCTCGTGCGAATGGCGCGAAAGCCGCGCGAGAAGCACGACAACTGGCTTCTCATCAAGAGCGAAGACGAATTTGCGCGATCGCCTGAAGACGAAGACATACTCGAAGAAATGCCGCGCTCGGCGAAAACCGGGCGCACGATCGGCGACGTCGCAGACGGTCAGTCCAAGCGGCTCTCGAAGAAAAGCGCTGCGCCAAAGCAGGCCGCGACATCTCAGTCGGTCAAGACAAGCGCCGTCGCAACGAAGCAAGCGCCCGCGCGGGACATAGAGCCGTCGCGCGTGAAAGGCGCGAAGAAAGCTCAGCTGCAGAATTTCATCGCGCCGATGCAGGCGAGCGCTGGCGTCACGCCGTCAAGCAAGGAATGGGTTCACGAAATCAAATTCGACGGCTATCGGGTGCAGGCGCGCATTGAGTCGGGATGCGTGCGGCTCCTTTCGCGCGGCGGCCTCGACTGGACGAAGAAGTTTGGCGACGAGATCGTGGCGGCGCTGCGCGTCCTGCCGCTCGGCGCCGCTCTCATTGACGGCGAAATCGTCGTCGAGACGAGCTCGGGCGCGTCGGATTTCTCAGCGCTTCAGGCGGATCTGAGCGCTGGGCGCAGCGACCGCTTCGTCTATTGGATCTTCGATCTTCTTTACCTCGACGGCTATGATCTGCGCGGCGCAACCTTCCTCGACCGCAAAGGATTGCTGGGAAGGCTTCTGGCTGACGACGGCGGCGGCAAAGTCCGCCTGAGCGTTCATTTCGAAGATAGCGGCGCAGTCGTGCTGTCGCACGCCTGTCGACTCGGCCTCGAAGGCGTGGTGTCGAAGCTGAGGGACTCGCCCTATCGCTCCGGACGCGTGAAGAGCTGGGTGAAGGCCAAATGCTTCGCACGGCAGGAATTCGTCATTGCGGGCTATACGCCGTCGACGGTGTCGCGACGGGCGATCGGCGCCCTCGTGCTCGGCGTTTATCAGCATGGGGTTCTGCGCCACGTCGGCCGTGTCGGCACCGGATTCACGGCCGACATGGCGCATGAGCTTTTCGCGAAGCTCGATCCCCTGCGCACGCCTTCAAGCCCTTTTAGCGCGCGCCTGAGCGCGGAGGCGGCGCGCCATGTGCGCTATGTGCGTCCCGAACTGGTGGCGGAAGTCGAATTTCGCGGCTGGACGGCTGATCAAGTTCTTCGGCATGCCTCCTTTCGCGGTTTACGCGAAGACAAGCCGGCGCGCGACGTCCTTCGCGAAAAGGCGCCGCCTTTCGAGCGGCCTAGGGCGGCGAGAGCGGAGGGAAGCGCTGTGACGCTCACCCATCCCGATCGGCTCTATTGGCCGGATCAAGGCGTGACAAAGCAAGGCCTCGCGGATTACTACGCCGAAATCTGGCGCTATATTGCGCCCTTCATCGTCAATCGCCCTTTAGCGCTCCTGCGCTGTCCAAACGGCGTTGACGGAGAGAAATTCTTCCAAAAGCACGCCTGGAAAGGCATCGATCCCAACATCCTGCTCATCGACGACCCGAAAGAGTCGGAAGAAGAGCCCTTGCTCAGCATTAAGGACCTCAACGGCCTGATTGCGCTGGTTCAGTCCGCCGCCTTGGAAATCCACCCCTGGGGCTCGACGGCGTCGGATTGGGAGCGTCCCGACGTCATCATCATGGATCTCGATCCCGGCGAACAGGTCGCGTGGGAGTCCGTCATCGCGGCGGCTGAAGAAACGCGGGACCGGCTTCAAGACCTCGGGCTTACCGCCTTCGTAAAGACTTCGGGCGGAAAGGGCCTCCATGTGATGGCGCCTGTAAAGCCCAAAGCGGAATGGCCAGACGTGAAGGCGTTCACGAAAAGCATAGCCGACGCCATGGCGCAGGATAGCCCGGGCAAATTCGTCTCGACGACTACGAAGTCGAAGCGTCGGGGAAAGATACTGGTCGACTATCTGCGCAATCAGCGCGGCGCGACGGCCGTCGCCCCTTACTCGACGCGCGCCTGGCCCGGCGCGGCCGTATCGGCTCCTCTCGCTTGGGACGAGCTCAGTCCGGCGATCGGACCCGCCTATTTTACGATCGCGAAGACGCTGGCGCGGCTTGATTCTTTGAAGAGCGATCCCTGGGCGGATTTTCGAGAGGCGGCGGCCCCGATCGAAACGCCCAAACCGCGCAGGAAGAAGAAAGTCTAAGGGCGTTTGGAGCTGCGTTTTTCCACATCGATGCTCTTGCGCAGCGCATCCATGATATTGACGACATTGCTGGGCGTCGCCGGCGCTTGCTTCCTGCCGCGCAAGGGTTTGTGCTCTTTCTTTTTTCCGGAAATGATGTCGAGCAGCTGGGCTTGGACGGGATCCTGGGTCATCGCAGGATCCCAGTGACTCTTGCGTTCCTCGATCAATTTGGAAATTAGGCCGAGAGCTCTTGCGTTCGGCGTTTCTGCGCGGACCTTGTCGAAATAGTCCTTCGAATCGCGCACCTCGTCGGCGAAGCGTAGCGTCCATAAGACCAACCCCTTGTCGCGCGGCTCGACCATCACGGCGCGCTCGCGCCGATACATGACGAGGCGCGATAGGCCCACCGTGCCGGTCGCCTTCATCGCGTCGCGAATGACGACAAAGGCCTCGACGCCAATCGGATCATCGGGCGTGAGATAATGCGGCTTGTCGAACCAAATCCAGTCGATGCTGGCCGAAGGAGCGAAGGTGTCGATATCGATCGTTCGCGTGCTTTCCAGGCTGAGAGCGTCGAGCTCTTCGTCTTCAAGCAGCACATAGTCCTTTTCGTTGCGGGGATAGCCTTTTACAGTGTCGTCTTCGCCGATCGGCGCGCCGGTGACCGAGTCGACATATTGGCTGACGACCCGATTGCCCGTGTTTCGATTAAGGATATGGAAGCGCACTTTTTCGCCTTCCGTGGTGGCCGGCGTCATCGCGACCGGGCAGGTCACGAGCGAAAGTTTTAAGTAGCCTTTCCAGAAGGACCGGGGCGCCATCTCAGATCACCCTGAAGCAAGGACATCTGCAATAACGCTCTTCGGAGCGCATCGTTCCGCTTCCGCCCAGCCGGTCGGGCTCTAAAACGAAGAACAAGTTTGTCGTTCTCCAGCGGAACATTTGGGCGTCTTATATTGTTGAACTCAAGCATGGAAATCTTCAACGCCGGTTGGCATTAGAGCAGCCGGCTCCCATATCCGACCATCCCCAAAGGCTCCGAAATGGAAAAGAAGGCTGAACATCACGCGCCGAGAGGCCGGCGGCGAACGCTAACCGAACAGCGAAAAGACACAGCGTTCCACCTGTCGTCGCTCGGATTCAATTTCCAATCGGCGGTCGAACTGCGACATTTGTACGAGGACAGCCTCTCGGAACCCATGCCGGATAAAGTGCGCGACCTGCTTGTGCGACTCTCTAAGCCGGCTGAGTAGGACGCTTGCTGAGGAGGCGGGCGTTGGCTCCAAGAGCGTTTGCGGTGGGCGAGCAAATTGTGTCTCGAACAATCTAAGAGAGACGGTCGGAAAGAAGATTGCCTGTCACACAACAGGCAATCGCTAGCGGATCAATTTCGATTGCGTAGCCAATGTTCGATCTCGGCTCGCCGGGGCTCGCGAACATGGACGCGACGCTCACCCAGAAATTCGGGGGTGATAAACAACATCCTCGCAACGACGCCGGACGCTTCAAGAACAAACTGTCGCCAGTTGATTCCAAGTCTAGGCTTCGAACTCATATCGCTCTCCTTTCATCGGAGACGGATAAGTAAACAACTTTCCCTTTTTGAAAATGTTCCGAGATGCGACGCTAAGCTCTCGCAGCCGCGTTCAGGCCAATACTGACGCGCCGAGACGACGCAAAAGCCCAAACCAAAAGGTTTTGTTCCAGACCTTGGCGATAGGAAATCATCGCCCAGGGCTTGATGGAAAGGGAATGCAAGCGCCGCTCACGCGGCTGCGCCGCAACACTTCTTGAACTTCTTGCCGGAGCCGCAAGGACATGGATCATTGCGGCCCGTCTGCTTGCCCTTGACGATCGGCGCGCTCTTGCGATTTGCTTCTTCGAGGAAATACCAGCGGTCATCTTTCGCGTCGTGGCGGAACAGCGACCGCTCCCGATGCGCATAGCGTTCGCCTTCGCTCATGAAATGCGCAACGAACTCCACGTAGCCGGTTTCATCGCCCGACAGCCCGTGTTCCGTCGACAGAATCTCAAGTCCAAGCCATTGCGAGCTGCGCGACCAATGGGTGATCGCCTTGCGATCGAAATCGTAACGCGACTCCGGCGCCAAGGAGTCGACAAGATAATCAATGTCCCCGACCGCAAAGGCGGTGTAACGCGAGCGCATCAGCGCTTCTGCGGTGGGCGCCGGCAGCCCTTGCTCGATGTAAGGCGCACAGCAGGCCGAATAGGAGAGCTGTTGCGCGTCCATCGCGCGGCAGGGACAGATTTGGTCAGTCATCGCTTTGTCATATATTAAGAATCGCCGAAGCGCGATCCCCGCATCACACAATATTGGATCGAAGCGCCGAGGAATGTCATTGCGCGCTTCGCGCGCGAGCGGGAATCCAGAGCAACATCCAAGTTTCTTGTTGTGACTCTGGATTCTCGGTCGAGCTTTCGGCCTGCCGGGAATGACACGCGAGCGAACGGATCAGCTGGAATCCGTATCAGCGCTTCGCGCCGGTCGACTGCGCGAGACGCTTCACGGCTTCAATCGCGATTGGGTCGAGGCCCGCGCCGCCGTGATCGACATAGGCGATAATCGCGTCCCGCATGCGCGGGTCCCAGAACTTCTTCAAGTGATCCGTCATGCTCGCGACGCCTTCGGGATGCTTCTGAGCCACGAAGAACTTGCCGATCTGGTTGGCCATTCTGACGAGCTTATCGACCGAATCATGCGACATGTGCGGAAACCTGTTCGAGGATGCGTCCTGGATGAGTGAAGATTTCAAAGTCCCGGCCGCGCATGACCGCGACGAGCGTCATGCCGCAGTGTTGCGCGTTGCGCACGGCGAGCGCGGTCGGCGCTGAAACGGCGGCGATGATCGGCGCGCCCATGCGCGCGGCCTTTTGCACGAGCTCGACCGAAACGCGGCTCGTCATCAGCACCACGCCTTGCGTGGCGGCGATGGTTTGACGCGTAAGCGCGCCGGCGAGCTTGTCGAGCGCGTTGTGGCGGCCGACGTCTTCGCGCGCGATCAGCGCGTCGGAAGCGGGATTCCAAAAAGCCGCGGCGTGAATGGCGCGAGTATCCTGATTATATTTCTGAGCGGCGGGAAGACGCTCCATCGCCGCGATCAAAGCGTCGGCGCGCACCGCTAAAGTATTGTCGAGCGTCGGCAGAACGCGCGTCGCCGCCTCGAGACTCTCGATGCCACAGAGCCCGCACCCCGTCGGTCCCGCCATCGAACGGCGACGTTCGACATAGGCTTCCTGCCGTCCGCCCTTGAGCCAAGCGCGCAGTTCAATGCCCGCGTCGGAGACGACGATCTCGACATCGCCGGCCTGCTCCGGCGAATCGATCAAGCCCTCCGTCAGCGCGAAGCCGATCGCGAAATCTTCGAGATCCGCGGGCGTCGCCATCATCACCGCATGGGTGGAGCCGCCATAGGTGAAGGCGATCGGCGTCTCTTCGGGGATCACGCGAGAAGAACGCGCCGTCACATCGTGACGGCGCGCCAGGCATTCCACCCGAAGAGTCGGCGACGGCGTTTCTGTCATTCCGCCGCGTCGATCGTGCTCGCGATGCGACGGCTCTGCTCAGTCAGCTCGCGATACTGATGCTGCCAATCGGTCGGCCCGTTCGACGTCGAGACCTGCACCGCCGTGACCTTGTATTCCGGACAATTGGTCGCCCAGTCGGAATTGTCGGTCGTGACCACATTGGCCTGAGTGGTCGGATGATGGAACGTCGTATAGACGACGCCCGGCGCGACGCGATCCGTGATCTTGGCGCGCAGCGTCGTTTCG
>Ga0233425_10008770_pt1 | contig 13199 bp, 15 predicted proteins | sample Watercolumn_Towu_2_FD_181712 | JGI IMG/M metagenome (GOLD analysis project Ga0233425, IMG submission 181712) | Freshwater microbial communities from Lake Towuti, South Sulawesi, Indonesia - Watercolumn_Towuti2014_140_MG | ecosystem: Environmental > Aquatic > Freshwater > Lake | place...
GCCTTCTTTTGCCATTATCCAGTCTATCCTGTAAATCCTGTCCAAATAAGTAGTTGTTGGTTGTGCCCCGCTTTATCTAATCGTACTACTGAGACTTTTTCCGAATGTTTTTTAGTCCTTTTATAGTTAAACAAATCCGATTTTAGAGATTCAGGATATCCATAAGCGTGTAATACACACCCCGTCAGCTATGCTGCCACCCCTCTTTTTGGAGGGGAAAGTGGGAAGTTCCCTCTATCACTATCAAGAGGGGATGTAGGGGTGTGTTAATTTCTCGAAAACCAGATGCTTTTGACTATATTTACAAAATTTCACTTGATTTGAGTAGTTTCGTGATTATATTTATCAGTCAGGTTGGTAAAGTGTTCTGTAAAAGTCAGAAGATATGGTGATATACAGATTTTTTTCTGTGTTTCCCAAGTATTACAGAAGTGTTTCTGTATAATTATAAGTTAGAGAGCGAAAGGAGGGTCATGGCCTATCACGCAACAGTGGTTCCCGTGATGATCGCGTCACCAGGAGACGTAATCGAAGAGCGCGATGTCATCCGCTCGGTAATCCACGACTGGAATGACGTTAACGCGCAGGCATCGAATGTAATGCTCGTGGCGGTAGGCTGGGACACGCACTCATCTCCTGAGCTTGGCGCCCGGCCCCAGGAACTCATCAACAAGCGAATTCTCGAAGATTGCGATCTTCTGATTGGCGTCTTCTGGACTCGTCTCGGAACTCCCACCGGCAAGGCCGCCAGTGGGACAGTAGAGGAAATCGAAGAACACGTTGCCGCTGGGAAACCGGCGATGATCTACTTTTCGTCCAAGCCGGTTGCTCCGGACAGCATCGATGCCAATCAATACGCTCAAGTCAAAGAGGTTCGAGCAAAGTGGCAGGGGCAAGGACTCATTGAAACCTACGAGAGCGTGGGAGAATTTCGCAGCAAGATCTCCAAGCAGCTTCCGCTCTGCCTGGCAAAGAATGAGTACCTCCAGGGCATACTCAACACCCCGAGCGTTGAGATTGCCCTACCTCAGATGTCCACGTCCCCGCACTCGTACGCTCTCAGCGAAGAGGCACGGTCACTTCTAAAGGCCGCTGCATCACGAGATGATGGATCCATTCAGAGAATTGCACATCTTGGAGGAGGGCGGTTCATTCAGGCGGGAGGACAGACGTTCGGCAAGGGTCGGGGAAGAGAGAGCGCAAGGTGGGAAGCAGCTCTTGACGAGTTGGAGAGAGAGGGTTTAGTAATTAGCAGAGGTTACAGGGGAGACGTCTACGAGCTGACGCATGAAGGATGGTCTGTTGCAGACGCTCTCTAACAACAGCATGCAGCGGACGTCGCTGCACGCCGCCGCTGATGCTGGGCGTGTGTGTCGTGCATGTTAGGATGCTTGGGAGTGTGGAAGTCTCCTGTCCAGGCAGATGAGGCTGAAGGACAAGCGAAACCCCAATGGCCTCATCGTGAGATGGTGTCTGGAGGAAGGGGATAGCGAATGTGTGGGCTGACAAACAGGAACCTGATATGAGGCGTGACGTATCCCGGGACGAGTTGGCACGTGACAACGAAGTCCCGCACTCACCAAGGGAGCGTTTTGTAAATCAGGCAGCTATGCACAGAAGGTATTGTAACTTACCATGGGAAGGTCTCCTCTATGCTAACGGAAGTTGGCTGAATGTTGAGCAATCAACGTTGATCGTAGAGGAGAAGTCAGCAGAAGGTATAGTAGCCGTGGAAACGAGCCGCAAAGGTTGTTACCGGAGAAAATGCGGAGGTCTCACCCGGCGAAGGTCTGAACGGTTTGTAAGAGGGAATACGAGATATGTCTAATGAGTTCAATGCAACAGAAAAGTAAGCAAGCAGAGCTTTCCCTTATCGGGAGAAATAAAGGTGAAACCGGTAGATCTCCTAAGGGTGTTGAAGAATTCGTTGCGGGATGTCATCAGGAAACCTCAGGTATAGAACATTCCTTAATGGAGGAGGTCATAGAGAAGGAAAATTTATGGAGATAGCGCTTTCTGTTTCTTTCTTTGTCAAGTTAGGATTACCTCAGTTGATGAATATGATATAACCCGAACAGACCGAACCGCCGTGATACGTGACCCGTATGTCCGGTGGTGTGGGAGGAGGGGAGTCGTAAGGCTCCTCCCTATCCCGATTAGGCATACAAACAATTTCCACCAACAATTGTTAAACAATTTTTTCAAGATATAATACAAATAAATAAAAAATATGCTTTTATTTGAATGGGATCCAAGCAAGGCAAAAAAGAATATAAAAATTCATGGTGCCTCATTTGACGAAGCAAGTACATCTTTCAAAGATACTTTATCGTTAACGATTTATGATCCTTTGCATTCAGATGAAGAAGATAGATTCGTTTTAATCGGGAATTCCTATAAAAATCGTCTTCTGGCTGTTGTTCATACAGAAAGAGGGGATAAAGTCAGAATAATAAGCGCAAGAAAGGTAACAAAAAATGAAAGGAAACAATATGAAGAGAATGCGAAAAGATCCAGACATGCTTGAAGAATATGATTTCAGCACGGGTATTCAGGGAAAATATGCAAAGAGGTATGAAGAAGGAACGAATGTTGTAGTTATTGATCCCGATGTTGCAGAGTTTTTCCCGGATCATGACTCTGTAAATCAGGCATTGAGATCATTAACTAAAATCATTAAAAAACAAAAAAAAGGAGTGTCTAACAAGTCGCTGAAGCTGACGTCAAAATCGCGGGCGTAAATTTTAGATTGTAGCGTTTAGAAAGCTCTGATTTGTAATCTGTGTTTGGTTTTTTGGGTAGGCGGTTTTGCCGCAGCTTAGCTCTATCGTTACAAGAATAATGCCTCATAACAAAGAATTAGATAATAACTATTTAGAATAGTATAATTACAACACTGGGAAAAGCTGGAAGCTTCTGATTCAAATTTTAAGAGGCACATCTGACGCAAACATTGAATTTGACGGTTTATGCGGACTATTGAAACATTTGGGTTTTGAGGAAAGAACACGCGGCAGCCATCACATATTTACAAAAGACCATGTTGAGGAAATTTTGAATCTGCAGCCCAAAGCTGCGAAAGCCAAACCATATCAGGCGAAACAAGTTCGCAACGTGATATTGAAATACAAATTAGGAGAAACCAAAGATGACTAAGTATGAAATAATTATCTATTGGAGTGAAGAGGACAAGGCTTTCGTTGCTGAAGTACCGGAGTTGCCGGGCTGCGCGGCGGACGGTGCAACATACAGGGAGGCACTCGCGAATGTTGAAGTAATCATTCAGGAGTGGATAGAGACTGCCAAGGAACTCGGCCTGCCCGTTCCCAAACCGAAGGGTAGATTGGCCTTTGCGTAGAGCCCTGCAACAGAATGCCTAACAAAACATTCGGGCGGATGCTTAACAGCACCGAGGGCAAAAGGGGTCACGCCTTGATTCGTGATTAATTTTTTTTGTCAATTCCGGGAACACCGCACTTAATTGTATAGGTTTCCTTTTGCGGACATTTCTGGCCGGATTGCAGTTTGTGTGAAACAAAGTCGCCAGGGGGCGTTTTATTGCACCACACACCTTTATGTATTAGTTTTGATATACGAGGGGATATTTATCAGGTTCTACCAATGATTCTATTTCAAGATCTATATCCAGTTTTTCCCATCTCAGGTGATTGTCGTGGAAAAGCTCTACTTCCATTATTTCACCTACCTTCGCTTCCTTAAACCAGGGAAAATCTTCAAATGGTAAAAAATATTCAGTATCTTTGACATACAGCCATATACCGTGATGAGATATATTGGTCACTTCAACGTGAGAAGTGCCTTCTCCAACTTTCTTTGATTTCATGAATTCGCTCCTTTGTTATTTTAATCAATTCGCTGATTTCGCTCTGTTTCAAGCCTTTATTTACCGCTAATTCAATCTCAGGCTCTAACCATATTTTTGCTTCCCCATCAGGAGACCATACATGCACATGCATTCTTCGCTCTTCTCGTGAAAAAAATAAAAATTTATATTGATTGTAGCGAAACACTGTTGGGCTCATTTATGTCCCTCTTTACAATGCAATTCTCAACGTTAGTATATTATAATACAACAAACCCCTTATCAAGGTATTTATAATTCTGTTTCTCTGGTAGAAACTATAAAATTTGTTGCGCTGTGTACATCCGTGAAAATCTGCGTCCTATTTTAATACCCGTCCATCAATACCATCTGGAATAGGTATATTCAATAACTGCAAAATCGTTGGAAAAATGTCAACAATATTGGCTTCATTTACCTCGAATTTCATATTAGACAAGAAAATACCTTTGGTAATCTCCGGGTCGAGGGAGCAGTGGTCGGCGCTCCAGTTCTTTTTGTTGTCCTCCATAATTTCCTTCGGTATACCTCCCAGGGATGTCTGCCATGACACGCGGTATCCATTATTGTTTGCAACGATTATGTCCGGGACAAGGTTCGGGTCGAAGTCCTTGTAGATTTCTTCTCTCTTATAGACCCTGTGAATCGGGCGCTGTCCGTTTTCTTCATCTACCCACGCCTCCAGTTTTTCTTTTATCTCATTGCGCAGGTTTTCATATTGCCTGCCTGGACGAACGGTTCCGTATAGCTCCCGTCCCTGTACATTGATGTAAATGTCACCAAGGCCCAGTGCATAAGCCTTTGTCTTAGACCAATCCACATTAGGCCAGAACTGCCCCCGTCCAAACAAGTCTTCAAGTGTTTTTCCTCTGGAATCACCTTCAGAAGTAAGGGTCATGTATTTGTTTTTAACGAGCCAGGTATTATAGTTTAATGCTTTTTTAAAAGAGTTGAATCCGTGGTCGGAGCATACAAATAAAATTGTCTCATCATCCAGCTTGTCCATTACGAGCCCAACAATTTCATCCATTTTTTTATAACTATCAAAAATAACATTTTTGTATTTTGCGGCTTTTGTCCGGTCGTATGCGGGATGGTCTTCCTCGCTGAACCGCCAGAACATGTGCTGAATCCGGTCGGTAAACTCAAAGAGCTGCATGTAGAGGCGGGCATCCTGTTTCTCCAGGAATTCTTTCAATATTTCTATCTCTTTGCTTACCGTAAACGAGGAATCTTCCAGGAATACGTCTTCCTCTATCCTTTCTTCGTTGAGCGCCCAGGTGTCGATAGCCCATCCAAGCGTTTTGTATAAGCCGATTTTTTGTGCAATTTCTTTAGAGTATTGTTTGGGATGAGAAATGGGAAGGGGGGGGCGTTCGGGGTGGAAATTGACCGGGGACAAATAGAGTTTCAAGGGTTCAAGTGAAATGAGGTAAAACCGGGCAATCCCATGCATTCTGACAAGCGGATTGAACGGGAAAGTTAAGACAAACCAGTCGCTCCATTCACCTTCGGTTATAGTTTGGGTTTGTCCGGACGTTCCTATCCTTAACGAGGGTATATTCGTGTTGTTTTCCGTCTTGCGGGTGATTTCCAGCGTTAAAGGTATATTTATTTCTGAGGGGGGTGTTTTAAAAAGTTTATTTCTCGGACCGTAAATAATGGTGTCTGATTTATTGTCAGAGAAAGATATGGGAATAATCTTTCCGCCCATTTCTGTGTTTTCATCCTGAACGGTCTGTTCGGTTGTGTAATAGGAGAAAGTACCCATTGTGCCGCGAATATCCGGCACACCTAAACCTGAAAGTATTTCGCCGTCTTCAATGTGGTCGGGAGGAAAGGTATTTGGGAAACGGATTACGCGGGTTTTGATCCCCTGCTCTGCCGATAATTCCCAGAGTGTTTTGCCCTGCCTGTTGTTTGTTACGACTATTTTTTCCTGCGGGAGATAAGCTGCAATAATGGTGAACGCTATTCCGCCTACGGCCATTGCGCTTCCAACAGAAGATGCCCAGAATACGATTCTGGAGCACTGGGTAAAATAAAGACTGAAAAAGAGAATGAGAAACAGCACTGCGCCAACGCCAGGCGCAACAATGATGGACGTCCATTTTCCCCACAAAAGCTTTTCTTTGCCAACCGAGTTCATGGCGAAGTCGGGCATGTAGGTGTGTGGGTCTCTCTTGAGAAAATCGAAGATCGTGGTTTTCCCGGGATTTTTCCCTGTGGCAAAGGAAGCCCAGGAAACGGGTGTTTGCGGCGGGTAAGGCGGCACGAGAGGCTTGAAACACCCGGTGTTTTGTAATTTGTTTAAATTGGGCAAATGACCTTCCTCTATCCACTGTTTCGTTAAATTCATGTCTGCTCCGTCGAAGGCCAGGATAATGATCTTTGGGGTTTCACCTGCATATACAGAGCCGCTTACCGCAAAGACGGAGAGAATGCAAAGAATCACACTCAGCACGGACAAACAAATTTGTCCGTGCCACCCGTTCGTAATGAGGCGGTCAAATATCAAATTACTACAATTGTCCTTCTGCGAAATGAAACGACGAAGTAACTTCATTATATAATTTCTCAGCACCGAATTAATCCTCCCTCTGCGTTCTTTGCGTCTTGGCGTAAATATTCATACTAAATATGCAGCAGCGAAAACGACCTGCGCAGCCATCATCATCAGGTACATGTGTCTCCATGCAATATGGTTCTCTGACGTAGTCAATTCTTCCGGTTTGCGTACCAGCAGGATTGCGACATATAAACCCCATGCAGACAAACCGTATCCGGCGATACTCAAGACAGAGGGATTCCCCGTTAAAATACCCCGAAAAACTCCCCAGGGCATCAAAAGAAAGGGAAAGATAAAAAATCCGGCAATCATCCATGCCGCCTGTTTTACGCCATACTTAATGGGAAGGGTATTGCATCCGTTTGCCTTATCGCCCTTGATATCTGAAAAATCCTTTGTGGAGGTTGCGCCCAGAAGAAACAGACCAAAAATCAAGCCGATCAGCCAGGGTTCGTATGTGAAAATATCTTTTACGGTAGACCAGCCACACACTTTCAGAAGCATCCCCCGCGGTATAGCTATCGTGACGTTGGCAATAATTCCCAGTCGCTTTGTCCGCAGAGGCGGCGCAGAATAAAAATACGTCATAATAGTTGCTATAGCCGCCAGCATGAAGCACTGCCAGTTTACCAGTCCTGCAAGAATGAGTGATATGATAAATAAAACCGCCGCTATTGTCCACGCCTCATGTATGGTAATTTTCCCAGACGGCAGGTAGCGGTGCGGCTTGTTGATTTTGTCAATTTCGAGGTCGTAAATCTGGTTTAGGGCATTTGACGCTCCGTTCAGCAGTCCTGCCATTAGAGTTCCCAGTGCAATGCTGATTGCGATGCGGGGGGATAATGCATATTTGGGGTATGCTCCAAAGGCTGTAATTCCTCCGGAAATCATACCAACCATCGGCGGCAACAGGGTGAACGGTCTCAAAAACTTCAGGTAAAGGGGCGCTTTTGACATAAGCCGGCTGTTAAGGTGTTGTTATAAATAAGAGATTTATTTGTACTGTATTGAATGGATTTGTCTCCGTTTGTCGGTATTGCAAAAGGCACCTCGGCAATTATCTATGATTGGATTCCGTATCTCTTTTGTCTTTTTGCGATGAAGAAAGTTTGGTGGGCTCCGGTACGGGTAAGAGGCTAAGGTCGTCATACCAGCCGACCACATTCCCGTGTGCAAAGTCCTGCCGGGTCTCGGTAAAGACCGTGATCACGTTTTTTGCAGGATTGATTATAATGGAAAATTCAATCCAGGGAGAAAAAGTACTGCCGCTTACAGAGTGTTTGTGTAATGTAGTAAAGGCAAGTGCCGGATTCCATGCATCATCCAGGATTCCCACGATGATTACGTCTCCGGTATCGTCTCCGGAAAATGACATGTGACCCGTCAATACATAGGGGGTATGTGCGACTACTTTAACTTCCTGATACAGACCTCCTCTGGCAGTTCCGCTGTGGTTGACATGCTGAGTTAACGCAAAGAAACTGTTTGCTGCATGTGGTAGCGGGCTTCCTGTGGTAGCAGAGACTTCGATTGATACGTGTGCCGGCGATTCAACAGGAGCGCCATCGCCGTCCCAGGGATATGTTTCCCAGTAATTCCACCCCATGGTATCGCCGGTTTCGAAGGTGCCGTTTTTAAGCAATTCCGCTGCGGTTAGCGGCCGTATCATAAGCAGACCAAACAATAACGGGAGTAAAAATTTTTTCATGGTACTCGTATTCGGCGTAAAAAAGTGCAAGCGGTTATCTGCGGGTTGCCTGTTTTAATTTTTTATAGGTAGAGAATTCCTCGTCGGCTTCTTCCTTCATTCCCAGTTTGTCGTAAGCGATGCTAAGGTTAAAATGGGAAATGGCAGAGTCGGGGTCTGATTGAACAGCCTTTTTGTACTCTTCTGCTGCATCCCGGTACATTCCTTTTCTGAGATAAAGGTCTCCCACCTCGTTGTGCACGTCGGCGCTGCCTGTCTGGAGTTTATAGGGAGGAGGCGTTCTGTCGTCGGGAACAGGGGCGCTTTCTTTCACAAATGAGGGCGGAGGAGACGATGCGACTTGTTCGAATTTCTGAACGGGAACCGACAAGGTCACGGTCTTAACTTCTTTTGAGCGCAACAAAAGCAGTTTTGCTTCTTTTCCGGAAGTGTTTTTGATGATCTGGCTAAAATGCCTTTTGTTTTCTACCTTTTGTCCGTTCAATTCTGTGATTAGGTCTTCCGTCTTAATGCCGGCATTTTCGGCTATACTTCCGGGGAGGGCACTGACAACGAGCGCTCCCTTATGTGATTTTTTGAAATAAAACCAGTCTCTGCTTTCTTTTGTAATGTCGCACAAGAGAAGTCCCAGGTGATCGTACGATTCCAAAAACACAATGGCCGTACCTTTGCACCAGGACGTTTGCTTTACTCCATAATCCGTTCCTCCCAATTCGCCGTATCCCTGCCACGACTTTGACGCTCCTGTGTCATATTGGACATTGATTACTGCCTGTGCCCTCACCGCAAGCGCCTTTTCTCTTATTTTGCGCGCAAGTACATCATGGCCTGAGAAGCCGTATTCCCCCAGGCTCACTTCGCCTAACTTTTTATAGGTGACGTTTATGTCTCCGGCGCAAACGAATATTCCTTCACTCTTCCGGGAACCCTGCGGTGTTTCTCTTGTGGGTTCGAGGGATTTCTCTTCGCTTTTAAACGGAGACAGTTTCTCTAAAGATCCACAGCCGGCAATGAAAACCGCAAAAGCAATTAAGGCCAGTTTTTGTATGTTCATTTTATTTTATTCTTTCCCTTAAGCAAGACAGTGTTTTTGGTTCAACAGTGACCAGTACAGCGTTTTATTAAATTAGGCTGCCTTCGGCAGCGACTTTGCCTTTCCCCACTTTCGTGAGGAGAGGATTTTGTCATTCCCGTGTAAACGGGAATCCAGATGCATCAGAAAAACTGCCTGGATTCCCACTTTCGTGGGAATGACATGCTAAGAACAAAATACTTTGAAATTCCTGAACATTGAATTAGGCTGCCTTCGGCAGCGACTTTTTAGATACACGGCAAATGCTGGTTAATAACAACCCCCTCGCCCCCTTTATTAAGGGGGATTTCCTCAAGTCCCCGTAGAAAATGGGGATTAAGAGGGAGGCGCACTTGTTTGATATTCCTGAACGTTAAAATATTTACAGATTTATTCTTGTTGAGAGAGACGGCAAAGCAACCTTGAGCGCTGCCATTGTACGAGATTGCTTCCTCGCCTCGTTTCCCGTAAGGACATCTTGTATTGTATGCTTTTGGGAAACGGGCTATGACATATCGTCTCGTTTTCTCAGCATAAAGTATTTATTTACGGGAGACGTCATTTTTATAAGCACCTTTTGTCCGACATGAGCCGCTTTGATATTTTCATGGTATTCATTTCTGATGTCGGTTACTGTCTGGCTGAAATCTTCATGCATGTGCTTCCCCATTATTTCCAACGGGGTATTGTTCCGGATGCTGTTTTTTACGGTAATTTCTGCCAGGCCGTCCGGGAGGACGTTATCAACCATACCTAAATAATTATATTCATTTATATAGGAATTTCCAGAGTGAGTTGTCTGGCTGTTGTATCCCTGATTTCCGAAAAAGAATCCGGTTCCGTATTCACGATGGCTGACCTTTTCAAGCTCGCTCAACCAGCAGGGGTTATACATGAATTTGTCCGGGTCGGAAAAATAGAGGTCAAGCGCCGTACGGTATATTCTCGTTACGGCTGCAACATAATAAGGGCTTTTCATGCGTCCTTCGATTTTCCATGCGGTGATTCCAGCCTGCACCAGTTCCGGGATATGCTGAATCATGCAAAGATCTCTGGAACTCAGGATAAATGTCCCGGTTTCGTCTTCAACGATCGGATACGATTCGTGGGGGCGTTTCTCTTCTTTCAGGGTATACTGCCACCGGCACGAATGGGAGCAGTCACCCAGGTTCGCATGTCTGTTGGACATAAAGCCGCTGAGGAGGCATCGCCCGGAATAGGACATACACATGGCGCCATGCACGAACACTTCGGTCTCTATCTCCGAATTATGTGCGATTTCTTTGATTTCACCCAGGGTCATTTCTCTTGCAAGTATTACCCTCGTTACATTTTGACGCTGCCAGAATTCTACGGATTTCGTATTGGTAGTGTTGGCCTGCGTGCTCAGGTGAACGGGAATGTGAGGGGCTATTTCTCCGGCTGTCATGAAAACACCGGGATCCGAGACAATCAGGGCATCCACAGGTATACCGGCAAGTTTCTTTAAGTAAGAGCGGAGTCCCTGAATATGATAGTTGCGGGCAAAGATATTTAACGTGATGTAAATCCTCTTTCCGCGTTCGTGAATCCATGCGGTTGCCTCTTGTATTTCCTGTAAGGTAAAATTATTGGCTCCCATGCGCAGGTTAAATGCCTCGCCGCCCGCATATACGGCATCGGCGCCGTATTCAATAGCAGTTTTAAGCTTTTCCATATCACCGGCGGGTGATACCAGTTCGGGTTTTTTGTATGGTATATAGTTTGTTTGTAAAATCATATATTTTTTGGGGCGCTATCCAGATAACTTTGCAATATCAACTGGGCGGCAATCATGTCAACCATTCCTTTTCTTTTTTTTCTGGAAAGGTTTCCTTCAAGCATAGCTCTCTCTGCCCTGACGGTGCTGAGCCTTTCGTCCAGAGTAGCTACGGGAATATCAATATGCGCCTTTATCTGTTCAACAAAGGCAAGAACTGCCTGTGCCTTTTCTCCCAGGGTGTTGTTCATGTGTCTGGGCAGGCCGATGACGATTGTTTTTACCTCTTTTTCCCGTACGATATCGACAATCTTTTGAATGTCCTCGTCGAGCTGAGTGCGCATAATAATTGTCAGTCCTTGCGCCGTAATTCCAAGGGGGTCGCTTATCGCAATCCCCAGCCGTTTTTCTCCATAATCGATTCCTAAAATACGCATGAGACTATATTCCTCTGAGTTTTACGAATACCCGATGCACAGCAATAAAATTCCGGTGCCAAGCGGCATACATACATTATCCAATGATCTCAAAGGCAGCGATTCGATAATGCACGAAAGCGATGCGGCAAGTATCGCAGGAACCACTGGTAAATAAACATATCCACAGAAAAAAGCCGTTATCCATGCAGCCAAAGAACCTTCGATGCTTTTTTTGATGTTATAAGGGATTCGATGGTTGCCGATGCTTTTGCCGACCATTGCCGCTGCCGTATCGGCAAAGGCGACAATCCAGATAACGATATTCGCGATGTGTGCCGGGAAGCATGCAAGAGATAATCCGGCTCCCAAAACCAGTGTTACCGGCCCAAATGCAAATCTGCGGTCTTCTCCCTTCCGAATACTCGACTTTGTAACGGTTCCCAGAAAAGGGAATGAAAATCCGTTAATTCTCAGGCATTCAGAGACCGAATAGACGACTAGCAGGAAAAGAAGAACCGCCAGTGTCGTATGGTAAATAACGGTTGAGAATACAGGCACGAGCGCAATGAGGATATGCAGCGATTTCCTGCGTATTTCCTGATACCAGGAATATCTGAATTGCTTGCGCATGCCGGCAAACAATGTCCTGTATGAGCCGGCGTCTTCTATGTCCATAATATCCAGTATTTCAGATAAATTCCCGCTGTCGACCAGATACTGCGCTTTTTGCCGTACTGCATAATGGGCGTTGACGCCGATATTGAGAGATGTTTTGTGCATAATGTCCAGATTATTACGGTCGTCCACGACAATAACGGTGTCTTTCCACGTCAGGTTGTATTCTAAAAGGATTTTTTCTATAAGGATTCTTTTCCCGTCCTGTTTGGCAAGTTGTCCTGAGATATTGCCGGAAAGCAGGTTGTCACGTATCTCAGTTTCAATGCCATGTCCGTAATCTGCCGACAGTCTGATTGCAAGGTCTTTTACAAACGGATCGGGCACGCCGCTGCTGATAAGAACGACCAGGTAGCCATGTTTGCGCAATGTCTGAATGGTTTCTCCGGCAAGACGTATCGTAGGGATGTTCTTGTAGACTCTTTGCGCATGGTCGAAAGGAACGCCCTTAAAAAAACGGTATATTCTTGTTAGTAATTCCCGGATGGAAATTCTGTTCATATTAAAAAGGAAGCAGAGCAGGAATGCCCGGATGTATGTCGATATTCCTATCGAACGCGCAAGGTGCAGAAAGAAGTGTCCTTTAAACAAGACACCATCGACATCCATTATAACCAGTTTCCTGACGGGCGTAGTGGTCATGAATTTCCCGGAGAATTATAAATCAGAACATTCCTCCGACAATCCGCTTAACAATTCCCAGCGCAAAGAAAACAACTATCGGGGAGAAATCTATGCCTCTGATGGTCGGGAGGAGTTTTCGTACAGGATTTAGCACGGGATCTGTGATTTTATAAAGAAATTGTATGGCCTGATTATACGGGTTGTGCGGTACCCATGAAATTACAATTCGGACCAGCAGCGCAATTTCATAAAGACCGATAAGTTTGCCTAAAAGCTCTCCCATGAAGATGCTCCTTTAATGAATGAGTGGAATCGATTGTTCTATTCTTTTTTGAGATGCAGGATGGTTGAGATTTTAACACACCTGTTATACGGAGAGCAACAAAAAACAGGATGAGGGGGTGGGGGATGCCGAATGACAATACGACGGCTTGAAATACAGGTTGTTGCATGATAGAATTGGTGCACGTAAGAATTCTGATATTTTGCACATCCTGAGTTAATGAAGGAAGGCACAGTGAAGACCAAGGGC
>Ga0233425_10008771_pt1 | contig 13198 bp, 8 predicted proteins | sample Watercolumn_Towu_2_FD_181712 | JGI IMG/M metagenome (GOLD analysis project Ga0233425, IMG submission 181712) | Freshwater microbial communities from Lake Towuti, South Sulawesi, Indonesia - Watercolumn_Towuti2014_140_MG | ecosystem: Environmental > Aquatic > Freshwater > Lake | place: Indonesia...
GACGCTGCGGCGAACCCTTCAGGGCCGGCGTCTTGGTCTTGGACGACTTCGAGCTGCGGCCCGCTCGGATCAATTGTTGGATGGTGGGCACGCGGACGACCGTTTGCTTTCTTTCGTAGGGACTGACCGACACTTCGGCGTGCCGAGGCGACCACGAGGCCGCCCACGGCAAGCGCTATATCCTACGGGCTCGCCCGCGAGGTCGCCAACCTCGCGACTCTCGCGCTAGTTCGCCGTGTCGCCGTCAGTGTCGCCGTCAGTGTCGCCGTCAGTGTCGCCGTCAGTGTCGCCGTCAGTGTCGCCGTCAGTGTCGCCGTCGGTGTCGCTGTCGCTGTCGGTGTCGCTGTCGGTGTCGGTGTCGCCGTCGGTGTCGCCGTTCGTGTCCGCCACCGTCACCCCGAGCACGGCCTGCACGTCGGCGGCGTCCGCGCTCGCCGAGTGGGCGGGCGGGCTCGCGAATCGCGCGGTGTCGACTTCCACACCGTCTTCGCCGTCGGTCGTGTGCGACTGCGGTCGCACGTAGCCCGGGTAGTCGATGCCGAAGAGGTTGTAGGCGTCCATGCCGGTGCCGGCCGGGATCACCTTGCCGATGATGATGTTCTCCTTCAGCCCGACCAGCGAGTCGCTCTTGGCGTCGATCGCCGCTTCGGTGAGCACGCGCGTGGTCTCCTGGAACGACGCGGCCGACAGCCACGACTCCGTCGAGATCGCCGCCTTGGTGATGCCCATCAACTCGGGGCGACCTTCGGCGGTGCGCTTGCCCTCCCTCGACAACGCGTCGTTGGTCTCGCGCAAGAGACGCGCGTCGATGCGCTCGCCCGGCAAGAACGGAGTGTCGCCCGGGTCTTGCACGATGTAGCGGCGCGTCATCTGGCGGATGATCAACTCGATGTGCTTGTCGTGGATCGCGACGCCCTGGTCGCGGTACACGCGCTGCACTTCGTCGACGATGTAGTTCTGCGCGTCGCGGATGCCGCTGATCTCCAGCAATTCCTTCGGGTCGATCGGACCGTCGGTGAGCAGCTGTCCGGCGACCACTTCGTCGCCGTCCTTCACCTTGAGCTTGCTGCCCGAGGGCATCGTGGTCGGTGTATCGGCGCCGGAGTCGTCGATCACCTTCACGACCACGCCCTTGCCGTCGTCCTCGCCGATGCGCACGATGCCGGTCGCGCGCGCGAGCGTCGCCGCGCCGCGCGGGTGGCGGGCCTCGAACAACTCCACGACTCGCGGCAGACCGCCGGCGATGTCCTTGCCGGCGACGCCACCCGTGTGGAAGGTGCGCATCGTCAGCTGCGTGCCGGGCTCGCCGATCGACTGCGCGGCGATCACGCCGACCGCCTCGCCGAGCTCGATCTCGTTGCCGGTCGCGAGCGAGCGTCCGTAGCACTTGGCGCAGATGCCTTGCTTCGACTCGCACGTCAGCACCGAGCGCACGCGCACGCGGGTGACCTTCGGGTCGTCGCGCAGCAGCGCGAGTTCGCGGTCGCCGACGATGCTGTTGCGCGGCAGCACCGTGCCGTCCGACGACGTGCTATCCGACAACGTGCCGTCCGACAACGTGCTATCCGACACCGTGCCGTCCGACAACGTGACGTCGGTGTGCAGCGTGCGGCCAAAGAGTCGCGTCTCCAGCCAGTTGCGCTTGCTCGCCGTGTCGGGCTGCACGTCCTCGACCCAGATGCCCTGGCTCGTGCCGCAGTCTTCTTCGCGCACGATCAGTTCCTGGGCGACGTCGTGCAGACGGCGCGTCAAGTACCCGGAGTCGGCGGTGCGCAGCGCGGTGTCGACGAGACCCTTGCGCGCGCCCGGCGTGGCGATGAAGTACTCGAGCGAGGCGAGACCCTCGCGGAAGTTGCTCTTGATCGGGCGCGGAATCATGTCGCCGCGCGGGTTGGCCACGAGACCGCGCATGGCGGCGATCTGGCGCAACTGCGTGACGTTGCCGCGCGCGCCCGAGCCGACCATCATGTCGATCGGGTTGAAGCGGTCGCCCTTGAACGCCTGCTGCATCGCGGTGGTGACTTCGTTCGTGGCGTCGGACCAGATGCGCACTTCCTGCTGGCGGCGCTCGCCGTCGGTGATGATGCCGCGGCGGAACTGCGTCTCCACTTTCTCGGCCTTCTCTTCGTACGACTCGAGGATCTTCGCTTTCGTAGCGGGCGTCTTGATGTCGTTGATCGAGAAGGTGAGACCGCTGCGGCTGGCGTAGCGGTAGCACAACGACTTGATGCGGTCGAGGGCGACCGACACCTGCGACTTCGGGTAGTTGTCGCTCAGGCGCTCCACGATCTTGGCCAGCTGCGACTTGTCGAGCGCGCGGTCGATGTGGCCGAACTGCTCCAGGTATCCCGCGGGCAGCGCCTCTTCCATGATGAGACGACCGGGGCTCGTCTCGAGCGGCTTGCGCACGGTCGAGCCGTACCAGTGGATCTTGGAGTGCAGCGTGACGATGCCGGAGTCGAGCGCGTTGTCGAGCTCGGCCATCGTGCGGAACGCACGGCCCTCCCCGGCGCGCCCGTCGATCATCTGGGTGAGGTAGTAGCCGCCGATGATGAGGTCTTGGTTCGGCGCCACGATCGGGCGCCCCGACGCCGGCGACAGCAGGTTGTTGGCGCTCAGCATGAGCACGCGCGCCTCGGCCTGCGCCTCGAGCGACAGCGGCAGGTGCACGGCCATCTGGTCGCCGTCGAAGTCGGCGTTGAACGCCGTGCACACGAGCGGGTGCAGGTGGATGGCCTTGCCTTCGACCAAGACCGGCTCGAACGCCTGGATGCCGAGGCGGTGCAGCGTCGGCGCGCGGTTCAAGAGCACGGGGTGTTCCTTGATCACTTCCTCGAGCACGTCCCACACGAGCGGGTGACGGCGCTCGACCATGCGCTTGGCCGACTTGATGTTCTGCGACAAGCCGCGGTCTTCGAGCTTGCGCATGACGAACGGCTTGAACAACTCGAGCGCCATCAGCTTCGGCAGGCCGCACTGGTGCAGGCGCAGCGTCGGGCCGGCGACGATGACCGAGCGGCCGGAGTAGTCGACGCGCTTGCCGAGCAGGTTCTGGCGGAAGCGGCCCTGCTTGCCCTTCAACATGTCGGAGAGCGACTTGAGCGGACGGTTGCCCGCGCCCGTCACCGGGCGGCCGCGGCGGCCGTTGTCGAACAGCGCGTCGGCGGCTTCTTGCAGCATGCGGCGCTCGTTGTTGAGGATGATCTCGGGCGTCGCCAGCTCGAGCAGGCGCTGCAGGCGGTTGTTGCGGTTGATGAGGCGACGGTAGAGGTCGTTCAAGTCGCTCGTGGCGAAACGGCCGCCGTCGAGCTGCACCATCGGGCGCAGGTCCGGCGGAATCACCGGGATGGCGTCGAGGATCATCGCCTTCGGGTTGTTCACCAACCGGCCGTTCTCGTCGCGCTTGTTGAACGACGCGACGATCTTCAGGCGCTTGATGGCCTTCGACTTGCGCTGCGAAGAAAGCGGCTTGCCCTTGTAGCCGTTGGCGATCGCCTCGCGCAGTTCGGCTTCGTCTTTCACGAGGTCGAGCGAGTCGATGAGCGCCTTGATCGCCTCGGCGCCGGCACCACCGGTGAAGTAGTCGGAGTAGCGGTCGACCAGTTCGCGCCAGAGGTTCTCGTCGTCGATGATCATGCGCGGGTACAACTCGCCGAGCGTGGTCCACGCGCGGTCGAGCAGGTCGATCTCGTCGTTGGCGTCCTTCACGACCTTTTCGATGTCCTTGTCGATCTGCTTCTGGCGGTTCTTCAGCTCGGTGTCTTTCGCACCGTCGGCCACCAGTTGCGCGAGTTCGGCCTCGGCGTCTTTCTGCCGCTGCTTCACGAGGGCGTCACGACGCTTCACCAGTTCTTCTTTGTCCTCGACGTAGACCACTTCCAACTCGCTGCGGTCGGCGTGCAACTTCGCCTCGTTGACGGTGCTGATCAGCCAAGCCGAGAGATAGATGACCTTCTCCAGATGCTTGGCCTTCATCTCGTCGCGCGGCTCGAGGCCGCTCAGGAGGTACGCCAGCCACGAGCGCGTGCCCTTCAAGTACCAGATGTGCACCACCGGTGCGGCCAGCTCGATGTGACCCATGCGGTCGCGGCGCACGCGCGAGCGGGTGACTTCGACGCCGCACTTGTCGCAGATGATGCCCTTGAACTTCACCCGCTTGTACTTGCCGCAGCCGCACTCGAAGTCGCGCTGGGGTCCGAAGATCTTTTCGCAGAACAATCCGTCGCGCTCGGGGCGCAGCGTGCGGTAGTTGATCGTCTCGGGCTTCTTCACTTCGCCGTGCGACCAGTTGCGGATGTCGTCGGCCGTGGCGAGACCGATGCGCAACTGGCGGAAGTCGTTGACCTCGGCAGGGGCCGGGGCGGCGGGGGCGGCGTTTTCGGTGATGGTCACTGCGTGTTCCTTTGCTTAGAACGTGCTCTGGCGCAGACGGTCGTCAGCGTCGGAGCCGCGCTCGGGGCGGGTCAGGTTGATGCCGAGTTCTTTCTGCGTCTTGTAGATGTCTTCGTCGAGGTCGGCAAGCTCGACCGCCCGGCCGTCCTCGCGCAACACTTCGACGTCGAGGCACAGCGCCTTCATCTCTTTCATGAGCACCTTGAAGCTCTCCGGCACGCCGGGCTCGGGCAGGTTGGCACCCTTCACGATCGACTCGTACACGTGCACGCGCCCGAACACGTCGTCACTCTTCAAAGTGAGGATCTCCTGCAAGCAGTACGCCGCGCCGTAGGCCTCGAGCGCCCACACTTCCATCTCGCCGAAGCGCTGGCCGCCGAACTGCGCCTTGCCGCCGAGCGGCTGCTGGGTGATCATCGAGTACGGGCCGGTCGAGCGCGCGTGGATCTTGTCGTCGACCAGGTGGTGCAACTTCAGCATGTACATGTAGCCGACGGTGACCGGGTTGTCGTAGTACTCGCCGGTGCGGCCGTTGCGCAGGCGCACCTTGCCGTCGTTGCCGACGAGACGCTTCCCGTCGACGCTCTCGGGGTTGATCGAGGAGAGCACTTGTTGGATCGTCGGGTGCGGTGCGCCGGCGGTCTCGCCGTCATGGTCCCAGTGGGCGCCGTCAAAGACGGGCGTCGCGACGTAGACGCTCGGCGTGGTGATCGTGCGCGTCTTGGTCTCGGTACCGCGCAGCGGAGCGTCGCCGACGCTCTTGCCGGTCTGCGGGTCGACCCAGCCCCAGCGCGCGCCGTAACCCAGGTGCGCCTCGAGCACCTGGCCGATGTTCATGCGGCTCGGCACTCCGAGCGGGTTGAGGATGATGTCGACCGGCGTGCCGTCTTCGAGGTACGGCATGTCTTCGATCGGGAGGATCTTGGAGATGACGCCCTTGTTGCCGTGGCGGCCGGCGAGCTTGTCGCCGACGCTGATCTTGCGCTTCTGCGCCACGTACACGCGCACGAGTTCGTTGACGCCCGGCGGCAGTTCGTCGCCCGGTTCGTCGTCGCCTTTCTTGCGTTGCAACACCTCGATGTCGATGACCTTGCCCGACTCGCCGTGCGGCACGTTGAGCGAGGTGTTGCGCACCTCGCGCGCCTTCTCGCCGAAGATCGCGCGCAGCAGCCGCTCTTCGGGCGTGAGTTCGGTCTCGCCCTTGGGGCTCACCTTGCCGACGAGCACGTCGCCCGGCGCCACCTCGGCACCGACGCGGATGATGCCGCGGTCGTCGAGGTCGGCGACGATGTCCTCCGACAGGTTCGGGATGTCGCGGGTGATCTCCTCGGGGCCGAGCTTGGTGTCGCGCGAGTCGACCTCGTGCTCTTTCACGTGGATGCTCGTGAGCACGTCTTCTTTCACGAGACGCTCGGAGATGATGATCGCGTCCTCGTAGTTGTAGCCCTCCCACGGCATGAGCGCGACGAGCAGGTTCTTGCCGAGCGCGAGCTCGCCCTGGTCGGTGCTCGGGCCGTCGGCGAGCAGGTCGCCCTTTTCCACTTTCTGGCCTTCGCGCACGCGCGGGATCTGGTTGATGGTCGTGTCCTGGTTCGAGCGGCGGAACTTGACGAGCGGGTGCTCGTGGTCTTTCTTCGGCAGGTCGTCGTAGCGCACCACGATGAGGTCGCCGGTGACCGACTCGACCACGCCCTGGCCGCGGGCGAGCACCAGGTCGGCGCCGTCATGGGCCGCACGGGCTTCGACGCCGGTGCCGACGAACGGGGCTTCGGCGCGCACGAGGGGCACGGCCTGGCGCTGCATGTTCGCGCCCATCAGCGCGCGGTTCGCGTCGTCGTGCTCGACGAACGGAATCAGCGAGGTGGCCACCGACACGATCTGGCGCGGCGACACGTCGACGAAGTCCACCTGTTCGGGGTCGAGCAGCGCCAAGTCGGTGGTCGAACCGAAGAACGACTCGGCCTCGAGCATCTTCTTCAGGTCTTCGAGCGTGGCGGCCTGCGGCGAGCGGCGCACGAGCACCTTGGGGTTCACGAACGTTCCGTCTTTGTTGATGGCGGTGTTCGCCTCGGCGATGACGTACTGCTCTTCTTCGTCGGCGGCCATGTAGCGCACCTCGTCGGTGACGCGGCCGTTCTTCACGCGGCGGTACGGCGTCTCGATGAAGCCGTACGGGTTGACGCGTGCGTAAGTGGCGAGGGCTCCTTGCAGGCCGATGTTCGGGCCCTCGGGCGTCTCGATCGGGCACATGCGTCCGTAGTGCGAGAAGTGCACGTCGCGCACTTCGAAGCCGGCTCGCTCGCGCGACAGACCGCCCGGGCCGAGCGCCGACAGGCGGCGGCGGTGGGTGAGGCCCGACAGCGCGTTGGTCTGGTCCATGAACTGCGACAACTGCGAGGAGTTGAAGAACTCCTTGATCGCGCCGACGAGCGGCCGCACGTTGATCAGGCTCTGGGGCGACAAACCGTCGTGGTCCTGCGAGCTCATGCGCTCGCGCACCACGCGCTCGATGCGCGAGAGACCGATGCGCACCTGGTTCTGGATCAACTCGCCGACCGGACGCAGGCGGCGGTTGGCGAAGTGGTCCTGGTCGTCGAGGCGGTAGCCGGGCGCTTGCTTGACGAGGTGCAAGAGGTAGGTGATGGTGGCGAGCACCTCGCAGCGGGCCAGCACGTTGGGTGCATCCTCGGGAACTTCGCCTTGGTCCCCTTCGTGGTACTCACGCAAACCGGCGGGCAAGTCGATCTGGCCGAGCTCGTTGCCTTCCTGCAGGCCGAACAATTCGGCGAGCTTCAGCACCTCGGGGCCGATCTTGCGGAACAACTTGTAGCGCCCGACGCGCGAGGTGTCGTAGCGCCGCGACTCGAAGAACGCACTCTCGAAGTTGATGCGCGCCGATTCGACGGTGGCGGGTTCGCTCGGCTTGGTGCGGCGCATGATCTCGACCATCGCCTCATCGCGGGTCGGAGCGAGGGGCTTCTCGCGCAGCCACTGCTCTTCGAGGAAGTCGAAGTGCTTCACGAACCGCTCGAGGAACCCCGGCGCGTGCTGCTCGTCGTAGCCGAGCGCGCGCAAGATGAGGAAGATGCTGAGGCGACGCTTGCGCGCGATGCGCGCGCCGGCCGTCGGGTTCTTGCCCGGCTTGTGCTCCACGTCGAACTCGAGCCACTCGCCGCGCTGCGGATGGATGGTGCCCTTCACCAGCTGGTGCTTGGCGAGGTTGCGCAGGCGGTAGCGCTCGCCCGCCTCGAAGATGACGCCCGGCGATCGCACGAGCTGCGACACGATCACCTTCTCGATGCCGTTCACGAGGAACGTGCCGCGCTCGGTCATCTTCGGGAACTCGCCGATGTAGACGAGCTGCTCCTTGATTTCGCCCGTGTCGCGGTTGGAGAAGCGCGCCTTCACGAACCGCGACACGGCATAGGTGTGGTGCTTGACGCGGCAGTCCGCCTCGGTGAACTTCGGCCCGGGCGTCAGTTCGCGATCGTCGGGATCGAACTCGAGCTCGAGCTGCAGCGAGCCGTCGGCCATCTTGATGGGCGACAAATCTTTGAACACGTCGCGCATGCCGTCGCGCATGAACCACTCGAAGGAATCTTTTTGCACCGCCAACAAATCCGGCATTTCGATCACTTCGTCGAGGGTCGCGAACGAATAACGTTCGCGTGCGGCGGCGCGAGACGGCACGAGGTACTGCTCCTACTTACTGGCGGTTGGACTGGCGGGGACTAGCGATGTGCGTGGCGTGGGTGGTGGCGGGTCGCCGCAGGACGGCTGCCGACTCTCGCGAGAGAGTTGGGGCGGGGGCGTCGCACGGGGACCCTTCACCCTACCGAGGCGCGGACGGAATTCCACCGGGGCCGCGATACGCGACCGGCGGGTCCCCGCTCCTCTCGGGCTGACCCCGTCCGATCGACGACGGTAGTGCGGTCCGGCCTGACCTGGTCGGCCAGGCCGGTCTGCTCAGACCGGTTCGCTCAGACCGGTGCGCTCAGGCCGCTTGGCTCAGGCCAAGTCGACCGTGGCGCCGACGTCCTCGAGCTTCTTCTTGGCGGCGTTGGCGTCGGCCTTGCTGACCTTCTCCAGGATCGGCTTGGGGGCCGCATCGACCAGTTCCTTGGCTTCCTTCAAGCCGAGGTTGGTGAGTTCGCGCACCACCTTGATCACCTGGATGGGCTGGCCACCCTTGTCCTTCAGAACGACCGAGAACTCGTCTTTGTCTTCGGCTGCGGCCGGGGCTGCCCCACCGCCGGCGGCGGCGACGGCGACCGGAGCAGCGGCGGTGACGCCGAACTTGGTCTCGAACGCGTCGAGCAGCTCCTTCAATTCGAGCACGGTCAGGGCGGCGATCCCGTCGAGGATCTCTTCCTTCGTGAGTGCCATGGTGTGTTTCCTCTTTCTTGGTTGGTTGCTTGGTGGATTACGGGTTGGTATTCGATTCGTTCTTGGTTGGTGTGCGCACCGGGGTCGCCGCAGCGACTCGCGTCACGCCGCCTCTTTCTGCTCGACGAGCGCCTGCAAGCCGTAGGCGGCCTTGCGCGGCAGCGCGGCGAGCATGGACGCGGTGTTGGCCATCGGCGCCTGCAAGAGGGCGGCGAACTTGGCGAGCATCGCTTCGCGCGACGGCAGCTCGGCCAGCGCACGCACACCCTTGGCGTCGAGCACCGTGCCCTCGACGACCGCGCCCTTCAACTTGAGCGCTTCGTTCTCTTTGGCGAATTCGCGCATCGCCTTGGCGACCGCCGACACCTCGCCCGCAACGAACGTGATGGCGACCGGGCCACCGACCAGGCCCTCGACCGGCGCCATCGCACCGTCGCGCGCGGCAATCTTCACGAGCGAGTTCTTGTACACCTTGTATTCGGCACCGAGCGGGCGCAGCTTGCGGCGGAGTTTGGCGAGCGCACCCACGGTGAGGCCGCGATACTCAGAGACGATGACGGAGTTCGCCGCGGCGAACTTGTCGCGCACTTCGGCGACGACCGCGGCCTTCTCGGCGCGTGCAGACGGCATGTCGATTCCTTCCTCGTGTGGCCGGGTCTCCCCGATTATTCACCCCTGCGGGTGAACCACATGTCTGTGGATGCTGGGACTGCGATTGCGACCCGTGAGGCTATCGGCGGTCGCGCGTGTTTGCTACCCGCGCCACATCGGCCCAGAACGTCGGCGCGGGGCGGTCGCCCGCTAGCTCAATTCGTAGAGACGGCGCATGACGATGTGCCCGACGATCAACTGCAAGTCTTCGGCGACCTGCATGTCGTGGATCGGGAAGTGCATCGGATGCTTGGCGAGCGCCTTGCAGCGACCGCCGTCGTAGGCGAGGATCGCGAGCGTCGTCATGCCGAGCGAGTTGCCCATCTCGAGCGCGTTCACCACGTTGGGCGAGTTGCCGCTGCCCGACAGAACCACGAGCACGTCGCCCGGCTCGGCCTTCACGCGCAGCTGCTCGGAGAACACCTTGTCGTAACCGATGTCGTTGGCCAGGCACGTGAGCACCGAGGCGTTGGCGGGCAGGGCCTCGATGCGCAACCCGATGCCGCGGCGCACCCCCGCCCCGTAGGTGAAGTCGTTGGCGAGGTGGATGGCGTTGCCCGCGCTGCCACCGTTGCCGCACATGTAAATGCGTTTGCCCGAATTCCATGCCTCGAGGAAGATCTGGGCGTACAACTCGGCGTCGGCGATCTCCGGACCGTGCAGCACACGAGTCAGCGTCGCCACATAGTCCGACATGAGGCGCGATTCGGCGGGCATTCGCTTTCAGGCTACAACTCGGCGCCGCACGGCGACGGCACACGACGCATCTCGCGCGCCGTCCGACCGCCACATCGTCGACTCGTACACTTGAAACGGGTCACAGTGGTCACATCGCGCGCGTCACGGCCCAGCATTTTCGTCTCGTCTTCGCGCTTCGAGCTCCCGATTCTCATTGGCGCCCTCGGTGCGGCGAACGTGCCCGCCGACCGCGTTCGAGTCGTTCGCAACGAGTCGGGCAACCGGCTCAGCCAAGCCGAACTCGTCGCGCAACGACCAGAACACTGTGTCGGAGTCATCGCGGGGCTCGAACCGTTCACTGCCGAGGTGTTCGCTCATTATCCCGACCTGCGCGTGGTGGCTCGGCTCGGCACCGGCACCGACACCGTCGATGTCGACGCGGCTGCGCGGCGCGGCATCACGGTGCTCACCACGCCCGACGCCACGACCGATGCGGTCGCTGAGCTCGCTGTCGGCTTGATGCTGGCATCGTTGCGCGGTATCAGCACTGCCGACCGTCGGTTGAGAGCCGGCGAGTGGAAGCCGCACCTCGGCGGTCTCCTGCGCGGGCGAGTCGTGGGGATCATCGGTTTCGGGCGCATCGGTCGGCGCGTGGCAGAACTCGTCGGCGCATTCGGTGCGCGCGTCACCTTCTTCGACCCGCTGCACGACGGCAACGACCCGCGCCGGGTCGACTCGCTCGGGTCACTGGTGGCGACGAGCGACATAGTGACGCTGCACGCCCCGCTCGCCGAGGCGACACGCCACATGATCGATGCGGCAGTGCTCGCAGGCATGAAGCCCGGCGCCCTTCTCGTCAACGCCGCGCGCGGCGAACTCGTTGACGAAGCCGCGCTGCTCGCGGCACTGCGAGCGAAGCGAATCTCCGCGGCAGTCGACTGCTATGCGACCGAACCGTACTCGGGGCCGTTGCGCGAGTGCGACAACGTGGTGCTCACCGCGCACATGGGCTCGCTCACCGCCGAGACTCGCGCCGAGATGGAGCAGGCTGCCGCCAACGAGCTCGTCGCCGAACTCGTGCGACTGCGCCTCTTGTAGCGTGAGAGGCGCGTGAGCACCGCACGATTCGACCGAATCACCACACTGCGCGCCAAGTTGCAGGCCGGACAACCGAGCGTCGGCAGCTGGTTGCAGATTCCCAGCCCCGATGTCGCTGAACTCGTCGCATCCGGCGGCTTCGACTGGGTCGCCATTGACACCGAGCACGGTGCCGTGTCGCGCCACCAGCTCCCCGACTTGATGCGCGCGATCGAGTTGCACGGCGCGCTGCCCCTCGTGCGGGTGTCGCATCCCGACCCGCGCCCTTGCCAGCAGGCCCTCGACGCCGGCGCAGGTGGAGTCGTGGTGCCGAGAATCGAGGATGCCGCGACGCTCCGTGAGATCATCGCTGGCTGCCAGTGGCCGCCAGCAGGTCGCCGCGGGGTCGGGTTCTCACGCGCGAATCTGTTCGGCAAGCACTTCGAGGCCTACAAAGGAGAAGCCAAGCAGCCGCTCGTCGTCGCCCAGGTCGAGAGCAAGAAAGCCGTCGACAACATCGAGTCTCTGACCCAAGTGGCCGGTGTCGATGCGATCATGGTCGGCCCGTACGACTTGTCGGCCTCGCTCGGACTCACCGGCGAGATCGGTCATGCGCGCGTGCAGGATGCGGTCGCCACTGTTGTGCGCGCGTGCCAGAAAGCGGGTGTGCCGAGCGGCATCCACGTGGTGAACCCGGACGCCAAGTTGCTCTCGTCGGCGGTCGACGCAGGTCACCGATTCATCGCGTTCGGAGTCGACGCCGTCTTCATCTCCTCTGTGGCCGTGAATCCGCGGAGGAACGCCTGAAGTCGCTCGCCATCATTCCCGCGCGTCTCGCCAGCACACGATTCCCCAACAAGCCGCTCGCGATGATCGGCGACCGCTCGATGATCGAGCACGTCTACGAGCGCACCTGTGCCTCGCCGCTTCTCGCCAGGACGATCGTGGCCACGTGCGACCAGCAGATCGTCGACGTGATCGCGGTGCGCGGCGGCGAGGGCGTCATCACCTCCGACAAGCACGAACGCGCCTCCGATCGCTGCGCAGAGGCGACTGCTGCACTCGCGGCCCGCGGGGAGAGCTTCGACGTGGTCGTGATGGTGCAGGGCGACGAACCGATGACCGACCCGCGCCAAATCGAGGAAGTGCTACGACCGTTCGCCGACCCGACGGTGCAGGTGAGCAACCTCTATCTCGACATCGACGAACAACAGGCGCAGGCCCGCGACGTGGTGAAGGTGGTGATGGACCAGCGGGGCGACGCGTTGTATTTTTCCCGATTGCCGATTCCTGGCGCGATGGGCGACCACCCGCGGCAGTTCTGCAAGCAACTCGGGCTCATCGCGTTCCGCGCCGCCGCTCTCTCGCAGTTCGCACGGCTTGCACCGAGTCCGCACGAGCGAGCCGAGTCCGTCGACATGCTTCGCTTCCTCGAGCACGGCGTGCCCGTGCGCATGGTGCGCAGCCTCCACGCGACGGTTGCCGTCGACACACCCGCCGACCTTGAACGCGTCCGCGCGCTGATGCTCGCGCGCTGACGACTGCGCCGCTGGCTCTCACGTTCGTCCCGAGCGCGCGAGATAGCCTTGGTGCGTGGCGCGACTACGAGTCGGCATCGCTGGCTACGGGATTGTCGGTAAACGACGTCATCAGTGCCTCGACCGACATCCGCGATTCAAGACCGTCGCAGTGTGCGACCGCAACTTCGCCGCCGACACGGTGCTCGACGGTGGCATCAAGGCGTTCAGGTCGTACGAATCGCTCCTTGCCCAATCGCTCGACGTGCTGCTCGTTGCAATGAGCAACGACATGGCCGCCGAGGTGACTGCGGCGGGCTTGCGGCGCGGGCTGCACGTATTCTGCGAAAAGCCGCCGTCGCGCACGCTGCAGGAACTAGAGACCGTGCGCGAGGTCGAGTCGGCGCGACCCGACCTCCGGCTCATGTACGGCTTCAACCACCGGTACCACGGCTCGGTGCAAGACGCCCTGTCCATCATCCGTTCGGGTGAGCTCG
>Ga0233425_10008772_pt1 | contig 13197 bp, 14 predicted proteins | sample Watercolumn_Towu_2_FD_181712 | JGI IMG/M metagenome (GOLD analysis project Ga0233425, IMG submission 181712) | Freshwater microbial communities from Lake Towuti, South Sulawesi, Indonesia - Watercolumn_Towuti2014_140_MG | ecosystem: Environmental > Aquatic > Freshwater > Lake | place...
AGTGGCTTTCAGCGCCTGTTTGTGGCTGGGAGCCCTGGTTTAGTTTTTCGCCAAGCTGCTCCATAGCACTGCAGAGCCAATGATTGATGCAGTGGTAACAAAGTCGCCGCCCCTGTGGTGGTGCCCTGAGTGCTAATGCGTAGCAAAGATCGCTGCCATGTAAAACGCTGCTGCCCCCCGTGGGACGTCGCACGATTGGTAAATGGCTTGGCGCAAAAGGCATTTGCTGATGGCGACCAATAGATAAACAGGGATTTGCCCAGCGATAAAACCGCAAAAAGGCAGCGGGCCCGTTTGTTTGCTTGAGTTGTGCCAGCATCCAAAGATCTAGCTCCATTTGTAGATCACCAGGAGCTATCAGACTTGGCAAAAACACCCAAGGGGTGCCAGCCATCAACGAAGCTGAGGGGGAGATCAAAGCCGGCTTTTGAATGCGCCAGTTGCTGCTTTTACTGCCATTGGGCATCTTGGCGGGAATCCTGGCTGGTTTGCTTGGAATTGGTGGGGGGTTGGTGTTTTCACCTTTGCTTCTGTGGCTTGGCTTGAGTCCCCATCAAGCCTTAGCCACAAGCACTCTTGCCATTGTGCCCACCACAGCTGGTGGCAGTTGGGCCCATTTGCGCAAAGGATTGTTGCCTTTGCCATCCGCTCTGGCGATTGGTGCAGGGGCACTTGTGTTTGGCCTTTTGTTTGGCCGTCTCAGTGCTGCACTACCGGCTTGGCAACTGCTTGGTTTACAAACGTTGATGTATGGAGCCCTGTCGTTGTTAATCGGTGAGGGGGATAAATCCAAACCGGTTGAAAAGTTCAAGGGGCCCCAACCGATATGCGGTTTGGTCCTTGTGGGGGCGGTTGCTGGTCTGGCAAGCGGTTTGCTCGGTTTAGGTGGAGGTTTGGTGATGGTGCCGGTGATGGTAAGTGCTTTGCGATTACCCATCCATCTGGCCATACGCCTGAGCACCTTTGCGGTGCTGTGCGCCTCCAGTGCCGCTGGCCTGTTGTTTTTGCAGGTGGGAAAGGGGGAATGGCTGTGGGCAATGCTGTTAGGGGGGGCGGCTGCGATGGGGGCTAGGTGGTCGGCGGCAAGCCTGCAGCGAGTGAGCCCAAACCATCTCGCCTGGATGTTGAGATTGCTCACCATTTCCTTAGCGATAGACAGCGGCCGTAGAGTTATAAACTTGATCCTATAGTAGATTCACAAAAACCAATCAATTGTGTTCACCATGAATCAAACATCCTTAAAGATTGGTGTTGCAGTGATTGCATTGTTGGCGGTGGTGGTTGTTCTAACGGATATTGAAGTGGGGTTGGTTCGCTGGATAGGTTGTGGACCCTTTTCCACCCAGGGTGAAGATCGCAGCGAACTTTGCCGGTAGTTCAAGGCCGTAGTTCAAGTAAAATAATTATTGACGATTATTTTTATTCTGGCCAAAAATTTTCATCTATTTCGTATCCTAGCAACATAACCATTAAGCTTAGATTTTTCTTAATTGAAAATCCATGCATAGCGCTCCAGTGATCTAGTAAAAATAATCTGTGGGTTATCCAGAGGCTCAAGGCGTCGGGATTAAATTTAATGCCCTCTGATTGGGTGAAACTATGGGGCACTAGCATAGCAACATGCCTATTCAAGTGGCCATTACTCCTTTCAAGAAGATAGGGGAGCCATGGGCAAAGCGCATCGGCCCTTATACTCCATAATCTACATTCTGGAATTTCACTAAGTTCACGTGGATCATTTTGGTCGCGATTAAATTGAATATTTAAAATTAATTTAGATTCTTGTTCTAGCAATTTATCCACCGGCATAGACCAAAATGGTTCCAGAGCGCCAATATCCAATGATCTAATCTGGCGGTCACTGATATCGAGATAGTTTAAATCGTTCATTCCCTAACCCTTGCCACTCTCTGGCTTACATTAACAGCATGATCTGCCATCCTTTCGATACATCGCAACACCAATACAAGTAGAATTGATGCTTCAAATGCTTCCGGTGTAGTTGGCATTGGCTCCATTAGTTGCTCGAGTAGACGTTCATAGTCGTTATCAACTAAATCGTCAAAATTTTGTAATCTAGCGCCAGCGCTACTATCGTCTTCACTAACGCAATCAAGCGCAAGTGCCAGTAGCGATCTGCAGCGATCAAGCATTTTTAAAATCGAATCCCTTTGCGGTAATGGTTGTGACGGTAATAATCTTTCTCCCAAGGAGGCTAACTCTTTGCAGTAATCACCGATTCTTTCTAAATCTCTAACGCAGTGAATATAGCTTAACACCTCACGCACCTGTTGTTGTGGTAATACCTTTTCGGTGAGTAATTGAGTGCAATTACTTTCTAATTGGTGATAAAGAATATCAATCTGATCATCGCTGCGGCGAATCTGAGGAGCGGCTTCCATATCGGCAATTGCCAATACAGATTTAGCAAGCACCGCCGATTCTTCCACCATCGAACCCAGCTTTAATAATTGCTGTTTCAAGCTGTTTAGGGCTAAGGATTCTGGTTGAGGAGGCCTTTGCCCCGCCCGTTGCATCCGCCTCCAGGCGAGGATCGTCATGAAATTTGCTGTTGCACAGATGCAACCTAGAAGCCAAAAGCCGCTAAGACCTGTGACAGGGAGAACCTATTTGAAATTGATTGGGTGAGAATGTCATGGTTCGCTCAAAACTCCATGGTTACTGCCATTTCCCAAGTTGAGATCTACATCGCTTTAATAGTTGCCCTCCATGGTGCTGTATTGGCGATGCGCTTGTGTGTGAGCCTTTACAGAGCCTGATACAGCTGCTAAAAGCGGATGTGTGATTTGCTTATTGGTGCGCCAAGAGAGAACTGTTAACCAAACTGCTTCACCCCGTCGTGTCGGTTCCCATCTGAGGCCCATGGCGGATATCGCTCCTCCAGTGGTTTTGCCATCTAGCGCTGCGATCGCGAGGGAGGAGGTGATGTTTGCTGGTTTGGGTTTGTTGCTCAAATCTGCGGGCTTAATTTTGGCAATTGTTACGTTGGCCAAATTGGCCTTGGCCCATCAGCATCGCCTTGAACGTCACGGCGAAATCCAGGCAGTGCTTCAGATCCAGTTGGATCGTTTGCAAAAGCAACAAACCCAGCTGGATCGACTTTTTTCTCGCGATGGCCAGCAGGTGGTTTTTCAGCAGGAGCAGCAATGGATCGCCCCAAATAGACGACGCATTGTCTGGACCTCGCCAGATGCACCCGCCCCATAAATTATTTGCGTTGAAATTATTTCGATGTCCAATCCTTCAGCCAATTTAGAAGATCGGCTGGTGATTGTTACCGGAGCATCATCCGGTGTGGGTTTATGGGCAACCAAAGCACTGCTTAACTTTGGTTGCAGAGTGGTGATGGCAACCCGGGACACCACAAAAGCCCAGATAGCAGCAGCAGCCTTAGGTTTAGCTGCTAAGAAATTAATCCATTTGCGTCTAGAGCTATCGGATTTGGATTGTGTTCGCCAATTTGTGGATTCATTTAGGGCGCTTGAGCAACCTTTAAATGCATTGGTTATTAATGCGGCTGTTTACAAGCCACTGCTCAAACAACCGGAGTGGAGCCCCCAGGGATTTGAGCTCACCATGGCGACAAATCATCTTGGACATTTTTTATTAACCCGTTTGCTGTTACAGGATTTAGAAAAGTCAAATTCTAGTAATCCTCGTGTTATTACCCTTGGCACAGTAACAGCTAATTCAAGTGAACTTGGCGGCAAGATTCCGATTCCTGCCCCTGCTGATCTTGGCGATTTAGAGGGTTTTGAATTAGGTTTTAAGGCGCCTATCGCAATGGCAAGTGGCAAAGCATTTAAACCGGGTAAGGCCTATAAAGATAGTAAACTTTGCAATATGATAACAAGCCTTGAGCTACATCGTCGCTACCATAATTCAATGGGCATTTGTTTCAGTTCTTTATATCCAGGTTGCGTTGCTGATAGCCCTTTATTTCGCCATAGTTTTCCAGCCTTTCAGCGCATTTTCCCCTGGTTCCAAAAAAATATTACCGGCGGTTATGTGAGCCAAGAATTGGCTGGTTCAAGGGTTGCTGAGGTTGTTTGCTCCTCAAGCTTTGCAGCTTCTGGAGTGCATTGGAGTTGGGGAAATCGTCAGAAAAAAGATCGCCAACAATTTAAACAAGAATTGTCTGATAAAATCAGTAACCCAGTAATGGCTGAACGGGTTTGGGAATTGTCTAGCAAATTGGTTGGTTTGAGCTAATTAGAAAATCAGTTAGCCAGGCAGAATTTCTTTTGTTTATTCTGTAGTGCAATTGCTTCTCTGCTTTGACTCGCTTGCCAAGCATCTGCTCCCACAGCCTTACGCCCGAGCAATGTTTGCAGCAACTCGGGGTCACAGGCGAGGGTTTATCCAGTTCAGAAGCTGCAATCAGACTTAATGATGCAGGTCCAAATCGCCTTGAACTCGTCCAGGGCCGTAGTGCTTGGCAAATCCTTTGGGATCAATTTAGTAATGTGATGCTGTTGATGCTGTTGGCGGTGGCAACAGTTTCGGCGGCGGTGGCAATCCATAAAAATATTTTTCCGAAAGATGCGATCGCAATTCTTATAATTGTTTGTTTGAACGGTCTGCTTGGTTATCTGCAAGAAAGTAAAGCTCAACAGGCTCTCCTCGCCCTGCGTGACATGGCCCACCCCATGGTGCAAGTGCGACGCGATTCCGAATGGAAGCGCATTTCCAGCGAAGAATTAGTTGTTGGAGATTTGATTCGGCTTGAGGCCGGCGATCGCGTTCCTGCTGATGGTCGCTTGATTGAGGTGGTTGATCTTGGCGTTAGGGAATCTGCCCTAACCGGTGAAGCCGAAGCGATTTTTAAACAGGCAAATCTGCTTCTTGATGCCCCAACGCCTGTGTTGGAGCGTCTCAACTGTTTATTTCAAGGCACGGAAGTGGTGCGTGGTCGTGGGGTGGCTGTGGTTACGGCAACTGCCATGGCCACCGAATTGGGCCAGATTGCTGAATTAATTAACACCGCTGGAGGGGAAAGTACCCCGCTGCAAGAGCGTATAGATGGTCTTGCCAAGGTGTTGGTTTTCAGCGCATTAGGCCTGGTCGCCTTGGTGATGCTGCTTGGCGCTTTCCTCGGCCAATCACTTTTAAATCTGCTGGAGGTTTCCCTCTCCATGGCAGTGGCGATTGTGCCTGAGGGCTTACCTGCTGTTATCACCGTTACCCTTGCCATCGGTACCCAAAGGATGGTGAAACGGGCAGCTCTCATAAGACGCCTGCCAGCTGTGGAAGCGTTGGGCTCCGTAACGGTGATCTGTTCCGATAAAACCGGCACCCTCACTCAAAACCGCCAAGTGGTTCAGGAATTACGGCTCGGCACCGAGAGTGTTGCCGTTAGCGGCCAGGGCTATGTGCCCAGCGGTGAGCTCAGCAGCCGGGCCCTAATGGCACCTCCAAACGCTGTGGCCGGCAGCTTGCCAGGGGCGCGCAAACTATTGCTGCAAGCGGGGGTTCTTTGCAGCGACGCAGAACTAAAACGTGCTGCCAATGGTGATTGGGAGATCCTTGGTGATCCCACGGAGGGGGCCCTGGTGGTGGTGGCGGCTAAAGATGGCATCGATGGCTTTGCCCTACGCAGTAAATACACCCGCTTTGCTGAAATTCCTTTCAGTTCGGAACGTCAATTAATGGCGGTTTGGTTAAACGATCCCACCAGTGAATTGCAGGCTCCTCTCGGCCCTATTGCCAGCGGTTCCACCAGATTTTTAATCACTAAAGGGGCACCGGAGGTGATTATTGGCAGTTGTAAACATTGGCTTGATGGCTCAGGAACTGTTGACCTCTCGGCTGAACAACAACATTGGTGGCTAGACCAAGCCCATCTGCTTGCTGCAGAGGGTTTAAGGGTATTGGCTTTTGCCTGTGCACCGCACCATGAAAGTGCAGATGCAGATCTAACAGATCAGATTTTGCTTGGTTTGATGGCCCAGTTGGATCCAGCTAGGCCTGAAGTGATTAAGGCAATTGCCACCTGCCGTAATGCGGGTATTCGTCCTGTGATGATCACCGGCGACCATCCCATAACAGCTAAAGCGATTGGCGCAGGTATAGGCCTTTGCGAAGCCAATAGTGAAGTGGTATTAGGCCGAGAATTGGAAGGTTTTAATGATGAACGTTTAAAAGAAGTTGTAATGCAAAACAACGTTTATGCCCGGGTGCCACCTGATCAAAAACTGCGAATTGTGAAGGCTTTGCAGGCAAAAGGTCAGGTGGTAGCAATGACAGGTGATGGCGTTAATGATGCACCCGCGTTAAAGCAAGCCCATATCGGTGTGGCGATGGGTATTACGGGTACGGAGGTGAGCAAGGAAGCTGCTGATATGGTGTTGTTAGACGATAACTTCGCCACCATTGTTAATGCGGTGGAAGAAGGAAGATTGGTATATGCAAATATTCGTCGTTTCGTTAAATACATCCTTGGTAGCAATGTTGGGGAACTCATAACAATTGCCTCTGCCCCCTTATTGGGTCTTGTTGGTGTGCCCTTAACGCCATTGCAGATCCTTTGGATGAATTTAGTTACCGATGGGGTGCCCGCTTTGGCTCTTGCCCTAGAGCCTGGTGAAAAAGGTTTGATGGATCGGGCCCCGGCGGAACCGGGGGAATCGATTTTTGCCAGGGGCATCGGCCGCTACATCATCAGAATTGGGGTGGTGTTCTCATTAATTGTGATTGGTTTGATGGTTTATGCAAAAAGCCAAAATTCACCATGGGAAACAATGGTTTTCACCACCCTTTGTTTGGCGCAGATGGGTCATGCTCTCTCGGCCCGCAGCGATTTACCTTTAATTCAAGTGGCACCATTTTCTAATCCTTGGTTAATTTGGGCAGTTTTGCTCACCTCCGGTCTACAACTTTTATTGCTTTATGTTCCCTGGCTTTCAAATTTCTTTGGTACCACTCCTTTATCAGGCCACGATTTATTAATTTGTGTGGGCTTTAGTTTATTTTTCTTCCTTTATTTAGAGCTGGAAAAGATTTTGAGACAATTGCGCTTGAAAGAAGATTCCCATAACTAAGCAAGGAACATAAATGGCATGGCATCAACATCTTTGGCACCCCACCACTCAGGTTAGTAATGCCCCTGAACCATTGCATGTGAGCAATGCTGTGGGCTGCCTGTTGCAATTAAGCGATGGGCGTGAACTGATCGATGCGATTAGTAGTTGGTGGGTAACACTGCATGGCCATGCCGAACCGGCAATTGCTGCTGCGATCGCGGGCCAAGCGTTCAAATTAGAGCAGGTTATTTTTGCTAATTTCAGTCATGAACCCGCGGAAAGCTTGGCCACTCGGCTTGCAGCACTTACAGGTTTAGATCGGCTGTTCTTTTCTGATAACGGCTCCACTGCAGTGGAGGTGGCCCTCAAGATCGCCTGGCAATGGTGGCGGAATCAAGCCAGTGATCGCCATCAATTAATTGCATTTGAAGGGGCATATCACGGCGACACTTTTGGCGCCATGGCCCTTGGTGATCGATCCATATTTACTGAATCCTATGAACCACTGCTATTTGAGGTGGCCCGGATTCCCTGGCCCCATAACCATTGGGCAGAAAACAGTGTGGAGCATCGGGAGGAGCATGCCCTTGCTCAATTGGAATTGGCCTTAAAAATTCCCACAGCAGCGCTGATTTTTGAACCTTTGCTTCAAGGTGCAAGCGGCATGCGCCAAGTGCGGCCCCAATTTATCCAAGCAGTGGCAGAAAGGGTGCAGGCGGCTGAGGCGCTCTTAATCGCTGATGAGGTATTTACCGGTTTTGGTCGCACTGGCGCATTATTTGCCTGCGAAAAGGCAGGAATAAAACCCGATCTGATCGCCCTTTCCAAAGGGCTCACGGGGGGCTTTTTGCCGATGGGTGTAACGATGGCAACTGAACGGTTATATCGAGGTTTCATTAGTGAGAGATCAAGCGATACTTTTTTTCATGGCCATAGTTTTACAGCAAATCCCTTAGGCTGCGCTGCTGCATTAGCGAGCCTTGATTTATTACAACAAACTTCTGAGCGGTATAGCAATTTTGAGGATCGCCACTTCCCTCTCCTAAAACAATTAAGCCTTAATCCTCTGGTGCGTCACCCCCGTTGCCTTGGCACCATGGCTGCATTTGAAGTGAATGCTGGTGAAAATAGCTATCTAAATCCGATTGGTAAGCAAATTCAAAGCGATTGCTTAGAACTTGGAGTTTATTTACGCCCTCTTGGGAATGTGGTGTATTTGTTGCCGCCTTTATGCATTTCTGATTCCCAGTTGCTGCAATGCTATGAAGCCATGGAACAAGCTATTAATAATCTGGCTTAAACTAAATTAAATGAGTGTTTATTAAGCGGCGATTTAAAAGTAATAAACCAACAACTGTTGTGAAACTCACCATCAAAACAAGGGCTGAAAACTGTGAAGGGCTAATCACTTGATTTGCGAGAGCGGTGGTGGCAAAAACCAAGCCAGGTAAACCGCGTGGAATTAAACCAAAAACCACCACCCAGCGATCAATGCCAGCTGTTTTGTCCCTTTGATTAATACCAAAGGCGCAAATCAATTTGCAAGCTATGGCAAGCACTACAAGGATTAAAGCAAATAACCAGGCATCTTGTTGCAGCAGGGTGTATGACTGGATCCGCATCCCCACGCTGATGAAATAAAGAGGTAAAAAAACATCTGAAAGCAGGGCGAGGTTGCTGCGCAGATTGGCTGCCTCCAGGCTTCCGCTTGGCATTGGCGCGATCCGGTTAAATAGCACTCCACCCCAAAGGGCACCGAGCAAACTTGTGAGTTGCCCCACTTCCCCAATCCAGCTGCAGATAATTAAAACCAGAAGAACTCCCAATAGATCTGGTTGCCAAGGGCCAAAACGTTTTAACCACCATTTACTAATTGGCAAACTTAATAGCATTAAGCTAAGTGCTACTACTGGAATGGGGCTTTGAACTCCTGATGTTTCTCCGATAGCAACTGAAATTGTGAGTAAGCCTATTGCGGGGAGATCATCAAGAACTGAAACCCCCACCAATAATCGACCGGATGGGGTTTGAATTGCATTGGCTTGGCTAAGGGCCCGCAGGGTTACGCCCGTACCAGTGGCACTAAGCACAGCCACACACAAAGTTGTGCTGGCAGTTGAAAGCCCAAATCCATGTTGCAAGGGCCACCAGGCGACCATTGGGGTGAGGGCTGAAAGCAGTGCCGTGCGGAGCACTGCGGCAGGCCTTGAACCCAGTAATCCCCCCTGCACTTCAAGCCCCACCATGAAAAAAAGGGTTAGCACCCCTAATTCCGTTAGACCAGCCAGCGGTGCAATGCGGCTGAAGGGCAAAACACTATTGCCAAGTAAAAACCCAACTAGAAGTTCCAACACAATCGCTGGAACTGCATATGCTAATAATCGCTTGGCAGTCAGTTGAGCAACAAGGGCTCCCACCAGGAGCAATAACAAAGTGCTTAGCAGAGAAGAACCCATCAGCCAGGCGATATGACGCGATCGATCACGTGAACAAACCCGTTATCACACAGGATATCTGCTTTAACAAGCGTGGCATTTTTCACTTCAAATGGTGAACAGCGACGATTTGGAATTGGTACTCCTTCAAGACTTAACCATTCCTGTTTAGTTACAACTTCATTTTGAGGAAATAATTCAGGAACAACGTGATATTTGAGAATTTCAGCCAATTGAGCAGGATTATCTTCCAGGGTTTGTAGAGTGCCCGAAGGCAGAGCTGCAAAAGTATCATCTATTGATGCAAATACTGTGAATGCCACATCCCCTTCCAATGCAGATGGGAGACTAACAGCATTAACTGCTGCTAGTATGGTACTGAAGCATCCAGCTTCAGCGGCGATTTGGAGAATTAAAGCCATCAGCGGTAGTTTTGTTGTTGGATGTCTGTAAGACGTGATTCTGGTCGGATGAATCGATCCATCTGACAAAAAGGTCTACCGGTCACTGCAAAGATTCCATTTTAAGAAAATCCAAAGCGGCTGGAATTGAATTTGATTTACTCTCATCATATTGATCACCCATTTCAAAAAATACACGGGCCATTCATTACTTCACTTATCAATCGCTCTATTCTGTTGCGCTATGCAAAGAGTACCAGGCTTATTGCCATTACTGCCATGCCAGCAATCAAGCTCCACACAGCATGTTGATGCTCCCCATATTCCTTGGCTGCAGGTAGTAATTCGTCAAATGATATGTAGACCATCACGCCAGCTACAGCAGCAAAAACTAAGCCAAATGCCAGCTGATTCGGAAAGGATCTAAATAGAAAATAACCCACTAATCCACCAACTGGTTCCGCTAATCCAGATAGGAAGGAAAACCAAAATGCTTTGCATCTACTGCCTGTAGCAAAGAATATGGGTGCTGATACTGCTAGTCCTTCTGGAATATTATGAATTGCTATTGCCACAGCAATACTAATCCCTAATTTTGGATTATTAAGGGCGCTAAGAAAAGTTGCTAAACCTTCGGGAAAGTTATGAATTGCGATTGCAAGAGCAGAAAAAAGACCAATCCGCCATAATCTTTTACGTCCAATTATTGTTTGTGGTTTTTCTTCTCGAGTATTTAGCTTAAACATCATCGTTGAATCATGGGCGGGTAAGAGGTGATCAAAAAAGGCAGTGAGGACTATGCCAGTAAAAACTGCAAACACCGTTGCCCCGTAACCTAAGGAATTACCAAGCATTGGGAGCAAGGCAAGCCGAGCCTTTGGCAAAATTTCCACCAGGGATACATAAATCATCGCCCCAGCAGAGAAGCCTAGCGATAGGGTTAAAAATGTTTTACTAGAACGTTTAGTGCTGAGGCCTAACAGACTACCAATGCCTGTTGAAAGCCCAGCCAAAAGAGTAAGTGCTAGAGCGAATCCGCTGTTCTGTGCAGCGTTAGCAATCATCTAAATGACTAATCAAAACCAAGAAGATCAAATATCTCCCTATCTTTGAGGGATTCTGCTTCTAATGGCTCCACATTGTCAAGCATTCGTTGGGCAAGGGCAAGATACTCATTTTGTACTGCTTCAACTTCAGGTGTGGCTTCCATTTCAAAGATAGTGCATTTCTTTAAACGGGAGCGTCGAATTGCATCTAGATCTGGGAAATGAGCCATCGTTCGCATACCAACTCGCTGATTAAACTTATCAATTTGATCGGTATCCTTGCTGCGATTAGCAACCACTCCGCCGAGGCGAACTTTATAGTTTTTAGCTTTAGCTTGAATCGCTGCAATGATCCGATTCATTGCAAAGATTGAATCAAAATCATTAGCTGTAACGATCAAACAATAATTTGCATGTTGAAGCGGTGCGGCAAATCCACCACAAACCACATCTCCCAATACATCAAATATCACCACATCTGTATCTTCTAAAAGATGGTGTTCCTTGAGTAGCTTTACTGTTTGACCAGTTACATAGCCACCGCATCCTGTGCCGGCTGGAGGCCCGCCAGACTCCACACACATCACCCCATTAAATCCTTCAAATACAAAATCCTCAGGCCGCAATTCCTCTGTATGAAAATCAACGGTTTCTAAAATATCAATAACTGTTGGCACCATCTTTTTAGTTAAGGTGAAGGTGCTGTCGTGTTTTGGGTCGCAGCCGATTTGCAATACCCTTTTACCTAATTTTGAAAATGCAGCCGAGAGATTAGACGAGGTGGTGGATTTACCAATCCCCCCCTTGCCATAAACGGCAATGACAAGCGCGCCCTCCTCAATTTTCATCGAGTCGTCTTGGTGCACTTGCAAACTACCTTCACCATCTTCACGGCTGTTTTTGCTGTTGCCGGTGCTTGGCGGGGCGATCGTGGCGGTCATTTCGGTTCAGGGTTACGGTTCAGGGTTGCGGATTAGAAAAATGAGATCGATTTGTTGACAGTAGCCAGGGGAAATCGGTTTACCGCGTGAAATGGGCCTTTGCTTCATATAGCACCTCGTCGGTTATTTCTTTTATGCCTCTCTCTGCAGCAAAAGCTTCCGTATTGCGCTTCACCTTACCGCGTACAAAAAATGGAATTCGCCCCAATTCCGTACTACCACTGCTCGCCCAGCTGCAACCCGGGGTTTGTTTTTCGCTTATCTTTGGAGTAAGAGGGGCTATTTCACCTTTATGGCTCATATGCCCTTCTACAAATTCAAAATCATGGCGGAACATGCCGATTAGATGTTCTTCAAGCCCCATCATCAATGGGTGCACCCAACTGTCAAAAATCACATTTGCCCCCTCCCAGCCCATTTGAGGTGCATAGCGAGCTGGAACATCTTGCACATGGAGTGGTGCTGAAATTACGGCGCAGGGAATTCCCAATCTTTTGGCGCTATGGCGTTCCATCTGGGTGCCGAGCACAAGTTCAGGTGCTGCAGCTGCCATGGCCGCTTCCACGTCTAAGTAGTTATCGCTAATTAAGGCTTCAAGACCAAGTTCGTTTGCTGCAGCTCGCACGGCCCGCGCTTGTTCGCGGCAGTAACTGCCGAGCCCCACAACTTGAAAGCCAAGTTCCTTGCTCGCAATTTTTGCAGCAGCAATCGCATGGGTTGCATCGGCAAAGATAAAAACCCTTTTGCCGGTGAGATAGGTGGAATCCACCGATTGGGAATACCAGGGCATCCGGGCTTGACTCGGGGTTGCTGGGACTTGATCAAGCCCCAGCAAGTTGGCTAATTCTTCTCGGAATTTTAGAATTGCACCAATGCCAATAGGTACTGATTTGATGGTTGCCATTCCTAATTGTCTTTCCAGCCAGCTACAGCTGCTTTCAACAATTTCTGGATATAGGCAAAGATTGGCATCCGCCTCTGGAATCAGTTTTAAATCCGCTGGTGTTGCGCCAAGGGGGGCCACCACGTGTGCATCTATTCCTAATTCAGCCAATAATTTTTTTACCTCAATCACATCATCGCGGCAGCGAAAGCCCAATAAGCTTGGGCCGAGCAAGTTCACCCTTGGCCTGCGTTGCTGCTCACGCCAGCGTTTTGGTGATGGTTTTTCTGTCCCTGGCGGTAACACCTGATCCTTAAGCAACGTGCGCAGCAATTGATAGAAGGTTTCGGCAGCTCCCCAGTTTTCTTTTTTGGAATAGGCCGGCAATTCAAGGTTCACGATCGGCATCGAAAAGCCCATGCCTTGGGCCAAGCTGCCAGGTTGATCC
>Ga0233425_10008773_pt1 | contig 13192 bp, 10 predicted proteins | sample Watercolumn_Towu_2_FD_181712 | JGI IMG/M metagenome (GOLD analysis project Ga0233425, IMG submission 181712) | Freshwater microbial communities from Lake Towuti, South Sulawesi, Indonesia - Watercolumn_Towuti2014_140_MG | ecosystem: Environmental > Aquatic > Freshwater > Lake | place...
GTGGTCAACAACAACTGCCCGGAGTTGAAGGCCCTGATCGAGGGGCCGCGGCTCGACCGCCGCGTCAACCTGACGGTGGTCGTAATGGTGGTGCCCATCGAGGATGGGGAACTCTGCCCCGACGAGGTGTTCACGGCTGTGACGAAGGAGTTCTCGGCCACCGGGGTGGCGTTGGTGCTCGACGGTCCCCGCCCCCTGGACGAGGCGATCCTCGGCTTCCGCTGGGGACACGAAATGGTGTTCGTCCGGGCCAAGGCCAAACACCTCAACCCGATGGGCGGCGGATTCTACCAACTCGGCTTCCAGATTGCCGAGATGGCCCACGTGGGCGATCACCCCGAATTGGAGAGGCTGAGCTTCTGAGCCGCCGACGTAGGATGCAGCTTCGGCGGATCCATCATGCACGTCGGCAGGGAGTCGATCACGTCATGAACCGAATTGGCGCTCGCAAGGAAACACCGTCAGATGGTGCAGGGCCGGGACTTGGACGAGTGTCATGCCAGAACGCGGCAAAACGGTCGACAGGGGTATCGACGGTCATTTCAAATCCGACCGATGCGAAATCGCCGCAGTGCTCAACGAGTTGCTCCCAGTCGCCCTCCTCAAACTCGGCACAGGCAACCTCCCATTCCGCGCCCTCCTCCTCGTCTCGACTTCTCACGACTTTCTCGACCTCGATTACGTAGAGCTGGGGCTTTTCCAGTTCGGCCACGGTACCGTCTGTCGCGATCTCGATTGCCACCACAAGCCACACGACGTAACGACCGTGTAAGCTGGCTCTGGAAATCCACTCGCTCACGTACGTCCATCCATCCGGATGAACGTCGCGTTTGGCCTCGACAATGGTATGTTCCGCATTCGGGAACAGCCGATGGAACTCGCGTGCGAAACGCCAGTCACGGATGGCTGAAGCGATGACGGCATCATTGTTCACGCTTCTGTCTCCGTAAGCTGCGTCCTACGGGTTTACCCGCGGCCCCAGTGCCAGTTGTAGGCCCATTCGAGGGCCTGCTGCACCACGCCCGTGAGTTGCCGCAGCGTGACGGGCTTGGCGAGCACGGAGAAGGCGTGCTCGCGGCGGGCTTCTTCGAGAATGAACTCGTCCAACTCGGCCGACAGCAGGATGCACGGCAGCAGAGCCTTGAACTGCTTGACCAGCCGCAGGGTCTCCAGCCCGGTGAGCTTGGGCATGTGGACGTCCAGGAGGATCAAATGGACTTCCTGCGTGTGGACGATGTCGAGGGCCTCTTCGCCGTTCCCCGCCAGCAGGGTGCGGAATCCCCGCGGCTCGAAGACGCCGCGGAGCGTTTCGCGGAAGTCGTCGTCGTCGTCGGTGATCAACAGGGATGGCGAATCGACCAACATGGCTGCATACCAAAGGGGTGCGCAAAAGGCCACTGCAAGTTAAGTGCCGCCGAACCGGCCCGCGCCGCACGCGAATTGCGGCCAACCGCAGTAACCCATTCCCCTACAACATTTTACGTTATCCGGGCGACCGAATCCACGGCAAAACGGCCGAATTCGGGTAGTGCAAACCCGCAACCGGCCGGCCCGCAGGCTGTCAATCTGGCAGTGTCTGTAGGACGCAGCTTCCGCTGCGTCCAAGCGGGACCGAGCGGAAGCTCGGTCCTACGTTGTTTCAGTTGCGGACGGCGGGTGCCATGCGGTAAGCGTAGCTTACCCGTGGTAGTAGTGCCGCGTTCTACGGCACTCGGGTAAGCTACGCTTACCGCATGGCACCCGCTCTGAAATGCGGTCGTCACCGTCGGCGCATCAAGGCCGCCCAACAGCCGGCGGCTGCGAAGACCCCGCAGGCCGCCAGGCACAAGCCGGCCGGCCAATCGCCGTAGGCCAGATACGGGCTGCGGCGCGCGTCGACTTGCACTTCGGCCAGGATCGTGTCGGTCGCCCGCTTTGGGCCGCGGGCCAGAACGCGGCCGTCGCCGTTGATCCAGGCCGAAATGCCCGTGTTCGCCGCCACCAGCAGCGGCTTGCGGCACTCGACCGCGCGGAATACGTCGCACGCCAGGTGCATGTCCAGTTCGCTCGACCCCCAGAACCAGCCGTCGTTGGTCAGGTTCACCAGCACGTCGGGTTCCTCGCCGCGGGCCATGAGCTCGCGGACCTGCCGGCGGATCAGGTGCGGCAGCACCGTCTCGTAGCAGATGTTCGGCGCAATCTTGTATCCGTTCAACGGGAACACCGCCGGCGCGCCGCCCGGCGTGAGGTTCATTCCCAACGACATCAGCTTCTCCTCCAGCCACGGCCAATACTCGACCAGCGGCCAACGCTCGCCGAAGACCACCGGGTGCATCTTGTCGTACTGGCCGACGATCCGCCCCTCGGGCGACACGTACACGGCCGAGTTGTAGCATTCGATCTTTGCCGGGCGGAGATGGAATGCGTCGAGCCCCAGGATCAGCGGCGCGTTGAACTGCCGCGCGGTCCAGGCGATCAGGCCGCGGGCCTTCTTCGCCTCCTCTTGCAGCCGCTCCTGGAATTGCTCCTCCGTTCCCTCGAAGCCGGCCGGCTTATGCACGCCCTCGTCCCAGAGGACGAGCTTCTCGCGGAACATCGTCTCCGGCCAGACGATGAGGTCCACACGTTTGCGCGCACTTGCCGCAGTCGCCGTCGCACGGTCGGTCAACTCGAAATAGTGCCGGTACACTTCCTTGAGTAGATTCGGATCGAACTTCAACTCGGTGTCGATCGAGCCTTGCACGAGTAGGACGTTCTTGCCCGGCGTGGTGTAGTCGCCCGACGTGCGGAAGTAGCCGTAGATCAGCGCGGCCGCCATCGCCGCGGCCGCCGGCAGCAAGGGCCACAACCGGGCGAAATTGAAGCCCGATGCGCCAGCGAGGGAAGGATCCTTGAAGCCCGATGCGCCAGCGAGGGAAGGGTGGTCGGCGGAGGCAACCGCACCAACTTCCCTCGCTTGCGCGTCGGGCTTCAATTCCTGTTGGGGCGGCAGTTGTGAATCTCGTTGGGGCGGCAGTTGCACTGCCGCCCCGTTTGTCCGCGAATCGGGGGTGGCAGTGCAACTGCCACCCCAACGCATATTGCCCCAACATCGTGCGATGCACGCCGCAACGAGCAGCAGCAGGAAATCGACGCCGTATTCGCCCGCCAGGTCGCCGATCTGGATCAGCGTCGTCCAGCGGTATTGCGTGTGGGCGATGGCTCCCATGCTGAAGCCGCTCATGAAGTGCGCGCGGGCGTATTCCAGGCCGGTCCACACGGTCGGCACGGCCAAGATCAGCGGCACGCGGAGCCGATGCACGGCCACGCGCGACAGCGCGACAAACAACGGCACGTAGAACGCCAAGTAGAACGCCAACAGCACCCAGCCGAACCAGGCCGTCCAGTGCGACAAGCGGAGCCAGTGCAACGCGCCCAGCCAATAGACGTAACCGGCGGCCCAGATTTGCACGTATGGGCGGCGGAAGAAGCGGCGCAGCGGCGCTGCCGCCCGTGGGGCAGGTTGCCAACCTGCCTTCTCTCCGGCAGGTTGGCAACCTGCCCCACGCCGCACCAGCAGAATCCACCACAGCGGTGCGATCCACGCCAGCGGCCAGAGATCCAGCGGCGGCTGCGCGGCCCAAAGCAACACCGCGCTGAGCATCGCGTGGCCGAACGTCGAACGATACCAGGATTGCAGAGTGCTCAAGTGTAGCGGGCACACTCCGTGTGCCATCCGCGGATTACGGTAGATCGTTCAGCGGAAGTCAGGTGTCGATTACCCAGCGCCTATGTACGGTTTCTATGTCGGTGGTCTTCTTCGGCCGAATGTAGTTCGCCATAGGAGGAACCCGGCAAGCAGTGTGAACAGTAGAGCACACCCCGGATCGACAATCAATGGAATCCACCACAGTTGCTGAATCGTCGCGGACGGCGCCACGAAACAACCGATCACGCCAAGCACTCCGCCGATGAGCGGAATCATGGAATAGCCGCCGGCATTCTTGTCGCGCCGACGGCGACGGCTCGCTTGCGCCACGCAAACATATTGACCGAGTGCAACGAAGGCTGAAAGTCCAATCAGCACCAGCACGACCGGCCATCTCATGCATGTGCCCACCGGAATGTGCCCACTACTTCACGGCCAAGAATCGTTCCAACAGCACGTGGCCGCAGTCGGTCAGGAAGCTCTCGGGGTGGAACTGCAGGCCGAACAGCGGGAAGCGCTTGTGGCAGATGCCCATGATCTCCCGCGTGCCGTCGGGCGCGTCGGACCAGGCGTCGACCTCGAACTCGTCGCTCAAGGTGTCGGGCTGGATCACCAGGCTGTGGTAGCGGGTGGCGATGAACGGGTTGTCGAGCCCGGCGTACAGTCCGCGGTTGTTGTGGTGGATGCGGTCGGTCTTGCCGTGCATCAGCCGGCCGGCCCGCACGATCGTGGCCCCGAAGGCCTGGCCGATCGACTGATGCCCCAGGCACACGCCCAGGAGCGGAATCTGGCCGGCGAACCGCTTCACGGCGGCCACCGAGATGCCGGCCTCGTTGGGCGTACACGGCCCGGGCGAGATGATCAAGTGTGACGGCCGCCGCGCGGCGATCTCCTCGACCGTAATCTGGTCGTTGCGATGTACCTCCAGATCGAGCGACGCATCGATTTCCCCCAACCGCTGCACGAGGTTGTAGGTGAACGAGTCGTAATTGTCGATCAGGAGGATCATGGGGCGGCCCGGCGCAGGAGAATTGCACGCAGTTTACCTGTTTTCGCAGGTGGTGGCCAGAGGGGTGGGGAAAAGGATGAAGGATGAAGTATGAAGGATGAAGGATGAGGAAGCGATTCCACCCGCCTTCATACTTCATACTTCATCCTTCCCCCTTGCGCACCGGCCGGAAGCGTTCTTCGGGGAGCACGATCGAGGTGATGCGGAGTCCGAACTTGTCACCCACCTTGATGGCCTCGCCCTCGGCTACCCGGCGGTCGCCGACGGAAAGCTCGAGCATCGCTTCGCACGACTTGTCGAACTGGATCATCGAGCCGGGGCCGAGTTCCACGATGCGGTGCAGCGGCAGCCGGTTCTCGGCCAGGGTGACGATCACCGGCACCTCGATCCGCAGCAGGCTCCGCGTGTAGCCCGGCAGTTCGCGGAGCTTGGCTACGGTGCGGGTCGCCGGTACGGCCGTTTTCGGAGGCGGCGCCGGCGGAACGGGCTTTGGCGCGGGCTTCGAGGGCGGATTTGCCGCCGCTGCCTGCGGAATTCCCTTCAGCACGTCAAGCGGACGCGGCAGCGGCCAGATCAGCCAGGCCGTGCTCCTCGCGGCGGCCGACAGTTCCAAGGGAACCACGGCCGCGCCGGCCGCAGCCCCGCCGCGCGTCAAGGCCGCGCGGAGGTCTTCTACGCGCGACGCCTCGAACCCCTCGGGCATGAACTGCTCGGGGAGCAACGTCATGCCCAGTTCCTGGGCCAGCGTGGTCAGCTTGCTCTTGCCCGTGGCGTCGGGCTGGGCGTACCACGCGGGCAGCAGCCCGGTCGATTCGGGCAGCAACACGACCGCCGCTGCCGAGCCGACCGACAGCACGACCGCCAACCCCGGACCATTGAGCCCCGCGGGCGGCGCCTTCGGGTCGAGCGTGCCCGCCTGCCCCGCCGCCAGGGTTAGCTTGCCGTCCAGTGCCCGGCCGAGGGCCTCGGCCGCCTCGCCGGCCCCGGTTTGGCAGGCTGCTAGCACTTCGGCGACGATGTCGGGCGTCAGGTCGGGCATGGTCGGGCTAGTGGGGCAGGTTGCAGACCTGCCCGAACTCCAAAGGCAACTTCGGCAACCTGCCTCACATAGGCGCAGGATGCTGCTGTCTCTGTAGTATCGGCCCGTCCAGGCGGCAAACTTTGCCCGACCCGCAGATTCCGACCCGCCGTAGGGGGCGGGGGGCGGCGGCTCGAATGGGGACGGGACGCATGGCGAGACTCTTCTTGCCGCGCGACGTTGCACGACGCACGCCCCCGTCCCCTTCAGAACGTCAACTGTATCTTCTTCAGCCGTCGTTCCGTTTCGGCCATCAGGGCGTCTTCGGCGGCTTCGGTGTCGGCCTCGTAGGTGACGGAGAAGCGGAGGTTCGCCCCGGCGTCGTCCCAGGGGACGGTGCAGATCGAGTGTTCGGTAATCAGATAGTGCGAAGCGGCCTCGGCCGTCTCGAACTTCGGCCCGCCGACCACGCCCTTCGGCGCGGGCGCGTAAAGGAAATAGGTTCCGCCCGGCATGCGGCACTCGAACCCGCAGCGGTTGAGCGTATCGACCAGCTTTTGCAACCGGCGATAGTACTTCTCGCGCGTGCGGCGGGGGATGTCGGGATCGTCCAGCGCCGCGGCCGCCGCTTTCTGGATGGCGATGAACTGCCCCGAGTCGCAGTTGTCCTTGATGTCGGCGAAGGCCCGCACGATCTGCGCGTTGCCGCACACCCAGCCCAGGCGCCAGCCGATCATGTTCCAGCCCTTGGACATCGAGTGGACCTCGACGCCCACGTCGCGGGCGCCGGGCACTTCGAGAAAGCTCAGCGGCCGGCCTTCGTAGCTCAAGATGATGTGCGCGGCGTCTTGCACCACGACGATCTCGTGCTTTCGTGCGAAGTCGATCACGCGGGCGTAGAACTCCCGCGTGGCCACCTTGCCCGTCGGACTGTTCGGATAGTTGATCACCAGCAGCTTGGCGCGGCGGCAGATGTCGGCCGGGATGCCTTCCAGGTCGGGCAGGAAATCGTTCTCCCGCCGCAGCGGCAGGCGGTGGACCTCGCCGCCGTAGTACTTCGTGTGCGTGCCGGCCACCGGATAGCCGGGCGTGGTCATGAGCGTGATGTCGCCCGCGTCGATGAACGCCGCCGGCAGCATCGCCAGCGCGGTCTTCGTGCCGATGCAGTGGTTCACTTCGTTGACCGGATCGAGTTGCACGCCGAACTCGCGGGCCATGAACCGCGCGACGGCCTCTTTGTAGGCCGGGATGCCGTTGTCGGAGTAGCCGCGGTTCTCCGGCCGGCTGATTTCGCGGGCCATCACCTGGCGGACCGAGTCGGCCGCCATCTCGTCGTTCTCGCCGATGCCGAAATCCACCAGCGCCCGCTCGGGATGCTCGGCCAGGGCCTTGCGCTTCGCCCGCTTGATCTTCTCGAACTTGTAGATTTCCGAGCCTTTTCCGTAGCCGATGCCGCCGATCCGCTGGGCGAACAGCCGTTGAAAATAGGGGTCGCTCATGGCCGTGAGGGGTTGCCGGGTAGGATGAGGAAGAAGCCGTAAACCTCACAGTCTACCGCGCGCCCGACAGGGGGGCAACGGGGGCAGCAGCACAGCCATCCTGGCTGTGTCACAGGCTGGAAGCCTGTGCTACGTGCGTCACGGGATCGGCAGTTCGATGGGCGAGTCGTCGTCGGCCGAAGTGCCCACGCCGCGGACCTCGACGCCTTGGCCGTGTTTGGCGGATTGATACGGCTTGCCGCTCAGCGGATTGACGCGGTAAGGGAGCGGATTCCGTCCGGTGGCCAGCGCGAGGGCCAACATCCAGGCCTGCCAGTTGGCGCGGTCGCGGGCCTGCACGGCGTGGCCGTCGCGGATCTTCGGCAGCAGCAGGCGCGCGGCCACCAGCGGATACTCGGGCGTGTCTTCCCGCGACCGCAACTCGGCGTCGATGGCGTCGAACACCGCGGCCCGCTCGTAATACGGCCGGCCGCAGCTTTCGATGATCCGCCGCATGGCATCCAGATAGAACAACTCGTCGGTGTCGGCCACGCGCCGCGCCGCGTCGGACATCTCGGCCAGGATGCGCTCCTCGTGGAAGCGCTCGATATCGCTGTCGGTCAACAGGCGGATCAACTGGCCGGCGCGGACCATCTCGTAAGCGTACATGCCCAGCGCGCGGTCGCCGATCCAGGCCGCGGCGTCGCTGGGCCACGCCTTCCATTGCTCCGCGACCAGTTCGGCCACGCGGTCCAAGTGCCGGCGTGAGAACTTCTCGTGTTTGACGATGCTCTGCAGCACGGCAAAGGCGCCCGTGCGGATCTGCACGGCGTCGAGCCGCGGCACGATATGCTTCTCGGCCGCCAGGCAGGCCGCCAGTCGCAGCATGCGCGTCAGCGAATCGATGGCCGCAGTCACGTCGCCATCGGCCAGCGATTCGGCCGCGCGGAAGGCCTCGAGCCGGGCGCAGAGCCGCACGCCTTCGCCGAAGCTCGCGTCGGCGTAGTAGCCGATGTGGAAGGGGATGGCGAAGGCGCACTTCGGCCGGCTCAGCGCCTCTTGGGCCTTGCGGCGCTCGGGCTCGTGCTGCGTGCGAAAGCGGATCGCCTTTTGCAGCCGGATGGGATCGAAGGCGAAGCCCCGCGGCGGATCGATCTTCTCCGACGCCTCCCACAGCGACTTCACCTTCTGCGGCGGAAAGACGGCCCGCAGTGCAACGGCCGCATTCTCCTCCTCGGGCACGTCGCAGCGGCCGAGTTGCTCGGGCGTGCCGCCTTCGTCGGCGATGCGGGCCAGCTCGTCGCGGAGTTGCAGGTTGCCGCTGGCCTTCAGCCCCGCCAGCTTGCCGTATTCGGCCGGATCGAACGATTGCTCGCCGGGATTCCGCGGGCCGCAACCGGCCAGCAAACAGACGAGCCCGATGAGTGCCATCCGTTGCATACCGATCCTTCTCCATTCGTCCGTAGGTTCCGCCTGCCGGGCGGAACTTGCGTCGTACCCACGCTTGCCGTGGGCATGTCGCGGTGTGCCGCACTCGTCTACATGCCCACGGCAAGCGTGGGCATGGCACCCGTCAGGGCACGAGCACGATCTTCCCAGCCAGCGTACCGGCCTTATGGAGCGTGTTTTCCTCTTGTAGTCGGTGCGCGGCGGCCGCCTCGCTCAACGGCAGCACGCGGTCGATGCGCGGCTTGAGTTTCCCCTTGGCCAGCCAGCGGTTGATCTCGGCGGCGCACTTGCGTTGCTCGTCGGCCGGGGCGTTGAACATGGCAAAGCCAAACAGCGAGAGGTCTTTGAGGTAGAACGGGCCGACCGGGAACTTCGGCTGCGAGTCGCGGCCCGCCATGACGACGATCCGCCCGCGCATCGCCACGTGCTCGACCGTCTCGACGAAGTCCTGTTCGCGGAGCGTTTCGAACCAGACGTCGACCGGGCCGAACTTTCGCAGGGCGGCGGCCACGTCGCCCGTCTTGTAGTTCTCGACGACGTTGGCCCCCAAGTCGCGGCAGAGTTGCACTTTCTCCGGACTGCCGGCGGTGGTCATGACGCTGGCGCCGATCGTGCGGGCCATCTGCACGACGCACGAGCCCACGCCGCCCGAGCCGCCGTGGACGAAGACCTTCTCACCCATCTTCAGCTTCGCGTCGCGGAACAGGCCGAGGTGCGCCGTGATGCCGACCAGCGCCGCCGCGGCCGCATCCTGGGAGGAGACTTCGTCGGGCGTGGGATAGAGCCAGCACTCGTCGACCGCCGCGTACTCGGCGAAGGTTCCCTGGCGGCCCAGCAAGCCCTGGTTGCTGCCCCACACGCGGTCGCCCGGCCGGTAGCGCTTCGCCTCGGGCCCGACGGCCTCGACCACGCCCGCCAGATCGCAACCGAGAATGAACGGCTTGGGCAACTCGAGCGGATACGCACCCGCGCGAATGTACGTGTCGACCGGATTGACCGCCACGGCCTCGACCTTCACGAGCACTTGGCTGCCGACGGGCTTGGGCTTCGGCAGGTTGCCGAAGAGGATGTTGTCGGGCGTGCCCGTCTGCTCGATATACGCGGCCTTCATGCTGTGCGGACCCCTGCGAACGAATGTCTCCGATTGCTTACGTTAAGCGTTTGTTGCAAAAAATGCAAGAAGGAAGAAGGTAGTATAATGGTTAGTGCTGGGCTGTGGATCGACGTTGCCATGCCCACGCTCGCCGTGGGCATAACCCCCGCCGCGGCACCCAAGGTGCGATCTACTTCTCGGGAACCGTGGCCTTCGCCGCGCGCGTGGGGGACGGCGGTCGCGCGCGGACCAACGGCACGACGATCGTCACGATGCCCGCCACGGCGCCGAGCAGCACCGCCGCCCACCACAAACGGTAGCGGAGCACCTTCTCGTCGTACCGGTCGACTTCCAACGTGTCGCGCGGATCGAGCCCCTGCTCGCGCATCAACTTCCAGCCCCGGTAGAGTTCCGCGGGAGGCATCTTCTGTATCGCGTCGCGGAACTGCTGTTCGTCGCGCGCCGTGACGGTTTTCAGCGTCGGACGAGCGAAAAGCAAGGCGATCGCCCCCGCGAGCGACGCCAACAGAATCGCCAGACCCACCAGGGCGATTGCCTGACGCAGCCCCCATGACGCGGCGGCCGTGGCCGTGGCCACGACTGCCTGCTCCTCCTGCTCCAGCGCAGTCAGGCGCAACAGCGTGGGAACTTCCAACGCCGCACCGCAGGCGCAGACGACCGTTTGGCCGGCCTGACGCGACTCGACCGGGATCTTGCGGCCGCAATCGCACGGGAGTAAGTATCTGGCGGTCACTCTCGGTCTCTGGAGGGGTGAAAGGTGCCGTCTCCGTTCCAGTGTATCGCAGAACGCAACGTCTGGCGAGTCGGGCTTCATTGGGCCATTGTTGGGGCAGCTGTTACGCTGCCGCTCCCGACCAATCCCCGCAGTGGTGGCAGTGCAACTGCTACCCTAACCACGGACACAGCCACCCCGACACGGCCGCCGCTCCTTCTTACCGAACTCACCCAAATTCACGTCGCTTTTCACGTTTCTGGCGCATGGCACCCCCGCTTTGAGCAATTTGTGACCTCGGCCCTGGACTCTAGAAATCGACCGACTAGAATGAGATGATGTGGCAAAAACCTCCGTGGGGTTCCTACTCCCGGTTTCACGGGCTTCGACAGGCATTGTCGCCGCACGTGGAATCCCTTGCCAAATGACAGACACATCCTGCCGCGCGGAAAATCGGTGGTAGAATTTCGTGGCTTTCGGCCACCGCATGTAGGATAATGCCAGTTGGGGAGAAGCGGATGTCGCTTCATGCGCAATCCTATACCGGCGCGGGCGCTGGCGGCAAACGATTCACCTGAGGAGGACTGCTTTGTTCGACGCACTCTTGGACGACGCGGAAGACCTGGTCGCGGCGCGGCCGGAGGACATCATCGACTTTGCCGAGAAGTCGGCGGCGACGCTCGACGGCGATGACGATCTGCTCCCCCCCGAGCTCGACGGTCCCGACGAACTGGAGCCCGAAGACGGCGACTCGCCCGACGACTTGTTGGCCATCGTCGAGGACGAGGAGTCGTGGTCCGACGATCCGGTGCGGATGTACTTGACGCAGATGGGCGAGATTCCCCTGCTGTCGCGGCAGGAGGAAGTCCGCCTGGCCCGCGAAATCGAAATCACCCGCGCCCGCTTCCGCCGCAAGGTGCTCGAGTGCGACTACGTGATGCAGACCGCCTTCAAGGTGCTCCGCCGCGTCCACGACGGCGACCTCCCCTTCGACCGCACCGTGCAGGTCTCCGTAACCGATCAATTGGAGAAGGAACAGATTCTCGGCCGGCTCCCGTGCAACTTGCGCACGCTGGACACCTTGCTCAAGCGGAACCAGCACGACTTCAACGTGGCCACCAGCCGCACGCGTCCCGCGGCCCAGCGCCGCGTGGCCTGGCGGCGGCTCGGCCGGCGGCGGCGCCGCGCCGTGCTCCTGGTCGAGGAACTCGGCCTGCGCACGCAGCGGATCGAGCCGATGATCAAGACGCTCGAGGAGTTCAGCCGCCGGGTGGACGAACTCAAGGCCCGCATCGACGAACACCGCCGCGCCAAGGGCAAGCCGCGGCACCGTGAGCCGTGGGTCACCGAATACCGCAACATCCTCCGCGCCACCCAGGAATCGCCCACCAGCTTGCGCAACCGCGTCGCCTTCCTCAAGCAGATTTACCTGCACTACCAGGAAGCGAAGCGTGGGCTGTCGGAAGGCAACCTGCGGCTGGTCGTCTCCATCGCCAAGAAATACCGCAACCGCGGCCTGAGCTTCCTGGACCTGATCCAGGAAGGCAACGCCGGCCTGATGCGCGCGGTCGATAAGTTCGAGTACCGCCGCGGGTTCAAGTTCTGCACCTACGCCACCTGGTGGATCCGCCAGGCCATCACCCGCGCCGTGGCCGACCAGAGCCGCACGATCCGCATCCCGGTCCACATGGTCGAGACGATGTCGCGCGTGCGGAACGTATCGCGCAAGCTGTTGCAGAAGCTGGGCCGCGAGCCCACGCTCGAGGAGACCGCGCGGGCCAGCGAAACGTGCGTGGACGAAGCCCGCCGCGTGTTGGCCATGAGCCGCTACCCGATCAGCCTCGACCGGCCGGTGGGCAACAGCGAAGACAGCCACTTCGGCGACCTCCTGCCCGACACCGGCGCGCGGAGTCCCTCGATCGGCGCCACCCACGGCATGCTCCGCAACCGCATCAACAAGGTCCTAAAAACGCTCAGCTACCGCGAGCGGGAGATCATCAAGCTCCGCTACGGCTTGGGCGACGGCTACAGCTACACGCTCGAGGAAGTGGGACACATCTTCAAGGTGACCCGCGAACGCATCCGTCAGATCGAGGCCAAGGCCGTCCGCAAGCTGCAACAGCCCTCGCGGAGCCAGGAACTAGTCGGCTTCCTGGATTGAGAGTCGAGCTGAGCGTGAGGCGAGCCCCGGGCATAAGCCCGGGGATTGAAGGACTTCTGCGGCAATACCATCCCCGGGCTTACGCCCAGGGCTCGCCTTTTTGATGTTGGGACGGTAGTTGTACTGCCGCCTCCTTCTGTTTCCGTAGGACGCAGCTTCCGCTGCGTCCCGTGGGGACCGAGCGGAAGCTCGGTCCTACGTGGGTGAGAATTGCGTCCTACTTCTTTCCGCCTGTTGACACCTCCGTGGCGTTCTGCTAAACTTCCGGGCGTTACGACGTGCGTTGGTGGTCGGTGGCCTCGGCTGAGGCGCCGACGAACAGGGAACTCCGGTGCGATTCCGGGATGGCCCCGCCGCTGTAACCGGGTGTAAGAAGGACGGCCCATTCTAGTGGCCATTGTCGCATGCCGCGGCGGAAACGCAGCGGACGGCGACGAGAAGGCCGGGGCCGGACCCAACCCGGAAGTCAGAAGACCTACCAACGCGAAACCGGTGGTCTGCCGCGAGGGACGGCGACCGCGAACGAATTTCGCCTTGGGAGCCCGCGGTCTGACGGCAAGCTCGATATGCGTTGCGGCTCGCGC
>Ga0233425_10008774_pt1 | contig 13190 bp, 9 predicted proteins | sample Watercolumn_Towu_2_FD_181712 | JGI IMG/M metagenome (GOLD analysis project Ga0233425, IMG submission 181712) | Freshwater microbial communities from Lake Towuti, South Sulawesi, Indonesia - Watercolumn_Towuti2014_140_MG | ecosystem: Environmental > Aquatic > Freshwater > Lake | place: Indonesia...
TATTTGTCCACGATGATCTTGCTGACGCGGGTGAGGTTATTTCCCGGAAAAAAGCTGTTGGCTTTTTGCGTTTTCACCGGGATCACCTTTTCCACCGTGGTGCTGTTAAGGCATACAATGGCATTGTCGCTGCCCAGGTAAAGGATCCCTGCCGTATCCTGGGTGATCGCATAAACCGGGAAAGACTTTTTAAAAGGGATCTTGATCTGCCTGCCTTTTTCGAAGCGGTACAGTCCATCCGAGCGGCCGATCAGGATGGTGTTTTGCCTGGTCTTAAAAATGGCGAAAGCCTGGTTTCCCTGATCCGCTTTTTTGATCTCGTCCTCAATGGTTTTGCCCGTCTTCCGGTCAATCACCGTTACCTTGATCTGGTCGGTAAGAGAGAAGCTGTAATCCTTGTCCACGATCAGCTCGTCCACCGTGTTGAACTTTAAGCTGTCGAGCAGCCGGGCCTCGTTGCTTTTACGGCTGTATTCGTAAATTCCGGCAATGCGGTTAATGATGATCAGGTTGTTCTTCTGGTTGAAATCAATGTTGCGGATATTGTTCGATTTCAGAATGGTGTTGGGCTTGATCTTCCCGAAGTTATACCCGTCGAAGTGGTAGATGCCATTCTCAGTGGCCAGGTAAAGGATGTTGTTCCGGTCCTGCTTAATAGCGAGAACATTGGTGTTGCTCAGGCCGTCTTCGGGCCCGTAATGCTGAAACGAAAAACTCCTGCTTTGCGACCAGGACGTTGATGCGAGTAAAAAAATAAAGATGCTATAATATGCCGCTCTCAAAAACATGTAATGCACATAAAAATAGGGAAAATATATGACATGAAAGAAGCAAGAATGGCAAACGGTTCAAATACCGGGGTAAATGACAGGATAGAAGGTTATGGGCAGGTTTTATGCCACCTTATTAATTCTTAAAGGCCAATGTATCTAAACTCATCAGGGCGTGTCCCCGTCCCGATAAAGGACCGGGACGGGGTCAGGCTATCACTCCAATCTTTTACTCCACGATGTTCCGTAAAAGGATTTCCGTTCTATCCTTCACGCAGGTTTAACCCCGGATTTCAAATTTTCTCATTTGCGAGTGTTTGGTTGCGTGAGCGATGGTAGCGGAAATCCTTTTTGCCGGTTACTCACATATTTAAATATTCACTGAAATAATCGCTGTCTGAATCACAACTTATCGTGGCCCGAAGGCAGTGAACAAAAACAAATCAGCCCCTGATACCAGAGGCTGATGAAACGATAAATCTGTAAAAGCAGGTCTTCTCCTTATTTCGGCGTGACGGCGCGGGTTTTGATAAACTCGCTGAACTCCTGCGAGCGCGCCTTGGAAACCTGGATGCTGGTGCCGTCGGCCATGATGATGGTGCCGCCTTCCGCATTCGAATATTCCTTGATAAAATCGATGTTGATCAGCGAGGAGCGGTGGATGCGGAAAAACACATTGGTAGGAAGGATGGCCTCAAACTCTTTCAGGGTTTTGGAGGCTACAATTTTTTTCCCGGTGTTGAGGAATAAGTTCGTGTAGTTGTCGGAAGCTTCCAGCCAGATGATGTCCTTATAGTCGATCAGCGTAAAGCCTTTGCTGTGGTTGATGAGAACGAGGTTCTTGTCGTTGCTGCCGGCGGCCGTTGTGGAGCCTCCTTTCTGCTCGTAGTGCTGCACCACTTTTTTCACCGCGCCCTGGAGCTCGCTCAGCAGCAGAGGTTTCAGCAAATAGTCGATGGCGCCTGCTTTGACGGCGTTGATGCCGTGCTCGCTGTAGGCGGTCAGAAAAATAAGGCAGAAATCGCGGTGTACCAGGCCGTCTATCATTTCAAGGCCGGTCATGCCCGGCATATTGATGTCGCAGAATACCACCTGCGGTTTCAGTTCCTGGATCATTTTTTTTCCTTCAATCCCACTTCCGGCTTCGGCAATGATCTCAATTTCAGGGCAGTAGTTCTCGAGCATGGCGCGCGTGTTGCTTCTGCTGTTCTCTTCGTCGTCTATAATAATGGTTTTGAAAGTCTGCATGGTTTAGTTTTAGATAATGCTAATCTACTCAAAATTCATATCAATTTCAACTCATTTATTTAACATATAGACCGTTTGAGTAAAATACTGTTTGTCAATAGGGAGTAATGATTATCTTCATGCCTGCAAACACTATTTAAGATATGACATCTATGATAAAAAACGTATTCCTGTCGTTTGGCTTGTCGCTGGCTCTTGTACAGCCCATGCAGGCGCAAAAACAAATCACTGTCGACGATCTCTGGTCCAAATATGCCTTTATGCCTCAATCGGCAGGAGGCTTCAACGTCATGAAAGACGGCACACATTATACTGACCTGGAGCAGGATGGCGATTTTCAGAACATCGTGAAATACGACCTCCGAAACGGGAAGAAGGTGGCTGTGCTGGTGAAGGGATCGGCCGTGAAGTATAAAGACAGCATCATTGATATCAGCGGCTATTCCTTTAGCCCGGATGAGAGCAAGCTCTTCTTTTCCACGGAAGGAGTGCATATCTATCGCCATTCATCCGTTGAACGCAATTATGTGTATGACCTCAAATCCGGAAAAACAGAAGAGCTCTCGGAAGGCGGAAAGCAGATGTTCGCTACTTTTTCACCTGTTGGCAATAAAGTGGCTTTTGTGAGGAACAATAACCTCTTCATCAAAGACCTCAATGCCGGCAAGGAAACGCAGGTAACCAGCGACGGCAAGCCGAACGAGATCAAGAACGGCTGGGCCGACTGGGTATACGAAGAGGAGTTCAGCAAGGCGGATTACTTTGAGTGGAATGCCGACGGCAGCAAGCTGGCCTTTGTGCGCTTCGACGAGAGCAAGGTGAAGGAATACACTTTTGATACCTACCATAACAACCTGTATCCAGACAAGGTCACCTTCAAATATCCGAAGGCCGGTGAGGACAACTCGGTCCTGAGCGTACACATCTTTGATGTGGCAACAGGGAAAACCACAAAGGTGGACATCGGCAGCGAAACGGATATTTACATCCCGCGCATCCAGTGGACTACCGATAAGAATGTACTATCGCTGCAGCGCATGAACCGCCTGCAGAACAAGCTGGAGCTCCTGTACGCCAACGCTGCCGATGGAAGCACGAAGACGATTCTAACGGAAGAGGCTCAAACCTATATTGATATTACGGATGACCTGACCTTCCTGCCGAACAACAAAGGCTTTATCTGGAGCAGCGAAAAGGACAACTACAACCACCTTTATTATTACGATAACACGGGTAAGCTGGTCAATCAGATCACCAAAGGCAACTGGGACGTGATCTCTTTCGAGGGCTACGATGAAAAGTCGAATACCCTATATTACATTTCGACAGAGAACGGGCAGATCAACCGCGACATCTACAGCATCAGGCTGGATGGCAGCGCCAAAAAAAGGTTATCGCCCCAGGACGGCACTACGTCTGCGGAGTTCAGCACGGGCCTTAAATACTACGTGAGCACGTATTCCAATGCCAATACACCGCCGGTATACGAGCTTCACAGCGCCGACGGCAAGCTCATCAAAGTGCTCGAAAGCAATGCCGACCTGAAAGCCAAAATGGGCGAGTACAAGCTGTCCAAAAAAGAGTTCTTCACCTTCAAAAATGCGGAAGGCGTGGAGCTGAACGGATGGATGATGAAGCCGCAGAATTTCGATCCGGCAAAAAAATATCCGGTTTACATGTTTGCCTACAACGGTCCGGGATCCAACGAGTGCAACAACGCCTGGGAAACCTTTGATTTCTGGTGGCATTCCCTGCTCAACCAGGAGGGCTACATGGTGGTATGTGTGGATGGCCGCGGTACGCTGGGCCGCGGAAGGGAGTTCAAACACTGTACGTATTTACAGTTAGGAAAACTGGAAACGCTCGACCAGATCGACGCCGCCAAATATGTGGGCACGCTTCCTTATGTGGATAAAAGCCGGATCGGCTTCCAGGGATGGAGCTATGGCGGTTACATGGCTTCGCTGCTCATCAGCAAAGGAGCGGATTACTTTAAGGCAGCTATTGCAGTCGCACCTGTTACCAACTGGAAGTTCTATGATAACATCTACACGGAGCGTTTTCTGCGCAAGCCGGCCGATAACAAAAGCGGCTATGAGGATAACTCGCCGGTGAATTTCACGAAGCAGATCAAAGGGAAATTTTTACTGGTACATGGCAGCGGCGACGATAACGTGCACTACCAAAACTCGATGGAGCTGGCCAATGCGTTGGTAAAGAATAACATTCCGTTCGAGTTTATGACCTATCCGAACAAGAACCACGGCATCTACGGCGGTTACACCCGAACACACTTGTATAACAAGATGCTCAAATTCGTGAAGGAGAATTTGTAGGGTAATCATATGTCACTTCGAGCGGCGTCCCGATTGTTCTTTTCGGGGCGCCGTATCGAGAAGTGTTCTGAGATATTCTTGTGAGTCGTTCTCGATACGATCCTTCGCTATCGCTACGGATCACTCGAACTGACTTTAGCGTATTCTGCAGTTTCCGGTTGTATTGTGCTGGGTAGTTGAGGCTCTCGAAGTCACCGGAATAATAAAGCTCTCTGCCTTTATCGCCCCAAATAATACCCTCGTCTTATTTAATTTTGTTCCTTAAGGAATATACTTATATTTGATTGGATTGAAACCCCTGAATGAATTTAGTACTAAATGTGTTTGATATAGAATGAGTCACTCTGAAGCAAAAAAAGTAGGGATCGCTTTACAGGGCGGTGGCGCGCACGGCGCCTTTACCTGGGGCGTTTTGGACAGGTTACTGGAAGTAGACGACCTCATTGCGGAATCGATGTGCGGCACCAGCGCCGGGGCGGTGAATGCCGTGACCTGCGCCTATGGCCTTCATGTAGGCGGGCCCAAAGCCGCCAAGCAATTGCTGGAACAGCTTTGGCGTCGCATTGCCCAGGCGGGCGGCCTTTTCAAGCCCAGCAGCTTCGACAGGCTCTTTGGCGGCGGCGATATTTATAACTCGCCGGGCTACATGTTCTTCAATAACATGACGCAGTACATGTCGCCCTACAATTTCAACCCTTTTAATTACAATCCGCTGCGCGATATCCTCACCGACCTGATCGACTTCAACGAGCTAAAGCTGTACAATAAAAAGAAGCTCTTTATCTGCGCGACCAATGTGAAAACCAACCGCGCCAAGATCTTTACCAACAAGGAAATCACGGTGGATGCCGTGCTGGCCTCGGCCTGCCTGCCTTTCCTCTTCCAGGCGGTGAAGATCGGCGACGACTATTACTGGGATGGCGGCTATATGGGAAATCCGCCTATTTTTCCGATCATTACCAACACAACCTTAAGGGATATTCTGTTAATAAAGATTAATTCCATCAATATTAATTCCGTTCCTACCACGGCCCGCGATATTGCCGACAGGGTCAACGAGATCTCCTTCAACAGCAGCCTGATCAACGAAATGAAGCTGATCCATTACCGGAATGAGCTGATCCGCAACGGGATCCTGAAAACCGATGACAAGGTGAACCGCGAGATCTTCGTGCATACCATTTCGGGCTACGATGCCCTGAGCCAGCTCAGCTACAGCAGTAAGATGAACACCTCCTGGGACTTCCTGCTGAGCCTGAAGGAACGCGGCCGCCAGACGGCCACCAAATGGCTGGAATCCGACTTCAGCCAGGTGGGGATCAAATCGACCTTTGATGTGGAAGAGCATTTCTTCGATAAATTGTAAATTTGTACCTTTCGGTCCTTAATGCTTTTTTCAAACAATACGCTTAACGCTTTTCTCCTGAGCGCCTGTTTTTTACTGGCCTGCATGATCTCGCCGGCGCAGGTGGTGTATATCACCGACAGCAGCCACGTGCGGACGCTTACCAACGAGGCGAGGGGCAACCTGGAAGGTTTTCAGAACAATCCTACGGATACCGTCCTGACCGATTTTCAGAATTATTATCCCAGAAACAGGAGCGGCAATATCGGCCTGCCCTCGGAATCCCTGTTCCTGAAGTACACGCAGCGCTCCCTGGGTTTTAAGCTCTACCAGCCGCCCTACGAGAACGATATGATCTCCGAGGGGCAGGTGAAGTTTTACCAGACCAAAGGACCTTACGGCAGCCTCACCGGCATTGCCGGAACCAAGCAGGAGCAGATGTTCCGCATGGTATTTTCGCATACGTTCAAAAACAGGCTCAACCTCACGCTGCGCCTCAACCGCTATAGCAGCATCGGCTTCTACCGCAGGCAGGTGAGCTTTACGGATAACCTGTACACCTCTTCCAACTATACCAGCAGGAATGGCAGGGCGGGCTATTACGCCTATTTTCTGTTCAATAAGCTGAAGCACAACGAAAGCGGCGGGATCTCGAACGATTCCCTGTTTCAGATAAGCCCACGCATCACCAAGCAGCTGCTGCCCGTGTACCTGAGCCAGGCACGCCGCGAAGTGCGCTTTACCACCGTGGAGATCAATCCCTGGTTCAGGCTGAATGCCGTGGAGGACAGCTCTACGGTTTTGTCGCATATCGTGGATTATAAGCTGAACTATTCCGGAAATTATACCAAGTACATTGATAATGGCATGGCAACCGATCAATTCTATCCTTATTATTACCTCGATACTCTAAGCACCATGGATTCCACGCACTGGCGTACGATCAGTAATTCGGGGCATTACACCCTGAGGATCCGTCCCCTCTTTGCGAGCCTGCAGCTGGGCCTTAAGAATGAGTTCACACAGCTCTACCAGTACGATGATACCACCTTTGTGAACAACAGCGTAGATGCGGGCCTCTTTGTGAACACCACTAATTTCAATGCTTTCGTTAAGACGGCCTACATTTATCAGGGATCGAACCAGAACGATTACCAGCTGGAGGCAGGGATCAAATACCGCTTGAAGATCGCCTACAACCTTTTCAAAGTGCCTTTTGAAGTGCAGGCAAAAGCCGGCATAGAAAAACGCCACCCTGATTTTATCTACAACTCCTGGTACGGCAATAATTTTGTGTGGAAGAATAATTTCTCTCCGACAGATAAGGCACAGGCCATGTTGAGTATTTCTACTGCCGATAATCGTTTCAGCATGGGAACCTTTGTGCAGAGCACGGATAACCAGTTGTTCTTCAATAGCGATGCGACACCTTCGCAGGCTCCGATTGCTATTAAGAGCATGGCTTGCTTTATCCGGAAGGATATGCTCTTCTTCAGGCACCTGGGCCTTAATGCCGGCTATGTATATCAGGCAGCCACCGAGGAACACGTGATCAGTGTGCCCGATCATGTGCTCAGCGGCTCCCTGTATTACCAGGGGAATTTGTTTAAAAAAGCGCTGAACCTGCAGGTAGGCTTCAGCTGCCAGTACTTCAGTGATTTTTACGGCTACAACTACATGCCCGCCACCAACATGTTCTACACGCAAACCAAAGTGCGGGTAGGGGATTATCCTTATATCGATTTCTTCCTGAATGCGCGTATCCGCCCGGTGAGGATCTTTGTGAAGATCGATCATGTGACCCAGGGCTTTCTTGGGAGCAACTATTCCCTCGGGCCGGGCTACCTGCAAAACGACAGGGCCTTCAAGTTCGGTGTGAACTGGATTTTCTTTGATTAGATTTTTGATCGGGCCACCCGTATTGTAAGTGTGTATTACTCCCAATTTCAAAAATAATTTCCTTATAAGGAGCGCGCGGGCTGGCAAAACGCGATGGTGGTGAGCAGTGAATTTTAATTTTTTTAGCTGAGCCCGAAAGAGCTTTAGTTCTCTTTCGGTTGCGAAGCTTAAAAATTAAAAAAGCGCGGGGCAATCGTTTTGCCTTGATTTTTTTGTTTCTTTTTTTATCAAGAAAAAAAGAAATTGACAAAAAAGGGAATTAAGATATTCCTTTAATTGATAGATGATTTTCGTTAATAAACAGCGATCTTATGGCAACATAGACGCCAGATCCCGCCAATGCTTTATCTCTGTGGATAACTGTAATTCCTTTCCTAGCCGTAAATAAATTCCTTCTGCGGGAAAGCCCTGTTTCCGCAGGTAATTCACCGAGGTGTCGCCGGCCGATTTGGAAAGCTTGCGCTGATGAGCGTCCAGTAATAAAGGATGATGGTAAAACGTCGTATTTAAAAAATGATCTTCTTTTAAAAGCCGGGCGATATGCAATTGTACTAATGTGGAGGGCCAGAGGTCGTAGCCGCGCACGATGAGGTCGACACCGAAACAGACATCGTCGACCACAGAGCTCAGCTGGTAGGCGGGAAAGCCGTCCTTCTTCCGGATCACAGGATCCTGCATATCTGCCGGCAGCGCCGCTTGCAGAAAAACGCCATCAGGGGTTTTTACAGAAACAGCTTCCGCAGCTTCCGTGTTCAGGCGCCAGGCCACATCCGCAGCATCCAGAGGAAGACCCTTGTGGCGGCAGGTGCCGGGATAAGCGCCGCCGGGGCTCTGTTTCAGGATCTGTGCGCGGGAGCAGTTGCAGGCGTAGACCAGGCCCGTATCGAGGAGCTTGTTCAGAGCCTTATTGTAAAGATGCAGACGGTGGCGCTGGGAATAGCGCTCTTCGAGCTCCTGCGCGTTCTGCGGCCCTTCCGTCCAGGGCAGGTCAAGAAAGCGGAGCGTGTCGAAAATATCACGGATGTAATCCGGGTTGGCCCGTTCGCGGTCCATATCGTCGATGCGCAGCAGGATGGCTGCACCGCTCCGCTCCGCCAGGGCAGCGGTGAGCGCAAAGGAAAAGATATTTCCTAAGTGCAGGTAGCCGCTGGGAGTAGGGGCAAGGCGTGTTTTGCGAAAGAAGTGAACACCCGGCATAAAAAATCGTGCAAAATATTTACGAAGATATTGTTTATTTCCCTTTTTAGTTGTTTCTTTGCGCGCAGAACACAAAGACGGTTTGGTAGTTCAGCTGGTTAGAATGCCGCCCTGTCACGGCGGAGGTCGCGGGTTCGAGTCCCGTCCAGACCGCGAAATCCTTGGAAACAGAAGTTTTCAAGGATTTTTGCTTTTGGGCTATTTTCTTCATTGGTCCATATTTCCTGGATTCACAAGTTCCGTTTTATGTATGACGTCTATATTATTTATTCAGAATCGTCAGAATTTAACATGCCCTGTCACATCTCGTCACCGGTGACGAGAGGGTTCGAGTCCCGTCCAGACCGCGGAAAAAACGCAAAAGACGCCTTCAAGGCGCCTTTTTTAATTTGGCGGCGTGTTGAAAGCTTTGCTTTCATAAGCGATGACAGATTAAAAAAGAAGGAGGCGAAGCAGCCATGCTTTTGCATTTGCAAAAACCGGCCGCCGAGGGTCCGCTGCCTTTGGCAGCATTCCTGCTCAGACCGCAGGAAAGGCTCAGCGAAACCTGAGGCTTTTTTTGTTGGTAAGTATTAAAAGCTCTGCTTTCATAAACGAAGACAGCCTTATTTGTCATCCCTATTGAGAGATCTACAAAGCGCGTACAGTCTCTAGGAATAAGTTTAATACATGATATTGTCGCACCTTGTGCCTTGATATTTCTTGTGCATATGAGTATGCAGGACATTCACAGTTGTATTCTTTTAGTTGGGGGTATTTTGTATATTTGTGTTAATGAGGACTAAAATTTTCATGTTATTTGTTTTAGCAGCAGTCTTGTTATCCTCATGCGCTATTCATCCCTATTTTCCATTTATTTGTTTTAAAAAAGAGTGCATTCAATCCCAGTTTAATACAGGGGTAAAGCCTACCGGTGGAAAAAGAGGTATTAAGCAGCGCTTCAAAATGCTTGTCGTTAATATTAAGAAAAAGCAGGGAAAAAATAAAAAGGATAAACCTGATATTTCAAACAGTAAGGTCAGGCAATCCAAAGTAGACTCTCTGATTTCTGATACAGCGAAAGTTGCTGATTACATTAAACTGATTTTTCATCATAAGGTCGATGCTCCTGAAAAGAGGATAGACAAGGACAGTGTTAATGTGAAGTCCTCATTTATCATACAATCCAAAGACGATAAAACGCTCATCAATTATTACCTGAATAAATATTCGGTTAAGAATATCAAGGAAATTGTGCTGGTTGTGACGGTAGAGCAGAATGAGGATAGTGAGAACAGGAAAAGAGCTGGATTGTTGAAAGCGCGGAGACTCAGAAATTACATCGTTAAAGCAGGTATTAAGGAAGAAAAAATCAAAATTCAATAGGCTTTCCACATCGAAGCCCTTATACGTCATCTATGATTAAGCCTCAGATATTTATGTTCCATTTTGCAGGGGGAAATAGTTATTCCTACCGTTTTATGGAACCTTATTTAAAAGAATTCGATGTCGAAACTCTAGAGCTTCCCGGAAGAGGGGCGCGGAGCGATGAAATGCTGTTACGTGATTTTACGCTTGCTGCCGATGATCTTTTTGAACAGCTTCATTCCAGGTTGAAAGCCGGACGCTTTCTGATTTACGGGCATAGCATGGGAGCTTTGCTGGCGCTTAAAGTCACTCACATGCTGGAAGAAAGAGGAATTTGCCCGGGGCACCTGATCGTAACCGGAAATGCAGGGCCGAATGCCGGGATAAATGAAAAAAGATATTTGTTGAATGACAACGAATTTGTTTTGGAATTGAAAAAACTGGGTGGCTTATCTTCTGAGTTTTTGCAAAGCGAGGAACTGCTTCACTATTTTCTTCCTATTTTGAAAGCTGATTTCGAAATTTCGGAAGAGAACGGTCTGGCCCGGGACTTAAAGGTTAAAACTCCCGTGTATGCATTGATGGGAGATACTGAAAAATACAGCACTGCTATTGCTAACTGGGCAGATTATACGGCCTCCGGCTTTACATCTGAGCTGTGTGAGGGAAATCATTTTTTCATCCACAAGCATGCGGAAGCGTTATGCCATGTGATAAGAAATTGCTATCAGCAGCTGGTTCCATCGCCATTAACGTCACCTGCACCTTGATCCCTGACCTGATGCATAAGCTATGATCGTTGTACATTTTATGGATATAGGCTGTTGCACTGCAGAAATGTATGCGTCCTGTGTTTCCCTGCTTCCGGGCTTCATGCGTGATCAGACGGCATTATATGTCAAAGAAGCGGACAGAAAACGCTATGTTTTAGGGAAGCTTATTTTAAGGAATATGCTGATGGGAATTGGCTACCACGCCGGCATTCTTTCCCAGATCAAATCAGGCAGCAACAACAGGCCTTACCTGAACGATGCCATTGATTTTAATATCTCACATTCGGGAAGTTATGTGGTGTGCGCTTTGTCGGATAATACGAAGGTAGGAATAGACGTTGAGGAAATAAAGGAGTTGAAGGTTGATGACATAAAGGCATCGGTTCTTACCGAAGAAGAGTATAGAACGGTGGAAGCTGCTGCTGCACCTCTTGCTGCGTTTTATGAGATATGGACCCTGAAAGAAGCAGCTTTAAAAGCAAACGGGGCAGGGCTTATGTTGCCGGTAAAGGATGTTGTCATCAGGAGTCAGGATGTGCAGTGTGCCGCCGAGTCCTGGAATTACAAGGCCTTACAGATACACCCGGCTTATAAATGCCACCTCGTATACAAAGGAAAGGATCCCATTACCGTACATGAGCTAAGCTCCTGCCCGGTGTAGCATTCCGGGCAGGGCTGTGTAATGGGGCTAGTGGTTGAGGCGTTCCTTCTCCTGTTCGTTACTGCTGGCTTCTCTTTCGCTCACCGTCACTTTTCCGAAATTGTAGTTAATGCTGAGAACAACACGGCGGGTATCGTTTGTAGCTCTGAAATTCCAGTTTTGATTGTCGAAATTGACCGTGGTTCTTCCGACGTAGGAATAGAAAACGTCATTCACGCCTATGCTGCAGTCGAGCTTTTCCTTGAAGAAAGATTTTTTAATGGCGAATGAGAGCATCCAACGCGGCTTAAGCTGGATCAGCCCAATGTTTCTGTCGCTGTTGTAAAATGCAATTACTTCCAATTTTATGTTTTTGGGGCCTATCAGTGTATTGGTTACAGAAGGAGAATAAAAGAAAGACCCGGTTTTGAACGGTACGCCGTTTATATCTCCGCTGAACTCGATATAGGAAATAACGGCATTTGCCGATAATTCCCACCAGGGCCTTATTGTATGCTGTGCAAAAAATGAGTAGCCGTAATAGTTGTTGTACTTCATGTTTTTTACCGTTTCAGTAGTTACCTTGCTACTGTCATTTTGTTTTGTGAAGTACACCATCACATTATTTATGCGGGTAAAAGTCAATGTGTTGGAAATTGACTGATTATAATTATGGGTGAGCTCAATATTATTGCTGTAATGAGGCAATAAAAAAGGATTCCCCTCGGTAAAAGCATATTGATCTTTATAGAATTGAAAAGGACTTAAGTCGTTATATAAAGGCCTGTCAATACGCCTGTTCAGGTTTAATTGAAAGTTGTGTTTTTCGGAAGCCAGGTATTCGACCGATATATTTGGAAACAGGTTGAAGTAGTTACGTTTGATCTCAAAGTTTTTTAAAGGATTTTGACCTTGCAGGTCTGTATTTTCGGCACGAAGCCCGATTTGTAAGTTTACTTTTTTTATGGATTTGATGTAGTTGATGTACGCTGCATATGTTTTCTCTACATAAGTATAATTATTTGTAAGGGCTGCATCCTGATAATAAATGCCTGATGAATTGTCTTTCCTTTCAAACCGGTAGTTGTTTATGGTGCTGATATAGCCCAGTTTTGCTCCAACCTGTAAGGAAGTGCCCGGATTGAAGGCTTTGGTAAAATCCAGTTTGGAGGAAAAGATATCCGTAGAGTTGACATTTTTACTTCTGTAAATATTTGGAGAGATGGTTTGTGTTTCGTTGGCATCTAAAAAAATATTCCGGATGTCGCTTTTGTAGAGTTCAGATAGCTTCGTGTAGTCCGTCGTGAAGTTTAAGACAGTGCCAAGGGTATCAAAGTGATGTTCTGTATTAAGGTTGTAGTTATTAAGATCCCACTTGTCGGGTGTATTTACAGTAGAATTCAAATGATCAAAGCCAAGGTCGTTATACTGCAGCACTTTATTGGTACCTTCGCTGTTTGACGTGTAAGAGCCCGGGCCCCCGTCGATTTTGAAACCGATGATGTTGTTTTTGTTAATGAACCAGTCGGCTCCTATTTTGTAGGTGAGGCTGTTATCAATGTCTTTCATGGAGTTAAGCGAGCTGAACTGTGTTTCGGTTGAGTCGGTTGTAAAATGCTTATTGAATTTTTCTTT
>Ga0233425_10008775_pt1 | contig 13190 bp, 13 predicted proteins | sample Watercolumn_Towu_2_FD_181712 | JGI IMG/M metagenome (GOLD analysis project Ga0233425, IMG submission 181712) | Freshwater microbial communities from Lake Towuti, South Sulawesi, Indonesia - Watercolumn_Towuti2014_140_MG | ecosystem: Environmental > Aquatic > Freshwater > Lake | place...
CTGCCCACCTCCTGCTATCAGCAAGACGGGGTCAAGGCACAACAACGTGCGTTGCGTTTCTCAGAGAAGGGCGAGAACCCGGGAGAGGATGATGATGGCCTGGTGGTACTCCGCCAGATCGATATGCTCGCTGGGGGTGTGGTCCAGGTTGGAATCGCCCGGACCATAGGCGATGATGGGACAGTTCCAGGCCTGACCGACAACATTCATGTCGGAAGTGCCGCTCTTGACCTTGAACGCCGGTTCGATCCCCTGTTCACGGATCGCCTGGAGGAATGCGCGGACGAGAGGCGTATTCTTGGACGCTCTGTACGGAGGGTCTGCCCCCCAGAATCGAAGCGTGCCCGCGGAGCCCTTCAGTCTTTCCACCTCACTGCGGACCTCATCGGGGGAGAGCCCGAGAGGCATGCGGATTGACGCGCGCAGGTGAATGGATTCAAGGAGGCCGTCATTCTGGCTCTGAATCTCGCGCAGTGCGGGATCCAGACGGTCGAACATCTTCTTGTCCCCATTGAACTCGGCCGCCCAGCGCTTGATCCGATACCAGAATTCCATCCCCTCTTCCAGGATACTGCCGGTTTGTGCGGCCGAGTGGGCAGCCTCCGCTCTCGCCTCATAGGCGAGGACGATCCGTCCTTTGTAGGCGAGGGTAATGGCCCGGGCTCCACTCGGCTCGCCGATCACGCAGAAGTTCGGCGAGTAGGTGCGAGTCGCGTGCCGCGCTCCTTTCGAGCTTGCAGCTTCCTCTTCCGTGGCCCCGATGATCACGATCCGTTTTCCAGATATTGCCGTAAGGCTCGCCGCGGCCATGATGAATGTGGCCAGTGGTCCCTTGGCATCCACACTCCCGCGTCCGTACAGCTTCCCGTCTTCGACCCGCACAGGAAAGATGCCGGGAACGGTATCCATGTGGCCAAGGAGGATAATCTCCTTCGGGCCCTCACCCAGGATGCCCACGGCGTTCCCCGCCTCGTCGATCCGGGCCTGGAATCCAAGGGAGTGCATGGTCTCGACCAGGAACGCGGCAAGAGGTCCTTCTTCGCCTGAGAGAGAAGGGATCTCGACCATCCGCCAGAGGAGAGAAACAGGGTCCATGGGTCAGGCAGAACCGAGCCGAGAGCCGCGAGCCGAGAGCCGCGATCCCCATTCGTCTCTCCGGATCCCCTGCACCCCAGTCCCCCTGCTCATTCTGCGGTGGTTCCGGGGGCGGCGGCAAGCACCCGGGCGAGGGCAGAGACGACGGTGTCGATCTGCTGACGGGTGATCACTAGGGGAGGGAGGAGACGCAGGACAGTCGTCCCCGCCAGAAGCACCAGCACACCTTCACGCAACATGGCTTGCGCAAAGGCACCTGCTTTCTCTTTCAGTTCGATGCCGATCATCAGACCGAGACCTCGTATCTCGCGGATGCGGGGGCTGCCGATGGCCCGCAACTGCTGCATGAGGTAGTCGCCGCTCTCGGCGGCCTGCCGGGGCAAATCCTGATCGAGCATGAAATCGATCGCGGCCGCGGCGGCGGCGCACGCAACGGGATTACCGCCAAAGGTGGACGTATGGGACAGTTTTTCTAATTCGCCCACGCGGCGGTTGATCCCGATGGCTCCCATCGGAATCCCACCCGCGATGCCTTTGGCCATGGTAAGAATATCCGGTAGAACGCCAAAATGCTCGCACGCAAACATCCGTCCGGTTCGCCCAAAACCGCTCTGGATCTCGTCAACGATGAATAGGGCACCACGATCATCACAGGCTTTGCGCACGGCGCGGAAGAATTCCGCTGAACCGGGGCGCACGCCGCCCTCGCCCTGGATCGGCTCCAGGATCACGGCCGCCGTTTCTCCATCGATGGCTTTCTGGAATTCCTCGATGTTGTTGTAGGGCGCGTGGGCGAATTCGGGAACCAGGGGCGCGAAGGGGTCGCGGTACTTCTTCTCCCAGGTGGCGCTGAGCGAGCCCAGCGTCTTCCCGTGGAAGCCACGCATGGCTGCCACGACACGCTTTCGCCCGGTGGCCATGCGCGCGAACTTGATGGCGCCCTCGACCGCCTCGGTGCCGGAATTGCAGAGGAAGAATCGGTCGATCCCCTCGGGAGTGATCCGCTTCAGCCGTTCGAGGCACCTGGCCCTGACGTCATTGTAGAACAATTCGCTGCACGTGATGAGCCGGGCTGCCTGCTCCTGGATTGCTGCGACGACTGCCGGATTGCAGTGGCCGACGTTGGCCACGCCCACCCCGGCCACGCAGTCGATGTACTCGCGGCCGGCCTCGTCCCACACACGCGCACCCTCGCCCCGGACGATGGTCACGCCCCGTTTCTGGTACACCCCGACGGAGAACTGGTCTTCGGTGATCTTGAGCTCCATACTCCCGCTCCCCTGTCTATTGTCGCCTACTCGCTCGTTTCCTTGAGTCCCAGAGTTCAGAAGTCAGGGATCAGAGGTCGGAGAGCAGAAGTCAGAGATCAGCAAGGGCAACCCGAACCGGTTTCAGTATGAATGGTCTCGGATCGCTGACCTCTGACCTCTGACCTCTGTCTACTGTATGACCGTTCCCTGTCCGGCAAGGGCAGAGGTCACAGGTCTTTCGCTGTTTGCGGTGCCCAGGATCACACGCCGGACCCCAGCTTTGAGTGCGATTCCGGCAGCCATCAGCTTCCGCTTCATCCGTCCATGGGCCAAAGGCATGTACTCGTCAATCCCCCCGGCAGGAATGCGGGCGATGAGCGATCCCGGGTCGTTGAGGTTCCTGAGTAGCCCCGGAACGTTGGACAGCATCACGAATTCCTCGGCGCTCACGGCTGCAGCCAGATAGGCGGCCGCCGTGTCGCCATCGACGTTGACCGCCTCGCCTTCATAGCTTGCTGCGGGCGGACAGAGGACGGGAAGATACCCGTGGTCGAGTAGAAGGGTGACGAGGGCACCGTTCACTCTTTCGACCTTTCCGGTATAATCGCCCCGCAGAACCTTCCGCTTGCTGCCTTCCAGGATGGTGATGGCGTCCTTGCGCTTTCCCTCGAAAATCTTGCCATCTAGGCCCGACAGCCCCACGGCATTGATTCCCCGTTTTTGGAATGCTTCCACGATGGCTTTGTTGGCTTTGCCGCAGTAGGCCATCTCGAATATCTCGAGGGTCTCCCGGTCGGTGTACCGGCTCTCTATCCCCGAGACCGAGGTCACAAAGCGCGGCGGCTTCCCGAGCTTCTCCGCCAGGGCGTTCGTCTCTCCAGAGGCACCGTGCACCAGGGCGACTCGCCTGCCGGCTCGGATGATCTCCCTGAGGTCCGCCACTGTCGGTTCAATCTGGGTTCCCGATCCGCCACCGATTTTCACGACGAGCATGTGCTACCTCTATCGAAAGGGCGCGGAAGGCTATCAGGCGGCTGCGGTCTTCAACGCTCTCGGATCGTTCTGGATGAGCACGGTAGGGTTGGGGTTGGGTTTTGGGATCGGTAGGCCTTCTTGCTTGAGGACAGCAACATGATCCTCCATGGCCCACCTCGCCTGATACAGGCAGTCCTCTACTGAATGCCCTATTCCCGTGAAGCCCTCGAGATCGGGTGAGTAGAACCCAAAGAAAGTGGGGTCCTCAGTCGCCTCGATCACGAGCGAATACTTGAGATCAATCATCAGTCTCTCCTGCTTTCAGCCCGGCCGCCCTCAGGATGGCATGACAGGTTCCTGTAGGGACTTCCTTCGAGCCATGATAGTCAACCCGGATAACCTTGTCCAGGCCAGGCTTGCGGTAGTACCTCACCGGCCCTTCTCTCGAATGAGACGAAAACCGTTTCGCTCCAGCAGCCGGACGAGCTCACTGAACCGCACAGCCGACCCTTCCAGATCTTTTCGCCGAGAGCCGCGAGGGTGGTATCTATGACTTCTGACCTCCGACCTCTGACATCTGAACTAGATCGGGTGGAGTCCGGGGAAATCCAACCCGGCCGTCTCGGGCAGGCCGCAGGTGATGTTCATGGCTTGCACACCGTTGCCGGCGGCTCCTTTCACCAGGTTGTCCAGGGCAGCCATGACGACCAAGCGTGCCCCTCGGAACTCCTTCTCAAAACCGACGTCGCAGAAGTTGGTGCCGGCCAGAAGCTTCGGCTCGGGATAGCGGTAGATCCCCTGCCGATCTTTCACGATCCGCATGAACGGCTCTTCACCATACGCGGATCGATAGAGCCTCCACACGTCCTTTTCTTCGACTCCATCCTTCAGGAACACATGGCAGGTGGCCAACACACCTCGAACCGCTTCGATGGCCGTGGCGCTGAAGTGAACCGTGAGCGGTTGGCCGAAGCTCAGCTCCTGAGTGATCTCGGCGGTGTGTCGGTGAGAGGTCGGTTGGAACGAGCGGACCGATCCGCTCCGCTCAGGATGATGGGTGGAAAGGTTCGGCGTGTCGCCGGCTGCCGAGGAACCCACTTTCGCCTCAATGAACACCTCGCGCCTGGCAAGGACATCCTGTTTGAACAGCGGCAGCAGGCCCAAGATGGATGCCGTGGCCAGGCAGCCGGCCCCCGTGACGAATCGCGCCTGCGAGATGGCCTGGCGATGGAGTTCAGGAATCCCATAGACGAACTGTTTCAGATACTGGGGCGCCTCGTGAGGATGATCGTACCAGAGTGGATAGTCGTCGGGGTTCCGCAGGCGAAAGTCGGCGCTCAGATCAATGATCTTCGTCGCCAGGTTCTCCAATTGGCCGATCCGCCGCATGGCGCTGCCGTGAGGGAGGCACAGGAAGAGGACATCGCACGGTTTGAGATCATTGATGCTGATGAACTTGAGCTGTGACTGCTTCCGCAAGTTCGGATGGATCGTGTAGACGAAGTGCCCGGCGTTGGATTCCGAGGTCGCCTGCACGACCTGGACGCCGGGATGCCGGAGCAGGATGCGAAACGCCTCACCACCCGTATAGCCAGAGGCCCCCACGATGCCAACGGTGAGCATAAAGCCCTCTCAAGAGCGTTCGACGGTTCGGCAGTTCGGCGGTTCGATTGTTCGAGAACGGTCGAACGCCCGAACCCTCGAACTCCCGAACGCTTCTTATCGTTGTCCCACCTCGATGACGTACTCCACAACCTTGGCTGGGATATCGACGCCGGTGGTGTCGATGCTGTTGCGGAATTCCATAGTGTAGTTGACCTCGTTCACCGTGAGCCCTTGCGGGGTCTCGAAGATGTCAATGGCGACGATACCCCCGCCCACGGCCTTTGCGGCCCCAACTGAGATCTCGTGGAGTTCCGGCGTCACGGGGCAGTTGCTGGCGATGCCCCCTCGGGCCGTGTTGGTGATCCAGTGCTGTGAGGTCCGGTATATTGCACAGATGGTTTCATCCCCGACCACGAACGAGCGGATGTCCCGGCCGCGCTTCTCGACATACTCCTGGATGTAATAGGTCGAGTGGTGGTATGAGCCAAGCGTCTCCTTGTGCTCGAGGAGCGTCTCGGCGGCATCCCGATCGTTCACCTTGGAAAGCAGACGCCCCCATGATCCCACGGCCGGCTTGAGGACGACCGGATAGCCCAACCGTTCGATCGCTTGCAGTGCCGCCTCGGGCGTGTACGCCACGTACACCTTTGGGGTCGGTACCCCGTCGCGGATCAGGGCGAGAGTGGTCAGGAGCTTATCGCCGCACGTGCTGGCGACCTCGTAGGTATTGACGGTCTTGACGCCGCAGTCGTTCAGATACTTGAGCGTGTGCAGGGCTCTGGAGTGATTGATACACCGCTCCAGGATGACGTCGAAGTCCCATGCCCGATGATGGAGATCGAGGATCAGTTCGCGGTCATCGATGCGGATGAACTCGATATTGCGCCGTCGGAATTCATCGAGGAGCAGTTTTTCTTCCTTGCGAATGAGAGAGCACAGAACGCCGATTTTCATTCGCCCCAGTCCTCCTCCTCCTCGGGCGCAGGCGCCAGTTCGGGCGGGTCCATGCTCACCACTTCCAGGTCCATGCCGCAGTCCGGGCACTGGATGATTTCGCCCACCTCGGTCGTCGGCTCCACCGGGACCTCAGCCTCACATTCCGTGCAGAGTGCCATGGCCATTCCCTCCACAGGCTAAGCAAACGCCCGGAAGGATACCACGTGCCCTCAGTCGCTTCAAGGAAAACGGAGGAGAGGTTCGAAATCATGCCGGAAGCTGGGATGGGGACAACGGCGTTGTCTGTGGTATGATGCCATGCTAGGGTATGGATCGCTTGATTGGCAGCCACACGCTGGTCCCCACAAAGAGCGGGTGCAAAGAGGACAAGAGGGTCAAGGGGCGAGCATGCTGAAAGCCGTGACGTTCGATTGTTGGCAGACGTTGATCCTGGACAGGCCAGAGGGATTACGCCTGGCAAGGGAGGGCCGAGTTCGCGGTGTGCAGGAAACTCTGGCGAAGGCGGGGATCGCTATTGAGGTTGCGGCGGTGGAGGCAGCCTACGATGCGGTAGGCGAGAGGTTAGAGCGGATCTGGGCGATGCAGCGCGATGTGGGATCGCGCGGGCAGGTGCGACTTCTGCTGGAGTGCCTCGGCATCGATGGCAGCGTGCCAACTGACAGCCGTCTCATGGATGCTTTGGATGATGCCTATTGCCTGCCAATCCTTTCGGCGCTTCCGATCCCGAATGCCGGAGCGCGGGAGGCCCTTCGTGTGTTGCATGCGCACGGCCTCCGCCTAGGCCTGATCTGCAATACTGGGAGGACTCCCGGTAAGATGCTGCGCTTGATCTTGGAACGCCTGGATCTGGCGGCCTACCTCAGTGTTCTCACGTTCTCCGACGAGGTCGGCCTGCGAAAGCCTCATCCTGAAATCTTCCTTCGGACACTGTCCGAGTTGAGCGTCGCCCCAGCCGACGCTGTGCACATCGGCGATGACGAGACCACGGATGTGGCGGGCGCGCGCGCCATCGGGATGCGCGCCATCCACCTGTGTCATGCGGCCGGCGCGACCGGGCCCTCGGAGTCTGGCGAAACGATTTCACGCCTGGCGGTCTTGACCGAACTGCTCTTTTCTTCCTCGAGATGACATAGGGTCCGGATTTCGGTTGACATCCATACAGATGTTTGGTATTGCTTACGCCTAGCCGAATTGCTATGCCGGAACGGAGAACGCTCTTGTTTAGCTCCACCTTTCTCACGTAGGATTTTGCGATGGATTCAGCAGCTATCCTCCGGAGGGCGGGCCACAAAGCCCTCACGCCCTCCGGCATCCTTACGCGGTATTTCGAAGTGGCGGCTGTTTGGTGGATCGCATCGCCGCCCCGGCTGTGGTGATCCGTCGCTCCATTAGACGGACAACCCTGGTATGAGAACGAACATGGCGGCGGCTGGCAGTAAGGCTCTCCAGAACGTCGGAACAGGCAACGCGGATTCGCTACTGTCGTCGGTCGAAACTCTCCGCCGCGAAGCGTCGTTTCGATTGGAACCTCGACGCCGTGCCCTCATGGGGCAATTCTTGACGCCCGCCTGTGTGAGCTCATTCATGGCGCAGATGATTAAGTGCAAGAAACCCGTCATCCGCGTCCTCGACCCTGGAGCTGGTGTTGGGTCACTCTCCGCCGCTTTCGTGGCTGCGATGTGCCGAAAGTCGATACGTCCAGATGCAATCGCCCTGACCGCATACGAGATTGATCCTCTGCTGATCGGCTATCTCCGCACGACGCTCGATCTCTGCCGGGCAGTCAGTGAGGAGATTGGGATGCGATTCGAGCCGCGCATCGTGGCCGGGGACTTCTTGGAGGTCGGCGCGCGCACCTTCACCGGTGATCTCTTCGCCGAACGCGAGGACGTGCAATTCGACTGCGCCATCCTCAACCCGCCCTATAGGAAAATCCGGACAGACTCCCACGAGCGCGAACTGCTCCGCGAAATCGGACTTGAGACAACCAATCTGTACGCTGGCTTCCTTGCGGTGACTGCGCGGCTCCTTGTTACAGGAGGAGAGATGGTTGCAATCACTCCAAGGAGCTTCTGCAACGGTCCCTATTTCGAACCCTTCCGTCGCTTCTTTCTACGAGAGATGCGCTTCCGTCAAATCCACGTGTTCGACGCTCGGGATCGGGCCTTCGCCGACGACGAGGTCTTGCAGGAGAACGTCGTGTTTCGTGCAGTGAAGACGATAGACCCCGAGACCAACGTTGTTGTGTCCTCGAGCCTCGATCTCGGCGGGTCGAGACTGCGCACTCGAACCTTGAACCACGACGACCTTGTTCGGCCTGGTGACCCGCATGCCTTCATCCACATCGTCCCGGAGGGCGATGGGGATCCGATCCGGGATCAGATAGAGCACCTCCGCGCAAGCCTGGGAGATCTCGGCCTGACCGTATCCACCGGACGGGTAGTGGACTTCAGAGCAAAGGACCTCCTCCGTGATCACCCGGGGCGAAACACGGTTCCCCTTATCCACCCGTGCCATCTTCAGGGCGGCTTTGTAGAGTGGCCGAATGGTCTCACACGCAAGCCAAACGCCCTTGCACTGGACCCTCGGGCAGAGGACCTCCTTGTCCCCGGGGGTCACTATGTTCTGGTGAAGAGGTTTTCAGCTAAGGAGGAGCGGCGTCGAGTGGTGGCGGCAGTATACGATCCCACGCGCATCCCAACCGATCGGGTCGGATTCGAGAATCACCTGAACTATTACCACCATCGGGGCTCCGGCCTGCCGGCGACTGTAGCGAGAGGACTTGCCACCTTCCTGAATTCGACCCTAGTAGATTCCTACTTCCGCCAGTTCAGCGGACACACTCAAGTGAACGCCATGGACCTCCGATCTCTCCGATATCCGGCGTGGGACGAGCTTGTAGCGCTCGGGCGGCGAATCGGTAAGAGCTTCCCGGCTCAAGAGGAGCTGGACCGGCTCGTCGAGGAGGTCATTTTCCGTGGCTGAACGGGCACCCGGGAGACGGAACCCGGCTGGGACGAGGCTCGCTGAGGCTCTCAGCGTGCTCCAGGCGCTGAAGGTCCCAAGAGAGCAGCAGAACGAGCGATCGGCCCTCACACTCCTCGCTTTACTCGGCATGACACCTCGCAAGCGATGGGCCGATGCCGAGGCACCTCTGCTCGGCATCACGGAAATGATGAATCATTTTCAGAAGCACTTCGGCAAGAAATATGCTCCCAACACCCGGGAAACAGTCCGCCGGTTTACTGTCCATCAATTTGTCCAGATAGGCTTGATCCTGGCGAATCCTGACGACCCCCGTCGGCCCGTGAACAGCCCTGACAATCGCTACCAAGTTGCACCCACACTGTTGAAGCTGGTGCGCGAGTATGGTTCTTCCTCGTGGAATGGCTCCCTGCATGCATTTGTGGAAAGCTCCGAGATGCTCCGTCGGCTTCAGCCAAGGGAACGCGAGATGGTGTTGATTCCTGTGAGGCTTCCCGATGGCCAGGAGTTGAAGCTGACGGCCGGTGGTCAGAACGAACTGGTCAAAAAGATTGTCGAGGGCTTTTGCCCGCGTTTTACGCCGGACGGTGTGCTCGTTTACGTCGGGGATACAGGGAACAAGCAGAGGCACCTGGAGGCAAAGTACATCCAACGGCTTGGTGTGACAATCGATGAGCACGGCAAGATACCAGACGTGGTGGTCCATCTACCGGAGAGAAACTGGCTTGTCCTTATTGAGGCCGTCACCAGCCATGGCCCCATCGGCCTCAAGCGACACAATGAGTTGAAGGACCTCTTCAAGGGAACCAAGGAGGGTTTGGTTTTCGTGACCGCGTTTCTCACGCGACGGGCTATGACGAAGTACCTCTCTGAAATCGCGTGGGAGACCGAGGTATGGATCGCTGAGGCACCTTCGCACATTATACACTTCAATGGCGAACGATTTCTCGGTCCATATGAGTGACGCGTGGGCGAACGAGCTGACCAGTATACCGATCGAACTGATGGGCTTCAGCGGCCGCATGCTGGGATCACTCGCGGGGCCCGTCACGCGGCCATAGCCGACGCCTCTGCACTAAGCTCGGGGGCTTTGCCCCGCCCCACACGATATGGTGCCGCTTAGCCGCCGTCCCGTTGGGTGTGCCTTCGGCTACATCTTTCCATTGCCCAACACGAGATGAATGACCATGCCAAAACAAATGCCTACTATCTTCTTCGGGCACGGGAATCCAATGAATGCTCTGGAGCAAAACGCCTATACGCAAGGCTGGGGTGCGATCGGATCCAGGATCCCGCGGCCGAAGGCCGTACTTGCCGTCTCAGCTCACTGGTATGTTTCTGGAACTGCCGTTACCGCAATGGCGGCTCCCCGAACCATCCATGATTTTGGAGGCTTTCCGCCGGAGCTATACGAGATCAGATATCCGGCTCCCGGGGATCCAGGACTGGCGCGTCGGGTCCAGTCCTTGCTTGCGCCTGTCTCCGTGCGTCTTGATGAACGCTGGGGGCTCGATCACGGAACCTGGTCAGTGCTTTGCCATGTTTTCCCTGACGCCAGCGTCCCGGTTGTACAACTTAGCATTGATGCAACGCAGCCAGCCGTCTTTCATTATGAGCTTGGAAAGCGGCTCGCCCCCCTGCGCGATGAGGGAATTCTTATCATCAGCAGCGGCAATCTCGTGCACAATCTGCACACGTATTCCTGGGGGCGGCAGCCTGTGAAGCCCTTCGACTGGGCGCTACGGTTTGAACAACGTGTGCGGGAGTTGCTCGTTGGCGCTGAGGTCGATCCGCTCATCAATTACGAGGCGCTAGATCGTGACGCGATGCTGGCCGCGCCTAGCCCCGATCATTATCTGCCGTTACTTTACGTGATCGCGCCCCGCAGAGAAGGGGAGGGCGTTACGTTTCTGGTTGAAGGGATAGATGGTGGATCGGTCTCCATGCTCACGGTTCAAATCGGCTGAGGACACCACTCGCTGAGGCGCCACAGCCGACCGTCTTGCCTCCTGTTTGCTCCAACCGGCAAGCCACAGGTTTGCATGTTGAGCTGAAGAGCAAGTTACGCAAGGGGTATTTCCGATGAACCAGCAGCTCGAAGCCCTGCTCGAGCATCTGCATGTTGTTTTGGATCAGGAGCGGCAACAGGAGATCGAGGGACTGCACAGGCGAGCGCTCAACTGGGAACCGGTTGACCGGCTGCCCCTCGTCATGAGCTACCCTGTCTGCGAAGACTTCCCATTCCCACCCTATCCCCATTCGGCGATTTTTGACGATCCGGAGAAAATGCTCTTCAATGAACTGGTTCACGCATTCAACACGAGTGTTTCCCTTCGTGGGAAACTGGATGACGATCTTCCTTGCACGGTCCGAGCCAATTTTGGGACTGTACTCATTGCGTCTATGTTTGGGGCACACATACAACAGATGGGTGAGAATCCCCCCTGGGTCGTGGTTGCCGACGGCCGCGGGATCTCGCTCGAGGCCATTGCCGATCGAGACCCCTCTGATCTTTCGAGGGGCTGGTTCCCCAGGGTGGTTGAGACGTACGAGGCCTATCGCGACATCTTGAGTCTCTGGCCGGAGTTGCAAAGAACGATCTACATGGTCCTTCCTGATTTGCAGGGTCCTTTTGATAATCTGGAACTCATTGCCGGAAGCAGTGTGTTCGCGGCATTGTACGCCGAGCCGGATCTTGTGATACGTGCCCTCGAGACGCTCGCCGCCACTCAAATCGCCGCGGCGCGGTATTTGGCTCGGTTTATCAGCGAAGAGACAGACGGCTTTTCACATCAACACGCCACCGTGATCAAAGGGCACATCCTGCTGCGGGACGACTCGGCGATACTGATGTCTCCGGAGATGTACCAACGTCAAATCGCGATGCATGACGAGCGTGTTATGCGGGCAATGGGTGGCGGTGGCGTTCACACCTGTGGGAATATGGGGACTCACGCGGAAGCCTTCCTGAACCTCGATGGCATTGGCTGCCTCGACCTTGGGCAACCTGAGTTGAACGACATCGACGGAATCTACGCTCTTGCTCGGATGAAGCGCGTCCCGCTCATCCGTGTTGCGGTTCCTCAAGAAGATCTCGTCACGGGCAAGGTGCTCGATAGATTTCCCACCGGCGTTACGCTCGTTCACGGAGCGTGTAGCCTCAAGGATGCAGCACGAATCATGAGCGCCTATCGCCGGGAGGCAGACAGCAGGGGGAAACGGCGGATGGCCAAGCGGCCTGATCCCCTCGATTGAGTTCACCTCTCAGAGACGGACAGAGGAGAAAGGTTGAATCCCAGCGCGGCGTTGTGTAATCTCTGCGGAGTCCAATCGGGTTGGGGGAGTAAGAAATGTCAGAAGGTACCCTCCTGATTCTGCTGGCGGTGCTGGGACTCCTGGTTCTGCTCGGCATAGCGGCGTTGGCGCTCGTTCTCCACCGCCGGCCCGGGGAGGACCTGGCTCAGACTGTCCTGGCCAACCTTCAGGCGAGCCTGGGGGACCTGGGCACCCGCGTGGGGCAGTTGTCCGGAGAATTCCAGGCCGTTGCCCGAACCCAGGAAACCGTCCGCTCGGAGGTGGTGCAGACACGCGAGCAGGGACAGGCTGCCGTCCAGCAGACCGCCGAGGCACTCACGGAGCGGATCCATCAAACCCAGCAGGCATTGACATCGGTCACCGAGCTCGTCAACCAGACGGTGCGGACACAGGAGCGTCTGGCGCAGCATCTCGGGCAGGTGCAGGAGTCGCTGGCAGGAAATCTCGCGGCGGCCCAGCAGGGCCTGCGGGGTGAGATCGTACAGACGCGGGAACTCGTTGCCCAGATCCAGGCTGCGGATCAGGTGCGCGAGAAACAAGAACGGGAGGCCTGGGATGTCCTGAAGCGCCTAGAAACCGTGCTGGCCGGAACCAAGTCGCGCGGGATTGCGGGGGAGAACATCCTGGGAACAATCTTGGCCCAACTTCCGGTTGAACTGCGCGAGACCAATCTCACCATCAACAACAAGCCCGTGGAGTTTGCCCTACGCCTGCCTCATGGGCGGCTGCTGCCGATCGACAGCAAGTGGCCGGCACTGTCGCAGTTGGAGCGTCTCCAGGAGGCGGAAGACCCTGTGGTGCGTAGAACGCTGGCAGACGAGATCCAGGGCGAGGTGAAAAAAAAGATTCGCGAGGTCGTGAAGTACCTTGACCCGGACCGGACAATCCGGCTCGGGGTGCTGGCGGTTCCGGATGCGGTCTTCGACGTGTGCGCGGAGGTACACGTGGAGGCCTTCAAGCAAGGGGTCATCATCATCAGCTACACCCAGGCTATTCCGTACCTGCTGT
>Ga0233425_10008776_pt1 | contig 13187 bp, 11 predicted proteins | sample Watercolumn_Towu_2_FD_181712 | JGI IMG/M metagenome (GOLD analysis project Ga0233425, IMG submission 181712) | Freshwater microbial communities from Lake Towuti, South Sulawesi, Indonesia - Watercolumn_Towuti2014_140_MG | ecosystem: Environmental > Aquatic > Freshwater > Lake | place...
CCCCGTACCCCCTGTTCCCCGTTCCCCGTTCCCCGTTCCCCGTTCCCCGTTCCCCGTTCCCTGTTCCCCGTTCCCTGTTCCCCGTTCCCCGTTTCCCGTTCCCCGTTACCTATTTCACCCGCAACAGCCGCTGTGGCTGGACGTCGGGGAGGCGACGCAGTTTGCCGCGCACCTCCATATCCAGTTTCACGACGGTAGTGTACCAGGGGATCGAACCGATCGTGTCCCGCAATTTTTCCGGCAAAACTTGCGCGACTTTGCCGGGCAGATCACGGAACGGCAAGCCTGCGCCGGATACCGGAACGGCTTTGAGGATCGCCTTACTAACCGCGTCGTACTTCCACTTGTCGATCCGCGTCGTCGCCTTGCCGGGAGTCGGAGTGGCACATTCCACCTTTTCCACTGTCTTCGCCATGTGATCATCACTTGTAGAAAAAGACCCGTTCGGCCGTTTTGTGTAGCAACCATGCGCGGTCGTCGGCGGAGAGCGATGGCATTCCGTCTCGGATCAAACTGATCGACGCACGATAGTTGTTCTCACCTTGAATCTGGTACGGGCTGTCGCTGGCCCACATCAGGCGTTGGGGACCGAATGCGTCAAGCAGCTGCCGAATCATCGGAACCAATTCGGTGTGCGGCGGCTTCTTCTTGCCCAGCGCATAGTAGGCAGAGATCTTGACCGAGGCATGTTTATGCCGCGCCAACCGCGCGAGGTTTTTGATGTCGGCGTCGCGCAATTGACCATCGACGCCGATCCGTGCGAAATGGTCGATCACCACAGGCGTCTCGGGAAACGCGGCGCACATTGCGTCGACGCGAGGCAGGTCGCTCGCATTGATCAGGCAGCACATCGCCTGGCGCGTGTCCGCGGCCGCTTTCCACATCGCTTTCATCCCCGGCGTATCGAGCCAAGCGCCGGAGTCCTTCTCGCGTATGAAGGGTGTAATGCGGAAGCCGGTGACGCCCTGCGGCAGCAGTTGCCGCATCCGATCGGCTGCATCGTCGCGGTGGTCGTCCACCATGCCGACGACGCGGAACCGGTCCGGATGGCGTCGCACCGCGTCGACCAGATAGCTGTTATCGAACAGATGGTAGATCGAGTGCTGGATCAGGACGACGCGTCCGACGCCTTCCGGTCGAGCGACCGCCATCAGTTCGTCGTCCGTGAAGCTGGGCGGATCGAGGTCTTTTCGGGTCAAGCCACCAACGAGCGGGAAGCGATCGGTATCCTGCGACCAGATGTGCGAGTGGGCATCGATCCATGGCAACTCAGGATCGGCGGCAGCGAACGATTCGGCGGGAAGAGGATTCAAGGCGACACCCGCGGCAAGGGTTCCCGCCACGAGAATCCGGCGGCGGTCGACGGAGTGGTCCGGCGCGGAGGCAGGAAAATCCGTCGCGGGAACGTTCCAACGGTTTGTTGTGGGCTCATTGCGTCGCACGGCGCATTCTCCGGCGGATGGGGGAATGTTACACTGTCGCCGGATTTTCCCTTGCACGACGCCCGTTCGCAAGTACCGCGCCGGCTCGTCGGCCGGCGGCTGATTTGCCCAGCGCATCGCTCATCGAGCAGGAGTGCCGCAAATGCTGTCCCTACCGTCGCAATGCCCCGTTCGCTTGACGCTGATTCCCCTGCTGGCCGTGCTGCTGTTGCCGTCGCGCGGCGCAGGCGACGACGACTGGCAAGCGCTGTTCAACGGCCGGGATTTGAGCGGATGGATCCCGCTGAATGTCGCGCCCGGCACCTTCTCCGCGCGCGACGGTATGATCGTCTCGACCGGCAAGCCCACGGGCGTGCTGCGCTCGGAAAAGCAGTACGAGAATTTTGTGCTGGAGTTGGAGTGGCGGCACATGCAGCCGCAAGGAAACGCCGGCCTGTTCGTCTGGAGCCACGCCATGACGGCGCCCGGAACCCCCTTCTGCCGGGCGATCGAGGTCCAGGTCCTGGATGGACTGAACTCCGACACCTATACCAGTCACGGTGATGTGTTCGCGATTCACGGAGCAGTAATGACGCCCGATCGGCCGCATCCGCGCGGCGCGATGCGCTGCCTGCCCAGCGAATCACGGTGCAAGCCGTCACCGGAATGGAATCATTACCGCGTGGAATGCAACAACGGCGTAATCAGGCTGGCGGTGAATGGCAAAGTGGTTTCGGGCGGAACGATGTGCAACCCGCGCAAAGGATACCTCTGTATCGAATCCGAAGGATCGGAAGCCCACTATCGCAATCTTCGCATTCGGGAACTGCCCTCGTCGGACCCCGCACCGGACAACGTGGCGCCTGCGGCACAACCCTGGCGCAATCTCTACAACGGCGTCGACCTCGCCAACTGGCAGTCCGATCCCAACGACCGACGGCACTGGCGAGTCAAAGACTGGATTCTGGAAGGTGATGGCAGTGACGACCCGTTTGCGATGCGGCTGCCGACCAAAGACAAGTTCCGGAACTTTGAATTGATCTGCGATTGGAGATTGACCCAGCCGCCGGTGAAACGGGCAATGCGATCCATTCATACCGATGGTGCCGAAGGTCCCGAGGTGACGATCGAGGACGCCGGGCAGGCTGCCATCCGGCTGCGCGGCGATTCGCTGGCTGACGTTGCCCTCTGGAGTCGCAATTGCGGATCGGGCGCGCTGGACAACCTGCGAGCCAAAAGCAAGGACGACAAAGCGGTTCGCGCCGCCTCGGTCCCTCGCATCCGTGCCGACCATCCCGCCGGCCAGTGGAACCGCCTGCAGATTACCCTGCGCGGCGAAATTATCTCGGTGCGACTGAACGAGCAACTCGTGATCGACCAGGCCCGCATTCCAGGAGTTGCCGAAAGCGGTCCGATCGAACTGATCAAACTCGGCGCCCCGGTCCAGTTCGCTAACCTGCTGTTACTCGAATTGCCGTAGCGCCATCCTCACAGCGCTATTTCGATGGCTTGGCTGTGCCGCCGTGTGCCAGTGGGTTGCGTTTGGGGGAAACTCCCCGGCATCGCATTCCGCGTTAATAAGAGGTTGAGTAGAATCAGTGCGGAGGTAAACGATGGTCACTGCCGCCAAGGCGTATCAAATGCTGGGTAACGAATCCCTATGGCATGTCGCTCAAAGATGTCACGAACTCCTCAGCCAGGCGGGTATTCCCTACGGCGTCTGTGGTGGCGTTGCTGTTTGCCTGCACGGCTACCAGCGCAACACCGTCGATATTGATCTCATCATTTGGCGAGAGGACGAAGATTGTGTGAAGTCGCTCTTGGAGAAAAACGGATTCAAGTGGGACCCAGTCCGGGCCGAGTTCACGACCGAAGAGGGTAATGTCATTCATTTTCTGACTGCTGGCTCGCAAGCTGGCAAGGATTCCGAAGTAAAGGTTGCGGCACCAGAAGGAGAACGAAACGTTGAGGAACTTGAAGGCTTATCGGTCGTTCGCTTATCGCGTTTGGTCGAAATGAAGATTGCGTGCGGCATGTGTAACCCTCGTCGGATGCACAAAGACTTTGCCGACGTCGTCGAACTGATCGTCATCCGCAATCTCGATGGCTCGTTTGCACGCTTTCTTCACAAGTCAGTGCGTTCGACATTTCGTGAGCTTGTACGGAAATCGCAAGCTCCTGAGTAACGATCGCTGCGCATCACCGATTGCGCAGCCATACGAGCTGGCCAGAAATGCCATTCGGGGAAGAACTGGCTCGGAGTAGCTCACCTGTGGCAAACAGCGTGCGCAGTCGCTTGCACTTGCGATAGGACCGACTGCGCACGCGTTGATCGGGACTCATTCAGACGTGGCGTGACTGACCAGCCCCCGCCTTGTCGGTTCTGCCTGTCCAGTACGCACAGGAATCGCTCACGGCTTCGATTTTACCTCAATCTTTCTGGCGCAGGCTTCGTCCGATTTGGGCAAAGTGACCCTCAGCACTCCATCTTTGTACTCCGCAACAACCTCGTCCTCGCTGACCGCACAAGGCATGGTCATCGCGCGGGAGAACATTCCGGTGCGACGTTCAATCCGGTGAATCTTCTTCCCTTTGTCCTCCTTTTCTTCGGTGCGTTCACCCGATACCGTCAGCACTCCCCGATCGAGCTTGATTTCGATCTCCTTGGGATTCACGCCGGGCAAGTCCATGCGCACTTCGACCGTCTTGTCGGTTTCGGTCAGGTCCATCAATGGTGTGTTGCCGCCGTACCAGGCGACATCACCATCCCAGAAATTGGAGAGCCAATTCTCCATTTCGTTACGCAACGCGGAGAATGGCTCACGGCCCTTGGTCAACAGGTTGCCAGGGCCCCGTTTTACAAGTACCCCAGTCATGGCACGACTCCTTCCTATGCAACATCTCAGTGCGATCGGAAACGACCCGCTGTCATTTCCTCCAATTGTAGGAAGTTGCAATCGTTATGCCGGAACGTCGGTGCCGAACGAACCCATATTAGGGCGATTTCTGTGTGCGAGACGCTCGCCGGCGAACGCGCGCTGAGCGAATCCGCTCTGCCGGTCAGCGCTGATACGGTGGCGGAATAGGTGTCGGTGCATCGACGCGGATCTGGTCGACGACCCGCCGAACGCCTGCCACGCGCTTGCAGCATTCGATCGCGACCTGCCGTTCGTAATAACTGCCGACGATTCCCTGCAGAATCGCCGCATCGCCATCCATTTCCACGTGCAGGCGGCGTAAGACCGGGAATGGATGCCGCCCCAGGAATCCTCGCACTCGGGCTTCCAATTCGCCGCAATCTCGATCGATTACCTTTGTCGCGACCATGGCACCCTCCCGCTTGTGAGTCGCCTCGTATGCAAGGTTGCGGGCACGTGGGGCTCGAAACAAGTTTTTCGAGTTACGGGCTTCGCGTCCCTTGCAGCAACTTTCTTCATCGCACCGCATTTGGCGTGCCAAGACGAGTAATAATCGAACGCGGGGTATGGCGGCTTATCTGCCGACGTCCATGCAGACCCTGGTTCGCAGGAGCCGATCGTGCAGCGTTTCGATGCGATCGCTCAACAGGGCATAAAAACCGTCGACGAGAAAGAAAACCATCCCCAATCCGGCGACGGCGAGGCCCAGCTGCCAGAGACTCAGCGTCGAAAGCAGGTCAAACGCCAGCAGGCACATGACCGGGCTGAACTGGAACGGGGCGCGTAGACCGAGAATCTGCGGGCGAGGAACCAGTCCGTTGCGATCGACGATCTGGATATGAAACAGCATTTTGCCAGGCGTGGTGCCCCAGTTCATCTGGGCCCAGACGAATCCGAATGTGATCAAGGACGCGATCGCGAACATGATCAGGTCCCAGCCGAACAGCAGTACCACAGGGAAGCCGCGGGTGATCAGGAACAGCGGCACACCGATCACTGCCTGAACGATGAAGATGACCAGCAGATCGGCAAAGCACGCCAGCAGGCGTGGCAGTCGACCTGCCAGCGGCATGTCGACCGGCTGGATCGAATGCAGGGCCGCCAGTAGTTCCTCGTAGGATACGAAGCGATCCTGAGGCGACTTCGCCAGCAGTCGAGCCAGCAGGTCGCGCCAGCCGAGCGGCATGCTGTCGGGCCATTGTTCGGGAAATTCGATCGAAGCCTGCTGGTGGGCGCGCAGTCGCTCTTCGAGGCTTGACCCGGTATACGAATACGGCAGACGACCAAAGGTCATCTCGAATAACGTTACGCCCAACGCGTACATATCGCTCTGGATGTCGGGAGCGGAGCCTTGAGCGATTTCCGGGGCCAGGTAATTTGGCGTACCGGCCAATCGATGTTCGCCATCGCCGATGCGCGACATGCGTCGCGCCAGTCCGAAATCGGCGAGTTTCAGCGCGTCGCTGTTCGCGGAAAGAATGTTGCTGGGCTTGATGTCGCCATGCACGATGTCGAAACTCGCGCAGTGATTCAGCGCCGAGACGACCTGAACCGCGATGCGGATGACCTGTTCGTACGGCAGTGGGCCGCCGGCCAGTCGCTGTGCCAGGGTGTCGCCTGGCACGAGTTCCATCGCCAGGAAAGGAACCTCGTCCTGCCTGCCGACATAGTAGATATGCGCAACATTGGGGTGATTGACGCGTGCCTGGGCGATCGCCTCCTGCAGCAGTCGTTGCACGTCGTCGGCATCGACCGAGCTGCCGCGCGGTGTGCGGATGACCTTGAGCGCCACATAGCGCTGCAGCGACTCGTCGAGTGCCCGATAGACCGATCCCATGCCGCCGCGTCCCAGCCGCTCGACAATCCGATAATGCCCCATGCGGGTGCCGAGCAGCGGATCGTCGACGCTGTCGCTCGGATCGTCGGACGAGCGAAGCCGACTGCCGTGAAAGGTATAGGTTTCAGCGGCCCCATCTTCCAGGATCCGGGCTGGAAAATGACGTCCGCATGTGATGCAACTGCCGCCGCTGACCGTCGAAAGCGCGACATCCGCCCCGCATACGCAACGATAACTGAAGGTCGCCGACATCGGCTGCCCGGCGGGCGGCGACGGACCGATGGCCGTGCCAGGAACGGAAACCGCGGAGTTCGCCCCGCGGGAATGGGAATCGGAATCGCCGGGTGAACGGTCCGGTGAATTGGGCCTGGAGTCAATCCTCATGGCATCGAGGATAACATTTGGATGGCTTGGAGTCAGCAAGCGATGTGGGTTATGCTGGAGTGGACTTTCCACGCCGTTTACGGGCTGCATTATGAAGCTTGATATGCCTTGCATTCGGATTTCGATCTGCTGGCTGTTATTTCTGGCATGTTCGCCGCAAGGACTTGGCTTGCGTCCAGCGTTGGCAACGGACTTTTCGTCCGCTGTTCGTCCAATCTTGGAAAAACACTGCTTCGAATGTCACGGAAATCGGAAACAGGAATCCGGGCTGCGGCTCGACCTGCCGCAAGGAATACGTGGCGGGGGTGACAGCGGTCCGGCTTTTGTCCCCGGCAAGTCGTCGGAGAGTCTGTTGCTGAAGCGGGTAACCGGGACGATCGGACAGGACCGCATGCCGCCCGAAGGGGCCGGTCTGACGGCGGCGGAGATCGACACGCTGCGGGCCTGGATCGACGGCGGCGGTGACCTGCCGGCCGATGCGTCGTCCGCCGCGGCTCCGATCGAGCATTGGTCGTATCAACCGATCCCGATTGTCACACCTCCCGAACCCGATCAGAAAGCGGCCGCACGCGGCCCGATCGATTTCTTTATCGCCGAGCGGCTCGAAGCGGTCGGCAAGCAGCGGCAGCAGACACTGGAAATCTCTCCCGCGGCGCCGCGCCCCACACTGCTGCGACGGCTGAACCTCGACCTGCGCGGCCTGCCCCCGGAACCGCAAGCCTTCAGCGAAACGTCGACGGCGTCGCTCCCCGACGAGTGGGAGCGCGAGGTGGATCGCCAATTGGCCTCGCCGGCCTTCGGCGAGAAGTGGGGCCGCTGGTGGCTCGACCAGGCGCGCTATGCCGATTCCAACGGCTACACGCGGGACTTCGGACGCGAGATCTGGCCCTATCGCGAATGGGTGATCCAGGCGCTCAACGCGGATCTCGGCTTCGATCGGTTCACGCTGGAACAACTGGCGGGCGACCTGCTCCCTCAGCCGACGCAGGACCAGCTGGTCGCGACCGGATTTCATCGCAACACGCTGGTGAACGAAGAGGGCGGCACGGACCAGGAGCAGTTCCGCGTCGAGGCGGTCGCCGATCGAGTGGCCACAACCGGCGCGGTCTGGCTTGGCCTGACTCTGGGCTGTGCCCGTTGCCACAATCACAAGTACGACCCGATTTCCCAGCGCGAGTTCTACCAGTTCTTTGCGTTTCTTAACAACTGCGATGAACCGTCGCTCGAAGTGCCATCGCAGCTGAATCACGAGCGTGGCGACCTGGTTCGACGCGACGAAATTCGCGGCAAGATCGCCGAACTTGACAGCCGCATCGAGCAGCAGCGCGAGGCGTTGGAGTCGGCGCAGCGTGCCTGGGAGATGACGGTCACGCCGGAGCAGCGCGCCCGGCTGCCGGGTCCCGTGCAAGTCGCCTACGACATGCCGTTCGAGAAACGCGATGCGACCAACAAGAAGCTGATCGAGGATTATTATCGCGTATCCCCGCAAGGCCGCGAAAATTTTCCCGAACTCGACCAGATCGCTCAGTTGCGCGAATCCGAGCCGAAAATTCCCACCACCCTGATCCTCCGCGAACGGCCCGCCCCGCGCGAGACCTTCCTGCATAAGCGAGGCGATTTCCTCAATCCGGGCGTGCGAGTATTCCCTCGGACCCCCGCCATGCTGCACCAATTGCAGTCGACACCGTACCGTCGGGACAGCGCGAACCCGGCCGCGGACCCGGCCGCGAACAATGGCGGCAGTAATGGCAGCGGTGATGGCAGCGGTGATGGCAGCGGTGATGGCAGCGGTGATGAGCGCGGCGAAGTCGCTGCCGATCGCCTGCAATTGGCGCGCTGGCTGATCGACGTCGACAATCCGCTGACGCCGCGCGTGATCGCGAATCGAGTCTGGTTGCCGTTCTTCGGGCGTGGGCTGGTCGAGACGGAAGACGATTTCGGGACGCAGGGTTTGCCGCCGACGCATCCGCAACTGTTGAACTGGCTGGCGCGACGTCTGCTGGGTCGCGGCAGCAATTCGCCCTGGTCGATCAAGCGCTTCCAGCGCCAGATCGTGTTGAGCGCCGCATACCAGCAGTCGTCCGATCGGCGCGCCGACCTGGCGGAAGTCGATCCGCGCAACGAACTCTTGGCGCGGCAAGCGCGCCTGCGGGTCGATGCGGAGATCGTCCGCGATCTGGCGCTGGCCGTCAGCGGGCTGCTCACGCAACGCATCGGCGGACCGAGCGTCATGCCGCCCCAGCCGGAAGGCGTCTATGCGTTTACGCAGGACCCGAAACCGTGGAAGGCCGAAACCGGCGGCAACCGCTATCGCCGCGGCCTTTACACCTTCTTCTGGCGCTCGCTGCCCTACCCGATGCTCAGTACCTTCGACGCGCCGAACGCCAATGTCACCTGCACGCGCCGACTGCGTTCTAACACGCCGCTGCAGTCATTGACGTTGGCCAATGACCTGGCGTTTGTCGAGTGCGCGCAGCAGCTGGCGCGACAGGTCGTCGCCGCCGCGTCAACTTCGCGCGAAGAACGCGCGGCATTGCTGTTCCGGGCCTGCCTGACCCGCGAGCCGACTCCGGCCGAGCGCGAGCGGCTTGCCCGTCTGATCGAACAGCAGGTTGCCGACGTCTCGAGCGACCTGGCAGGTTGGACCGCGGTCTGCCGCGTGCTGCTGAACCTCGACGAATTCATCACGCGGGAGTGAACCATGGATCCTGTCCAAAGCGGAATCGCGCGCACGCGCCGACATTTCTTCCACGATTGCCGTATCGGACTCGGCGCATTGGCGCTCGCCGAATTGCTGCGCGGTCGAGGCGAATCGGCCGGATCATCGAGCCGCTCGCGCACCACCGATCCGTTGGCACCGTTGCCGACGCATTTTCCAGCCCGGGCCAAACGGGTCATATTCATGTTCATGGCTGGCGGACCTAGTCAGCACGAACTTTTTGATTTTAAGCCCCGGCTGCAGGAACTGCACGGACAGGTGATCCCCACTTCGTTTGTGGAGAACAAGCGGTTCGCCTTTATCAAGAAAGACGCCACGCTGCTTGGCACGAAGCGGAATTTCGCCCGCTGCGGCCAGTCAGGCGCGGAAATCTCCGAATGCCTGCCGCACCTGGCGAAAATCGTCGATCAGATCACGATCATCAAGAGCATGAAGACCGACGTGTTCAATCACGGACCCGCAAAGTTCTTCATGAATACCGGTTCGCCAATGTTCGGCAGGCCCAGCTTCGGATCCTGGCTGACCTACGGAATCGGCAGCGATGCGGAAGACCTGCCGGGTTTCGTCGTGCTGCAGTCCGGACCGCGTGGACCCCGCGGCGGTGCGCCGAACTGGGGCAGCGGTTTCCTGCCGACAACGTACCAGGGCGTGCCGTTCCGCGGCGTCGGCGATCCGATCCTCAACCTGCGCAACCCGGACGGTATCGACGACCAGCGTCAACGCCAGTTCGTCGACGCCGTGAATGACTTCAATCGCCTGCGCCTCGATGCCACCGGTGACCCCGAAATCGCTACCCGCATCTCCGCTTACGAAATGGCGTTCCGTATGCAGGCCAGCGCTCCGCGACTGATGGACCTGTCGGACGAATCGGCCGAGACGCTGGCACTTTACGGCGCGGAACCGGGGCAGCCGTCGTTCGCCAACAATTGCCTGTTGGCAAGGCGACTTGTGCAGCGCGGCGTTCGCTTCGTGCAGCTCTATCACACCGACTGGGACCACCACGGCAACAAAGGCACCGAACTGGGGGAATCGCTGGACGCGATCTGCAAACAGGTCGATCAGCCCGCCGCCGCCCTGGTGCAGGACCTGAAACGACTCGGAATGCTCGAAGATACGCTCGTGCTTTGGGGAGGCGAATTCGGCCGAACACCCCAGGGCGAACCGCGGGATCTGATCGGCCGCGACCACCACATCGAAGCGTTCACGATGTGGGGCGCCGGAGGTGGGCTCAAGCCCGGACTGGTGCTCGGCCGTACCGACGACATCGGGTACTATTCCGTCGAGGACCCCGTGCACGTCCACGACCTGCATGCCACCCTGCTGCATCTGCTGGGCCTCGACCACCTGCAATTGACCTTCCGCTTCCAGGGCCGCGAATTCCGCTTGACCGACGTGGCCGGAAAAGTCGTCAACAAGCTGCTGGCCTGACCTCTGGAAACAAAAGTTTCTGATCCCCTCAACTGAGGGTTTGCGTTCAATGTTCGAGGTGGATATAGTTGGGATCGCGCCGGCGGGTTCGACCGCCCGCTTGGTGCTGATCCGCATCCGATCCCGAGGCAGCAGGAACCGCGCATGAATCACCTGTCGAATTGTCCCAGCGAACAGGAATTGGTGGAACTGGCGCGCGGCGGTCTGGATGCCGTCCGCGCGGAAACGTGTCTGGAGCATTTGCGGATCTGCGAGAACTGCCGCGAAGCTGTCGACTGGATCCGGCAGCACCCGCCACGGGACGAACGGCAGGAGAGCGAACTGGCGGCCGGCCTGAGCGCGGCGGGGAAATCGGTCATCGAATCGGCGGAGGCCGACAGCAAGTCGCGACAGTCGGCGACAGACCGGGCCAGCGAATTCGATCCCGAGCACGGCGATTCCGAGTATAGCGATCCCGATTTCGACGACCTGAGTTTTGATCCGGACTCATCGATCATTCCCGCGCGCGTTCCTTCCGACAGGGAACATCGCTCCGAATCGCAATCCGGCGAATTCGGGAACGTGCGGCGGCTGGGAAAATACGAACTGCTTTCCCGGATCGGCGCCGGGGCATTCGGCACCGTGTACAAGGCGTATGACGAGCAACTGCGACGGATGGTGGCGCTGAAGGTGCTGAAACGATCGGTTGCCGAGAACACCACTGCCCGGCGGCGATTTATCCGTGAAGCGCGTGCCGCCGCGGCCATCAATCATCCCAATGTCGTCACGATCTACGCCGTGGAGGAAATCGGCCGGTTGCCGGTGCTGGTGATGGAATTCGTATCCGGCCGGACACTCCGCGAACGAATCAAGATCGCTCCGCGCTTGAAGCCGGTCGAAATCCTGCGGATCGCCGCGCAAATTGCCAGCGGACTGGCCGCCGCGCACGCGCAGGGAGTCGTGCATCGCGACGTGAAGCCAAGCAACGTGTTGTTGGAAAATGGCGTCGAGCGCGTGAAGCTCTCCGATTTCGGGTTGGCGATGTGCGCGGTCGACAACGTGGAATTGACGTCGAACAATCTGGCCGTCGGGACGCCGGCGTACATGTCGCCGGAACAGGCGCGGGGCGACACGGTCGATTCCCGCGCCGACCTGTTCGGCCTCGGTTGCGTGATCTATGCGATGGTTACAGGTGATTCTCCGTTCCTGGCGCGAACCAGTCTGGAGACCGGTCGACGGGTGGTCGAATGGGATCCACCGCGACTCGACGCCGGCAACAATCGGGTCCCGGCGTTTCTCGCGGAGTTGGTCGAGCGGCTGCTGCGGAAGGAACCGGCCGAGCGTTACGCCAGCGCGGAGCAGCTGGCGGCGGAACTGCAGGACCATCTGGCGCGCTTGAACAGCACGACGCAGATCGACGCCGGGCCGTCGCTGGCCGCGTCGAATCCGACGGCTGACGCCATGACGACAACCACGCCGCAACGTCGCCGAGCGGCACTGGGAGCGGCCATCGTGGCGCTGCTGTTGCTGTGCGGAATTCCATCGCTGTTTCTGGCATCGGCCTGGGGTCGCCGCGGTCCGGCCGACCCGCAAGCCACCCAGGCGTCCGACCGTTCCAGTGCGTCGGACCGCCGCGACGCACTGCCGCCGTCCGATCCCGACAGCCTTCCGGCTGTGACGAGTTCACTCGAAGCCCGGCCCCAATACCAGACATCCTCGACGTTCGATCCGTCGCCATTTCAGTTCGACATCGCCGTCTGGCGCAAAGGCGATACCAGGCGACAAGGACGATCGATTCGCGAACGAGGAATCTTGCCGATCTGCGACCTGGACGGCATCCGTATCGAGGTCCGCTTTCCCGTACCCACACCGGTCTGGCTGATCTGGATCGATGCGCGAGGTGCGTCCTTTCCCGTTTATCCCTGGCAACCCGGCAATTGGGATTCTTATCCCGAGAGCACACCGCCGGTCCGATTGCTGTCGTTACCCGAACAAGTGGATACGGCCTGGCCCAATTCCGGTGTCGCCGGTATGGAGACCCTGGTCTTGCTGGCGGCGCCGCTCGAGGCGCCGCAACAACTCGACTTTCGCCAGCTGTTCAGCGGGTTGCCGCAAATCTCCGACGACGACGATCGGCAGTTCTTTGAATTCGACGAGCGGGGCAACGTGCGGTCGGAATTGGAACGGGCCCCCAAGTTCGATCAGGGCCAGCCATTGGACGACCAGGTGCAACGGACCAAAGAGTTCATCCGCAATCAGCTCGCGCCCCGCTTCCAGCAGGTGCGGATGCTGCGATTCTCCAACCAAGGAGTGTCGCCCGCCAAAACCGACTCACCGACACATTGAACGGAGAGCCCGCACAGAAACGTGTGCCCGCCGTACTAAGTAGGACGGGTCTCCTGACCCGTCCTTCGTCGCCCCGTGAACTCGCTTCGGTTCTGTTGGGCTGGGTTGAATCACACTTCGGGACGGGGCTGGAGACGTGTCCTACGTCGCCTACG
>Ga0233425_10008777_pt1 | contig 13186 bp, 13 predicted proteins | sample Watercolumn_Towu_2_FD_181712 | JGI IMG/M metagenome (GOLD analysis project Ga0233425, IMG submission 181712) | Freshwater microbial communities from Lake Towuti, South Sulawesi, Indonesia - Watercolumn_Towuti2014_140_MG | ecosystem: Environmental > Aquatic > Freshwater > Lake | place...
ACCACCCGGGCGGACCGACCCAGCTTTCCCATCGCCAGCTGCATCTCCGGCTTGCCCTGCTGCAGGCCGTGGCTGACGGCAGCCGTCAGCAGCTTGATGCCCAGGATGCCCTGAAGGATCCAGAGAAAGACATTCATGTGCGACTCCTTGTTTCGAGACCAGACAGGCGTGAAGTATAGCACGCGGCCGGGCGACCGGGATGCAAAACGGGCGGATGTTTCCATCCGCCCGGGGGTGGGAGAACCTGCCGACTAGTCCAGCCTGCCGGTGACCAGCGCGGCCTTGATCTCGCCGATGGCCTTGGTGATCTGGATCTCGCGCGGGCAGGCCATGGTGCAGTTGAAGACGGTGTGACAGCGCGAGACGCCCATGACCTCGTTGACCAGCTTGAGCCGTTCACCGGCTGCCTGGTCACGGCTGTCGAAAATGAAGCGGTGCGCGCTGACGAAGGCCGCCGGACCCAGGTACTCTTCGCTGCCCCAGAAGGACGGGCAGGAGGTCGTGCAGCAGGCGCACAGGATGCACTTGGTGGTGTCATCGAAGCGCAGGCGCTGTTCCGGAGATTGCAGACGTTCCTTCTCCGGGTCGGGGTCGTTGTTGACGAACCAGGGCATGACCTGCTTGTAATTGTCGAAGAAGGGCTTCATGTCCACGATCAGGTCCTTGATCACGCGCAGGCCCAGGATCGGCTCGACGGTGATCTTCGTCCCGGTGTCACGCACCAGGGTCTTGCAGGCCAGGTGATTCATGCCGTTGATGCGCATGGCGTCCGAACCGCAGATGCCATGGGCGCAGGAGCGGCGGAAGGACAGGGTTCCGTCCTGGTAGCCCTTGACCTTCTCGAGCAGGTCAAGCACGCGGTCGGTCTCGTGTGCCTCCAGCTTGTAGGTCTTGTAGGAGGGCTTTTTATCCTTTTCCGGGTTGTAGCGGAAGATCTTCAGGGTCACTTCCATGGCAGCCTCCTAGTAGGTCCGGACCTTGGGCTCGTATTTGGTCATCACGACCGGCTTGTACTTCAGGTCGATCCTGCCTTTTTCGTCGACAAAGGCCAGGCTGTGCTTGAGCCAGTTCTTGTCATCCCGTTCGGGGTAATCCTCGCGGGAATGACCGCCGCGGCTTTCCGTGCGGGCCAGGGCGGAGACCGTGGTCACCTCGGCCAGGTCGAGCAGGTTGCCGAGTTCCCAGACGTTCATCAGTTCCATGTTGAAGATCGAGCCGGTGTCGGTCACGCTGACGTGCTTGAAGCGTTCCTTCAGTTCGCGCACGGCCTGGAGGGCGTTCTGCATGCCCTTGCCGGAACGGAAGATGCCCATGTCATCGAACATGACCTTTTTCATGGTCGTGGCAATGTCGAAGGCATTTTCCCTGCCGTCCGCGTTGCGGATGCGCTCGAACTGCGCCCGGGCAAAGGCGGTCGGTTCGTCCGGCAGAGGTTGAAACTCGGCGCCGCGGACGAACTCGGCGGCACGCAGCCCGGCATGCTTTCCAAATACGACCAGGTCGAGCAGCGAGTTGGTGCCCAGCCGGTTGGCGCCGTGGACCGAGACGCAGGCGCACTCGCCGGCCGCGTACAGGCCCGGGATGACCGTATTCTTCTCGTCGGTGATCACCTCACCGAATTTGTTGGTCGGGATGCCGCCCATGGCGTAATGGGCGGTCGGCTGGATCGGCATCGGCTGGGTGATCGGGTCGACGCCGAGATAGACACGGCAAAAATCGACGATATCGGGCAGCTTGGCCAGGATCTGCTCGCCGGTCACGTTGACCGGGGAACCGTCCAGGTTCTTGCGCCCGTCGAGCGCGGCGTACTTGTTGACGCTCTCCGGCCGCACATCCAGGTAGACATAATTCCGGCCGTTGACGCCATTGCCGTCGCGGATCTCCATGTAGATCGCCCGCGAGATGACATCGCGCGAAGCCAGGTCCTTGACCCTGGGGGCGTATTTCTCCATGAAGCGTTCGCCCTTGCCGTTGATCAGGATGCCGCCCTCACCGCGCACGCCCTCGGTGATCAGGATGCCAAGCTTGTAGATCCCGGTCGGATGGAACTGGAAGAATTCCATGTCCTCGAGCGGCAGGCCGCGGCGCATGGTGATCGCCGGACCGTCGCCGGTGAAGGCGTAGGCGTTGGAGGTGATCTCCCAAATGCGCCCGTGTCCGCCGGTGGCAAAGATGACAGCCTTGGCATGGAAAACGTGCATCTCGCCGGTGGCCAGCTCGATCGCCACCACCCCGGCCGCCTTGCCATCGACCATCAGCAGGTCGACGACCTGGTACTCATCGAAGAAGGTGACGTTGTTCTTCAGGCACTGCTGGTAGAGCGTCTGCAGGATCATGTGCCCGGTGCGGTCGGCGGCGTGACAGGCGCGCCGGACCGGCTTGCCGGTATTGTTGTTGGTGTGCCCGCCGAACGGGCGCTGGGAGATCTTGCCATCCAGGGTACGGTCGAAGGGCAGACCCATGTGTTCGAGTTCGTAGATGGCCGGGACGGCCTCCTCGCACATGAACTCGATCGCATCCTGGTCGCCCAGGTAATCCGAACCCTTGACGGTATCGTAGGTGTGCCACTCGGGATGGTCTTCTTCGATGTTCCCGAGCGCGGCCCCGATGCCGCCCTGGGCGGTCCCGGTGTGCGAGCGGGTCGGGTAGAGCTTGGAGATGATGGCTGTCCTGGCCGTCTTCGAGGCATACAGGCCGGCCATCAGCCCGGCCCCGCCCGCCCCGATGACGATGACTTCGAATTGGTGTGTGTTCATGATGCGGCTCCTATGCGTTCCACAGCAGGTAGATGCCGATGCCGCTCATCCCCAGCCAGAGCACGATGATGAGATAACGCAGCGTCTTTCGCAGCCAGGGGATGGTCAGGTAATCTTCGAGCACACTCAGCAGGCCATGCAGACCATGGGCGGCAGCGAAGGCAACGAACAGGCTGCCGGTCAGCTTCCAGAAGACCGTCGTCCAGGGCGCCAGGTCCGGGATGTTGGTGTTGATCACGTGATTGCCGTTGGGCATGAACATCCAGCGGATGACGTCCGCCAGGTTCATCTGCGTGCGGGCGCCCATGATCAAAGCACCGGTCAGAGCGACCAGGGCGAACAGGTACATCGCCAGGGCGGACAGGCGGGTGAAGAGCCACATCAGGGTCTCGAAATCGAAACCGCGTTCCTTGAGGGAGATGAAGCGTGATTTCATGGCTCGCTCCTAACCGCCCAGCGCCGTGCGCAGGATGACGATGACGGCTATGGCATAGATGGGCAGGAAGACCGCCCACTCGACCCAGATGGCCTCGCGCTGGTGTTCGACCAGCTTCGGCCACAGGTCCAGGATGACGATGCGCAGCCCGTTGATGGCATGGAAAAGCGCGCAGAAGAAGATGAAGATCTGGAACAGCCAGTGTTCGTAGATCGTGTTCAGGAAGACCCCCGCCTGGCCGCCCAGGAAGGAGGACAACAGGTGAACGGACACGAAGATCACGATGCCCAGGCCGCCGATCCGATGCAGGAGGAAGGTCAGCATCGGACCCTTGCCCTGGTAGCGCAGGCCTTCGAGCAGGCTTACATTTCTTTTCAGGCCCATCTGTACCTCCATGGAAAGAGATTATCGGGACTCTGCTAATTATCCCCGTGCTCAAGGCAGGGGGAAAGTGACAATACTCATGAATTCGGGAAGGCAGACATCCTCCCCAAAAAGAAACTAACGGACCTTCTTCAGCGGCACGCCCTCATATACCCCACAGCGTTCCAGGCGGGCTCCCAGCGGAACCACGCTGCCGGCCCCGACGACGACCTGATCCTCGATCTGCGCCCCGGGCAGGACCAGCGTGTCCGCACCGATGGTCACGCCGTTCCCGATGCGCACCCGCCGCAGAGCGCCCTTGCCGTGGCTGATGACGTGCGCATTGACGGCAACATTTCCGCCGATCAGGCAGCCATCGCCAATCTCGATCAGGTCGACATCCCACAGGCGGGTGGTCAGGATGAAGGTGTCCCTGCCGATGCGGCAGCCCATGCCACGGTAGAACCAGACCATCAGGGGGGTGCCGCGTACAAAAGGCAGCGAGAAAAGCCGGTTGATGTTGAGCAGGAAATTATAGATGGTCGTCCGGACGGCCGCCAGCTGGTAGAAACGCCCGGCCCCCTCCCGGTTACGCAGCCAGAACAGGTTGCGCAGGAGCACGGTCAGCAGCATCAGCCCGGGGATGAACAGGACGAAGCCCGCCCCGAAGGCGGAGGAGAGGCGCAGCGCCGAAAGCCAGGGACGGCCCGGATCAGCCGCCCGCCAGGCGGCCTGGAACAGAAAGGCGGCCGGCGCGGCCGCGAGCGCAAGGCAGCCCGCCATCGTGAACAGGCTGAGGAAGGAAAGCAGGAAGTAGACCAGATCGACGACCTTCTTCATCCCGGTCCCGGCTCAATCCCCTTTGCGGATGCCAATCAGGGCAAAGATGGACAGCAGGGCCATCAACCCGTAGAGGGTCATCAGCAGCACGTAGCTCAGGTTGTCGGCGATCGCCCCGCCGATGTAGGCGCCCACGGCGCCCGCCCCGGCCCCGGCCAGGTTCTGGATGCCCAGGTAGCGCCCGGCCTGGTCCTGCGGTACGATCTCGGCGCCCAGGGCCCAGTTGGCGGAGTAAAAGAAACCGACCCCCGCGCCGACGATGCAGGCGCCGGCATAGATCAGGGTCATCGACGGCGCGGCCACCACGACCAGCGCCCCGGCCGCCACGGCCAGACCGCTCAGGGCGGAGAGCAGCTTCTTGCCCAGCCGGTCCGCCACCCAACCACCCGGGAGGGCCATGACCAGGATGAAGACGCCCACGAACATGATGATCGTCGAGGCGGGGCCGGCCGCCTTCTGACCGGCCAGCTCGGGGAATTTCTCCTGCAGCAGGTAGACCATGAAACCCGCCAGGTTGGTGGAGGCCACCAGGAAGGCCAGCCGGTTGACCACCCACCAGACGAAGGACGGGTTGGCCTTGATCTCATGCCCGACACTGACGCGCACACTGGCCCACACCCCGGCCAGCACGGTCAGGGCCATGGCAGCCAGTCCGGCCGCGCCGACCAGCCACAGCTGTGTGGAGTTTTGCAGACCGGAGACCAGCCCGATGACCGTACGCACGCCCAACCCGGCCAGCAGGATCAGGACGGTGAACAGGCCGGTCATCCCGGCCAGTCGCAGGAAGGGTTTCCAGTCCAGGGCGGGTGGCTTCACCGTCAGCGGGCGTTCCGGGACGAACATGCTGATCAAAGCGCAGACGATCAGCACGCCGCACAGGGTGATCAACGCCGCCCACAGGTTGCCGGCCGCCACCTGCCTGGAAATGACAAAGGAGACGAAGATCAGCGGGACCGGCACTTCCAGGGCAGCCTTGACGCCCGAGAAAAAGCCCTTGCGCCGATCGGGGACCAGGTCCGGGATCAGGGCCTGGGTGGCTGCGTGCGAGGTGTTCGAACCGAGCATCGAGAGCATCATCAGCGCGAAGAGCATCCAGTAGCCGTTCATGCCGGACAGTCCTGCCGTGGTGCCGATCGCCACCAGGACGATCACCTCGAAAGCCGCGCCGGCAAGGATGAACGGGCGCCGGCGGCCCCAGCGGAAGATGCTGTGATCCGAGAGCAAACCCATCAGCGCCTGGAAAAGCAGGGCTGCCATCAGCGTCCACAGGCGCAGCATGCCGACATAGCTGCCCTTCTGGGCTTCGCCGACGAACTGCTGCACGAGCAGCGGGATGACCAGCGGCACCAGGGTCTGTGAGCGCGCCGTGATGGCGAACCAGTTGATGTTGATGGTGAGAGTGTCGTACCAGTGCAGGGGTCGGTCCATCGGGGTTCTCCTTGGGATCACCATTTTTTGAATACTTCCGGCCGGTCCAGGGTCCGGCGTTCGCCGCTGGACAGGTCGAGGTAGCTTCGCAGCGGGGTCAGCTGCAGGGAATATTCGTGCCCGGCCGCCCATTCCGCCAGGGCATGCACCTGGCGCACGCCATCGGCCATGGCCGCGCCTTCGCGCGGCCCATAGCGGTAGGTGAAGTAATAGGGATTGTCCTTGCTGAGGTGTTCAAGCACGGCGCTCGTCGCCTGCAGGATCTCCTCCAGCGGAGGGCGGTCGACGAGCCGCATCAACGCATCCACCGGCAGGTGCAGGTTGAGTCGCAGGTTGTTGATCAACGTGGTCCGGTGGGTGAACTTGGCAAAGGCGGCCCCCTCGAGCGGCACAAACGCTTCCGGCACGGGTACGGGCGAACCGGAGGCGTCCAGCGCTTCCACCCGCAGGTCAAAGACCTCGTCCTGCAAGACGGGTCCAGCCTGGCGGTCCTGCTCTGGGATCAATTCCCAGACCGCGTCCATGATGCGGTTGGCCGACTCCTGGAAATGCAGCTTGAGCGCCTTCCCGGCTGGCTCACCCACCGGGGGGAGCGGCCGGCCGACGTTCATGGTCAACGGCGGACGCCGGAGGCGCATCAATCGGTTCAAGGCGCCGCGCATCGAGCCGAAGCCGATCGGCAGCACCGGGGCCTGGGCATGGTAGCTCAGCCAGGCCACCCCGGTCTGCGCCTGGCGGATGGACGGCTCCCAGATTCCGCCCTCGGGGAAGATGCCCAGCACCCCGCCCTGCCGCAGGACGTCCAGGCCGGCTTCCATCGAGGCACGGCTGACATTGCCGCGGAAGACCGGGATGAAGCCGTACGCCCCGACGAACAGGCCGATCATCTTTTCATGCGGGATGTCGATCGAGCCCATGTATTCGACGATGCGCGGCGAATAGATGGTCATCAGGACGACTTCCATCGCCGCGGTGTGGTTGCCGACGACGATCAGCGGCCCACGCCGCGGGAAGTTCTCGCGGCCCCGGACATCCACGCGTGCCAGCACAGGCAGCAGCAATCTGGCGCTCAGGCGGAAAAGCCCGCGCGACAGCCTGCGGCGGGGATACTTGACCAGGACGGCTTCGGGAGTCTGGGCCATGGGATCAATCATACTCGATTGCATTGGATTAAACACCCGCCCCGGCCGGCGTTTCGGCCGGATCGGCGTGCAAGGGGATAGTGATGAAACTCCATACAAACCGGGCAAGCAATCCCGATTTGCAGGACGGTTGTAACTTGCGCCTCACAGGAGAGGTTTCTATAATAGGGTTGTTTACCCCAGCCTGGCCCCGGCCGGGCAAAATCGGATTTTATCCTCTTCGTCAGGAGGTTCGCATGGCAGGTTCGCATCATATCAGCCGCCGGGACTTCATCAAGGTGGCTACCGCCTCCGTGGGGGGCGTCATCGGCGCCGTGCTCGGCATCCCCGCCATCCTCTACCTGGTCGATCCGGCCCTGAAGGCCGGCGGCAGGGACGCCTGGGTGCCGCTCGGACCGGTCGAGAATTTCGAGATCGGCAAGCCCACGCTGGTCACCTTCGTCCGCACGAAGATCAACGGCTGGGAGAAAACCTCCAACAGCTACGGCGTTTTCGTCGTCCGCAAGTCGGAGAACGAGTTCCTGGTGCTCTCGAACCGCTGCACCCATCTCTCCTGCCGGGTCAACTGGAACGAGGAGAAACAGGAGTACATCTGCCCCTGCCACGACGCCGCCTTCAGCCTGGAGGGCGAGGTGCTGGGCGGTCCGCCGCCCCGGCCACTGGACCGGTATGAAGGTGAGACGCTCAAGGTCGAAGAGGGCGTTCTTTCCATCCACTTCACGGAAGGTTAGCCGTCATGTTGAAAAAACTGTGGAACTCCCTCTATGCCTGGCTCGACGAACGCCTGGGATTGAACGACCTGTACAAGGCCACCCTCGACCGCCCGGAACCGAAGGGCAACTGGTGGAACACGCTCGGCTCGGCCAGCCTGTTCCTGTTCGTCCTGCAGGGCCTGACCGGCATCTTCCTGACCGTCTACTACACTCCCTCCCCCGACCACGCCTACGACAGCATCCAGTACATCATGACCGGCGTGGCCTACGGCTGGCTGATCCGCGGCATCCACCACTGGGGGGCCAGCCTGATGGTCATGGTGGTCTTCATTCACATGATCCGGGTCTTCGTGACCGCCTCCTACAAGTACCCGCGCGAGCTGACCTGGCTGATCGGCGTGGGCCTGCTGCTGCTCACCCTCGGCATGGGCTTCACCGGCTACCTGCTGCCCTGGAACCAGAAGGCCTACTGGGCCACCACGGTCGGGACGGCCATCGCCGGATCGGTGCCCTGGCTGGGTGAGTTCATCCTGAAAGCCCTGCGCGGCGGCCCGGACCTCTCCGCCCTGACCCTGAGCCGCTTCTTCTCGGCCCACATCTGGATCCTCCCGGCCATGCTGGCGGCGCTGATCGGCGTGCACATCTTCCTGATCATCAAGCACGGCGAATCGGCCTTCCCGGACAAGGAAGACTAAAGGAGCGCGGCGATGAAAGACGAAACCAAGAAAGCCATCCACGAGAAATACCAGCGCGCCCTGCAGAAAGGCGAACGCTTCTGGCCGGACAGCATCTACAAGGACCTGATCGTCTCCTTCGGCATCTTCGTCCTGCTGATCCTGCTGGCGGCCTTCATCGGCGTCCCGGGCGAACCCAAGGCGGACCCAAGCGACTCGGCCTACATCCCCAAGCCGGAATGGTACTTCCTGTTCCTGTTCAAGTTCCTGGCGCTCTACGGCCAGATCCCGGTGGTCGGCAAGATCGAATGGATCGCCACAGCCCTGATCCCGGGAGCGGCCGTGCTGCTCCTGCTGGTGCTGCCGCTGACGGACAAGAACCCCTTCCGCCACTACAATCGCCGCACGCTGGCCCTCTCGGTCATGGGCGTCTTTGTCGTCAGCGTGGTGGCCCTGACCATGATCGCCAACGTCCCCACGGCCACGAACGAGAACGGCGGCATGACCCTCTCGACCTGGCTGCAGTTCCTGGCCGGCCTGATCGTGCCCAGCCTGGCCTATCTGCTGCTGATCGGCCTGGCCCTGCTGGCGCGCACGTTCGGGCAGGCAGCCCGCCGGGCGCAGATCTGGACGGCCGGGATCGCCTCCGTGCTGATGCTCGGCCTGGCCCTGACGGTCTTGATCACCGCCCCGCCGGCAGCCGCCTCCGAAACGGTCGTTGCCGGGACGATCGGCGAGAAGATGAACCTGGGCGTGGACCTGTACTCGTTCTACTGCACCGAATGCCACGGCGAGGACGGCCGGGTGGAGGTCATCACCGGGGTGGAGGGTCTGGAAGGTAAAGCGGTCAGCCCGATCGCCTCGACGGACGTGATGTACACCTTCACCGACGAGACCCTGGCCAACATCATCGCCTACGGCCAGCAGGACCTGGGCATGCCGCCCTTCGGCAAGACTTACGGCGGCGAGCTCAGCCCGAGCGAGATCGACTACATCGTCACCTACATGCGCTATTCCTGGGACGACCGGGCCGAGCTGCCGGCGGATGCCGTGCTCTCCTCGATCCCCGAACTGGCCGCCGGACAGGTCCCGTCTTACGATCTGCACATTTCCGCTCTCGCCAGGCGCTACTGCGTCTCCTGCCACCGGGCCGGCAAGGACAACAACAACTACCTGATGACCAGCTACGCCGAGATCCTGGGCGACAGCGACAACGGCCCGGCGCTGGTGGCCGACGACGAGCAGAGCATGCTGCTGCGCCTGGTCAACGGCGAGGAATTGACCGATGCCAACGGCGACCCGATCCGGGCCATGCCGCCCAACAAGCTGCTCGACCCGAAGTACATCGACATGCTGACGTTGTGGGTGATGAATGGCATGCCGGAGACGGAGGCCGAGGCCCAGGCGTTGAGCACGAACGTGACGCCAACGCCGTAGAGAATGCGTCGAACCGAAAAGACCCGCCAGCGGCGGGTCTTTTCTTTTGGACCCACACCCAGAATCGGATACAATCGCTGCATGCCCGGCCCCGTCTACCAGCTTCCTTATGGAAAATCGTCCCTCCAATTCAGCCTGCCGGAAGGCTGGCGGGTTGACCTCGCTGTCTCAAAACGGGTGAAACCTGTCGCAGAGGCCCGCGCGGCCATACGGCAGGCCGTTCTGGAACCGGTCGGTTCGCCGCGGCTGCGCGCCCTGGCCAGCCCCGGGGACAAAGCCTGCATCGTCTTCACCGACAGCACGCGCGCCTGCCCGGACCATTGGCTCGTCCCGGCTCTGCTGAGCGAACTGGAACAGGCCGGCGTCCGAGACGAGGATATCGTCCTGCTGTGCGCCATCGGGATGCACCGTCCCTCCACCGCGGAAGAGAAGGCTGCCAAGCTGGGTCTGCAGGTGGTGGAGCGCTACCGCGTCCTCGACAGCCAACCGCGCGATCCCGCAGCGCTCGTCGACCTGGGCATCACTCCGCAGGGGGTTCCGGTCCAGCTGCATCGCGCCGCGGTGGAATGCGACCTGCTGATCTCGACCGGCATCGTCGAGCCGCACCAGTATGCCGGCTATTCCGGAGGCCGCAAGACGGTCGCCATCGGCGCTGCCGGCGAGGCCCTGATCGCCCATACCCACGGCCCGGCCTTTGTCGATCATCCGGGCACGCGCCTGGGCCGGATCGACGGCAATCCCTTCCAGGAGGCGATCGGCGAAGCGGCGCGGCGCGCCAACCTGCGCTTCATTCTGAACGTCGTCCTGGACGAGAACCAGGACCTGCTGCGTGTCGCCGCCGGGGACCCGGATGCGGCCTTCCGGGAGCTGGTGGACTATGCTCGCACGGTCTACGAAGTGCCCATCCAGCGGCAATACGATATCGTCCTCGGCGGGGTCGGCCATCCCAAGGACGTCAATCTCTACCAGGCCAGCCGGGCACCATCCTATCTATTCTTCGCTCCCACCCCGGTCGTCCGCCCGGGCGGGATCTTCATCATCCCGGCGCGCTGTCCGGAGGGCGCCGGTGCGGGCGTCGGTGAGCAGCGTTTTCTGGACGCCATGCGCAGTGCGCCGGATATCCGGACGATCCTGGAGGATGCCCGCAGGAACGGTTACCCGCCCGGGCAGCAGCGGGCGTTCGTCATGGCGAAAGTGCTGGAACAGAACCAGGTCATCATCGTCGGCAGCGAGTGCCCGGAGCTGGTCGCCGCCTGCAGGATGACCCCGGCATCCAGCATGGAGGCAGCCTTTATCCTTGCACAGCGGGCCCTTGGGCCGGATTGCAGCGTGCTGATCGTCCCGCATGCCCTGCAGACCCTGCCCGTCGTCCAGGACAAGCGGCCTTAAGCCTGCACGCGGTCCATTGGATATCAAAACCGCTGTTCCTGGGAACAGCGGTTTCTATATGATCGAAAGAATGGGGTTCACATGTGCTGGATGATCGCGTCCCCGAACTCGGAACACTTGATCTCGCGGGCATTCTCCATCAGGCGGGCGAAATCGTACGTGACCGTCCGGGCGTTGATCGCGCCTTCCATGCCCTTGACGATCAGGTCGGCTGCCTCGCCCCAGCCCAGGTAGCGCAGCATCATCTCGCCGGAGAGGATGACCGAACCGGGATTGACCTTGTCCAGGTCGGCATACTTGGGCGCGGTGCCGTGCGTGGCCTCGAAGATGGCATGTCCGGTCTCATAATTGATGTTCGCGCCCGGAGCGATGCCGATCCCGCCCACCTGGGCAGCCAGGGCGTCCGAGAGGTAATCGCCGTTTAGATTGGGCGTGGCGATCACGTCGTAATCCCTCGGGCGGATCAGCACGAACTGCAGGGTCACGTCGGCGATCGAGTCCTTGATCAGCAATTTGGACTTCCACTTGCCATCGCCGTGGGTCGGCCAGAGCGCCAGGGCGGCCTCGACCTCACGCTGGATGTCGCTCTGCTGGTCGGGGGACATCATCTGATAACCCGGATCGACCAGCCTGGCATTGCCTTCCGCCGACAGGCCGGGATCCTTCTCCTTGTTTCCCAGAATCCACGTCTCGCGCTCGGTGACGATCTGGCCGCGGAACTCGCGCTTGGCCAGGGCATAGCCCCAATCCTTGAAAGCGCCTTCGGTGAATTTCATGATATTGCCCTTGTGGACCAGGTTGATCGACTTGCGCCCGTTGGCCAGCGCCCAGACGATGGCGGCGCGCACCAGCCGCTCGGTGCCCTCGACGGAGACCGGCTTGATCCCGACCCCGGCCGTATCCGGGAAACGGATCTTGGCATACTCTTTCGGGAATGATTCCTTCAGGAGCGCTTTGAATTTCTTGTTTTCCTCGGTGCCGTTGGCAAATTCGATCCCGGTGTAGATGTCCTCGGTGTTCTCGCGAAAGATGACCATGTCGACATATTCGGGGTGCTTAACCGGGGAGGGAACGCCGTTGAAATAACGCACCGGGCGCAGGCAGACATACAGGTCAAGCAGCTTGCGCAGAGCCACGTTCAGCGAACGGATCCCACCGCCGATCGGCGTGGTCAACGGGCCCTTGATGCCCACCAGGAATTCCTTGAAGGCTTCCGTGGTCTCGTCCGGCAGCCAGGCATTGAACATCTTGAAGGACTTTTCCCCGGCGTAGACCTCCATCCAGTGGATCTTGCGCCTGCCGCCGTAGGCTTTCTTCACGGCTGCGTCGAAGACACGCACCGAGGCGCGCCAGATGTCGCGCCCGGTCCCGTCCCCCTCGACGAAGGGGATGATCGGATTGTCCGGAACTTGAAGCTTCCCATCCCGGATGGTAATCTTCCCCCCGCCCGGGGGAACCTTCACCTGCTGGTATGCCATGCCTGCTCTCCTTTGGGATAATTTCGGTCTGAATTATAACAACAAGTGCCGCATGGTAGATGCACGTTTTAGCGAATGGTCACAAAAACCTTGACAGATTTCCTGATCTGCGTAAAATTCGTCTCAATGTCTATACAATTACACAGACGACGATTCAAGCCCCAGCACACTTTTTCCCCATTCGAATTGTCGATTAAGCGAGCCGTCACCCGGCTCTCTTTTTTTGCCTGTTGGCGGCATCATTCAATCCATATTTCCAAGAGGAGGAAGGCATGTCTGCAGAAACAAAGTCCGTGAAAGGAAAGGTCCTCGGCTACCTGCCGCAGGACAACCCGCCGTTCGGGGCCATGCTCAGCCTGGATTCCAGCAGTTCCTGACCATGTTCCCGGCCACCGTCCTGGTCGCGATCCTGACCAAATTCGATGTCGGCATCACGCTGCTGGCCTCCGGTCTGGGAACGATCATCGCCCTGCTGGTCTCCAAGCGCAAGATCCCGATGTACTACGGCTCGTCCTTCTCGTACATTGCCG
>Ga0233425_10008778_pt1 | contig 13186 bp, 11 predicted proteins | sample Watercolumn_Towu_2_FD_181712 | JGI IMG/M metagenome (GOLD analysis project Ga0233425, IMG submission 181712) | Freshwater microbial communities from Lake Towuti, South Sulawesi, Indonesia - Watercolumn_Towuti2014_140_MG | ecosystem: Environmental > Aquatic > Freshwater > Lake | place...
ATCCCCAATCGAACGACGCGTTGTGTGCGACAAAAACAGCGTCACGCAGAAACTCCGTCATGAACGGCACGACTTCACGCGCCGTGGGTGCGTTCTGAACCATCAGGTTATCAATGCCCGTCATCGACGTGATATGGGCGGGAATTGTGAGGAGGGGATTGACGAGCGTCGAAAACTCATCGACCAGAATGCCGTCCTGGACTTTCATCATCGCGATCTCGGTGATGCGATCATCGACGGCGCTCATCCCGGTTGTCTCGACGTCGACGACAACGAACGTGGCTTTATTGATAAGTTGGATTTTCTTCACGGCTGTGGATCAGTCAATGGTCCCGCTTGCCCTGGAGAAATTCTTCGACGGTCCTTACATCCTCCTGGCTTCCGAGGAACAACGGTGTTCGCTCGTGCAGTGACTGCGGGATGATATCGAGAATTCTCTTCCGCCCGTCGGTTGCGCGGCCGCCGGCCTGTTCCACCAGCATTGCCATCGGGTTTCCCTCGTACATCAGTCGGAGTTTTCCGCTGGGATTCTTGGTGTCCCCGGGGTACATAAAAATGCCGCCGTAGAGGAGGGTGCGCTGGATGTCTCCGACGAGCGAGCCGACGTAACGGGCCGAGTATGGGCGGTCTGTCGCTTTGTCCTCTTCGCAGAGGTACTGAATGTACTTCTTCATCCCTTCCGACCACCGGTGGTAGTTTCCTTCGTTCACGCTGTAGATCTTCCCCTTCCGCGGGATCCGGATGTTCTCGTGTGAGAGCAGGAACTCTCCGATGCCGGGGTCAAGTGTGAAGCCGTGCACGCCGTCGCCCGTTGTGTAGACGATCATTGTGGATGATCCGTACATCGCATAGCCGGCCGCGACCTGTTTGTACCCGGGTTGGAGGCAATCCTCGACGGTGCCGGGTCCTGACGGCGATTGACGCCGATAGAGCGAGAAAATCGTGCCGATGGTGACGTTTGCGTCAATGTTCGAGGAGCCGTCGAGAGGGTCGAAGATGAGAACGTAGTTTCCTGTTGGGTAATCCGGCGGGATAGGGAGAACCTCTTCGTGCTCTTCGGAAGCCATGATACAGAGGTGCCCTCCATGGTCCATCGCTTTGAAGATGGTATCGTTTGCAAAGATGTCGAGCTTCTTGACCTCGTCGCCATGAATGTTTTCATGACCGAGCGAGCCGAGAATGTCGACGAGTCCGGCCTTGCTGACCTCCCTCCAGATGAGCTTGAATGCAAGTGTGAGGTCCCGCAGCAGTCCGGAAAAACTCCCGCTCGCGCCCGGGTGGGCCCGTTCCCCTTCGATGATGTGGCGTTCCAGTGTGATGATCTTCTGACGTGACATGGTGCGTGCTCTCCCTGAATCCTACTTCCTGATCTCCTGATCTTTGTATTGGAGCCGGTACAGTTTCCGGTAGATGCCGTCATTGGCAAGCAGTTCCTGGTGTGTCCCCATCTCGCGAATCTCACCCTTGTGCAGGACAATGATCTTGTCGGCGCTCTGAATCGTGGACAGGCGATGCGCGATGACGATCGATGTTCTGCCTTTGAGCAATTTCTTGATCGCGGCCTGAATGAGGATCTCCGTCTCGGTATCGACGCTGGAGGTTGCCTCATCGAGAACGAGGATCTTCGGATTGAACGCGAGCGCCCGAGCGAATGAAAGAAGCTGTTTCTGGCCGACCGACAGAGTGGCGCCGCGCTCCTTGACTTCGGCATCGTACTGATTGGGAAGCTGCTCGATGAATCTGTGTGCACCGACGACGCGCGCCGCTGCCTTGACGCGCTCGAGGGAAATCGACTCGTCTCCGAGATTGATGTTTCCCTTGATGTCCCCGGAAAACAGAAAAACGTCCTGCAGCACGACTGCAATGTGTTTCCTGAGATCACCCGGTTTCACCTGTCCGATGTCGATTCCGTCGACCAGAATGGAGCCCTGTTGGTTTTCGTAGAACCTGCTGAGAAGGCTGATGATGGACGTCTTCCCCGCTCCGGTGTGGCCCACGAGTGCGACTGTCTCACCGGGCTTTGCCTGGAAGGAGATGTCTTTCAGCACCCACTCCGGGGATCGCGGCCCATCGGTCGGGGTGTTGTAGGCAAACCAGACATTGCGGAATTCGATCTCACCGTGCGTGCTCGGGAGAGGCACAGGTGACGGCGGTACTGGTGGAAGCGACTTGTCATCGAGCAGCTGGAAGATGCGCTCGGAAGAAGCCATCGCTGTCTGCAAAATGTTGTACTTCTCCGAGAGGTCACGAATCGGCCGCCAGAACATTTCGTTGAACTGGATAAAGGCCATCACGGTTCCGAGTGTGACGGTTCCGCCGAGGATGTTCCCCCCGGCATACCAAATAATCAGGCCGATGGAGAGGGCTCCGATGAGATCGATGCCGGGGTAGAAGACTGCGTAGAAGAAGATCGAGCGTATGTTCGCGTCACGATGTGCCGCGTTGATCTGGGAGAATTTCTCGAACGATTTCTTCTCCCGGTTGAAGATCTGGTCGACCATCATGCCGGTGACATGTTCCTGCATGAAAGAGTTGATCCGCGCGACCTGTATGCGAACATCCCTGTAAGCCTCACGAGCCTTTCGGCGGAACAGAAAGGTTCCGTAGAACAGGATCGGCAGAACGCTCAGCGAGACCAGGGCCAATTCCCAGTTCATGGTGAACATGAAGTAGAAAATGCCGACGATCGTGAAGATGTCGGTGAACACCATCACGATACCTGATGAGAACATCTCGTTCAGTACTTCGACGTCGTTGGTGACCCTTGTGATAAGCCGTCCGATGGGGTTCTTGTCGAAAAACCTTGGTGAGAGGTGCTGGAGATGCGTGAAGATCTCCATCCGGAGGTCGTAGATGGTGCGTTGGCCTATCCATTGGGTCAGATACGCGTTCGCATACTGAACAAGGCCCCGGATAATCAGTACACCCAGGAAGAGAAGCGCCGTGATGAGCAGGCCCTGGCGATCTCCCTGGGCAATATTGACATCGACCGCGATTTTGGTGAAATACGGGCGTATGGCTTCCATCGCGCTCATGAGAACGCTGAGGACGATTCCGGTCACCACGTGCCATCGGTAGGGGCGGAGGTACTTCAGGAGCCGCCTCATCAGACGGGCGTCGTATGCTTTACCGAGGACTTCTTCTTCGTGCATGATTCAATGCAAAATGAAAAAAGCAAAATGAGAAATGCAAAATGAAAAATGTAATATGAGGAAATGCAAAAAGAAAAAGTCAAAATGAAAAAAAGGATCGCGCGATCGTTCCTATATCTTTCGTTTACCACGCGCTGAACTCACTATGGCTCCGATTATTCTTGTGACCTCGTCGGCTTCCTGAACAATCTCGGTCAAGATGTGTTTTTCCACCATTCCGGAGGCGTCCAACAACCTGAGCCAATACAGGGTCTCTCGTGCTTCACGCAACGCCACATTCATTCGATAGATGAAATCGTTTTTGCTGTGGGCTGCGGTAGCTTCTTCTACGTTAGCACCAATCGACGTGCCGGAACGAATGAGCTGCTTGCCGATAGTTTTGGCTGAAATTGTGTTCGGCAGTGATTCTACCAGAGAGATGATCGTTAGTGCAAACCGAAACGTCCGGTTCTTGATGTCTTCCGGCTCTGACATTTTTAACTTTTCATTTTGATTCTTGCATTGTTACAGCTCTTCCAACTCACGCTCCAGAAGTTGCTTCTCATTAAGGTCAGCGTAAATGCCGCCGGCAGCGACAAGCTCATCGTGCGATCCCCGTTCGACGATCCGGCCCTTGTCGAGCACAATGATCAAATCGGCATCCTTCACCGTGGAGATGCGGTGGCTGATGATAATGCTCGTGCGGCCCTTCATAAACAGCCGGAGTCTCCGAAGAATCTCCTCCTCGGTGTAGGTGTCGACCGCCGACAAGCAATCGTCCAGAATAAGAATCCTGGGCTGCCGTATCAGGGCCCGTGCGATGCTCGTGCGTTGCTTCTGTCCGCCCGAAAGTGTAATGCCGCGCTCGCCGATCATGGTCTCAAACTGGTTCGGGAATTCGAGCACGTCGTGCGCGATCTGTGAAATCTCAGCCGCCTGCTGTACATGTTCTTTCGTGCCGTCATCCGTTCCGTACCGGATGTTCTCCGTCAGGCTGTCTGAGAACAGAAACGTCTCCTGGGGTACATACCCGATATGTGCCCTCAGCACCTCGACCGGGATCCTGTTGATTTCGGTTCCGTCGATCAGCAGTTGCCCATCCGTGATGTCGTAGAGGCGGGGAATCAGATTCACAAGCGTTGTCTTGCCCGACCCGGTATATCCAACCACAGCAAGCGTCATACCGCGGTTGATCTTGAGGTTGATTCCCTCAAGGGTCGGATTCTCGGTTCCGACGTGCTTGAATCTGACATTGCGGAATTCCACTTCTCCCTCGATGCTACGGATCGTTGTATCCGTCGCGCTGGTGTTCCTGATTTCCGGTTCGGTGTCGAGGATTTTGCCAAGGCGCTCCATCGACGCCGCGCCCTGTTGCAGCATGCTCAGTACCCAGCCGAATGCAATCACCGGCCAGATCAGCATGACGAGATACGCAAGGAAAGCCGAAAGCGCACCGATGGAGAGTTTGCCGTCGATCACCCTCAGTCCGCCGGCATAGAGGGTGATGATGATTGAACAGCCGATGATGGCGAACATGAGAGGCCAGAGCAGCGACTGGATGCGGGCGAGCACGAGATTCTTTTTGAGATAGTCCCAGCTCAGCTTACTGAACAACCCGATTTCGTGCTCTTCCCTGACGTACGATTTGATTACCCTGATTCCCGAAAGGTTCTCCTGGGCGCGGGTGGTAAGAAGCGAAAATTGTGCCTGGCGTTCGAGTGACTTGGCATGTACTTTCTGCCCGACCTGATAGACTATGATCGAAACAAACGGGAGCGGTATCAGCGCCAGAAGCGTAAGCTGCCAGTCCTTGACGAGCATGAGCGCAAGGACCATGACGAATGTCATGAGCGTGTCCGTCGGATACATGACGCCCGGTCCGACGACGTTCCGCACTGCTGCAATGTCGTTTGTCGCATGGGCCATCAGATCGCCCGTTGGTGTGTTCTGATAATACGAGTAGGAGAGTCGCTGCAGGTGAGCGAGGAAATCATTGCGCAGATCGAACTCGATGAGCCTCGACGCTACGATGATTGTCTGCCGCGTCAGGAACGTGAACATCCCTGCGATGACGGAGAATCCCACGATGATGGCGGCCCACCGCAACAGATCGCCTGCAACGAGGGCGTGGGACTCGAGACCCGTCTTGAGCTCGTCGATCGCAAAGCCGAGGAACATCGGCTGCACGACAGTAAAGATGTTACTGCCGACAACCGTGACGATTCCCCAGAGGAGCGTACGTTTGTAACGCAGAAAATATGGCTTAAGCCTGAGTAGAGGCTTCATGGTGCACTGATGTTGTTAGTCCGGCAAAGGCCCGGATTATCCCAGAATTTCGAAGTGCGTATAAGGATGGAGCGCTTTTGGAATAACCACTTTTCCTTCAGGAGTCTGATAGTGCTCGATCAGCGCTGCGACAACCCGAGGCAACGCAAGTCCTGATCCGTTCAGGGTATGAACAAATTCGGGCTTCGATCCGTTCGCCGGACGGAAGCGGAGATTCATCCGGCGGGCCTGAAAAGCCTCGAAATTGCTGCACGACGAGACCTCCAGCCATTTATTTTGTCCGGGGGCCCAGACCTCCAGGTCGAATTTCTTGGTCTGGGTAAATCCCATGTCGCCCGTACACATAAGAAGTGTTCGATAGGGAAGGCCGAGGAGTTGCAGGAGATGCTCTGCGTCGGAGCGCAGTGCATCGAGCTCCTCGTATGATGTGGAGGGGTGAACGAATTTCACGAGTTCCACCTTGTCGAACTGGTGCAAGCGGTTCAGGCCGCGGACATCCTTGCCGTACGATCCGGCTTCGCGTCTGAAGCATGGTGTGTACGCAGCGTAGCGGATCGGAAGCTCTTTTTCGCCGAGCATTTCGTCTCGGTGGAAATTGGTGACCGGCACTTCCGCTGTCGGAATCATGTAGAATTGATCGCGGTCGACGATGTACATCAGATCTTCCTTGTCGGGGATCTGACCTGTGCCGCGCGCACTATCTTCGTTGACGACAATCGGCGGCTGGAGTTCCTTGTACCCGCGAAGGATCGCCTGGTCGATGAAGAAATTGATGAGGGCGCGCTCGAGTGTTGCTCCCCGGCCGACGTAGAACGGGAATCCGGCACCGGTGACTTTTGCACCCCGGGTGAAGTCGATGATGCCCAGCCGATCGGTGATTTCCCAATGCGGTTTGAGCGGGAAGTCGACCACGGGCAATTCCCCCCAGCGGAACACTTCCTTGTTGTCCTCCGGCGTCCTCCCGATTGGAACCGACGGGTGTGGCACGTTCGGAATGGTGAGGAGAAGTTCGTTGAGCTTTGTCTCGGCCGTGCGGAGATCCCCATCGATCGTCTGAATCCGGTTCTTGACAGACTCCATCTCCGCGATCGCCTCTGACGCATCGCCGCCTGACTTCTTTGCCTTTCCGATCTGTGCGGATACCTCATTGCGCTTTGCCTTGAGTGTTTCGCCTTCCTGAATCAGCTTGCGGCGTTGCTCGTCAAGAGAGAGGATTGTCGGTATGTCAATGGTCATCCCTTTTGCGTCTGCGCCCCGTTGAACTGCTTCTGCGTTTTCCCGGATGAATTTTAGGTCGAGCATGGTAACGATCCAACCACCTTTCTAGTGTTCGGTTGTGAAGGTGAACTCCACGATGAGAGGCAGGTGATCCGACGCCACCGATTTGGCGACGCGTGCTGTCACCGGCAGGAACTGTGTACGAGTGGAGAGACTGTCCCGCGTTTGCCTCTTCAGGGTGAAGACATAGTCGATACGTCCTTCCGGAGAAGTACTCGGAAATGTGAAGCCATCTCCCTTGCCGGCGAGCGGCCAGACATCAGCCATCAGTTCGGAGAGGTCTCCGATGGTCCGGCTCCCCGGCTGGCTGTTCATATCGCCGAGAAGAAGAGCAGGCTTCGGAGCGTATCCGGCAAGAATCGGTTTGAGCTCCCTGACCGCTGCGATCCTTGCTGAATCATCTTTCCGGCTGTCAAGATGGGTGTTGGCCACCACCACTTCCTCCCCCTGGATCTCAAGCACGAGCAGGAGCACGGCGCGCTGCTCGCGCCCAAGCGTTTCTTTGAGGAGGATGTTTCGCTCTTCGAGAATCGGGAATCTGGTGAGAAATCCATTCCCATACTCGCCGCCCTGATAATCAATTGTCTTTCCGAACGCGTACGTCCGGTCGGTCTTGTCGGCCAGCGCTGTGATGATGTCGATCTTCTTGCTTCGCGGGATTCCGCGATCGACTTCCTGGAGGGCGACGACATCGATCCTTTCGTCGACGATCAGTTTGGCGATCCTGTCGATGTCGACCGTGCCGTCTGTTCCTTCGCCGTGATGAATGTTCCAGGTCATCACGCGGACGGTCTTCTGAGCCGTCTCCGGGCGGCTGGCGCCGCACGCCGCGAAGAAGCAACAGGCCAGGAATATCAGCGCTGCATGTGAGGCGGGCCGTCCGATGGCCCTTGGCTCGCGGCTTCCTGCCATCAGTTCTTACCGCTGTTTTCGAGTTCCCGTTTGAACAACGTGAGTCCCTGCCTCGTGTCCATCGGCGTAAGTCCCAACTCGGTCTGCGCCTTGAGTGTAACGAATCCCGTGACGAGGGGACGATGCGCTGTTTGCTTCAAGGCCGTTGATTTGATGCTCGTGATCAGGCCGGCATCGAGCGAAAACACCTCTGCAGTGCGGAGCGCGAAGTCGTAGCGGCTGATTCGCTCAAGTCCGCACACATGATAAATCCCGTCGCGATTGAGTTCGAACGCCTTGATGGCGGCAAACGCCAGGTCGTTGACGTGCGTTGGATTGCTGATCTGATCATCCGCACATCGGATCGTCGCGCCGTTGCGCAGGCTCTTGAGCACCCAGAGTGGAAAACTGTCCCTGACGCCGATGCCGTACCCGTAGAGAACGATGGTGCGGAGGATCGTATGGGGGATGCCGCCCGTACGGACTGCATTCTCGCTCGCGAGCTTGGTCTTGCCGTAGTAGCTGATCGGGGTCGGCTTGTCCTCTTCGGCATAGGGGCCATGGTTCCCGTCGAACACATAGTCCGTGGAGACGTGAATCAGGCGGGCTCCGACCTTCCGTGAGGCCTCGATGAGATTTTCGACGCCGACCACATTCGCTTTCCATGCATCTTCACGATGGAGCTCGCACCAGTCGACGTCAGTAGCCGCTGCGGCATTAATAATGACCGTGGGATGAAAACTTGAAACAAGGCTCTTCACGTCGCCTTTCTGCGTGACGTCGAGCTGCGTGTAGTCGAAGAGCCGGTCATCGAACACAAAGGAACGTTTGCGCGATGTGTTCAGCACCTCGTAGTCGGTTTGCGAGCTGAGCAGCAGGGCGAGCCTCTGGCCGAGCAGGCCGTTGGATCCGCAGATCAGAATCCGTTTCATCGAAGACCCTCTTCGAGGGCTGTCGCTGCGTCCGTCTTTTCATCCCGATATTTGATGATGATCGGCGTATAGATGCTGAGTTGGTGCTGTTGTGCGAATTCGCCTTCGATTTTCCGGCTTCCCTGCACGACGACGGCCCCTTCCGGAATGACCAATGGTCGCGTCGGTGTCCTCCGATACGTCGTTCCTCGCACCAGGTCGTACACCGGGGTCGAGCCGGTGAGAATCACGCCGGTCCCGAGGACGGCACGCCGTTTGACGATCGTCCCTTCGAAGATGCCGCAATTGCCTCCGATCATCACATCGTCCTCAACGATGACCGGGAGCGCACCGATCGGTTCCAGGACGCCGCCGATCTGACTTGCGGCACTGAGATGCACGCGCTTCCCGACCTGAGCGCACGAGCCGACGAGAGCGTGAGAATCGACCATGGTCCCCTCGTCGACATAAGCTCCCACGTTGATATACGCCGGCGGCATGATGACGACTCCCGCGGCCACGAAACAGCCGTCGCGAACCGATGTGCCACCCGGGACAATGCGAACTCCGCTGTCCTCCGAAAAGGACTTCAACGGAAATGTACTCTTGTCGAAAAAACGAAAATGTGCTGCCGGAGAGTAGTCGCGAATAGTGCCCAGCCGGAAACCAAGCAAGATCCCTTTCTTCACCCACGCGTTGACAGTCCAGCCTTCTTTGCTCCCCTCGTCGGACGATCTCTCCGCCGCGCGCACCTCGCCCTGATTCAGGAAGAACTTGAATTCGTTGAACACCCGGAGTGCGTCGTCCCGTTGGAGGGCGCCTGGATCCTGGCCATAGAAGTGTTCTATTTGTTCTCTGAGCGTCATCTATTGATCGGATGGTATGGATTCTGAGACGGAGTTGTCACAACAACTTCAATTGATTCATGACGGATCTGAGTTTCTCGCGGTTCTTCTCAGCCGGGGGAACGAGTGGGAGGCGGTAGACTTCTTCAATCATCCCCATCATCGCCAGCGCGGCTTTTACCGGAATCGGATTTGCCTCGATAAAATTGACGTTCATCAGATCGAGCAACTTGTTGTGCAACGCCAGCGCTTTTTCCCAGCGGCCGCGCAGACAGTGAGTCACCAGGTCGGAGAAATCCCGGGGCACTTCATTCGCCACCACCGAAATGCACCCGTCCGCCCCGACTGCCATCATGGGCAGCGTCAGAGCGTCATCGCCCGAAAGGAGGGAGAATCCCGCAGGCTTATGACGCGCGATTTCCATGATTTGTGCCATGTTGCCCGAGGCTTCTTTCACCGCCATGATAGAGGGGATCTCGGCAGCCATTCGCAGGGTCGTCGAAGCTTCGATATTACCACCCGTTCTGCCCGGAACGTTGTAGACAATGATGGGGAGGTCGACCGACTCCGCGATCGTTCTATAATGTTGAAAGTACCCCTCCTGAGTAGGTTTGTTGTAATACGGTCCGACGATAAGGGCCGCGTCGGCCCCCGCCTTTTTTGCATGTCGGGATTGCTCAATTGCCTCTGCTGTATTATTGCTGCCGGTGCCTGCAAAAATCTTCACCCTGCCGTTGGCCTGCTCAATCACGATATCGAAAACGCGATAGTGTTCCTTGTAGGTGAGTGTAGCGCTCTCGCCCGTTGTTCCGACGGGGATCAGTGCCTGCACCCCTCCTTTGATCTGGAAATCCACCAGGTTGCGCAGTGCCTTCTCGTCGAGAGAGCCGTTTTTTTTGAAGGGTGTGACAATTGCTGTACCTGTTCCCTGAAACGCCCGCTTCTGTCCCATAGCTCCGTCCTATCGTTGTTGAAGGAAAAGGTCTTCGAGCACTTCTTCAAACGTGAACAATCCGTGTCGCCCTCTGAGCCATTCAGCGGCGAGAACCGCTCCGAGTGCGAAACCGGTTCGATTCTTGGCGGTATGAACGATTTCCAGACTGTCCGCAGCGGAATCGAACACCACTCTGTGCATCCCGACCACTGAACCGACGCGGTTTGATGAAACCTGAAGCTGTTCCGGCCTGATCTTGCCATCGGGCGAACCCGACAGAATCTCCTTCTTCCGTTTGACGGTTTCGAGAAGGATCGATGCGATCGAAAGCGCAGTACCGCTCGGAGCGTCGAGCTTGTCTTTGTGGTGCACCTCATGGACAGCCACATCGTATTCAGCGAGCCGGTTTACAAGAAGTCCGGCCTCCCGCACAAGCCGGTTCAGCACATTCACACCGACGGAGAAGTTCGAGGCATGAACCAATCCGATGCCTGACGATTTCACGAGATTCTCAATGGTCGGCCGGTCGTTCTGCCAACCTGTGGTGCCGAGGACGATTGATTTCTTCAGCGCCGCAAGTTCAGTCACGTGGCTTACCACGGTCGCGGGAATCGCGAAATGGATGACGACATCCGCACTCTTGACGCCCTCGATGGCCAGTGACGGCGCCTCGATGTCCACCCGGGCAGTCACGTCCATGCCTCGTTCAAGAGCGACATGCTCCACTTCTCTTCCCATCTTGCCGTATCCCACCAGGGCAAGACGGAGTCGGGGCGAGCTCTGACTCATGCATCCACCTGTTCGAAAAGGTCAAGTTCCGGGACCGGCTCAAAGAATTCCCGGTGGAGTTGTTGGACGGCCAGCGAAACGACATTCTCGTCAACGACAAGGCTCATGTTGATTTCCGAAGCACCCTGGGAAATCATCATCACATTGATGTTGCTCAGGGCGCGGAAGACGCGATCGACAATGCCCATCGTGGACCGCATTTGTTCGCCGACGACGCACACGATAGCCTGATTCTCGATCGCAGTCACTTCAGCGAACGCTTGAAGGTCCTTCACGATCTGTTCAAGCCGTGACGAGTTGTCGATGGTTAGCGAGACGGCGACCTCGGATGTGCTGACGAGATCAACCGAGGTTTCATGTCTCTGGAAAACCGAGAAAATCGATGACAGGAATCCATATGCCATCAACATGCGAGTTGACTGAATGTTGATGACCGTGATACCCTTTTTCGACGCGATCGATTTCACAGCGGCATTTGTTTTCGGAGGATTGCCCACGATACGGGTCCCCGTCGACTGCGGACGCTTCGAATTCAGCACAATGACCGGGATATTCTTCTCCACGGCGGGTTGGATCGTGCTCGGGTGAAGGACCTTGGCCCCGAAGTAGGCGAGCTCTGACGCTTCGCGGAACGAGATTACCTTCAGCTTCTTCGCCGCCGGTGCGATGCGCGGATCGGCGGTAAGCACGCCATCGACATCGGTCCAGATCTGTATCTCCTCAGCACCGAGAGCGGAGCCAAGGATCGCGGCCGAGTAGTCGGAGCCGCCCCTGCCAAGCGTTGTCGTGATCATGCGGTCTGTTGAGCCGATGAATCCCTGCGTGATCACGATCTGTCCGGACTCCACGAGCGGCAATATGCGGTTGGCGGTCTCATCGCTGATGCGGTTCATCAGCGGGGTCGCGGCGCCAAACTGCCCGTCTGTGATCATCCATCTCCTGGCGTCGACGAGTTGGGCCGAAAAGCCCCTTTCCGCCATTGTCTTTGAAAGGATCATTGTGGAAAGCTCTTCGCCTATCGAGGCGATGGCATCGAGCGAACGGTTCGTCAATTCCCCGAGGATGGCGATACCCTGGCAAAGCGTTTTCAGCTCATCGAACCGCTTGCGAATGGCAAGAATCAGGAGCTGGACCTCCGTGCGATTCTCGATCAGGTTTTCCAGGATCAGGACGTGCCGTTCAAAGAGAGCATGGAGTTCTGCGTGCGCTTTGTCGAGGTTTCCTTCAAAGGCGATGTGCGCTGAGCGGAGGAGTGTGTTGGTCGCTCCGGCGACGGCAGAGAGCACGACGACCGGTTTCCGGTTTCGTTCTCGTCCGACGATCTCGATCACATTGTTCATGGCGCGCGCATCTTCCACGGACGTGCCGCCGAACTTCATGATGATCATTGCTTCACTCTATCCTTCGGCTTTCGTTGTTGATCCGTTTTGTGTCGGGGGGCGTCGCAGGGCTGTGAGGCCGTCCGGACCGCGAAAAGTTGATTTCACCGACGCAGCGGCGGCCGCCGCCTCTGCGGCTTTCACAACGTCTTTTGATTTGAGATATGCGGCGAAGTATGAGGCCCCGAACACATCGCCGCATCCCACGGTGTCGACGACCTCGGGAACGGGCACGCCCGGAACGTCGTGGCGGAATAGTTTCTTATGTTCCTGACGGATGAGCGTCGCGCCGCGCTCGCCGCGGGTAATGAGGAGGGCGCTTACCATCAGGGGCATGAGCTGATTGATGAGCGTCGTCTCGTCATAGCGTTCGGTGGTCAGGCCTGCGGCCTCGTCCTCGGTCATTTGAATCGAGTGCAACATGAAGCACCACCGACGCCAGTCGCTGAGGGGCCGCGGGAACCGTGTCTGTTCGTCATCGACACCCATGACCAGGGAATGAACATCGAAGTGAATGGGGATGCCGTCGTCGCGCACGGTCATACGGACGTTGTCGAGCGTCTCGAGGAGGATGTCGAATCCCGACGCCATGTTGACGAGGACGCCGTGGGCATCGAGGTGCGGCTTGATCCTCTGGAATGGAATCGGTGAGGCAATGTGCTTCGAACACTCTTTCCGTTCGCCGTCCGGGGTGCTGAAGAAATGCACCTCGTTCATTCGCTCCTTCGTTTTGAACACGCCT
>Ga0233425_10008780_pt1 | contig 13184 bp, 7 predicted proteins | sample Watercolumn_Towu_2_FD_181712 | JGI IMG/M metagenome (GOLD analysis project Ga0233425, IMG submission 181712) | Freshwater microbial communities from Lake Towuti, South Sulawesi, Indonesia - Watercolumn_Towuti2014_140_MG | ecosystem: Environmental > Aquatic > Freshwater > Lake | place: Indonesia...
CCCATCGGCCCGCATCTTGTCGCGCCACAGGCCCGAGGGCTCAAGATACCGCTGCAGGCCCGCCATCGCCTTGCGCGCGTCGTCCACCAGCAGGATCCGGCGACCGCCCTCGGCCGCCTCCGCCAGGATCAGCGCCGCCTTCAGCCGCTCGGTCTGGGGCCACAGCCGGGCCTGGTCCGAGCGCACCGACAGGTCGTCGTTCAGGGCGTCCATGGCCACGCCGCGCGCCTGATCCACGCCGCGCGCGCCGACCTCATACAGCCGGATCGCCGCCTCCAGAGCCCAGGTCTCGCCGCGCAGGCGGCCCCAGCGTGTCAGCAGCCAGGCCCATTCGAACTGATGCCCCGGCTCGACCAGCCGTCCGTCCTCGCCCGCCGCCGGCGCCCATGACTCGTCGAAGAATTCGCGCAGGAAGCCGCCCTCCGGATCGATGAAGGCGCGCCGCGCCAGGGCGACGATCTCGTCAGCCATCGCCCGCCACTCGCCGTGCGGCTCGATCGCCTCCCAGGCCATGCAGGCCTCGAGCAGATGCATTTGGGCGTTGGCCTGATACGGATGATCGCCCGCCTCGCGCCAGCCGCCCGCCGGAACGCGCAGCGTCGCCAGCGCGCGGCGCAGCGCATGGGCCCGTTCGGCCATCATCTCCGGAGCGATCCCGGCCCCGGCCGCGGCCGCGAAGGCGAACAGGGCGAAGGCCTGGTCGTAGAGGGAGGCGCTGTCGTCCAGCGCGGCGCCGTCCGCCGACACCCGTGTCCGGTACAGATCGTCCTTGCGCCGGTTGGTGGCCTCGAACCGCTCCAGACCCCGGCTGACCAGCGACCGCCAGGGACCCGCCCAGCCCGCCGCTCCCGCGGCCGCATAGACCCAGGCCTGACGCGCCTGCACCCGGGCCCGGCGGAAGTCGCCGACCGGCCGGCCGGACAGATCGATGGCTTCCCGGAAGCCGCCGTCCTCGTCCACGCCCAGGGCGGCCCACATCGGCAGGGCGTTCAGCCGCATCCAGCTGTCGAAATAGCGCGCCCGCTCGGCCAGGGTCCCGCCCGCTTCCCAGCGGCCGCGCGCGTGCGCCGGAGAAACCTCGCGCAGCCGCTCGACCAGCCCCTTCACCTCCTGCGCCCGGTCCAGGTCGCAGACCAGGATGGCGTCGCGCTCGGCGATGATGGCCAGGTTGGTCACCCCGACGGTGGCGACCACCATGCCCTCGGCCGCCCGCACCAGACCGCTGTCGCCCTCGGCCGCGATCCAGACGCCGCGGTCGCCCGCGCCCCCCTCCGCGACCGCGTCCCAGGCCCCCAGGTCCGACCAGCGATAGTCGACCGGCAGGACCGAGATGCGGCGGCTGTGTTCCATGACCGCATAGTCGATCGAGGTCTTCGGAGCGGTCCTGAACCCTTCGGACAGCAGGACGACCCGGCCCGCATCCAGCGGCACGGCCGCCCGGGCGATGCGGGCCACATCCGGCGCGAAGGCGTCCAGCTCGTCCAGCAGGACCGAGGCCCGGACCATGAAGTTGCCGCTGTTCCACAGGTAGCCGTCGCGCACATGGCTTTCGGCCAGCGCCCGGTCGGGCTTTTCGACGAAGGCCGCCACCGGCGACAGGCCCGGTCCCTCGGGCCGGATATAGCCGTAGGACGAGGCCGGTTCGGTCGGCCGGACGCCGAAGGTGACGATCCTCCCCGCCTCGGCCGTCGGCAGGGCCTCCAGCACCGCCCGCCGGAAGGCTTCGCCGTCCGGAATGTGATGATCCGAAGCCACGAACAGGGCCACCCCGTCCGGCGCGGCGCGGGCGATCCAGGCGGCCGCGGCGGCCATGGCCGGCGCCGATTCCCGGCCCTCGGGCTCCAGCAGGACGGTGGCTTCCAGTCCCAGAGCCGCCAGCTGGTCGTCGACGAAGCCCCTGTGGGCCTGTCCCGACACCACCAGCAGCCGCCCGCCCCCTTGCGTCAGAGGCGCCGCCCGGCGCGCCGTCTCCTGGAACAGGGAAAGGTCGCTGGCCAGGTCGATGAACTGTTTGGGACGGGCGGGCCTCGACGCCGGCCAAAGCCGCGTCCCGGCGCCCCCGCACAGAATGACCGGAAATATCGCCACGCTCGCTCCCTCTCAGGAGCCATAGACGCGGGAACGGCCGGCGGCAAACCCGCCCCGGCCCTCTGCCGCGCGCCCTAGAACGTCTTCCCCCAGCTTCCCATCAGCGTGAAGGTCGTCGGCGACGACCGCACGTTCTGATCGTCCCGCGTGACGACGCCGCGCAGGCTCAGCGCCGAGCCGTCGCCGAGCCGGTGCACGCTGCCCAGCGACATGTCGATCTCCCGCCCGCTCGGCGTCGCCGAGAAGGTTCGTTCCGAGAAGGTCAGTTCGTCGAAATAGCCGGCCGGCGCATCGGCCAGCCAGGCGCTGAACACGCCGCTCTCGGTCCGCAGCGGCTGCGAGATCGACCAGGTCAGGGTTTCGCAGCCAAGGCCCAGCTGTTTGCAGAAGGTCGTCAGGCCCAGCGCCCAGGTCGAGCTGAGCGCCGTCTCGGACAGGCTGAGGAAGCGTCCTTCCAGATCGGTGCGCGCCCAGCCCATCTCGGCGTTGAGGAACAGGTTGGAGCGCAGGGCGAACTGGCCGCCCACCGAGCCGAAGGTCGTCGTGCTGGGCAGGGCGAAGCCGGAGTCCAGCGGCGCATAGGAGCCCAGCGGCCCCATCTTCTCGTCCAGACCCCCGACGGCGACCCGCAGGCGGCTGGTCGGCGAGGTCCGCCAGTCGGCGACGAACCGGGCGTAGCTGGAGACATCCTCCTCCCGCGCCTGGAACGGCATGGCGCGGTCGCCGACGCCGGTATCGGCCGTCAGGGTCACGGCCCCGATCCTCACGGCCCCCAGCCAGGCCCGGTCGACCTGGGCCAGGGAGGCGAAATTGTCGCCCGCCCCGAGTTCGAACGGCGAGCGGGCGCCGTTGCGGCCCTGCCAGAAGGCGACCGCGCCGCGTCCGGCCGAGAACTCCACCGTCATGTCCTCGCGCCGGCGCTCGTCCAGCCAGGGGGTGATGACATTGGTCGATTCGGCCAGGTCCCAGGGACTGTCCTGCACCGCGGCGCCGGTGGTCAGCGACAGGGTCGACCCCATGGGGCCGTCGACCGTCAGATGCGCCCGCCGACGCGGCGCCTGCGGCAGCATGTTGGCGACCCCGCGCGGGGCCATGCCGTAGCTGCCCGCCAGATCGACCCGGAACAGGCGGTCGAAGGAGTCGCGGCCCACCGTGTCCAGCGCGCCCCCGCTGTTTCTGAGAGCGTCGCCGAACGCGCCGCCGGTGTAGGAGAACCGCTCCGTGGTGACCGAGACGTTCTGGCCGCTGAGCGTGCCGACCTGGGTCGAACCGACCGGCTGGAACGCCTGGACCAGGTCCAGCAGGCCGCGGCCGTAGACCGCGTCGGTTCCGGGCGTTCCGGCCTCGCGCGCGGTGGTCAGCAGGATCTCGACGGCCTGGCGCCCCGTCAGATTGGGGAAGGCCTGCAGCAGCAGGGCCAGAGCCCCCGCCACGGCGGGCGAGGAGAAGGAGGTGCCGTTGACGCGGAAACAGCTGGTCCCGTCGCAGCCGGTGATGATGTCCACGCCCGGGCCGCTGAGATAGTTGTCGGCGGACACCCCCGCCCGGTTCGAAAACCCGGCCAGGACGTCGCTGCTGTTGTGCGCGCCCACCACGATGATGGCTCCCGCGAAGCGCGGGTCCGAGGCGTAGCGGCCCGGATACTCCGGGTTTCCGCCCGTCGTCTCGGCGCCCTCGTTTCCGGCCGAGATGGCGAAGACGATGCCGGCGTTGACGGCCCGCTGGAGGGCCGCCTCGAACGCCGGGCTCATGGGGCCGTCGCCGCCCAGGGACATGTTCACGACCCTGACGTTGGCGGCGATCGCATAGTCGATCGCGCGGATCAGGTTGCTGCTGTTGAAGCAGACGTCCTCTTCAGGGTCGTCGTCGCATTCGCCGGCCGTGTCGGCGCGGATCGACACAATGGTCGATTCATAGGCGACGCCGATGGTGCCGAAGCCGTTGAAGCCGGCGGCGACCACCCCGGACACGAATGTTCCGTGATTGTCCGGGCCGTCCGGCGTGGCCCGGCCCACGACGACATCGGTCGAAGCGTTCGAGATCCGTCCGGCCAGATCGGGCTGGGCGAAATGGATGCCCGAATCGATGACCCCGACGCTGATTCCGGCCCCGGTCGCGCCCGCGTTCCAGGCGTTGATCGCCCGGATATTGGCCACGCCATAGTTGCGCAGATACTCGGCCGAGCTGGTCGAAGGGGGAGGCGGCGGCGGCGGCGGGGGCGGCGGAGGAGGCGGCGGCGGAGGCGGAGGAGGAGGCGGAGGAGGAGGCGGAGGAGGCGGAGGAGGCGGGGTGACGATTCCACCCCCGCCCCCGCCGCCGCCGCCTCCGCCCCCGCCGCAGGCGGCGAGCGGCGTCAGAACCGCGGCGAGAAACAGAACCCGGGAAACCAGTCCCACTGTGAATCGGTTGCGCATCTGATTACCCGACTTGACCCCGCTGCGACCCTGAACCGGGGTCGCGGGTTAGGCAATGGTTACAATGGCTTTGGTCCGGGTAAACAAATCGCGAACTCCCGGCCCGCTCTTGGAACGAACGCGTGACTGGTGCACATCGGAAGCCGGCGGGGAGGCCATGATGTCGGAACCCATCCGATCCATATTGATCGTCGGCGGCGGCACGGCCGGCTGGATGGCCGCGGCCGCCCTGCAGAGGTCCCTGGGGCCGCACGCCAAGGTTTCACTGGTCGAATCCGACGAGATCGGCATCGTCGGGGTGGGCGAGGCCACGGTGCCGCCCATCCGCGACTTCAACGCCATGATCGGCCTCGACGAAGCCGAGTTCATGCGCGAGACGAGGGCCACGCTGAAGCTCGGCATCGTCTTCAGGGACTGGGGGCGCATCGGCAACCGCTATGTCCATCCGTTCGGCACCTTCGGGCGCGGCCCGACGCTGGCGGACTTCCAGCAGACGTATTTCGCGCTCAAGGCCCGCGGCCTGGCCGGCGAGCTCGGCGACTATTCGATCTGCTGGCGCGCCGCCGAGGCGGGCAGGGTGGGCGACCGCGATCCCGACTTCAATTCGCCGAAGAACACCCTGTTCAGCGCCTATCATTTCGACGCCGGCCTCTACGCCCGGTATCTGCGCAAGGTCTGCGAGGGCCGCGGCGTCGAGCGGATCGAGGGCAGGATCGTCGACGTCGTCCAGCGCGGCGAGGACGGCTTCGTCGAGGGCGTGACGCTGGAGGACGGCCGCGTCCTGACGGCCGATCTGTTCATCGACTGCACCGGCTTCCGCGCCCTGCTGATCGAGGGGGCGCTGAAGGCGGGGTATGAGGACTGGTCGCACTGGCTGCCGGTCAACCGGGCCATGGCCGTGCCCTGCGCCGGCGTGAAGCCGTTGACACCCTACACCCTCTCGACGGCGCGCGAGGCGGGCTGGCAGTGGCGCATCGCCCTGCAGCACCGCACCGGCAACGGCTACGTCTATTGCTCGGACCACCTGTCCGACGAGGCGGCGCGCGAGACCCTGCTGGCCAATCTCGACGGCGAGGCCCTGGCCGAGCCGCGCCCCCTGCGCTTCGTCACCGGCCGGCGCAGAAAATACTGGGACAGGAACGTCGTCAGCCTGGGCCTGTCCAGCGGCTTCGTCGAGCCGCTGGAGTCGACCAGCATCCATCTGGTCCAGGCGGGCATCTTCCGCCTGCTGCAGCATTTCCCCGACCGCGATTTCAGCCCGGTCAACATCCAGGCCTACAACCGCCGCCTCGGGCGTGAGGTCGAGCTGATCCGGGACTTCGTCATCCTGCACTACCACGCGAGCCAGAGGGACGATTCCGCCTTCTGGCGTCAGGTGGCCGCCATGCCGATCCCCGACACCCTGGCCGAGCGGGTCGAGGCCTTCCGGGAACGGGCGCTGCTGTATCAGGTCGGGGCCGACGAATATTTCAGCCAGGCCTCATGGCTGGCCGTCATGTACGGTCAGGGGATCATCCCGCGCGGCCCCAATCCCCTCTACGCCTATCAGGACGCCGACCGGGCCGCGGCCGGCCTGCGCCAGCTGTCGGACATCCTCGCCCGCACGGTCGACAGCCTGCCCGAACACGAGACGTATCTGAGAGCCAACGCCATGTGGTCGGGCGACGCTTAGGCTTCGGGCGCCGGCTGCACAGGCTCGGGCTGGACGGCCGGCGCCGGAACCGCGGGCCCGGGCGTCTCCCGCCACGCCGCGGCGGGGTTCAGGGCCGCCGTCGCCTCCAGAAACGTTCCCGGCTTCATCGACGGCTCCTTCGCCGTCATCAGGCCCGCGACCCTCGCCAGATCGGCGATATAGCTGATGCAGTTGCGCCGCCGCAGATCGTACAGCGACCCCTCCGGCCCGTTCCACCAGTCCGAGCGGGCGCGGACGGCGCGATAGGCCGCGTCGCTGACCGTCATCCGCAGATAGGGTTTGCCCTCCCCCACATAGCGGGCCTCGGGCGTGGCGACGACGCCCGGACCCGTGGCCAGCAACAGGTGCGGCCCGGGATATCTGGCGGTGAAGCCCGCCGCCCAGTCGACCGGATCGCCGGTGTCGTCCAGCGTCCCCGTCGCATGGACATAGGCGTGCGGGAACAACAGCTCCCCGCCCCGGATGCGGGCGCCGGGATGGGCGTAGAAGGTCAGGGTCACGGCCGCCCAGGCGGGGGCGGCGATCAGGGCCAGCAGCAGGCCCAGGAGGCCGGCGCGTCTCGACATGGCGATCATAAAGGTCTCCGTGGCCCCGCGCCTATCCTGCGAGACCCGGACCCAAACGCGCAAGGGCCGCCGACGATGCCGCCGGCGGCCCCGCCTTTTCGCGATTGTCCTAGTGCGGCGCCGGCGCCGCGCCGTCGCCGTTGCGCACGGGCGTCCGCGCCGCCGCGATGGCGAACACCGTCAGCGCGACATAGCCCAGCAGCGGCACATAGAAGGCCGGGGTCAGCACCCCGCCCGCGGCGTCCGCGATCTGGCCCGCGACGAGCGGCAGGACCGCCCCGCCGATGATGCCGAACACCAGCAGGCCCGACGTCGCCGCGGCCGGCGCGCTGGACCGTTCCAGCGTCAGGGTGAAGATGGTCGGGAACATGATCGAGTTGAACAGGCCGATCGACAGGGCCGCATAGGCCGCCGTGGTTCCGCCCGTCTGGGTCACGACCGCGCACAGCAGGCCGGCGCAGACCGTGCAAACCGCCAGCAGAACGCCGGCCGGCACCCGCGTCAGCAGGGCGCTGCCCGCGAACCGGCCGATCATCGCCCCGCCCCAGTAGAAGGCGACCATCTTGCCCGCCTCTTCCAGCGGGATGTTCAGGATGCCCTCGCTGTTCAGGAAGTTGGTCAGCATCGAGCCGATGGCCACTTCCGAGCCGACGTAGATGAAGATGGCGAGGGCGCCGAACAGGGCCCAGGGCGAACCGAAGGCGGCCAGGGGCGAGGCGCCCGCGACGGCGGCCGGGGCGGCGGCGTTGATCTTCTTGCGGGCCGTGAAGATGAAGGCCGCCAGCAGGGCGAAGAAGGCGCCCATGGCCAGGAAGCCGGCGTCGATGCTGCGCAGGGACTCGTTGCGCGTCGCCACGGTGACCACCGCGCCGGCGGCGAAAACTCCGCCCGTCAGCAGCACATGCGACCCCAGCCACGGCCCGATCGTCGTGCCCAGCGAGTTGAAGGCCTGCGAGAAATTCAGGCGGAAGTGCGAGCTCTTCCGCGCGCCCAGTTCGGCCACCAGCGGGTTGGCCGCGACCTGCAGCAGGGTCACGCCCGAGGCGATGACGAACAGGGCCAGCAGCACGCCGGCGTATTGGTCCATCATCGTCGCCACGGGAACGATCAGGCAGCCCAGCACCATGGTCGCGAGGGCGGCGATGATCGCCCGGCTGTAGCCCAGCCGGGCCAGCACATAGGATGCCGGGATCGACGCCACGCCATAGGCGATGAACCAGGCGGAGGTGGTGAAGAAGGCCTCGGTATAGCTGAGGTCGAACACTCGCCGCACCGCCGCGATCAGCGGATCGATCAGCGAGGTGGCGAAACCCCACGCGAAGAACAGGGTGGTCACATAGGCGAAGGCGAGGTTCGTGCCCTTGCGCGGCGCGCTCTGGAGGTCGGTCATGTCTCTTCCCTGGATCGCCGCGTCGTCCCCGCGAGCGGCTGTTGATCCTTTGGTTTCATCCGTGGGCGGTCTCGTCCAGCGGTTTGAGCCGAATCGTAACCAAAAGTGGCCACAGGGCTTCACCCCTGTGGAGGACATCGTCGACGGCGTGGCCGCCGCCCTCGACACGCCGTCCTCCAGGGACCCGGACCGGAAGGCCGAAGCGCCCTCGCCCGCCACGAGCGGCGTCGCGCCGTGGCGTGTCCTGAACCTCGGCGCCGGCCGCCGCGCGCCGCTGCCGCGCCATATCGCGGCGCTGGAACAGCCCCTTGGACCGCAGGGCCGTCCTCAACATCATGCCGACCCAGGACGGCGAGATGACCCGCACCGAGGCCGACATCAGCGAGACCCGCGCCGCCCTCGGATATGAGCGGGTCACCCCCATCGACGTCGGCGTGAAGCGTTTCGTCGACGGGTGCCGCGACGTCCACGGCGTCCGGGACGCGAAAAGGGCGGGACCGTCGCCGGTCCCGCCCTTCCCGTAACCCGATGTCCGGTTTCTACTGGACCGGCTGGCCGTTGATATCGACCACCTGCACATCGCCATAGCCGAGCGCCCGGATCTTGGGCTCTATCGTCGCCCGGTCCCCGACCACGACCCAGGTCGTGGGTCCCGTGCCAACGATCGCCTGCGCCGCCGTGGCCGCCTGGGCCGCGGTCATGGACCCCACCGTCCCGGCATAGGTGTCATAGTAGTTTTCCGGCACCCCCCAGACGACCATGTTCTGCAGTTCGCCGGCGATGGCCGCGTTGGTCTCCCAGTTGCCGCCCATGCCCAGGACCATGTTGGACCGGGCCGCCACGATTTCCTCCTCGGTCAGCGGGCGCGAGCCCACCACCTCGGCCAGCTCCCGGCGCAGCTCGGCCAGGCTCTCGGCCGTCTTGTCGGACTGCACCCCGGCGCTGACGGAATAGATCCGCTCGCCCCGACCATAGGGGACGCCGCCGCCGGCGCCGTAGGACCAGCCCTTGTCCTCGCGCAGGTTCATATTGATCCGGCTGGTGAAGGCGCCGCCGAGGGCGGTGTTCATCGTGTCGATCGCGGCCTCGGTGGCCGGATCGAAGGCCGGGACGACGCGGCCGGCCAGGATGGTCGACTGCGGTCCGGCGCGATCCACGATCAGGATGCGCGGCCGGCCGGAGGGGTCGGGCGCGTCGGCCGGGCCGGGCCGGGCCGGCATCGGCGTCGACGGCGCCCGCCAGCCGGCGAAGGCCCGCTCCAGCTTCGGCGTCAGCTCGGCCAGGGTGGTGTCGCCGACCACGACCAGGGTCGCATTGTCGGGCCGGAACCAGGTGCTGTGCCAGGCCTCGGCGTCGGCCGGGGTCAGGGTCGCGACCGTGGCCTCGGTGCCGCTGGTCGGGCGGCCGTAGGGGTTGCCGGGGCCGTACATCTCGGCGTTCAGCACCCGGCGGGCGATGGCGCCGGGATTGCGGTTGGCCTGCTGGATGCCGGCCACCTGCAGCGCGCGCGCCCGTTCGAAATCCTCGGGCCGGAAGGCCGGGTTCAGGATCACGTCCGCATACAGGTCCAGCGACGGGTCCAGCCGCGAGGACAGGGCCGTCATGGAGACGCTGGTCGAGTTGGAGCCCGAGCCGGCGCCGAGGGTGGCGCCGAGCAGTTGCAGCCGGTCGCTGATCTCGAGGGCGTCGAGATCATCGGTGCCGTTGGTCATCACCTGGGGCGTCAGCTGGGCCAGACCCGCGTCGGCGTCCGGATCGACCACCGCCCCGGCGTCGAGGATCAGGTTCATGCTGACCGTCGGCACGCTGGCGCGCTGCACGAACATGACCTTCAGGCCGTTGCTCAGCTGGGCCCGTTCGATGGTCGGGAAGACCGCCTGCGCCGTCTCGGTGGCCGGCGGAACGCCGGCCGAGCGGTCGACGCCCGTGGGCTGCGCCGCATAGTCGGGGAAGGGCAGGACCTGCAGGGAATAGCTGCCGTCGGTCAGCCATTCGCGGCCGACCTGGGTCAGGTCGGCGGGGCGGGCCGCGACGATGCGCTGGTAGGAGGCGCGCCATGCGCCGGGATCGCCGTGGAACACCTCGCTCTCGGCCAGGATGTCGGACTTGCCGCCGAAGCCGCCGATCCGCTCGAGGCCTCGCACGAAGCCGGCGCCCACATTGGTCCGGGCGCGCTCGAGCTCCACGGCGGTCGGGCCGTCGCGCAGCAGTCGCGCCATCTCCTCGTCGACGATGGCCTCGATCCGCGTCAGGTCCTGACCCGGCTTGGCGGTGACCATGACCAGAAACTGGCTGCCGATCTCGCTCTCGGAGTTGAAGGCCGCCACCTGGGTGGCGATCTGGTCGTCGAACACCAGACGCTTGTAGAGCCGCGAGTTGCGGCCTGAGCTCAGCACCTGGGCCAGCATGCCGAGGTGGTCCGCCTCCGGCGAACCGGCCCGCGGCGTGTTCCACACCTTGTACAGGCGCGGCTGGCCGACGCGGTCGTACATGGTCTCGCGCAGCTCGCCCGTCATCCGGGCGACCATCTGCACCGGCTGGGTCACCGGCGGTCCCGGGGGAATGTCGCCGAAATAGCGCTCGACCTTCTCGCGCGCCTGTTCCGGCGTGATGTCCCCGGCCAGGACGATGGTGGCGTTGGCCGGGCCGTAGTAGTCGCGGAACCACTGCTGGACGGTGGGCAGGTCGGCGGCGTTCAGATCGTCCATCGAGCCGATGACGGTGTGGCCATAGGGATGGTCGTCGGGATAGGTCGCCGCCGTGATGGCGTTCCACACCCGGCCATAGGGCTGGTTCTCGCCCTGGCGCTTTTCGTTCTGGACCACGCCGCGCTGCTCATCCAGGCGCGCCTGGTCGATGGCGCCGAGCAGATGGCCCATCCGGTCGCTCTCCAGCCACAGGATCGAGTCCAGGGCCGAGGTCGGCACGTTCTGGAAATAGTTGGTGCGGTCGGTGTTGGTGGTGCCGTTCTGATCCGTGGCGCCCAGCAGCTCCGTGCCCTTGAAGAAGTCGGTATTGTAGTTCTCGGAGCCGTTGAACATCAGATGTTCGAACAGGTGGGCGAAGCCCGACCGGCCCTGCGGCTCGTTCTTGGAGCCGACGTGGTACCAGATGTTCACCGCCACGATCGGGACCTTGTGATCCTCGTGGACGATGACGGTCAGGCCGTTGTTGAGGACGAATTTGGTGAAGGTGATGTCGACGTCCGGCAGGGGCGCCAGCCGCTCCTGCGCGGCGACCGCGGCGACGGGCGGCGCGGAGGAGGCGACGCCCTCGGCATGGGCGGAAGCGGCGATCAGCAGGGTCGTGGCGACCCCTCCGAGCAAGGCGAGACGGCGGGCGGTGCGCATGATGTTTTCCCCAGGAACTGCGGCGGCGGCGAAGGGCCGGAACGACAGTGACACCCGGACAGCCTGACCGCGCAATATCTGAATCATTGCAACTCTGTAACGTGCGTCGCGACTGCGACATCGCCCGGTCAGTTCATGCCGCAGCCCGCCCGGAAGGCCCCCGCCCGCGCAGCGCTGCCGTTGGATATTGCACCGCACACGAAATGAATTGCCTTGTGCGCTGCAATAGCGTCCTATCCATATCCGCGGCGCCGAACGCGGTTCGGGCCGATCCCTTCTGGCCCCGGACCGGACACGCGATGAACGCTCGCCTTCCCCTCGCCCTTCTCGCCGGGACCCTCGGCGCCCTCGCCGCCGGTCCCGCCCTCGCCGCCGCGCCGGCGCTGCTGGCCCATCAGGCGCCGCTGGTCCTGAACGAGGCCTCCTCGGCCTGGATCCTGACCTCGACCGCCCTGGTCCTGCTGATGACCCTGCCCGGCCTGGCCCTGTTCTACGGCGGCATGGTCCGGCGCAAGAACGTCATCGCCACCATCGCCCATTCCACCGCCGCCCTGGCCATCGTCACCGTGCTCTGGTTCGCCGTCGGCTACAGCCTGTCCTTCGGCTCCGGCGCCTCCGCGACCAACGGCTTCATCGGCGGCCTGCAGGCCGCCTTCCTGAACGGCGTCACCCCCTCCACCGCCCACAGCCTCGCCCCCGGCCTGCCCGAGTTCCTGTGGATCGCCTACCAGCTGACCTTCGCCATCATCACCCCGGCCCTGATCGCCGGCGCCTTCGCCGAGCGGATCAAATTCTCGGCCTCCATCCTGTTCTTCTTCCTCTGGCACCTGCTGGTCTATGTCCCGATCTGCCATCAGGTCTGGGGCGGCGGCTGGATGGGGTCGCTCGGCGTGCTCGACTTCGCCGGCGGGGCGGTGGTCCACGTCAATGCGGGCGTGGCCGGCCTCGTCTGCGCCCTCGTGCTCGGTCCGCGCCACGGCCACGGCCGGGACAACATGGCCCCGCACAACCTGGCCTTCACCGCCATAGGCACGGGCCTGCTGTTCGTCGGCTGGCTGGGCTTCAACGCCGGTTCGGCCTGGGCCGCCGACGGCATCGCCGCCGTGGCCGCCTTCAACACCATCCTCGCCGCCGCCGCCGCCGCCATCGGCTGGACCGCCGTCGAATGGATCGACCACAAGCGCCCCACCCTGCTGGGCCTGCTGTCCGGCATCGTCGCCGGCCTGGTCGGGATCACCCCCGCCGCCGGCCTGGTGGATCCCAAGGGCGCCTTCATCATCGGCGTCCTGTCGGGCCCGGCCTGCTACGCCGGCGCCGTCTGGCTCAAGCGCGCCTTCAGATACGACGACAGCCTCGACGCCTTCGGCGTGCACGGCGTCGGCGGCATCGTCGGCGCCCTGCTGACCGGGGTCCTCGCCACAGCCGCCATCAACCCGGCCGGCGAGAACGCCAATCTGCTCAACCAGGTCATCGGCCTCGCCGCCGTCATCGCCTGGAGCGGCGTCGGCACCTTCGTCATCCTGATGATCTGCAAATTCACCACCGGCCTGCGCGTGGCGAAGGAGGAGGAGATCGAGGGCCTCGACTACACCCAGCACGGCGAGACGATTCATCAGTAGGCGGCGGCGTCCGGAACCCGACGCAACGCTGACCCAAGCTTGGCGTTGAGTCGGCCATGGCGGC
>Ga0233425_10008781_pt1 | contig 13182 bp, 11 predicted proteins | sample Watercolumn_Towu_2_FD_181712 | JGI IMG/M metagenome (GOLD analysis project Ga0233425, IMG submission 181712) | Freshwater microbial communities from Lake Towuti, South Sulawesi, Indonesia - Watercolumn_Towuti2014_140_MG | ecosystem: Environmental > Aquatic > Freshwater > Lake | place...
GGCGGTGAACAGCAGCACGAGCCCCAGGGCCGCGGCCACGCTCACGGCGGTCAGTTCCCGCTGGAGGCGGCTCGCGCCGTCGGCGGCGAGGGCGTACTTGCCCGTGTAGCCGACGCGGATGCATCCGTCGCCGACGGATCGCTGCAGGCGCCGGACGACCGCGTCGATGCGGCGGCGCAGGGCAACGGCGTATGGCGCATCTTCGGCGGTCACGGCCGGGCGCACGAAGACCAGGCGCGACGAGCGGTCCGACGCGTCGAAATACGCCGAGGTCGCGAAGGCGCCGGGTCCGAACCGCGCGGCGTAGAAGGGGGCCGCGAGGCCGCCCGCGTTCAGCAGGTCGGAGGCGATGAGGGCCCGGTCGCGCGGGGTCTCCGCGACCAGCAGCCGCTTGCGGGAGCGCCGGAGCTGCGCCCGCAGGCCGTCGGGCGTCAGGCGTTCGAGAAAGGCGGCGGCCGCGTCGCCCCCGGCGTTGTTCAGCGCCACGGCCAGGCGCCACGAAGCGGCCGCCGGGCCATCCTGCGGCAGCGCCCGATGCGAGACGGAGAGGATGTCGTCCCAGCCGCGGATCTCCGCGGCGAGGGCATCGGTGAAGCCGTCGAGCGCGTCGGTCCCCTCCGGCGTCGGATACAGGACGATCACCAGCGGGCTGCCGTCGCCAAAGCGCCTCATGGTCTCCCGGTAGGCGGCGCCCTCGCCCGTGCCGCTCAGCGGCGTCCCCGTCAGCGTGCTGAAGCGGAGCCCGAGCATCAGCGGCGGGGCGGAGACGAGGATGGCGGCGCTGGCGAGCGCGACCCAGCGGTGGCGATCCCACATCAGGGCCGCCCACGCTTCGAAGAAGTGCTTTCCGCGTCCCATGGCGACCCCATGCACGGCGAACGCGATCCGGCGCGGCCGAACCGACCGACCGGCCGTCGCCGGGCTGTGAAGCGACCGCGATGCGGCGCCACCGCGCGGCTGATCTTGACTTGACGCATTCCTATTCAAGTTGGCCCCGGATGCAAGCCTGAACTCGGTCGACCCGGGCGCCGACGGCAATCATGTGGGCGGATATCGTTGCGCGGAGGCGGTTCCGTCGGCATACTCCCGCGCCAAAGCCGGGTGTGCGGCACATGCTGGACCGGTCCACAAACGAGAGGAATCCGATGGCACGATGGAAACTGGCGGCGGGCCTGGCGGCGATCGCCGTGGCGGCGGGGTGCGAGATCGGCGACCTGAGCGACAACGGGAAGACGGACGACGCCGAGGTGGCGGCGGCGACGACGCCGGCGGCCGAAGGCGCGTCGGGCGAGGAGCAGACCGACAACACACAGAACACCGAGGCGACCGCGACGCCGGCCGCCGTCGACCCGGGACAGGCCGAGTGGGACGCGATCGCGTGGCACACGGCCCGGGGCCCGAACTGCAAGGGCGCCGTGCCGGTGATGTCGCTCTCGGCCCGCATCTCCAGCGACGGCCGTTCTGTTACCTTCGGCTGGGACCGCTACCCGTGGTCGGGCGACGGCATCGGACATTTCTTCGTGTGGGATGGCTCGCGCTGGGACGGCGGCAAGTTCGAGTGGATCCGCTCCGGCGGCCAGAAGAGCAAGTCGCTCGGCAATGTCCACAGCGGCTACAACGGCCTCTCCGCCCCGGCGTCCGGCACGCCCTGCGCCTTCGCCTGGACGTCATCCGACGGCGAGCAGCGCAGCAACCTCGCCAAGACCACCTGGCCGTAGCGCGGTCCGGCCGGCGGCGCGCCCTCACGCGCCCGCGATGCCGGTCGTGCTCTCGCGCGCGATGACCGCATGGGGCAGGACGTCGTCCCGCGCGGGCACGTCGCGGCCCTCGAGCAGGTCGCGCAGCATCCGGCCCATGCGCAGGCCCTGTTCGCGGAGAGGCAGGGGGATCGACGACAATCGCACCGGCGGGCCGTCGGCCGGCCACGGCTGGTTGTCGACGCCGACGACGGCGACGTCGCCCGGCACCCGGCGTCCGATTCCCAGCGCCGCGGCGATGACTTGCCGGCCCGCGCCGTCGTGCACGGCGAAGACGCCCGAGCCCTCCGGCAGGCCGCCCACGGCGGCGCGGACATCGGTTGCGCCGTCGAGTCTCCAGGTCCGCACCGTCCGCCCCGCGACCTCGCAGGCGCGTCGAAAGCCCTCCTCCCGGCGCCGGCTGAAGGTGGCGTCCGGGCCGAGATAGACCAGCTCGCCGGCACACCGCGGCAGGAGGTGCGCGGCCGCCCGCTCGCCGACGCACTCGTCGCCCATCGGCGCGACGGGGACGCCCAAGGGGATGTACTCGACGGAACGGCCGACGACGGGCCGCCCGCCCTCGCGCAGGAGCGGGAGACGCGGGCCGCCGTCGAAGTGCAGCAGCAGCCAGCCGGCGACGAGCCGGCGCGCGGCCGCGACGTCGTCGGGCATCGTGCAGACCGCCCGCGGCGCCGCGCCCTCCGGCCAGGCGGCGGCGACGCCGTCCAGCCACTCGTGGACGCCGGCGAACAGGCGGCCGACCACGCCGACGCGGAACGCGGTGCTCATGGGGCGGCTCCGGACTCGCCGCGGCGCGGCGCGGATTCAGCGGTACGGCTTCAGGCAGCGGATCAACTCGGGCGCCAGCGCGGTGCGGGAGCGGTTGAGGATGTAGAGGTGGACGCCCGGCGCGCCCCCTTCGAGCAGGTTCCGGATCTGCGAGGCGGCCCACCGGATGCCGACGGCCTCGGCGGCCGGCCCCTTGCCGCCCGCGTCCTGGAGGTCGACTTCGAGCTGGCCGGGCAGGCCCGCGCGGCACATGCGGGCGATGCGGCGGACCTGCTCGAGCGACACCGCCGGCAGCAGGCCCGGCAGGATCGGCTGGTAGATGCCGGCGCGGCGGCAGCGCTCGACGAACGCGGCGTAGACCGCGTTGTTGTAGAAGAGCTGCGTGGTCACGAAGGCCGCGCCCGCCATGACCTTGCGCTTCAGGTGGATCGTATCCATCTCCGCCGAGCGCGACTCGGGGTGAAGTTCCGGGTAGCCCGCGACGCCGCAGCACACGTCCGCGTGGCGGTCGCGGATCAGCCCGACGAGGTCCGACGCATGGTCGAGGCCGCCGGGCGGCGGCACGAACGCGCCGGCGCCGGCGGGGGGGTCGCCGCGCAGCGCCATGACGTTCCGATAGGAGCGTCGATGCCAGTCGTCGACGATCGCCTCCAGTTCGGCCCGCCCGTGGCCCGCGCAGGTGAGATGCGGCATGACGACGCCGAATCCGATGCGGCGCAGCTCGTCGCAGACCTCGAGCGTGCGGGTCCGCGTCGAACCGCCGGCGCCGTAGGTGACGGTGACGAAATCCGGCCGGGCGGCCATCAGGTCAGCCGCGGCGCGGCGGAGGTGTTCGAAGCCCTGTTCGTCCCTGGGCGGGAAGAACTCCAGCGAGAGGAGCGGCCGCCGGGCCTTCTCCAGGAGGTCCTGTATGAGCGGATCGGCCATGGCCGGGGGGCGGCGGCATCGGACGCCGCGCGCCGTTCGGGGAAAAAGAAATCGCGATCCTCGGGCGATCGCGATTTCCTCATCCGATCTTCGGATCGGCTGCGATCGTCTACTTCTTCAGCACGGCCACCTTCGCGGCCTTGGCCACGCGGAAGACCAGCTTCTTGCCCGCGGGCTTCGCGGAGATCATGATCTCTTCGCCCGTCGCGGGATTCCGCCCCTTGCGGGCGGGACGCGCCGGCGTCTTGCGGACGATCAGCTTGCCCAGGCCGGGGACCATGAAGCCGTCCTTGGCGTTCTTGTAGGCCATCGACACGAGCGCCTCGAGAGCCGCCGCCGCCTGCTTCTTCGTCACTCCGGCCGCGTCCGCCAGACCGGCCACGATCTTCGTCTTGGTCATCGCCATGTCACTCGACTCCTTCCATGTGGCGGGCCCCGGCACGCGTGTCCGCAGCCCGCTGTTCTGGCGCAAGGGTAGGCGCCCGCGGCCGAAATGCAACACGAAACGGCGAAAAAACGCTGAAAAATAAGGGGTGCGGGCCGGCGGCTCAGGGGCGCAGCCGAGACCAGAGCAGGCCGACGAAAACGCCCGTGACCATGCCGACGAACACTTCCATGCGGGTGTGGCCGAGGAGTTCCGCGAGTTTGCTCTCGGAGAGATGATGCTCGCGGAACAGTTCGTCGATGATCTGGTTCAGCAGGCGCGCCTGCTGGCCGGCCGCGCGCCGCACGCTCTGCGCGTCGAACATCACGACGGCCGCGAAGGCCAGCGTGACGGCGAAGAGCGGATCGCGGTAGCCCACCGTCAGGCCGACCGACGTCAGCAGCGCGCAGACCATGGCGGTGTGAGCGGAGGGCATGCCGCCCGTGCTGAGGAGCACGCGGAAATCGAGCCGGCGCTCGCGGAGGAACTGCCGCATCATCTTGATCCCCTGCGCGAGAAACCACGCGGAAAGAGGGGCGAGGATGCAGTTCGTGCTGCCGGCCGTTGTCGAAGCGTCCATGTCTCAACGTGCGTCCGGCGGCCGCCGTCCGCCGGGACGGCCGCCGCGGAAACGTTGTAGACCAGCCGGGGAGGGTCTGTCGACGACGAATCGCCGCCTCGCCGGGTCAGCCGTCGCCGGCGGGGGCCGTCCGCTTCCCCCCGGAGCCGTCCGGGCGCGTCGTTCGCTCCCTTCGCCCGGGGGCGACCCTCCCGTTCCCGGCTCCGCCGCGGCGCGTGACCGGGCTCCGCATCGGCCGTCCGGCCGCTCAACCCCGGTCCAGGCCGAAGCGGAGGTACTCTTCCGTGGCGTAGCGGTCGGTCATGCCGGCGACGTAGTCGCACGCCGTGCGCCAAAGCCCCTGCGACTCGACGCGCGCGCGCGCCTTGCGGCCCATGCGGTCGGGATGATCGACGTAGAACATGAACAGGCGGCGCATCATGCGCACGGCCTCCTCGTTGGCGTTCGCGACTGACGGGTGCCAGTAGACCGTGCGGAAGAGGAACGCGCGGAAGGGCTCGATCATGGCCTTCATGCCGGGGCTGAACGCCACGAGGCGCTCGGGCGCGTTCATCGCGTCGGCCATCGAGGCCGGCGCGTGCCGGTCGAGGAGCGCGGCGCTGGTGACGATGGCGTCCTCCGCCTGCAGGTCGAGGAGGTTGCGGATGGCGACGGCCTGGAGCCGGTCCGCGGGGGCGCCGGGGTATTGCCGCCGCGCGCGGTCGACCGCCGCGCGCCAGAGCTCGAGCTGATCGAGGTCCTCCGGCCGGATGAGGCCGGCCTCGAGGCCGTCGTCCACGTCGTGCGCGTGGTAGGTCATGTCGTCGGCGAGGTCGGCGATCTGGGACTCGATGGACTGGAACGGCCCGATCGGCCGGCCGTCGAGCTCGGCGCCGGGCACGGCCGCCTGGTGCTTGCGCAGACCGGCCCGGACTTCCCACGTCAGGTTCAGGCCGGGGAAGGCGGGATAGGGCATCTCGAGCCGCTCGACGGCGCGGCAGCTCTGCAGGTTATGGTCGAAGCCGCCCTCGTTCTTCATCAGCGTGTCGAGCGCGTCCTCGCCGGCGTGCCCGAACGGGCTGTGGCCGATGTCGTGCGCGAGGGCGACGGCCTCGGTGAGGTCCTCGTTCGCGCGCAGGCTGCGGGCGAGCGTGCGGCCGACGGCGGCCATCTCCATCGTGTGCGTCAGACGCGTGCGGTAGTGGTCCGCCGTGCCGTTGACGAACACCTGCGTCTTGTACTCCAGCCGCCGGAACGACTTGCTGTGCAGGATGCGGTCGCGGTCGCGCTGGAACTCCGGCCGGTAGCCGTGGGGCGTCTCGGGGTGGAGGCGGCCCGCCGTGGCCGCGCTCCGCGCCGCGTAGGGCGCCAGGTCGCGATCTTCGATCTGCTCGCGTTCGCGCCGGGTGAGGATCATGGAGATTGAACATTCGTCATGGGACATTCATCATTCCGCACCGATCGTGATCGATGAACGGCCAACGTTCAATGTTCAATGTTCCATGTTGAATGTCGGATGATCCATGACATGAACGAGCGCACCATCGGCGGGCGGCGGGTGTTCGAGGGCCGGGTCCTGCGCGTGGAGGTCCTGGATGTCGAACTCGACGGCGGGGCGCGATCGATCCGCGAGATCGTCCGCCACGCCGGCGCGGTCGGCGTCCTGCCGCGCCGGCCCGACGGCGCCTTCGTGCTCGTCCGTCAATTCCGGAAGGCCATCGAACGCGAGACGCTGGAGATCTGCGCCGGCCTGCTGGACCCCGGCGAGGCCCCCGAAGCCGCGGCGCGCCGGGAACTGCGCGAGGAGACCGGGCTCCGCGCGGCGCGCCTGACCCCCCTGGGTCGGATCCATGCCTCGCCCGGCTACACCGACGAGACGGTCCACCTCTTCCTCGCCGACTGCGAGGCCGCGGCGGGCGAGACCGCGCCCGATGCGGACGAACGCGTGGAGACCGTGCGCATGGCCCGCGCGGACCTGGAGCGGGCCCTCGGCGACGGGACGATCACCGACGCCAAGACCCTCGCCGCGTGGGCGCGCTTCCTCCTGCTCGAGGAGCGTCGCGACGGACGCGCCGCCCCCAGGCCCCCATCGCCTCGCACGTGACGGACGTCTCGCGCCGAGCCTTGTTCCGCCTCATCCGGCGGGCTAGGATGCCGGGCAGCCGGCGAGGGACGGGAACGGGCATGGGAGCGGCTATGAACGCGGGCGGCATGGGTTTCGAGGATCGGCGGCTGGACGACGCCGAGGTCGCGGCGCTGATCGACGAGGCCTCCGCCGGCTGGGACGTCGCGGGCCGCCGGGTGCTGCTCGTCATCCCCGATCTGACGCGGAGCTGCCCGCTGGGCCCCATCTTCCGGCGGCTCTACGACCGCATCGCCCCGCGCGCGAAGGCGTTCGACGTCCTCGTCGCCCTCGGCACCCATCCGCCCATGACCGACGAGCAGATCCACCGCCGCGTCGGCATCACCGCGGCCGAACGCCGCGACCGCTTCCCGCTCGCCCGATTCTTCAACCACGCCTGGGACGACCCGTCGCAGCTCGTCCGCGCCGGCGCGCTGGACCGCGCCGAGATCCGCGCGATCACCGGCGGCCTGTTCGAGATGGAGGTGCCCGTCACCTGCAACCGCATGGTGACCGACCACGACCTCCTCGTCATCCTCGGCCCCGTCTTCCCGCACGAGGTCGTCGGCCTGTCGGGCGGCAACAAGTACATCTTCCCCGGCATCTCCGGCCCCGAGCTGCTGAACTTCTTCCACTGGCTGGGCGCGGTCATCACCAACCCCCGCATCATCGGCAACAAGCAGACCCCCGTGCGGCAGGTGGTGGACCGGGCGGCGGCCCTGCTGCCGATCGAGCGGCGCGCGCTTTGTCTGGTCGTGCGCGGCGAGGGCCTGGCGGGCCTCTACCACGGCTCGCCCGAAGCGGCGTGGTCGCGCGCCGCGGACCTCTCGCGCCGGGTCCACGTGCGGTGGACGGACCGTCCGTTCCACACCGTGCTCTCGTGCGCGCCGGAGATGTACGACGAGCTCTGGGTCGGCGCGAAGTGCATGTACAAGCTCGAGCCCGTGGTGGCCGACGGCGGCCGCCTGATCATCTACGCGCCGCACCTGCGCGAGATCTCCGTCACGCACGGCGCGCGCATCCGCCAGATCGGCTACCACACGCGCGACTACTTCCTCCAGCAGTGGGAGCGCTTCCGCCATCACCCCTGGGGCGTGCTCGCGCACTCGACCCACGTGAAGGGCATCGGCACGTTCGACGGCGGCGTCGAACGCCCGCGCATCGAGGTCGTGCTGGCGACCGGCATCCCCGAGGCCGACTGCCGCGCGGTCAACCTGGGCTACGCCGACGGCCGGGCGATCCGGCCGGCGGACTACGACGGGCGCGAGGACGAGGGCGTCCTGCGGGTGGCGCGCGCCGGCGAAATCCTCTACCGTTGGCGGTCGGCGCCGCCCGAACTGGGCGGGCCGGAAGCGCCCGGAGCCGGCGGGCCGGACCGGACGGAGGACACGCGATGAAGAAGCTCTTCCAGACCATCGACGCCGATCGCCTCGAACTCGCCCCGTTCCACCTGATCGGCAAGGAGTGGATGCTCATCACGGCCGGCACGCTGGAGTCGTGGAACACGATGACGGCGAGCTGGGGCGGCCTCGGCGTGCTGTGGAACCGCCACGTCGCCTGGTGCGTCATCCGCCCCACGCGCCACACCTACACGTTCGTCGAGCAGTCCGACCTCTTCACGCTGAGCTTCTTCGACGCGCGCCACCGCAAGGCGCTCGAGTTCTGCGGCTCGCACTCCGGGCGCGAGGTCGACAAGGCCGCCGAGACCGGCCTCGAGCCGGTGGAGCCCGAGCCGGGCGTCGTCACGTTCCGCCAGACCCGCCTCGCGCTCGTCTGCCGGAAGATCTACTTCGACGACCTCGATCCCTCCCGCTTCCTCGACCCGGCCATCGAGTCGCTCTATCCCCAGCACGACTACCACCGCCTGTACATCGGCGAGGTCCGGTCGGTCCTGCAGGCCGATGACGCGCTGTGAAGGCGGCGCGGGGGTCAGCGTGCGGCGGGCGGGCGCGGGCGGATTCCGGCGGGCGGGTCACGATCGAGAAGGTGCCGATCATCCGCGGCCGGCACGCCGGACGGACCGCCTGACGCCGCGCCGCCGGCCCTACCGCCGCGCGACGAAGAACATCACGCCGAAGAAGTGGCACAGGCTGCCGGCGAGGACGAACAGGTGCCACACCGCGTGCGCGAAGCGCCGGCTCTTCCACGCGTAGAACGCCACGCCCGCCGTGTAGCACGCGCCGCCGACCAGGATCCACACGACGCCCATCGGCGGCAGCACGCGCCACAGGGGCCGGATGGTGAACACCGCCAGCCAGCCGAGGACGAGGTAGCTCGCGACCGACAGCGCGCGGAAGCGGTGGATGCAGAGCGACTGGAACACGATGCCCGCCGCCGCGAGGCCCCAGACCACGCCGAAGAGGACCCACCCCGACGGCCCGCGCAGCGGCCCGAGCAGGAACGGCGTGTAGGTGCCCGCGACGAGGAGGTAGATCGAGACGTGGTCGACGACGTTGAACACCTGCTTCGCGCGCCCCGCCGGCAGGGCGTGGTAGAGCATCGACGCCGCGTAGAGCGCCACCAGCGTCACGCCGTAGAGACAGCAGCCGACGATGTTCCAGGCGTTCCGCCGCGTCGCGGAGAACACGGCCAGCAGCGCCAGCGCCGCGAGGCTGAGGCCCAGCCCCGCGCCGTGCGTCAGCGAATTCGCCAGCTCCTCGCCCGCCGTCTGTTCGCGCTCGTCGGCCATGGGGGATCGCTCACTCCAGCGCGTAGACGGTCCCATCCTCGCTGCCGACGTACAGGACGCCGTCCGCCACGCCGGGCGACGACGCGACCGGTCCGCCGGTCTTGAACGACCACCGCTCCGCGCCGGTCAGGCGGTCGAGCGCGTAGACGACGCCGTCGTCACAGCCGAAGAAGACCTCCCCGCCCGCGACCGCGATGGACGAGCGCACCTCCTTCGGCGTCGGCGCGGACCAGGCCTCCTTCGCGACGCCGTCCGCGATCCGGAAGGCGTGGATCCGGTTGTCGCCCTTCGCGAAGTAGGCCATGCCGTCGTGAACCGCCGGCCCGGACTGCGGGAAGAACGAGAGTCCGCCGCCCGGCACCCGAAGATCGATCAGCGCGCGCCCGTCTTCGAATTGCTCGATGCGGCAGCCGCTGCCGCCGCTGTAGTAGAGGAGCCCGTCGGCCACCGGGATGCTCGCGAGGCAGTGGTGCCCGTTGCCGCGCCGCTCCGGGAGCTGGGTGCGCAGGTCCACGACCGCGATGAGGATGTCGTTCACGGGGGCGACGAGCCGCGTCCCGACGATCGTCGGCGCCAGGCGGCCGGCGTTCGGGGAGAAGCCGCGCAGCCGCCACACCTCGCGCCCGGTCGCCGCCTCCACGCCGCCGTAGGCGCCGCCGTGCGTGCCGAACGCCGCGAAGACGGTTCCGAACGCGACCGCCGGCGAGGTCGTCACCGGAAAGCGGCCGGGGTTCGACGGATCCCGCGCGTACCGCCACGTCTCCGCGCCGGTGCGCGCGTCGATGGCGAACAGCCAGCCGCCGCCGCATCCGACGTAGACCGTGCCCGCGCGGTCGATGGTGGCCGAGCCCGAGATCGGGCTGCCCGCGTCGAACGTCCACCGCGGCGCGCCGGTCGCGGCGTCGAGGCCGTAGAGCGTGCCGTCCATGCCGCCCACGACGACCAGCCCGTCGGCCGCCACGGGCGACGCCTCCACGGGGCCGCCGGTCTTGAACGTCCACTTCACGGCCGGGCGCGCGGGCAGGCCGCGCTCGCCGAACCAGCCCGTCCGCATCAGGTTCGCCCGGAACGTGCGGCCCTGCAGGGGGTCGAAGTCCTTCTCCGCGACGTCCAGCACCACCTTCGGCACGAAGGGCTTCTCGCGGTGCGCGCCGGCCTCGCACCGCACGACGCGGAACCCGAGCCACGGCCAGGCGGCGGACTTGCGGTTCTGCGCCGGCCGGCGGCCGATCCCCGCCGCGGCGCCGTTGAAATGCGGCCCCGCGATCGCCGTGCCGAAGAGCGAGTCGCGCGCGTCGCCGCGCGGATCGTCGGGCCGGTAGTAGTCGTCCACCGGCGTGTCGTGGAGCCACTCGCTGACGTTCCCCTCGAGGTCGAAGAGGCCGTACCCGTTCGCGGGCTTCGTCGCGCACGGGCGCGTGCGGCCGCCGGCGTTGGCGCGCAGCCAGCCGCGCTCGTGCGCGCGGCGTTCGCCGGCCTCGTCCAGCCCGCCGGCGATCCGGTTCGTGTTCCCCTCGCGCCACGCGACGCACCACTCCGCCCAGGTCGGCAGGCGGTAGCCGTCGGCCTCCCACTTCGCGAACACCGGCCGGTCCTGCGCGCCGGGCACGCCGACGCCGCTCCCCTGCTCCATCCGGATGCGCCACGGATGCGCCCGGCGGAGCACCTCCGTGCAGCCGGCGTCCGCGTGGTACACCGGCGCGCGGCCCTGCCGTTCCGACAGCGCGTTGCACCAGACGGCGGCGTCGAACCAGCCGACATCGGTCACCGGCTCGTCCGGCGCGTGCGCGTGCGCCTCCGGGTCCCAGCCCAGGCTGCCCATCGAGCCGCCGGCGTCGAACCGGTAGCCGCGAGGCTCCGCCCAGCGCCGCACGGCGTTCCACTCGGCGTAGGAGACCTCCCGCTTTCCCATCTGGAAATCGGTCACGGTCACGGTCGCCTCGTCGTCGCGCTCGAACCGTCCGCCGGCGATGACGGCGAAGTCGTCGCCGCCCAGGACGTCCGGGGGCGTCGCCGCGTCGTCGATCGGCGGCAGCGCGCCGGGGACGGCCCAGCCGCCGGCGGCCGGGGCCGGCGCCGCGGCGGCGGCGCCGAGCGTCCGCGCGATGCCGAAACCGACGATCGGCGACGCGCCGCCCGGCGAGACGGGGCGACGCCCTTCCGGCGTTCCCGCGCCGGCGCCGCCCAGCGGCAGCGCCCGGTGCGACACGCCCGCGGCGGCGGGCCAGGCGTCGCCGCCGGCGTCCCACACGAAGACCCAGGGCACGCCCTCCGCCGCGGCCACCGCGCCGGCGCGCGTCGCGGCCTGCCACTCCGCCGCGGTCGGCAGGCGGAAGCCGTCCGCGTCCCGCTTCGCGTACACGTCCGGCCGCCAGTCGGCCGCCGCCGGATCGCCGCGCTCGCGCACCGTGCGCAGCACCCGCGTGCGCGCCTCGTCCTCGTAGTAGCACGGCGCGCGGCCCTCGAGTTCGGAGAGCGCGTTGCACCAGAGCACGGCGTCCAGCCAGGTCAGGTCGGTGGCCGGGTCCGCCGCGCCGCGCGGGCCGGGCGCGACCTGCATCGGACCGGCATCGCCGTCGCGGTCGAAGGTGTAGCCGGACGGGTCGAGGCCGTCGCAATACTGGTTCGAGACGGACCAGTCCCGGACGCGGCGCCAGACGCCGTAGGGCACGGGTCCGCGCGAGATCGCGAAGGCGGGCGCCGCGGCCCCGCCCGCGACCTCCGACATCGGCACGCGGTCGCACAGGGCGTCGGGCTTGTCGACCACGGCGAAGCACTCGAAGGAGTGCCACTTGACGGCGATGACGCCGGGCGTCTTCGAGTCCTTGGCCATGTAGAAGCCGGCCGCGGTGACGTCGCGGAATTCGCGCGGTTCGAAGCGCGCGGCGGCGGGATCGAAGCGGAGGCGGTCCGGCTCGGCGGGCTCGTAGGGCGCCCAGCGCGTGGCCGCCGGGCGGAGGATCCACGAGAGGCGCGTCTTGCGCCCGCGCGCGGCGATGTCGCCGGCCGAACCGAACGTCTGCTCGGAGATGTAGAACCGCTCTCCCTCGCGCACGACCCAGCGGCCGAGGTCGATGTCGTCCCAGTAGCGCGACACGTGGACGGCGAGCAGGCTGTCGGCGTCGAACCGCACGGGATGGGCGTCGCCGCCGTTGAGGAAGTCCGGCTTGAGCCACAGCCACAGGGCCCAGGCCTGGACGAAGCGGCCGGGGAGGTTCGCGGCGGGCGACTGGCTGCTCATCAGGTTGCTGTCGTCGCGCAGCTCGTGGTTCTCGTTGAGCATGCCTTCGGTGAGCTTCGCGCCCGGCTGGTTCGCGTGGATGCCGATGAGGCCGCCGTAGTAGCGCGCGCTTGGCGCCTGCGTGTTGTAGTAGTCGCCGGCGGGGCTGAGGGGACGGGCGAGCGTGTACGGCCAGCCGGACAGGGTGTCGTCGTCGGTCCGGCCGTCGCCGTCCGCGTCGATCCCCGCGCCGCCGGGGCCCGGAAGCGCCTGCGGCGTCGCGTCGCGGTAGAGGCCGCCGCCCAGGTCGGCGCCGTAGTCCACGACGCGCAGGTTCGGCCGCCGCGGCACGGGCGTGCGGGCCTCCTCCGGCGGCGCGCCGGCCGCCCACAGCGGCGACGCGAGGATCAACCCCGCGACCCGAGCGGCCATCGCCCAGCCGCGAAACGCATCGGCCCGCGCGCAGTCCGCCGTCATCGGCGCCCTCCCGATGTTCGCCGCCTCCCTGTTCCGCGTCCGACGGCCGGGGATCGTTCCTGCATGACGGTACGTTTCACGCCTCCGCGATGACATCACGTCGAGCGGCGTTTCGCAATGCCCGACTGCCCGCTACTCTGGCCCGCGGGTGCGTCGGTGTCGCCGCCATGAAGGGTCCATCCAGCGCCGGCTTCGTCTTCGGGGAGTGCATCCGCTTCGTCTTCGCGCGGCCGTGAGGA
>Ga0233425_10008782_pt1 | contig 13181 bp, 11 predicted proteins | sample Watercolumn_Towu_2_FD_181712 | JGI IMG/M metagenome (GOLD analysis project Ga0233425, IMG submission 181712) | Freshwater microbial communities from Lake Towuti, South Sulawesi, Indonesia - Watercolumn_Towuti2014_140_MG | ecosystem: Environmental > Aquatic > Freshwater > Lake | place...
TGAGGTGCTTGACGATGGATAATCCCAATCCTTTCCCCTTTTTGGAAGCGGCTCTTCCTTTATCAGTCCGGTAAAACCGTTCGAATATACGAGGAATTTCTGCCTTGTCAATCCCGATCCCGTTATCGGTAATTTCTGTAAGGATAAATTCATCCATATCAAAAAAAGAGATTTTTACAGAGGCGTCCGCCTCGTTGCGATACCGGATGGCATTATCGACAAGGTTCGTCAGTACTTGCCGGATCCGTTCCCTGTCTCCTTTGACAAGAATGGAAGCGGGATTCTGTTCCTTGAAAGAGAGAGCGACTTCTTTGTTCGCTGCTTTCACTTCAAATGAGTCCATTACTTCTTTTGCAAGGGCTACGATGTCAAAACGAACCGGATTCAGCTTCAGTTCTCCCGATTCAAGGTGGGTGATAGCATCAAGGTCCTCAACAATGGTAATCAGCCGGTTCACTGTTCTTTCCGTTCGTTCCAGATACTCCCTGTTGATCTCCGGATCATCGATCCCGCCATCCAGAAGCGTCAGGATATATCCCTGGATGGTGAAAATGGGATTGCGGAGTTCGTGCGCGACATTCCCCAGGAATTCTTTCCGGTAGGTTTCCATCTGTTTGAGCTGGGAAATCTCCCGGTTTGTTTCAAGTTCCCATTTTTCCACCTCCCTGCTGACCCCTTCCAGCAGGTTTCCATCCGGAATTACTGGTTTCTGGTTTTCTTTTGGAATTTTCGTCCGGCGGATGAATTTATAGATCAGTCGGATCTTACTGTAGATGAATTTCTCCAGGGTATATCGGCAGATCATCCATGATATCAGGAAAACAGCGCAGGCTGAGGCACCTATGTAAATGACCAATCCAATGGTATTCAGTTCGGGTTTGAACAGGAATAAAGAAAGCAGGGCAATGAACAGGTACACGGCTGTAACACATACCGCGTTGATCCAGGCAATGACTCCGGGCTGATAGTATTTCATTTGTTGTCATATTTATATCCCACACCTTTCAGCGTGTGGATATTCTGAGTGCCCAGTTTTTCACGGATACGGCGGATATGCACATCGATTGTCCTGTCTCCTACGACCACTTCATCGCCCCAGACGGCGCTGAAAATCTCATCCCTTGTGAATACCTTCCCCGGCGCAGATACAAGTAATGCAAGGAGTTCGAATTCCTTTCGGGGAAGAGTGATCTTTTCCCCTTCTTTGAATACGGAATACTGATTCCTGTCAACCGTGAATTCATTCACTGAGATCACCGGCGGCTGGGATTCCGTTCTTTTATGCCGGCGTAAAAGGGCCTGGATCCGGCTGAGGAAAACCTGCGGCCGGATGGGTTTCGTTATGTAATCGTCGGCACCTGCATCAAATCCGGCGATCTGGGAATAATCTTCACCCCTGGCTGTTAAAAAAACGATGAGGGAATCGGACAGGGATGGGATATTCTTCAATTCGGCACAGGTTTGCATCCCGTCCATTCCCGGCATCATAACATCGAGAATGATCAGATGAGGAGTATATTCTTTGGCTCTTTCTATGGCTTTATTGCCGTTTTTCGCCTTGAATACCTGGTACCCCGCTTTTTTCAGGTTATACCCCAGGAATTCAAGAATATCGGCTTGATCATCAACGAGTAGAATCTTATAATCCTGGTTCTCCATTTGTCATGGACAGAGTGGATAAAATTACTGATTTCCGGTCAATCCTCTTCCCTGAGAATCCCGTGCTTTACAATCCGTCCATCTACGAGAAATATTACTGATTCGGCAATGTTGGTCGTATAATCGGCCAGCCGCCCAATATGAGTCAGGATGATGATCAGGCAGGTTGCTCCGGGGATCAGCTCAGGCTCCTGTTTCATGCGGTCTATGATCTTCTCAGATAATATCCTTGTTTTGTCCTTTATTATCCGGGCATCAGCAAAGATATCATTCACAATAGCGATATTCCTGGAATGTAAAACATTGATGACGTCGTTAACGATCATCCCGGTCATTTTGGCCAGTTCGTCGATTTGTCCCCCGGCAATGATTTCTGCGGATCCATGAATTCCTTCAATCTTCCGGGCAATGCTTACGGCCAGGTCGCCCATCCGCTCCAGATCGTTGTTCATTTTCAGAGCCGACATGATAAGCCGGAGGTCGGTCGCCACCGGTTGTGTTAAGACAAAGATCCGCTGACAAAGCTTGTCGATCTTTACATCCAGTTTGTCCAGGCGGATATCGCCTTCTATTATCTCTTCCGCCAGTTGAACATCGCACCTGACCAGGGCGGTCATAGCTTTTTTTACCTGCTCGGAAACGAGTCCTCCCATTTTCAGGATCCGACGGTTCAGTTTATCCAGTTCCTGTTCAAAATGTCGTTCCATATACCCTGTAAAATTAATGCATCTCTTTTATCCAACAAAGATTTTCTGGTGGTGTCGATTACCTGTTATCCAAACCGGCCGGTAATATAATCCTCCGTCTGTTTTATCTCAGGAGCAGTGAAAAGCTTCCGGGTTTTTCCGAATTCAATCAGTTCTCCCATGTAGAAAAAAGCGGTAAAGTCGCTGATCCGGGCTGCCTGTTGCATATTATGGGTCACGATCACAATGGTATAATTCTTTTTCAGTTCGAAAATTAATTCTTCAATCTTTCCCGTGGAGATCGGATCCAGGGCGCTGGCAGGTTCGTCCATGAGAATGATCTCAGGTTCAACTGCCAGTGAGCGGGCAATGCACAGGCGTTGCTGCTGGCCTCCCGATAAAGCGAGTGCCGAGTCGTTCAGCCGGTCTTTGACTTCATCCCATATGGCGGCCCGGTGTAAAGCTGTTTCCACGATTTCATGCAGCTTTTTCGTGTTATGGATTCCATTTATGCGCGGACCGTAGGCGATGTTATCGAAAACGGACTTGGCGAATGGATTGGATTTCTGAAATACCATTCCGATCTTTTTCCGGAGATTCACCACATCGATTCGCTTTTCATATATGTTTAGCCCGTCAATCAACACTTCCCCGCTGATATGTACATTTGGGATCAGGTCATTCATCCGGTTAAGGGTTCGAAGGAATGTTGACTTCCCGCATCCGGAGGGGCCGATGAAAGCGGTGACCTGTTTTTCAGGGATCTGCACGGAGACCGAATTCAGCGCCATTTTCGCACCATAGTGCAGTGTCAGATCCTTTGTTTCAATTTTAACTTCTTTCATACAGGTGAATGATTTCCCTTACCGGATTCCTCTCCGGAACCTGGAGCGAATCACGACGGCTGTCAGGTTCAGGATAAAAGTAAGGAGCAGCAGGACCATTGTCGTAGCATACTGGATCGGAAGGGTTTGATCCACATTAGCCGATTGGGTTGAGAGGATGTAAATGTGGTATCCCAGGTTCATGAACTGGTCGCTCAGGGATCCCGGCAGGTTCGCCAGGTAGTATGCAGCACCGGTAAACAGGATGGGCGCCACCTCGCCGGCTCCCCGGCTGACTGCCAGGATGGTTCCGGTCAGGATTCCCGATAAAGAGCCGGGAATTACCACCCGTTTGACTGTTTGCCACCGGGTGGCTCCAAGAGCCAGGCTGGCTTCCCGCAGCTCCTGTGGAACGGTGCGGATGGCTTCTTCCACCGAAACGATCACTACCGGCAGCGTCAGCAATGCCATGGTCATACTGGCCCACAGGAGGTTGGGCTGCGCCCATTTCAGGTTCCCGGAAAGAAAAACCTGGTCCATTCCTGCACCCACGAACCGGATAAAAAAACCCAGTCCGAATAATCCGAAAATGATGGAAGGTACAGTGGCCAATGTTCTGACAGCAAACCGTATGGTTTGGGCGATTACCGATTTTTCGCCTGCATATTCGGCCAGATAAATGGCGGTTATGACTCCGAATGGGACAGCCGCCATCGACATGAGGATAACCAGCAGGGCGGTCCCGATAATTGCCGGGAAGATCCCCCCTTCCATCATCCCGTTCTCCGGGAATGAAGTCAGAAATTCCCACGATATCCGCTCCCTGCCCCCCAGAATGATCACCGTGAGTATCCCGATCATGATGGCCAGGATCAGGATCACCGAGAATCCGCTTAATCCTACCAGCAATCCGCCGCCTATTTGTCTCTTTTGTTTCACGCAGTTCGTCCCATAAACCGTTTAACCAGCCGGCCTCTGATGTAGAATTCGGCCACTGCGTTCAGCGAGAATGTGAACAGGAAGAGGAGGGATCCGATGAGAAATAACACCCTGTAATGGGCATCTCCAAACACAACCTCTGCCATTTCCGCTCCGATGGTAGCTGCCAATGTTCTCACCGATTCGAACGGATTAACGGAGTTCAGCGCTGCATTTCCTGTCGCCATCAGGGCAATCATTGTTTCTCCGAATACCCGCCCGATCCCCAGCAATACAGCGGCGAATATTCCTGGTGTGGCAGCCGGAAGTGTCACCAGCCAGGCGGTTTGCCACCTGGAAGCGCCCAGTGCCAGGCTGGCTTCCTTGTAGGATGCCGGAACCGCGGATAAGGCATCTTCCGTGATGGTAAAGATCACCGGGATGGCCGCCAGGGCCATGGCTATCCCGCCCACAAACGCATTCAGCCGGGTGGAGTATCCGAAAACCTGCTGGAGGACGGAAGCCATGACCATCAGGGCGAAAAAACCAATCACCACCGATGGAAATCCAGCCAGAAGTTCGACAGCAGGTTTTATGATCTCACGAAGCCAGGAAGGTGCAAAGGAAGAAGAAAACAGGGCGGCAAATATCGCAAGAGGCGCAGCAAACAGGATCGCAATCAGGGTAATCTTAAAGGTACCGATGATCAGTGGAACCAATCCGAACCGGGGCTCCCCGGAAACGGGGAGCCATTTCTTTCCGGTCAGGGAACCAATGGTAACCGTACTTTCTCCGGATCCTGTTTCAGTGGATTCCTGTTCAACAGAAGGTTGATAAAAAAGAGAATCACCCGGTAATCCGTACCGCTCAGGTGCTATGTCCGACATGGAAGAAATTTCGTCCAGGCCGGTCCGGGTCCCATCAGTGCTCCGGTTGAAACCCGGTGCGGCTTCACGGAAAACGAAAAAGAATATCAACGCGATGATGGTGATGGATAATAAAGCAATCCCGGTGATCAGTTTTTCAGAGAAAAATTCAGAAAACCTGAACTTTTTTTCCAGCGATTCCCTTGTGAATTTATTATCCATGGTTTTTCTTTTACCTGACCGGAAAATATCCGGTCTCCCTTACGAGTTCCTGTCCTTCAGATCCCAGAATCCAATCGATATAAGCCTTGATCTCACCGGTGGGACGGTTGGCCATATACATGTACAGGTAACGGCTGATGGGATATTGCCCCGATTTGATGTTTTCAGCATTTGCTTCATATGCCGGGCTGTTCGCATCCTTTTTCACTTTGCAATGTTTCACGCCGGAAGCATAGGCAGCTCCGCCGTACCCGATCCCGTATTTATCCTTGGCCACCGCATTGACAACTGCAGCGGTCCCCGGAAGGGTTTGGCAGCCGGAGGAATAATCTCCTTTTACAACATTCTCCATAAAGAAGACATAGGTTCCCGAACTGTTTTCCCGGCCATAAAGCCTGATCGTCGCATCGGGACCGCCAACCTGTTTCCAGTTGGTGATCTTTCCCTGGTATATCTCGCTGAGCTGGCTCAGTGATAGTTCATTCACCGGATTGGAAGAGTGGAGGAAAATAGTGATTCCGTCTCTGGCGCAGGGAATTTCAATGCCCATTGTGTTATATCGTGTTTTCAGGTTTTCCATTTCCGATTTTTTCAAGGGACGGCTGGAGTTGCAGATATCAGTAGCCCCGTTGATCAGAGCGGAAATCCCCGTGCCTGAACCCCCGCCGGTAACCTGTATCACCACTTCGGGGTGCGATTTCATATAAACTTCGGCCCATTTCTGCGCCAGGATCACCATGGTATCGGAACCTTTGACTGTGATCTTTTTCGGACCGGGCATGAACGCCATGATCAGTCCTGCAATCAAAATGATTGCCAGGATACTGCCTTGTTTTTTCATTGTTTTCATCTGTATTTCTGTTATCGGTTTGTATGACTATTTCTGGTTAAAATTTTGCCTGCAGCCTTACGGTCAGGATATTCTGGGGAACACGGGAACTGAAGTCGTTCGTTCCGGGCTGGTTGTTGACGTTGAATTTCTGAATCACATTGCCGGTGCCGGAAGCATTTTTGCCCACTTTTTCATTCAAAGGCATTTCATAAGCAAGCTGTAGACGGATGTTGGGAGTTACAAAATAGTTATACGCAAAGGTGAACGTATGATAGGCAATATCATCCATACCGCTTGTCACGGTGTTGTTCAGGACGGTCTTTACGGTAGTGTTCCTGATAACCGTCGGATTCCCCGGAATTACATTGGTAGTGGTGACCGAGGTGGTGGAACTTGCGGCATGCTTCACGAGCCCGATTTCATCGCCTTTCAACGCTGTATTCGGATCATAGTAATCCCACCGGAAGGCTATCTGGTGACGTTTTCCGATGTTCTTTACAAGGTAAATATAACCACCTGTGAAATTACGCCGGATATTCGGAAGGTAACTTGTGGTCGTGGTGGTAAGTGCATTGAAGATCAGGGTGTCGCCAGAAATTGTGCTGGTTTCCGGACTGGTCACTGTGACCGTTCCTGAATAGCCGGGGAATGCATTGATCCCGTAAATCCATTCGCTGCGTATCGCCATTCCTCCCCAGATATCCATATACAACCTTAGTTCCCCGCCGATCCAGTTGCGGTTGAGGGCGCTCCCTACCTTCACCGGTTTGTCCACGGTGTAATCGCTTTTCAGGACCGTATCGGATGTGGCACGCAACTTTCCATAATACCCGTTCGCTCCCAGGTCCAGTGCACCGAAATTTCCCAGTTTCACCGTGTACACCAACCTTGCCATGATATCCTTGAAGGGATCAAAATCTTTATTGGTTGTATTGATATTCACTCCTGCTGCATCTTTAATGGTAAGATTTTCGTTTCCGTTGAATGAGGCAAGCTGGAACAGCAGCGGGATATTCTGCGGAGCTGCTTCCAGTTTTACCCCAATTGCCCGTTCCCCCGGATAGATTGCACGGATAACACGGGACCGTTCAGGAACTTCCCTTGAACTGGATGAATATTCCACCTCATAATCGGGCCGGTTGAACTGTCCTGCCCATAAGGAGAATGTTTTCAGCCAGGGCTCATTCACTCTTACATAGGCATCTTTCAGGGTGATGTTTCCGGGTACAAAATCCGGCTGAAGTACAAAGATCACCCCGTTGACGGGTTCATACTGGACCTTCAGGCGGACCCGCCGGAGTGAAAAATAGTTGTACGGATATGCCGCAGAATTCTCATAATTCTCCCACTGCGCCTGGATGTATCCCGAAAGCTTGATTTTGGTCAGTTTGGCCAGATCGTTTTCCGCATTGGTGATGCGATCTTCCACTCCCATTATTCTATCCCGGAGCGTGATTACCTCTTTCCGGAGGGTATCGGATCCAGGGATATTGTCTTTCGATGTGTTCTGTGCAGATGCCTGCCACGTGGACATGAGGGCAATTGCTGTCAGAACAATCATTAAGGTCAAAAGCTTTTTCATAGGCTCATAGTTTTAATGTGTGTTTTAATGTGCCGCAAAAGTAGAACCGCCTCCCGTAAAGGGGCTTACACCATTGTTAAGGAAACGTTAAGAAATTGTTACGAGGAAGGGCAGAATCCCCAGCAGGAAAGTCAATGCGGTAACAAACACCAGAAACACCCGGTAGGAGTTCGTGCTTTTTAATTCCATCCCATCGCCTTCTTTAAGATACATGGCGATTACGGGTTTGAAATAATATCCGGCGCTGACGGCCGATCCGGCAATCGCGATCAGCACCAGCCAGAGATACCCCGCATGGATGGCTGCGGAGAACAGGAAGAACTTGGCGAAAAAGCCGGCCAGCGGAGGAATCCCGGTGAGTGAGAACAAGGCGGCCGCCATGCAGAACGCTTCCACCGGATTGGTTTTACCCAACCCGTTGAATGAATCGATCCGGTCGTTTCCCCGCACTTCCCTCACCAGGATAATTACCGCAAATGCCGTTATGGTGGCTATCGAATAGGTCAGCGTATAAAACAGCAGAACAGTTGCCGGTTGTCCGCCGAGGGCAAGAACTGCCAGGATCATGGTGCCGGAGTGGGCGATACTGGAATAAGCCAGCATCCTCTTGACCGTGAGCTGATAGAGCCCTGTCAGGTTCCCCAGCAGGATGGTCAGGGCTGCCAGGATGCCCAGTGTGGGTTCCCAGAGGGTGTGTGCTTCCCGGAAGCCCATAGTGAATAGACGGAAGAGTGTGACAATTCCTGCGGTTTTGACCATGGAGGCCATGAAGGCGGTGAGCAGTGTGGGAGTTCCTTCATATACATCCGGAGCCCAGAAATGGAATGGCACCAGGGCGATCTTGAAGGCCAGGCCAACGATGAGCAGATAAAGGCCGGCCCTGAACACCGGTGGCCAGATGCCTGCATGGGAACCGGTGTACCGGGCAATTTCCCCGAGATCAAACGACCCCGTGGAGCCATAGATCAGGGCTATCCCGAAGAGGAGGAATACAGAGATGAACGAACCGATAAGAAAGTATTTCAGCGTGGCCTCATTGGAAGTCAGCACCTCCTTGTGGCTGCCCGCAAGGATATACAGGGCGATGGACAGGGTTTCAATGCCCAGGAACAATACGATCAGGTTACCGGAGAGGACCATCATCACGCCGCCCACCAGGGCAAACAGCATTACGGCATACACATCCTCCAGCGGGCGAACCACCGGCCGGTAATAATGTCCGGCGAAAAGGAAGATCAGAAAAACAGAGAACAGCATCACCAGGCTGAAATCCCGTGTCTGCTGATCCTGTATCAGCATCCGGGCTGCAATGCCGGGGTGGAAATCCCAGGCACACCACGTGAGGATCATCGTGCCGGCCAGTACTGCCAGAATGACCGGAAGCAGCCATGCTTTCCTCCGCATCAGGCCCAGAAACAGGGTGAGAAGCCCCAGCAATGCCAATGCTATGATCGTGATCATAGGGTTATCAGTTTCAGGAACATTCCCGGGGCGATCCCGATCCAAAAGATCATGATCACCAGGGGGATCAGTACCAGCACCTCCGCCGGTGACAGGTCCCGGATGGGCGATCCGGCGGATCGCCCCGGCAGAACTGGGTCGCCCAGCATCACCCGTTGGTACATCCAGAGCATGTAAACAGCGCTGAAAATGATGGTCAGTCCGGCAACCGCCGCAAATAGTATGTTGGTTTCAAAAAGGTTAAGCAGCAGGATAAATTCCCCGACGAAACCGTTTGTCATTGGCAGGGAGATGAATCCCAGAAGGATGACCATGAAGAAAGCGGCCAGCCAGGGAGCCTGGTTTGCCAGTCCCCCCAGGTCCGCCATGCTGCGTGTACCTGTTCGGGCCTCAATAAATCCCAGTAAACAAAACAGTCCGACCACATTGATCCCATGGGAGACCATCTGAATAACGGCCCCGTCGGTCGCTTCTGGTCGTAAGGTGAAGAGACCCGCAGTGATCAGCCCCATGTGGGCAATCGAACTATATGCCACCAGCCGTTTAAGGTCATCCTGCCTGAGCGCGATCAGCGAAGCGTAAAGAATCCCGGTGATAGCCAGGATGATCACAGGCTGACTGAGTTCGGCAACCGCCTCCGGAACCACCGGGATCAGCCAGCGTATGGTTCCGTAGATCCCCATCTTCCCCATGATCCCGGCCAGCAACATCGTTCCCTGGGCAGGCGCCGTAGTATAGGTTTCAGGCTGCCAGGTATGAAGGGGGAATACCGGGATCTTCACGGCAAAACCAATGACCATGGCAGCAAATATCCAGCGCTGTTCCCAGGTGGTCAGTTGTGCGTCATAGAGCCATCGGTAATCAAAAGAATGAGGGGCCGGGGATCTGAAATACAGGAAAAGCAGAGCTGCCAATATGAGAAGGCTTCCGGTGAAAGTGAAAATAAAAAATTTGAAGGTGATGCGGATCCGGTCTTTTCCTCCCCATACCGCACAGATGAACCAGGAGCAGATCAGTGCAAGCTCCCAGAAAATGTAGAACACAAGTCCGTCAAAAGCTGTGAACACGCCCAGGAACGCTGTTTCTAGTAAAAGGATCAAACCGAAGAATGCGGCTGGTTTCAGGTACAGGTGCTTCCATGCCGAGCCGATGATGACTGGCACCAGGAAGGTGGTCAGCATCACCAGCAGCAGGCTGATGCCGTCCATCCCGAACTGCAGGGAGACTCCCGATCCTGCCAGCCATGCTGTTTTGAATAGCACGCTGCATTTGCAGAAATGGGCATAGTTCACCCAGGCAACGACAGCCCAGCCGAATGTGATCAGCGAACCCAGAAGAGCAGTGAGCCGGATGGTCTTTTCTCCGCGCAGGATAAACACCACCAGGGCAAAGAGCAGGGGAAGTCCGATGAGCACCAGCGTGATCATTTATCCACGGATAAAAATGTTACAGGCAAGGATCAGGATGATCCCAAGGATCATTACGAACAGGTAGAAACCCACATGGCCTGTCTGGATATACCGGAGGATCGATCCGGTCCATTTGATGAGCCTTCCGGTTCCGTTGACCGCCCGGTCAATTCCTCCCAGTTCCGCTATACGGTACAACCACCCCGAAAATCTTTGTACAGGTTCGGTAACCAAACGGCGATAGATTTCATCCGTATAATATCCGGCCGACAGCAATGACGGAAGCCATGGCCGCCGTGAACTGTCAGGATAAATTCCTTTCCGGTCCCTGACAAACACCCGGTATGCAAGATAAATCATGACAACTACGCCGGTTACCGTGATAGCCACAAGAAGCCAGCTGGTGAATGCCGATAATGTTCCATGATCCCCCGGAATGGTTTCTGTGCCGGGGAAAACCGGTTCCAGGAACCGGGTCAGCCATTCCTGGCCGCCGAACAGGGCCGGTATGTTCAGGACACCCCCGGCAGCGGAGAGGAACGCCAGGGCGATCAGCGGAAGGATCATCACGGGAGACGACTCGTGGATGTGTTTTTCCCTGTGGCTCTCTCCACGGAAATTCGTGAGGAAAACCAGGTAATACACCCGGAACATATAAAGAACTGTAATCAGCGAACCTGCGAAAGCCATCAATCCCCATAGAAAGTCTGAGGAAAAGGCGGTCAACAGGATCTCATCCTTGGAGAAAAAGCCGGAGAAAGGCGGGAGCCCTGCGATAGCAACTGTTCCGGCCAGGAACGCCAGAGCGGTCTTCGGGAGGTCTTTTTTCAGTCCGCCCATACGCCGGATATCCTGTTCACCGCCCAGTGCATGGATGACGCTTCCGGCCGCCAGAAAGAGTAATGCTTTAAAGAAGGCATGGGTTGTCAGGTGGAACATCGCCCCTGTGAATGCTCCCAATCCCAGGGCGAGGAACATGAAACCCAGCTGACTTATGGTAGAGTACGCCAGCACTTTTTTTATGTCGTTCTGAAACAAGGCGACTGAGGCGGCGAACAGCGCTGTGGCCAGTCCGGTCACTGCCACCACCGACAGGGTTGCCGGTGCCAGCACATACAGGGCTCCCGACCGCGCTACCATGTATACCCCGGCAGCTACCATAGTGGCCGCATGGATGAGGGCGGAAACCGGCGTTGGGCCGGCCATGGCGTCGGGCAGCCATGTGTGCAAAGGAATCTGGGCGCTTTTTCCGACAGCTCCCACGAACAGCAACAAGGTGATCGCTATGATCGTACCGTCTCCCGCCGGGATCCGGGAAGCCCCGGTAAAGACCTCTGCGTACCGGAAACTCCCGAACGTTGTGAACAGGAGGAAAAGTCCGAGCAGAAATCCCAGGTCCCCGATCCGGTTCATGATGAAGGCCTTTTTAGCCGCATTGCCGAATTCCCGGTTCCGGAACCAGAATCCGATCAGCAGGTACGAACAAAGCCCCACCCCTTCCCAGCCGATGAACAGTACCAGATAATTATCAGCCATCACCAGCAGGAGCATAAAAAACACGAACAGGTTCATGAATGCAAAAAACCGGGCATAGCCAGGATCTTCTTTCATATACCCGATAGAATACACATGGATGAGGAATCCCACTCCGGTAACGATCAGCATCATCAGGAGGGATAGGGGATCAAGCAGGAATCCGAAGGAAACAGAAAGATTGCCGGAAGAAAACCAGGTGAAAAGAGGGTGAGATGTTGAGATGGCGAGATGGTGAGATGGCCAACTTACGAATAGCCAACCCGATATAACAAACGACGCCAGGATAGTCCCCGGGCCGATCCAGGAGGTGATCCGGTCCGGCAACTTCCGGAAACCGATCCCCAGGATCAGAAATCCAAGCAGTGGAAACAACACCGTTATGTAAACCAACCAGCTCATGCTATCTGTAAAAACTCTCTTTCACGTTTTCACCTCTCCTGGTCACCCGGTCACCTGTTCACCCCTTAGTTTACCATTTTAATCTGTTCAACACGTCTATATCAATCGAATGCGTTGTCCGGTAGATCAGCACAATGATCGCCAGTCCGATAGCGACTTCTGCTGCGGCAACCACCATGATAAAAAAAACAAAGATCTGTCCGGCCGGATCATTCATATAGGTCGCAAATGCCGCCAGCAAAAGGTTCACCGAATTGATCATAAGCTCAATTGACATAAGGATCACCAGGGCGTTCCGCTTGATAAGCACTCCGATCACGCCGATGCCGAACAATACAGTACAGAAGGTCAGGTAGTAGGATATTGAGAATGTGTGGAGGGTTTCTGTCATGCTTGAAACAGGTTTAATTACCCGAATATTCAAATCTGTTCTTTCTTCCCGAGCAGCACCGCCCCTATCATCGCTGTCAGAAAGAGCACCGACGATAACTCGAACGGAATGAGATATTCTCTGAACAGGATCTTTCCCAGATTCTTTACAAGTCCTATCTGTGTCAGTGAAGGATCGTGTTCAATATCCAGGTCGTATTTCCTCAGGATACCGGTCATCACCAGCATGAATAGCCCACCGGTAACGATCGCCGCCGCTTCGATCCATCCTGCCTTGAGGGACCGTTCTTCCTTGTTCAGGTTCAGCAGCATGACGGTGAACAGGAACAGCACCATAATGGCTCCGGCGTATACGATCACATGGACCACGGCCAGGAACTGTGCGTTAAGCAATATG
>Ga0233425_10008783_pt1 | contig 13181 bp, 11 predicted proteins | sample Watercolumn_Towu_2_FD_181712 | JGI IMG/M metagenome (GOLD analysis project Ga0233425, IMG submission 181712) | Freshwater microbial communities from Lake Towuti, South Sulawesi, Indonesia - Watercolumn_Towuti2014_140_MG | ecosystem: Environmental > Aquatic > Freshwater > Lake | place...
TGACGAGGGAGAGCGCGGGCGTCACGGCACGAGAGTGAAGACGACGAGGACGACGCCGGGCCGCAGGCCGAGGAATGACTCGCGGTAGGTGCGGCGGAGTTGAGCGCGGACGGCTTCGGCGTGGGTGGTCGAGGAAATGACGAGGGTGCCGTCGCAATCGGCGGGCGGGGCGTGCCAGTAACCGACTTCGGAGAGGCCGCGGAGGTACCAGGGGAGCGGCCAGTACTCTTCACTGATCACGCGGATGGGCTGACCGGGGGACTGGCTCCGAGCGGCGTCGACGAGGGTGCGGAACTTGAGAACGTCGGGCGAACTGTGGACGTAGGCCCAAGGGTTGCGCCAGTCGGCCGGGCGAAGGAAGGAAGTGAGCCTGGTTTGGTGGAGAAGCGTGCCGGCAGTGGCGAGGGCGATGGCCACGGCGAGGGGGCAGCCGCGGGGCTGGCGAGAGGCGGCGGAAAGTGCGACGGCTGCCAGCAGGGCGAACACGGGCACGAAATGGACCGCGTGCCAGGGTGTTTTGTAGGGCAGCGCCGAGAAGACGGCGAGGATGAGCACCCCATAGAGCGCGGTGGCGCGAGCCAACGGTTCGCGGCGGACGAGGGCGATGCCGGCGCCGGCCAACGCGAGGGCAGAGAAGGCGATCTGCTGCCAGAGGAGGCCGCCTTCGCTGAAGATGCCGAAAAGGCGCAGGTAAAACCACCAGGGTTTCTCGTGGCCGGTCGGTGCGGCATCGCTGCCGAAACGGGTGAGGGCGTGCCCGTAGGTGGCGAGGGCATCGCGGAGCCCGGAGGGATTGGCACCGAACGAGGCGAACAGAAGGGCAGCGACGAAGAGCGCGGCGCCGGCGGCGGCGAGAGCGTCGCGACCCGGGCGGCGCGTGGCTGGGCGCGCGCCCGCGCGGGTGGCGAGCAGGGCGAGGGCGGCGGCGCCCAGGAAGAGCGGAGCGGTGGCCTTGGTCGCCTGCATGAGGCCGGCGCCGACGCCGGCCGCGAGCGCCCAGCGGGTGAGGCCGCTTTGCCACCAGCGGTGCAGGCAGAGCAGGGTCGCGAGCGTGAACGTGACGAGCAGAGACTCCTGGATGAAATACCTGCTGTAGTAAACCGCGGGCGGCGCGATGGCGGCGAGGAGGGCGGCGGCGAGGGCCGGCCAGCGGCCGAGGGGCGCAGCGAGCCCGGCGAGCAGGATCACGCTGGCGGTGCCGAACAGCGCAGGAACGAGGCGGAGGGTGGTTTCGGAAAGTTCGGCGAGGGTACGCTGGCCGCGGAGCCGGGCGACGCCGGCGGCAGCGTAATAGAGGGTGGGCCCGTGATGGTCCCGCGGGTCGAAGGCGTAGCGACCCTGCTCGAGGAGTTCGCCGGTTTTGACACCCTGATTGCCTTCGTCGGCGTGCATCGGCCGCCGCCCGAGCTCGATCGTGCGCAGGCCGAAGGCGATGAGCGCGACCAGCGCCAGAGGCAGGCAGCGAAGCAGAAGAGCAGGCACGTCATTGCACTGCCGGAACGCGGCGGGTTTGTCAGCACGAACATGATCCGGTCGCCGGCGGGCATGCCTGTCGCCGGCAGGTGGCGGCGGGCCAGCCGAGGAACGTACGACGTCGTGAGGCCTCGCATCATGGAGGCGCGACGCCCTCGTCGCGCGGGATGGCGAGTCGGTCGTGTCCTCTCGCTGGGTTTGGGCACCCCGCGTCCACGGAGCCGAGGAAAACAGAACCCGGAGGCGGATGCGTCGTTCTTGGAGGGAGAAGTGAGAGTGATCGTGAGAGGGAGTGCCGATCTCAGCGAGATGCACGCAGGAGAACGGCGCATTCAGACAGTGGTCTTCCCGGACTGAGCCGGGAAAACCGAGCGCTCGAAGGCGAGGAGGCGGCGCTTGAGGTTTTGGCCGAAGGCGAATCCGGTGAGGGCGCCGCGGGCGCCCAGGACGCGATGGCAGGGGACGATGACGCAGAGGGGATTGGTCGCGAGGGCGCGGCCGACGGCCCGGGCCGCGCGCGGGCACCCCAGTTGCGCGGCGAGCTGGCCGTAGGTGCGGGTTTGCCCGGGCGGGATTTCCTGGAGCATGGCCCAGACGCGCTGCTGGAACGGAGTCCCGTGTGGGGCCAGCGGCAGGGCGAACGCGCGCCGTTGCCCGGCGAGATAGGCGAGCATCTGTTCGCGCGCGGGAGCGCAGCGGGCTTGGTCTGGCACGAGATGGCGCGGGCCCCCGGTCGAACGGCACGACGGGAAATGCGGGCGACTGCCAGGCATGCGCCGGCAGGCGGGGAGGCGGCGGGAGAGCGCAGCGGTCGAGCCGAAGGCGGTGGCGACGACCGCGCCGGATTCGTCGACGGCGAGGGAGAAGCGGCCGAAGGAGGTGCGAAAAGTATCGTGGAAGAAGTTCATGACGGAATGGGTTGGTCGAGCTGCCAGAGGTGGGCGGTGGCGAGGCTGCGGTACGGAGAGAAGACGGCCATCAGGCGCCGTGTGGCATCGACGTCTGGCCTGGTTTCAAGTTTCAGCATTGCCTGGAGGCCACTGGTGACGCCGGTGTCGCCGAGCGGTACGCAATCGGAAAACCCGAGGGAACGCATGAGGAGGTAGTTCACCGACCAAGGGCCGAGGCCGCGAATGGCGAGCAGGGTGCGCTCGGCGCGGGTGGCGGACATGGCGCGCAGGGCTTCGAGGTCGAGTTGACCGGAGGCGACGAGGCGGGCGGTCGCGATCAGGTAGTCGGCCTTCTGCCGGGAGAATTGCAGAGGTTGCAGGTCCGTGGGCTCGAGTCGGGCGATCGCCGCGGCGTCGGGTGGCGCGAAGAGGCCGTGGTCGAGCGTCGTCCCGGTGAACTCGATCAAGCGGCGCTTGAGTGTGCAGGCGAAGGAGAAGTTGATCTGTTGGCCGATGATCGACCAGAGGAGGCCGTCGAAAACCGAGTGGGTTTGGGCGAGGCGAAGTCCCGGGCGTCCCGCGACGAGCCGGGCGAGACCGAGCTTGCGCGCGAGGCGGGCAAAGCCGGCGGCATCCTGTTCGAGGCCGAGCAGACCGACCACGATCGCGTGGGCTGCCGCCCCGGGCGGGACCGCGGTGGGCGGGGTGGAGACGGCTGGCGCGCGCGAGGAAAGGTCGTCGACGATCTCCACTTCGACTGCGGCCGCTCCGAGGCGCAAGCGGAGCAGGGCGGGGCGTTCGTGCAGTCGGATCGCGCATTCGTACCGATCGCCCGCGAGGCGTTCGGTGACGCTCTGGGCATCGCGACTCAGCGCGCGGCGCAGATAGCCCAGGGGGTAGTCCGCGGGCAACGCGACCGTGAAGGTACGGGCGGCGCGCAGATCGCGATAAGCAGCGGGCGTGAGACCATGCCAGCGCCGAAACTGGTCGTGAAACGTCGATTGCGAGTCGAAGCCGACCGCGGCGGCGAGTTCGAGGAGCCCGGTGTCGGAGGCAAGCAGGAGGCGCCTGGCGGCGGCGAGGCGGGCGCGCACCAGAAGGTCAGCCGGGGTGGAGTGGTAGTGCTGGCGAAAAAGTTCGAAAAGGCGCGTGGCGCCGAAGCCGGAGCGGCGCACGACCGCGCGGGCGTCGGGGAACGCCTCCGGTTTGGTCCGGATTTCCGCGACGAGCGCCTCGAGGCTTTCGAGCACGGGGTCGGCGCCGCGGGCGAAGTCATCGGGGTGGCATTTCCGGCACGGGCGCAGGCCGGCGGCGCGGGCGGCGTCGCAGGTGGGAAAGAAGCGCACGTTTTGGGGCTTGGGTTTGCGCGCGCGGCAGGCCGGGAGGCAGTAGATGCCGGTGGTGAGCACGCCGGTGAAGAAGCGGCCGTTGCACGAGGCGTCGTTTTCCAGGACGCGCGCATACATGGCGGAGTGGGAGAGGCGCATGCGGGATTTGGGCTGGGTTCAATGCGCGACGGTCGGCGGCGGGCGGCGTCCGGGATGGTGGCAAGCCGTGTGAGTCAGCGGTGGAGGGGATGGGATCATGGCGGCAAGGTAGCGTGCGCCGCTCCAATCGTCGTCCGAAAAATTTCGGAGCAATTTTGCGCGGGCGCGGATTCGGGCAGTTCGCGGTTGCACCGGGCCGCGGGCGGGTGATCGGCGCGCTGAAAAAGCACCCGGAGGCGGGGCGGATCGACTTCGGGGTGGCGAGCAAGCTGGTGCCGGCGAAGCTGCCCTGAGGCGCGGGGCGGCTACGGCAGCAGGACGTTGAGGACGGCGTTGCCGATGCCGACCAGCGCGGCGCCGGAGATCAAACCGGCGCTGATGGGCTCGCAGCCGTCGACCCAGAAGGCGTGGGCGCGGGAACCGGGGGCGGGGTTCTTCCGCGCGTGCCACCAAAAGACCATCGCTCCGACCCACATGGCAAAGCACGACTCGGGGGGCAGCACGACGCCAAGGCCGACGGAGACCGCAGAGATGGGGAAGCGGCCGCGCGTGCGAATCCGCAGAAGCTCGAAGATCAAGGCGGCGAACGCCGCCACGACCATCGACACGAGGGCGGAGGTCGGGAGGTTGTGGAAGCCGCGCGTGATCAAGTCGGCCACCCCTTTCCACTGGACGGCGGCCGGCATCGCGAACTGTTCGGAAACGATGGTGGAGACCGAGCGAACGCCGTTCCGGTCGGGCGGCAGGAAGAGCAGGAAGAACAGCGGGACGGAGGCCAGCGAGCCGGCGATGATGCCGATCACATGCCCGACGGCCTGTTGGCGCGGCTTGGCGCCGAGCATGTAGCCGGGCTTGATGTCGGAGAGCAAATTGGCGGCGTTGGCGGAGATCTCGGCGGTCATGCCGGCCGGGAGCAGGTTGCTCGCCGGGTTGCTGCGATCGATCGCCCCCATGGTGAACTGGGTGATTTTCGAGAGCGAGCCGGTGGGGGTCCACGAGGTGAGGGCCATCGAGTTGGTGCAGATGATGGTGAGGACGAAGATCAGCGGCAGAGAGATGAACGCGAGGAGCCACGGTACGCCGAAGAACTCGTGGGTGACCCAGGCGCCGAGCACGCTGAAGATGGGAACGCCGACGAATGACATCCACAGCGGCAGTTCGATGGAACGGAGCGGATCGTCGGGGGCGGGGCCGGGGGAGGCGGTCGGGGTGCGCCGGCGCAGCGCCTGGAATGCGCCCGTGAAGAGATCGGGCTTGGCCAGCAGCCCGACGAGCGAGCCCACCACCATCATGGTGACGCCCCACCAGAGCGACCATTGGTTGACGATTTCGGCGCGGGAGATGTTCACCAGGGCACCGCTTGGTGAGGTGTAGGCCTTGATCTCGCCGCGCTGGATCATAATCGGCGCGAGCACGGCGAAGTTGAGGAAGGCGCCGAGCACGCAACTGGTCGCCACGCGGATGCCCATGAGGCCGCCGATGCCAAGCATGGCGGCATCGAGAGTGAGGCGAAGGCCCAATTGGCGGAGGTCGGTGCCGAGGATCTTGGGGATCCACCAGTGCAGCTTGGCCGCGGCGGTGTAGTAGTAGACGTCGAGGCGTTCGCTCAGATGCCACGGTTCGCGGAGGCCGGCCCACTGGTCGAGCTGCAGAATCTTGAACTGGATCAGTTTCATCCAGCCGTCGCTGACCAGCACCTGATAGCAGCCCGTGATGACGCCCGAGACCGCCAGGAGACGGGCCTTGAACATGCCGGCGTCGGCCTGGCCGGTGTAGAGGGCGTCGAGCACCACGCCGCTGGCGCGGCCCTCGGGAAACGGGAGCTGATCCTCGTTGATGAACCGCCGCTTCATCGGAAACGCAAGGAGCACGCCGAGGGTGGCGATGACGCAGTTCCAGATGATGATCTGCCACCAGGGGACAATCCGGCCGGTGACAATCATGTAGGCGGCCAGGCTCGAGATGAGCGGGGTGATCATGTAACCGGCGGCGGTGGCGATCGACTGGGTGCAGTTGTTCTCGAGGATGGTGAAGTCGGAGATGATTCCGCTGCGGGCCAGCAGTCGGTAGATGGCGAAAGCGAGGATGACGGAGGTGAGCCCGACGCCGATGGAGATGCCGGTCTTGCCGCCGATGTAGAGCGCGGTGGCCGAGAGGATGCCGCCGAGCAGGAAACCGGTGACGGCGGAGCGGAAGGTGAGCTGCGGCACGTCGCCACGGTAGACCTGATCGAACCACCAGCGGTCCTTTTGCGCGCGGGTCCAGGTGCGGGTTTGTTCGTCGGTCAATTGCAGCAGGGGCATGGCGGGGAAAGGCCGCGAGCGTGCGGATGTTCCGGCGAAAGGCCAGCGCGAGATGCGAGCGGGGTCCGGAGCGCCGAAAGTTGGGATTGCCTTGGCGCGCAGAGCAGCCACGACACAGGGGGACGACCGCATGCGCAGCTCTTCTCGCACAACGCTCCGGCAATTGTGGTGGTCGCCGCTGGTGTGTTTTGGAGCGGCCTGGACGTTCAGCCTCACGGACGTCGGGCGCGAACTCGAGAACCACGCCCTCGATTTGTGCACGCGGTTCCGGCTTGGGTTTCAGCCACCGCCGGACCCGCGCCTGGCGATCGTGCTGTTCGAGGACGACACCGAGGCGCGATTGGGCAAGCCGTGGCCGGTGGATCGGCAGTATCACGCGCAGATGACGCAGGTGCTGGCGCTGGCGGGAGCGCGCCAGGTCGCGTGGGACGTGATTCTCGATTCGAGCCGGGAAGGCGAAGGCGATGCCCTGCTGGCCCAGATCGCGGAGGCGGCGAACGGTGCGGGCGTGCCGGTGGTATCGGCAGGAGTGACCAACGCGGAGCCGACTGGAGCCGTGCCGGGGCGGGAGGGGCCGACCAAGCCGCTGACGCACGTCGCGGGCGACATCCGCCGGATCTCGGGCGACAAGCATGGCTTCATCCCGTATCCCCAGTTGCGGGCGGTCAGTCTGTACGGGTTTGCCGACGCCCATCCGGGTTCCGACGGCATCCGCCGGGAGATTCCGCTGGTGGTGCGCGTGGGGACCGAGGTCTTCCCCTCGCTTTCGCTCCAGATCATCCTGGCGCACTACGGGGTGAAATCGGACGACGTCCGGGTGCGGCTGGGCGACGCGCTGAGTTTTCCCGCCGCCGGCAGGACGATTCGGGTGCCGATCGACCAAAACGGAAATCTCCTGATCAATTACCGCTACGACAAGATCGGGCATGCGACGGATTTCCCGGTCTATGGCTACGGTGCGCTCCTCATCGGGCTGAGTCAGGTGCACCTCGAGGAGAAGAAGCCCGAGCCGCCACCGCCCGACATGAAGGGCCGGATCGTGCTCCTGGGACAGACGGTGACGGGCAAGGCCGACGTGGGTCCGAGCCCGTTGCGCGATCTCACCCCCTTGACCTTCGTGGTCGCGAATGTCGTGAACAATGTGCTGGCGGACGACTTCGCACGGCGCGCGCCGCCGTGGGCGGTGTGGCTGGGCGCCCTGCTGGTTGGCTGCCTGTGGATCGCGTTCGTCGCCGACCGCTCGGTGCTGATCCTGTGCGGCAGCGCCATCCTGAGCATGATGGCGTTTGTGTCGGCCGAGGTCTGGCCGTGGGTGTGGGGCAGCTGGTGGGTGCCGGCGATTGCTCCGTTGACCGGCCTGGGTGCGCTGCAGTTCATCACGATTGGGCGGCGGGTCTGGCAGGAGCAAAAGGCGAAACAGGAAATCAAGGGGATGTTCGGCAGCTATGTTTCACCGGAACTGGTCGATCGGATGATCAAATCGGAGCAGCGCCCGCAGCTTGGCGGGCACGAGGAGGAGATCACGGCGTATTTTTCCGATATCCAGGGCTACTCGACCTTTTCGGAGAAGCTGCCCCCGGACCGATTGGTGAAGCTGCTGAACGAGTACCTGACCGCCTGCACCGACACGGTGCAGGGGGAGGGAGGCACGCTCGACAAGTATATCGGCGACGCGGTGGTGGCGATCTTTGGTGCGCCGATGGCGTTGCCCGACCACGCCTATCGCGCTTGCTTGGCGGCGGTGCGCGTGCAGGCCCATCTCGACGAGCTGCGGGCGAAGTGGGATGCGGAGGGCGACCTCTGGCCCGAGGGCGTGCGCAAGATGCGATCGCGCATCGGGCTGAACTCGGGTTCTGCGATCATCGGCAACATGGGCAGCCGCACGCGCTTCAGCTATACGATGACGGGCGACAATGTGAATCTGGCGGCGCGCATGGAGTCAGGCGCCAAGAGCTGGGGCGCCTACATCATGTGCACCGAGGCGACCAGGGCGGCCTGCGAGAAACACGGCGGCGACCGGGTGGTGTTTCGGCCGCTCGCCCGGATCGTGGTCATGGGGCGGACGCTGGCGGTGCCGGTATACGAGATCGTCGGTCTGAAGGAGGAGATTGCCCCGCGCACCCGCGAGTGCCTCGGGCTGTTTGCGCAGGCCCTGGACCGGTTCTACGCCCGGGATTGGGACGGGGCGCAGGCGGGATTCCGGCGGAGCGCGGAGCTCGAGCCGCTGGTTCCGGGACTGGCTCCGGGGGTGAAGGGCAACCCCTCGCTGATCTATCAGGGATTGGTGGAAGAGTACCGCCAGATGAAGCTGCCCGACGATTGGGACGGCGTGCACGTGATGCAGCACAAGTAGCGTTGACGCTGGACCTTGGGGATGAGGGCGGGTCGGCCGTTCCGCAACTGGCGGCCGCCACCGCCAGGGGCGCACGACCCGTTCTGTCCGGGCCTGGGGCAAAGTTCAGGCGGGCGGAATTCGCGCTTGCCAGGGGCGGCGGCTCCCGGTGTGGTGGCGGGCTCTCCGTTAGAAACCACACCGAAACAACAACCCATCAACCATCCTCGATCGCAAGGCGGCCCTTTGGCCGACCTGTGTGTCGCCCGATACATCAGATCACATGAGCCTCAGCATTACGCCCAAGGACCTGCTCGACGCAGGTGTGCACTTCGGCCACCAGACCAAGCGCTGGAACCCGCGTTCCCGCCCCTTTGTTTTCGATCACCGCCAGGGGGTGACCATCATCGACCTCGGCAAGACACACGAAGCCCTTGCGAAGTCCTGCGCGTTTCTCGAGGACACGGTCGCCAACGGCGGCAACGTGCTGTTTGTCGGCACCAAGCGCCAAGCCAAGGAGATCATCCGCGAGGCCGCGACCACCACGAACATGCCGCTGTGCGTTGACCGCTGGCTCGGCGGCACGCTGACGAATTACGAGACGGTCCGGAAGTCCATTGCCAAGTTCAAGAAGTACCAGGCGATGGAGGCGAACGGCGAGCTCTCGAAGCTGCCGCGCAAGGAGGAGTCGGCGATCAAGCGCGAGATGACGCGCATGCAGAAGAACTTCTCCGGGATTGCCGACATGGGCGGACTGCCGGCGGCGATGTTCGTCGTCGACGTCAATCACCATAAGATCGCGGTGGCCGAGGCAGCGCGCGCGGGGATTCCGTGCGTGGCCATCGTCGACACCAATTCCGATCCGGGCACGGTCTCGCATCCGATCCCCGGCAACGATGACGCGGTGAAGTCGATTCGCATCATTGTCGAGGCGATCACCGCCGCCGTGCAAAGCGGGCTCGCCCAGCGCGACATCCGCCGCGCGCAGCGCGGGGCGGCTGACCTCAAGGCGACCACCGCGGGCGTCGAGGAAGTTCCGCCGCCGGCGGCGCCGACGCCGGAGGTGAGCGTGGGAGAGGTCGAGGTTGACCTCTCCAAGGTCGAACTGCCGGCGGATGTGGCTGCGGTCGTCGAGGTCGAGTCCGAGGGCGGCATCGTCGCTCCGAAGCGCAAGGCCGTCCGCGCCAAGCGGCCCACCGTCAAGGCGGAATAGGCCCGGCTGTTGAACCCGGATCCGATTTCATGAGTACCATCACCATTTCGGCGCAAGCCGTCGCGAATCTGCGCGAGCAGACGGGCGCGGGCTTGCTGGACTGCAAGAAGGCCTTGACCGAGGCCAACGGCAATCACGAGGAGGCCATCACGATCCTGCGCAAGAAAGGCGCAGCCTCGGCGGCCAAGAAGGCCGACCGCGCGACCAAGGACGGCATCATCGAGAGCTACATCCACGTGGGCTCGCGGGTCGGCGTCATGATCGAGGTCAATTGCGAGACGGACTTCGTGGCGCGCAACGAGGCCTTCCGCACCTTCGTGAAGGACTTGTGCCTGCAGATCGCCGCGGCGAGCCCGTTGTATGTTTCCCGCGCCGAGGTGCCGGAGGCGGAGCTGGCGAAAGAGCGCGAAATCGCCGCCGCCCAGGTGCAGGGCAAGCCGCCCGCGGCGGTGCAAAAGATCGTCGAAGGCAAACTCGAGAAATATTACTCGATGGCGTGCCTGCTGGATCAGCCCTTCGTGAAGATTCCGGAGAAGACCGTGAAGGAAGTCCTCACCGAACAAATCACCAAGATCGGCGAGAACATCCAGGTGCGGCGCTTCGTGCGCTATCAGTTGGGGTCGTAAGCGGCGGCTGGACGGATCGCGGGCGACCGACGACTGCATTTTGCGCCACCCGATGACGAGCGTCATCATGCGGGTCGTCACGCTTGGCTGCGAGCGTCGCGGGCGCGCGGCGTCGTGCGCCCGATCGCGTGGGGTTTCGCCGCCGTGAAGGTCACGCGCGCGCAGATCGTGGTGCGCGGGCTGCGCCACTGTTGCCCGAATTGCGGGGCGCGCACGCTGTTTCAACGCGGGGCGCTGTTCCGGGTGAATCCGCGCTGCCCGGCGTGCGGTTTCGAGTTCGAACGGAGCAACGACGAGGGGTTCTTCCTCGGTTCGATGTCGCTCAACTACGGGGTCACGCTCGTCGGCTACCTGACACCGGTCATGCTGCTGGCGTACTTCAAGGTGCTCCCGGTGCGGACGGCGATCGTGCTGGCGGTGGCCGGCGCCGTGGTGTTTCCCGTGCTGTTCTACCGGGCATCGCGCAGTTGGTGGCTGATGAACTACTACTTCTTCTTCCCCCACCATCTGCCGGCCAACGGCGGCACGGGGCGATCCGGGTAGCCTGCATTCACCGGTTCGATCTCGGCTTCGGCACGTCGAGGCTGGCGGTGATGCGATAGCCGACGAAGCCGACGCGAATCTCCGTTGAGGCATCGAGCTTGGTAACGACAACCGGGAGCGCCGTTGCGCTCTCCTTGCCGTTGCGATCCGTCTCGAACGAACGGATCGCGAGGCTGACCTGGTCCCCGGCGAGCCGCGGGGTGATGGCGACGTCGAGCGGGGTTCCCCCTGGGGCGGCGACGCGAATTCGCGCCTCGTGGGTGTCGCGCGTGACCACGACCGGTGCGGCGATTTCCTTTTGCTCGCCGTAGGCCAGCCGCGTGAGGCGAATGACGACGGGGCGGAGTTCCACCTCGGCCGCAGGCAACGACAAGGCGAAGAGCAGGCCGGCAAGAATAGGGACGCGATTCTTCATGATATCAGCACGGATCTTGTGATGAAACCGAGGGAGACGGGCAAAGTCGAGGCCTTACACGGCCGCGCACTTTCGGCTTCCGTTTTGGGCGGTGCGGCGTACGTTTTCGCGTTCCTGCGCCGGAGAGGTGGCAGAGTGGTCTATCGTACCTGACTCGAAATCAGGCGTGCCCGTGAGGGTACCGTGGGTTCGAATCCCACCCTCTCCGCCAGCCTCCGCCAAGCCTGCGGCTGGCAGGCCGAATCCGGGTCTACGCGAATCTTCAAGCACGGTATTGAAAACGGGGATTCAGGCATTTGACAAATGGGCAAGAAGGTGGACATATTGTCCTCCCATTGAGATTGATCAAACGAAGCACCCTGCGCCACTACGCTTCCCGGTTCCCCAAGGCCGACCGGGCTCTAAACGACTGGGCCCGGCTGGTGCTTTCCGGCAAGTGGCAAAATCTTGTCGAAACCCGCCGCATGTTTCCCCACGCCGATCAAGTGAAAGTGAAGAGCGGGAGGACGGTCACCATCTTCAATGTGTGCGGCAATGATTTCCGCCTGATCACTGCCATCCACTATGATCGACAGAAGGTCTTTGTTCTCAATTTTCTCACTCACGCCGAATACAGCCGCGAACATTGGAAGACACGCCTATGAAAACCGCCACCCAAACCTCAACTCCTTACACGAAGATCCCCAAGACCTATGAAGGGTTGATGGCGCTGCATTTGCTTCGGCCCATTCGGGACCAAGTTGATGCCGACAATGCCGCCGAGATGATCGACATGCTTGCGGGACACACGCTCAACGCAGAGCAATCCGATTACCTCGAACTTCTGAGCGATCTCTATGAAAAATGGGAGAGCATGCAGTTTCCCCTCAGCCGTGCAACGGGTGCGGAACTGCTGCGCCTCGCGCTCGCGGAACGGCACGAAGGGGCCGCGAGCCTGGCGAAGCTGCTCGGGATCGATGTGTCTCTCGCCTATCGGCTCCTGCGTGGTGAACGGCAATTGACCGCCACCCAGATTCGGAAAGTCGCCGACACCTACGGGATGGATCCGGTAGCCCTTTTGCCGTGAACAACACGAGTTGCATGGCCGTAATCCGTTTGAGCCATTTCTCATTCGGGCCGCCGCCGAGTTGCTTCGTTACCGGCCGCGCGATGCCAGCCGGCTGGTTCTGAACTCAAGACGTGAGCGCTGCCAGCGGGTGCTGGCCGACATTGCGCAGGCGGGCGCCGCCCACGACGCCTCGGCATCCGACTGGTGGAACTCCCTCTTGGTTTCCCTGGGGCCGCAGCATCCGGCGTCGCCCGGCCTCCTGCCCCACGGGTCGCGATGGGTCGCTCTCCAAGGCATCGCTCGCCCCTGCCGGGATCGCGGTGGCCGCTGGATCGGAGCAACCGCGTGAACAATCCCGAGAGGATTCTCGCCGCGCTCGACCGTCATCTGGAACGGGCCATCCGCGTCATTCTTTACGGCCGGGCGGCGCGATGAACGTTCATGGGGGGGGCCGCTCCGCGAAGGCGACTTCCGCGATGACTGGCAGATGGTCGCTCGGATAGATGCGGTTCTGGTGGAAATCGTCGACCGTGACCCGTTGGATCCGGACGTCGCCGCGGAACAGGATCCAGTCCTTGCGCTGGCCGTCCTGCAGATTGGGCGCGGGGTGCAGCCGGTTGGTGGTGGTATCGGGACCGCGCCGCTCGGTGGCCGCGAGCCAGGCGTCCGCAAAGGCGGGGGGGGCGCCGTCCTCGGTGAGCAGGCGATAGGGTTCGCGGCGTTTTTCGCGGGTGGGAATCACGTTGAAATCGCCCACGGCGAAAACCGGCAGGTTTGCGGGCAGGTGGGCGGTGCGGGCGAGCAGGAGACGCGCGCTTTCCCGGCGGGCCTCCATCAATTCGTTGTCCGCC